>Ga0182738_1000890_pt1 | contig 39805 bp, 30 predicted proteins | sample eDN5th30CBELigMG_FD_128876 | JGI IMG/M metagenome (GOLD analysis project Ga0182738, IMG submission 128876) | Enriched Miracle-Growth compost microbial communities from Emeryville, California, USA - eDNA 5th pass 30_C BE-Lig MG (version 2)... ...
CCCCTACACCCGCGAATTGCTGGCAGCGGTAACGCCGCCCGCATCACTCACCCTGACTGCATGACCAAGGGGCTCCCGCCCCGATTTCCCGGAGACCAAGAATGGACCGCAAGGCGCTGCTTGCAAGCGTGGACGAGAAGGCCTGCCTCGATATCGTGTCGATGATGGTGCGCCACAAGACCTATTCCGAGACCGAGGGCGAGACCGTTCTCGTCCGCCGCATGGTCGAGGAGATGAAGGCGATCGGCCTCGATGCCGACGTGCGCCCCTTCGGCGACAAGGGCCGCGCCAATGCCGTCGGCACCTTCAGGGGCAGCGGTGGCGGCAAAAGCCTGATTTTCAACGGCCATCTCGACACCAATCCGGTGACGGAAGGCTGGACCGTCGATCCCTGGGGCGGGCTCGTCGATGACAAGTTCATCTATGGCATCGGCGTCTCCAACATGAAGGCTTCGGACGCGGCCTATTTCTGCGCCGTCAGGACGCTGAAGCAGGCGGGCGTGAAGCTGAAGGGCGACGTCATCCTGACCTTCGTCGTCGGCGAGTTGCAGGGCGGCGTGGGAACCGAGGCGCTGCTGAAGGACGGGCTGCGCGCCGACTATTTCGTCAATTGCGAACCGAGCGATCTGGTCGCCGTGACCATGCACTCCGCCGCGCTGACCTTCTCGATCGAACTGACCGGCGACACCCGTCACCTGTCCAAGCGCGAGGAATCGGTCGATGCGATCATGGCGGCCTGCGACCTGATCCCGCGCCTCAACGCCATGACCTTCTCGGGCGCGCTCGGCCCCGATCATGAAGGCGTGAACCGCTGCCATGTCGGCGTGGTGCATGGCGCGCTCGGCCGCGATCTGGAAGAGTGGCGGCCGCCGCAGGTCGCCGATTTCGTGCGCCTGAAGGGTTCGGCCCGCTACGCACCGGGACAGACGCGCGAGGGCGTGCTGGCCGACATGCGCAAGGAACTCGATGCGCTGGAGGCGCGCTTCCCAGGCCTCAGGGCCGAACTGTCCACCGTGGACCGCAACGGCATTTCGCTGATGCCGCCCTTCGAGGTGAAGCGCGACAGCGCCATCGTGCAGGCGATCAATTCCGCCTATGAGGAAGTCCGCGGCGAGGCCCAGCCCACCGGAGCAATCACGCCGACGCGCTTCTACGGCTCGGATGCGGGGCATCTCTACGAACTCGGCGGAATGGAAGGCATCGTCTGCGGCTGTGGCGGCCGCTACAACACCATGCCGGACGAGCGCGTGGACATTGTCGACTATATCGACATGATCAAGGTCTACATGCTGACCATCCTGAACATCTGCGGCGTGGACGACAATGACTGAGATCGTCCCGGCGGAGTATGCCTGGCGGGTCGAGCGCGCACGCGCCCTGATGGCGCGCGAGAACTGCGATCTGATGATCCTCGACAGCGGCGAGAGCCTTGCCTGGATCTCGGGCTATACGGTCTCGGAAACCATGTATCGCGCGGTTTTCCTGCCGCGCGAGGGCGCGCCGTGGTTCATCCTGCGCGCGCTCGATGAAGCGCCCTGCCGTGAAGGCGGCTGGATCACCGATGTGGCAGGTTATCCCGATACCGCCTCACCCGAGACGTTCATGGTCGAGGTACTGCGCAGACGCGGCTTTGCTGATGCGCGCATCGGGGTCGATTTCAACTCGGTAAGCTGGAACCCCGCGCGCGCGCAGGTATTTACCACCGCGTTGCCGCAAGCCCGGTTCGTCAACCTCGTGGGCGCTACGGATTCGCTGCGCTGGGTGAAGTCCGCCCATGAGATCGCGCAGATCGCCAATGCGGCCGCCATCGCCGACAGCGCCATGGCTCAGGTCGCGGCCGCCGCGCACCCCGGCTTCACCACCCGCGAAGCGGCAGCCATCGCCGCCGCTTCATTCCTGCGCGAAGGCGCGGACACAGGCGAGACCGGACCCATCGTGCGCGGCAGCGGCAGCCACGAATTCCTGCATGGTCTTTTCCGCACCGACGAACTCGCTCCCGGAGACATATTGCATGTCGAACTGATCCCGCGCGTCGCACATTACGGCGCGCGGATCATGCGCCCGATCCTGATCGGCGCGCCCACTGCGCGCCAGAACGAGGTCGCGGAAGAACTTGTCCGGCTTCAGGACGCCCAGATCGTGGCTATGAGACCCGGCGCCATCGCTTCCGATGTCGACCGCATCGTGCGGCAGGGCGTGCTCGATGCGGGCTTGCGCGCCGAGTATGACAATGTCAGCGCCTATACGCTCGGCCTTTATATCCGCACACCCAGAAGCAGCGATTTCTCGCGCGTCTTCCTGCCCGACCAGCACTGGCCACTGGAAGAGAACATGGTCTTCCACGTCTACACGACAGCGGAAGGGCTGGGGTTCTCGGAAAGCGTGGTGGTCGCGCCCGAAGGTGGCCGTCGCCTGACGCAGACACCACGCCGGATGCTCCTCGCCGGAGAGTGAAACGCTGCTTTCCGAGCAAACCCCAGCGCCGGCAATGCTCATGCTGCCGATCCTTCGCGGTTCGAATGAAGACATTATCCCGGCATTTTCTCTTCCTGTGACGCCATTTCTTGGAAATTTGAAATAATTTTTCAAATTCCTATATTAAATGTCGAGATCAAAAGAGGAATTGCTGATGTCGATGCCCGATAAGAAAAGAGCCGAAAACCGTCATGAGCGCGCAGACAGGATTGCACGACAATATATACTTGCAGAACAGCAGGAACGTGAAAGAAAAACTGCTCGCCTTCGTGCCATGCGACTGGAAATGGAAAAGGCAGCTGACTGACGGTCATGGCTGGAGTCTGATGACGTTTTCTCGACGTGTCATCAGAGCTCAGCTATCTGGAGGGTTTTCACGGCTTTCGCATCATGTGGATCATTTCGATGCCAAACAGGATGATCGCGGCCGTCACCATTGACCTGGATCCGAGCACGATATGCAGCGCACGGCCGGGGTCGATATAGCGCGGTCCTCGCACCGATCCTCATTGCTCGACCGGTGGGTCAATATCCATAAGGTGCTTTGCCACGGCATCATAGGCCGGTAGCGACGTCGGGTCGTTGGCGGCATTCCCTGCCTGGGGAGTGGAGGCGAAGCGGGCGATCACCATGCGGGCCTTGGGATCGACGTAGAGCGCTTGCCCGTGAACGCCGCGCGCCATGTAGGCGCCGTTTTCATTATGGGTCATCCACCACATGCCGCGATAACTCCAGCCCTTCAGAAGCGTGTAGCCGGCCTTTGCGAACGCAGTTTTGTCGCCACCGGCGCGAATGCTCTCTATCGCCGCCTCCGGGATGAGACGCTGGCCATCGATGACCCCGCCGTCGAGCATGAGCTGGCCGATGCGGGCAAGATCGCGCAAGCCCGCATTGAGCCCGCCGCCGGCAAAGGGCGTGCCGATGGAATCGACGGTGTAGTAAGCGTCCTGCTCGGCGCCCATCTGGCTCCAGATGCGGTCCGCGAGCAGGTCGGCGACGGACTTGCCGGTGACGCGCGCGATGATCCAGCCAAGGGCATCGGTGTTGATTGTCTTGTAGCCGAAGGCTGCGCCATGCTCGCCTTGTTTGACCACGGTTTCGAGATATTCGAAATAGGTCCGAGGTCCGGTATAGCCTTCGGGCTTGGGCAGTGGATTGCCGGCCGTGCCGTAGCGCCAGACATCGGCGTCCGGATCGGCATAATCCTCGTTGTAGGCGAGCCCGGTCGTCATATCGAGAACTTGGCGGACGGTGGCGTCACCGAATGCGCTTTCGGCCAGTTCCGGCACGATCGTGGCAACTTTTGCGGTTTCGTCGAGCTTGCCTTCCGCCACCAGCATCTCGCCCAGCAGCCCGGTCAGCGACTTCGTCACCGACATCGCGCCATGCTTGCCGGCATCGTTCAGGCAGCCGGCATAATGTTCATAGACGATCACGCCCTCGTGTAGGACGACGATGCCGTCGGTGTAGTTGGCCGCGAGCGATTGCGTCCATGTCATCGGGGACCCGCCACCCAGCGGCGTGAAGGTGATGGCGTCGATCGCAGCGTCGATTCTGCGCTTCAGCGGTATCGGCGCGCCGAGCCCGCGGCTATCGCAATCACCGCGCTTGGCTTTCTCGGCGCTCTGGATGCGATCCGTTCGATCTACGCACAACGTGTCGCCGCAATTCTCCACATGGAGTTGGGTTCGCGAGCGTTCGCAGTCTCGCTAGCCAGTAGCCGCCCTGCCGGGAACGCATCGCCGCTGGACGATCTTGCATCGGTATGCGCCTTCATAAGATCTCGCGGGGGAACGGTCCTGTTCGATCTGCCATTCGCTCCCTTCTTTGTCGCCCTGCTGTATCTGATCCACCCGGCTCTGTTCTGGTTGACGCTGGCGGGCGCTGCGCTGTTGATTGGACTGGTGGCCGCAAACCAGCTTGCAGTTGGCAGAAATGATGCCTTGGCTGGAGAACGTTCGGCCGCCGTCAGGCATTGTGAACAGCTCTTCGCCCGGAACGCGGAAACGCTCCGTACCATGGGCATGGCTCGAAATGCCACGGAAGCCTGGGGGCGCCACTTTTCGCAAGCACTGAGTTTTCACGCCCGTTCGTCGACCGCGAATGCGATTTTCAGCGGCATGTCGCGCACCGCGCGCATGACACTGCAGCTTGCCATATTGGGCGTGGGAGCATGGCTCGTCCTGCGCGGTGAGATGACCGCAGGGATGATCTTCGCATCCTCACTCGTCTCGTCGCGCGCGCTGCAACCGCTTGATCAGCTGATCGGACACTGGCGGCAGATTACCGACGCCAGACGGTCATGGAAGCGGTTGGCAAGCGCGCTTGCGGCGTCGCCGGCACCGATGCGGAAGCTGAAATTGCCGGCTCCATCGGGTTCCGTTTCGGTGAAGGACCTGATTTTCATCGCGTCCAACGCAGCTGCAGGCTCCGAACCCATCATCAAGAGATTGAATTTCGACATCCGTGCCGGAGAAGCGGTGGCGATAGTCGGACCGAGCGGTGCTGGTAAATCGACGCTTGCGAGATTGCTCGTCGGTGCCCTGCAGCCAACCAGCGGCTCCGTCAAGATCGATGGTGCCGATCTCAGGCTATGGGATGAAAATCAACTCGGCAAACAGATCGGCTACCTCGCGCAGGAGATCGAGCTGCTGCCCGGGACGATTGCCGAAAACGTCGCCCGCCTCGAACCCGACGCAGATGAAGCCGAGATCATCGAAGCTGCAAAGCGTGCTCGCGCGCACGGACTGATATTGGCGCAGCATGACGGTTATCAGACCCGACTGGGCTTGCCGGGCTGTGCGCTCTCCGGTGGCGAGCGCCAGAAAATAGCGCTTGCACGCGCCTTCTATGGAAATCCGAGGCTCCTGGTTCTCGACGAGCCCAACGCCCATCTCGACGGCAGGGACGAGGCGGCGCTCGAAGACATGCTTGCATCTGCGCGAAAGACAGGGGCCACCGTTGTTGTGGTCACACATCGCCCCTCGACAGCCGCCGCCTGCGACCGGGTGATGGTCTTGCGCGATGGGCTGATTAAAGCCTTCGGCCCAAGCGGCGAGGTGCTGGGGCATTCCGCTGCCGGCAAGGACCTGTCGCATCCGCAGCGGCAGAACTCGGTGACGACGGAACCTGTTGGCTTGGCCATCCACAGCATCTCCCACTCGATCAGCCTGGATCGCAGCAGATGACGGGTCAGGGTCTGCGCTGGGAGAGCGATAGACGCTCCGATATTGGGCGCGTGGCCATAGCCGGATATGCGGCGTTGGCGATATTGATCGGCTGTTTCGGGTACTGGGCCGTAAGTGCGCCTTTGTCCGGAGCAGTCGTCACTCAGGGCACGATCTCCGCGACAGGTGGAAATATCCTCATTCAGCATCCCGAAGGCGGTATCATCCAGGAACTTCGGGTGTGGGAAGGCGACAAGGTGAAGCGTGGCGAAGACCTGATTATCCTGGATCGGATCGCCGCACAGGCAGAGCTTAACCGGTTGAAGAAGCGGTCGATCAGACTCAGGGCAAGTGCCGCGCGGCTTGCGGCCGAACGAGATGGAACGACCGGGTTTGGGCCGATCACCATGGGCGCTGGCCTGCCCTTTGAAAAAGACTTCGAGGCATTGGTTCGTGAACAACAAAGGGAGTTCAGGGCCAGGTTGGACCGCTTCCGTTCGGAACAGTCCATTCTGCGTCAACGCGTTGCCATGCATAGGGAAACGGTTGCGGGGCTTCAGGCCCAGAAACTGGCCATTCGCCAGCAGGTCGAAGTGGTGAAGGAGGAACTGCGCATCAAGGCAAACCTGCTGGACAAGGGTCTTGCCAACCGCAGCGAATATTCCCAACTCCTGCGCAGCGAAGCCGATCTTGTAGGCCGTTCAGGAGAAATGGAGGCCCAGATAGCGGTGGCAAGCAGCCAGGCCATGGAAGCCAGAGAGCAGATCGAGCGCCTGACCACGCGACGTGTAGAGGAGGCGATGACGGAACTGAACGCGGTCAATACCTCCCTGGCCGATATAGAAGAACAGATCGTCGCGGCCACTGCCGTATTGAAACGCGCGACGATAACGGCACCGGCAGCGGGTATTGTGGTGCTTTCCACCTACAACTCCAGGGGCAGCGTGATAGCGCCGGGAGAAAAGATCATGGAGATCCTGCCGACTGGCTCAGGCCTTGTCATCGACGCGCGGCTGCGACCACAGGACATCGATATGGTGCGCGCCGGCCAGCCGGCGAAACTGCGGCTGTCTGCCCTCAACACGCGGCTTAGTCCCGAGGTTGCAGGAACTGTCACACAGGTTTCCGCGGACCGGCTGATCGATGAGGCCACTCAGGAGCCGTATTTTCGCGCCAGGCTGAAAATCACCGACGATCTCCCGCCTGCTATCAAACCCGAGCAACTCTACCCAGGAATGCCCACCGAGGTGTTCATCAATACAGGCGATCGAACCTTCGTCGAATATATCGTGCGGCCGTTGGTCGATTCCTTTGCGCGTGCTTTCGCGGAGCGATAATCCTTGATGATATTGCGTACTGCATGAAATAGGCATGCAAATGCAACGGCTGCCATCAAATGGACCTTATGAGCAGTTGCTCCACGATATCGCTGGATGCCGAAAGCTTTCGGTACCGTTCAATGGCTCGCAGACAAGACATCGTTGGCTTTGAACTGAGCAGTCAATTCACGCCTCGAACCAGTACACCCGGTGTCTTCCCGAAGTGCGTTACGCCGCATGCTTGTCGGACGCGGCACTTTCCAACATCTTCAGCAGGTCTGCCTGACGTCTTTGGAAGCGCTCAAGGGCGGCCAGCTTCACATGGCCGTAGCCGCGGATTTCTTCAGGCAGGCGGGCAAGCTCGATGGAGATCGTAAGGGTCTGTGTCGTCAATCCTCCCACCAGCCGTTCGACAAGGCCGAAATAATCGTCGATCAGACGGCGTTCCATCTTCCGCTCCTCCGTATGGCCAAACGGGTCGAAACGCGTGCCGCGCAGCCCCTTCAGCTTCGTCAGCAGCCAGAAGGCTGGCTCGACCCAGCGGCCGAGCGCGATCTTGGCGGGATGGCCGGTGCGCGGGTCGATGCGGGTCAGCATGGGCGGGGCGAGATTGTACTTCACCTTGTAGCTGCCCTCGAACTGTTCGGCGAGCCGCCGGCGCATGGCGGGATCGAGATGGAGCCGGGCCACCTCGTATTCGTCCTTGTAGGCCATGAGCTTGAAAGCCGCCTTGGCGACCGCCGTGGCAAAAACGTCCTGCCCCGGCGAAATGCGCGCCTCGGCCTGCCGCGCCTTCTCCACCAATGCGCGGTAGCGCGCCGCATAGGCCGCATCCTGATATGCGGTCAGGAACTCCGAGCGATGCGCGACGATCTCGTCGAACGTCTTTTCCTCTTTCGGCGCCTCGATCAGTCCAGCCTGCCGACTCACGGCTTGGGGATCGGCGGCTGAAAGGCGGCCCCAGGCAAAGGCCGCGCGATTCATGGCGACGCCCGCTCCGTTCAGGTCGATGGACTTTTCGATTGCCGCGCGACGTATGGGGACAAGACCTTTCTGCCAGGCATGACCGAGCAGGAACATATTGGCCGCAATGCTGTCGCCGAAAAGCGCGGTGGCGAGCTTCATGGCCGGTAGCGTGGTAACGGCACCGTCCGCCCCCGCATTGTGCAGCCGCCGCAGCGTCGCGCTCTCGCGAAAATCGATGGTGGTGTCCTTCACGAAGGAAGCGGTCGGCGCGAAATGGTCGTCGACCACCGCGCTGGTGCGGCCCTTTACGAAGGTGGCGATCGCCGATTGCGAGGCCGCGACTACCAGGTCGAAGCCGAGAACGAGATCGGCTTCGCCGGGGCCGATGCGCGCCGCATTGATGTGGTTCGGCGCCCGCGCGAGGCGAATATGCGAAACCACCGCCCCGTTCTTCTGGGCAAGACCCGTCTGGTCGAGCGTGACCAGCGACAGGCCGTCGAGATGCGCGGCCTGCGACAGCACCGCGCTGACGGTGATGACGCCGGTGCCGCCGATGCCGGTGAGCAGCATGCTGTAGGGACGCTCGCCAAGCTCCGGCAGCGTCGGCTCGTCGAGACCGGCATCCGCGCCGGCTGCCGCCCGGGCTTTCGGCTTGCGCAAGGCGCCGCCCTCGACGGTCAGGAAGCTTGGGCAAAAGCCCCTGGTGCAGGAAAGATCGGTGTTGCAGCTCGACTGGTTGATGGCGCGCTTGCGGCCGAATTCGGTCTCGCGCGGCTCGACCGAGATGCAGTTGGACACGGCCGAGCAATCGCCGCAGCCTTCGCAGACCAGTTCGTTGATGAAAGCGCGTTTCGGCGAGACCGGGTAGCTTCCGCGCTTGCGGCGACGGCGCTTTTCGGCGGCGCAAACCTGATCGTAGATCAGGACGCTGACACCCTCGACCTCGCGTAGCTCGCGCTGGACGGCGTCGAGCTCGTCGCGATGATGGAGTTGTACCTCACGTGGAATCTGCCTTGCCAGAAGCTCCGGGCGCTCCGACACGACCACGACGCGCTGCGCGCCTTCGGCCAGCACCTGCCCCACAATGAGCGGCACCGACAATTCACCATCGTGACGCTGGCCACCGGTCATGGCGACCGCGTCGTTGAAGAGGATCTTGTAGGTGGCGTTGACCTTGGCGGCGATTGCCGCGCGGATGGCGAGCACACCCGAATGGAAATAGGTGCCGTCGCCCATATTGACGAAGATGTGCTTCTCGTCGGTGAAGGGCGAAAGCCCGATCCACGATCCGCCTTCGCCGCCCATCTGGGTGAAGGTGGCGGTGTCGCGCTCCATGCCCACCACCATCATGTGGCAGCCGATGCCGGTGGAAGCGCGGCTACCCTTGGGCAGCACGGTGGAGGTCGAGTGCGGACAGCCCGAGCAGAAATAGGGCTCGCGCGTCAGGAGGCCGGGCTCAGAGGGAACCGGCGCGGCGAGCTTTGAAATGTGTTCTGCTCTCGCGGCGAGGTCCGGCGTCCTCTCGCCCAGCCAGACCAGGATGGCACGCGCCATGGCAAGTGGGCCGGTCTCGCCGAGCGAAGACAGGAGCGGCGCGCCGCGCGCGTCGGTCTTGCCGCTCACCAGCGGGCGACGGTCGGCCGGCATGTTGAAGAGCTGCGACTTGATCTGCTCCTCGATGACCGGTCGCTTTTCCTCCACAACCAAAAGCTCTTCCAGCCCTTCGGCGAAGTCGCGCAGGCCTTCCGGCTCCAGCGGCCACACCATGCCGACCTTGTAGAGTTTTACGCCGAGCTTTTTCGCGCGCGCCTCGTCGATGCCGAGCAGGGATAGCGCGCCCATCAGGTCGAGCCACGACTTGCCGGTGGAGACGATGCCGAGGCGGGCGGAGGGCGCGGCCCACACTTCGCGGTCGAGACGGTTGGCGCGGGCGAAGGCCAGTACGGCCTGCATCTTCACTTCCAGCCGCCGCTCCATTGCATGAGAAATATCCGGCCAGCGCATGGACAGGCCATCGGCCGGCAGGGTGAGATCGGGCGTCACGATGGTCAGCCGCTCAGGATCGAGATCGACCGTGGCCGAGCATTCGACGATTTCGGTCTGGCACTTGAAGCCTGTCCATGCACCGGAATAGCGGCTGAGCGCCCAGCCGAGCAGGCCGAAGTCGATATATTCGCCCACACCGGCAGGCGACAAAAGCGGTACCATGGCCGAGATCAGATTGTGCTCGCTCTGGTGCGGCAGGGTGGACGACACTGCGCCGTGATCGTCGCCCACCAGCAGCAGTACGCCGCCATGCCTGCCGGTGCCCACCGCATTGGCGTGGCGGATGACATCCATGCTGCGGTCAACGCCCGGCCCCTTGCCGTACCACATGGAAAATACGCCGTCGTAGCGCGAACCGGGAAACATGCCGGCCTGCTGCGTGCCCCACACCGCGGTCGCAGCCATGTCTTCGTTGAGGCCCGGTTGGAAGACGATATGGCTGGCCTTCAGGTATTTTCTGGCACGCTCCGCCTCGCGGTCGAACCCGGCGAGCGGCGAACCGCGATAGCCGGACACATAACCCGCCGTATTGAGCCCGGCGGCGAGGTCGCGCTGGCGCTGCACCATCATCAGCCGCACCAGCGCCTGCGTGCCCGACACCAGGATACGCCCGCGTTCCAGGGCGTAGCGCTCGTCCAGCGCCGAGGGCATCGTGACGGGCAGCGCGGCTGCACCGTTCGCCTCCCGGAGTTGTGGTGCTGTCATAATTCCCTCCCCCGTCAGGCTTTCTCAGGCCGGTATGTCGGCCCTGCGGCCGACATCATCGAAAATTGCCACGGCCAGAGTCCACGCCGGCCAAGCGCAGGCCCGCCGCCGCGCGGTCGACGCGTCGGTGGGGACAAGCTGGTCGATCGGGGCAGCCATCATGTTCTGCTCTGCGCCTGCGGCGCCTCTCCTGGTGGAATGCCCGCAGCTTATTTCGCTTGCACTATTTGTCAAACTTATATTGTTTAGATGTCAGCACTGGCTGTCGTTCATCGGGAGGGAGACGATCCGGGCAATTCATGCGAGGATCGAGCCGACGGAGGAAGTATGCCGATCGAATATGAGGACGTGGTCCGCACAGGCGTCGCCAAGCAGGTGGCGGACAAGATTCGCGTGGCTATACTGGATGGCCGCCTGAAGATCGACGAGCGCCTGCCGACCGAAGAGGAACTGGCCAGGAGCTTCGGCATCTCGCGCCCCACAGTGCGTGAAGCGCTGAAGCGGCTGGCGGCACAGAACCTCATCCGCTCTCAACGCGGCCCGACTGGCGGCACCTTCGTCAAGCGCCCGGACCCGGAGGGGCTTTCCTCCGCCATCACAGGTGCTGCCACGCTTCTGGTCGGCGTCGGCGCCTTCGACATCGACGAGATCATCGGAGCGCGGCTGGAGACGGAGGCCATCTGCTGCCGGCTGGCCTGCGAGCGCCGTAGCGAGAACGACCTTGCAGCGATGCGCGCCGAGATCGCGCTTCAGCGCTCGGCTTCGCTGAGCGACGAGGATTTTTGCGCTTCCGACGTGCGCTTCCATCGCGCGCTGGTGACGGCCGCGGGCAACGGGCCGCTCAGCCTGATGATGTACACGGTGGTCGAGGCTTTCATGCCTATCACCAACATGATCGTGTTTCGGGTGCGCGAGCGCAACCGGGTGGCCACCTTCCACCAGCGGCTGGCCGACAGCATCGAGGCGCGCGATTCGGCCGCGGCCACGGCCGCGCTGTCCGAACTGCTGGCTTATGTCCGCGAAAGCTATGCCGGCAGCCTGAAACGGCGGGCGGAGCGGGAAGCCGCGCAACAGCGCGGCTGACCCATCATCATTCAGATTCGATTTGGAGACTTCAAGAATGAGTGAAACTTTCACCGCAATGATGCTGGAGGACGTTGACGGCAAGCCCAAGGCCGGCTTCCGGCAGATTTCCAGGTCCGATCTGCCCGATCATGACGTGCTGGTCGAAATCAGCCATTCGAGCCTCAATTACAAGGACGGCCTGGCGGTTTCCGGCAAGGGCCGCATCGCGCGCCGCCTGCCCATGGTGGCCGGCATCGATCTGGCGGGCACGGTGGTGGAATCGCGCTCGGCCGCCTGGAAGCCCGGCGACAAGGTGATCGTCAATGGCTGGGGGCTGTCGGAGACGGAATGGGGCGGCTATGCCCGCTTCCAGCGGTTGAAGCCGGAATGGCTGACGCGCCTGCCCGACGCCTTCTCCATGGAACAGGCAATGGCCATCGGCACGGCCGGCTATACTGCAGCACTGTGCGTGAACGCGCTGGAAGACTGGGGCACCATCCAGCCGGGCAAGGGCGAGGTGCTGGTGACGGGTGCTGCCGGCGGCGTCGGCTCCACCGCCGTCAGCCTGCTTTCGGCGAAGGGCTATATGGTGGTGGCCTCGACGGGGCGCGCCGAAACACATGACTATCTGCGCGGACTTGGCGCTTCTTCCTTCCTCGACCGTGCCGAACTGGCCGGCGATGTGCGCCCCTTGCAAAAGGAGCGCTGGAGCGGCGCGGTGGATTCGGTCGGCTCGACCACACTCGCCAATGTGCTGGCGCAAACCGTCTATGGCGGTGCGGTGGCGGCCTGTGGTCTTGCCGGTGGCGCCGACCTGCCCGGCACGGTGATGCCGCATATCCTGCGCAGTGTGGCGCTAATCGGCGTCGATTCCGTTCATGCCCCGCAGGCCAGACGCGACCGCGCCTGGCAGACGCTGGCCGACCATCTCGACCGCGAGAAGCTCGCAGCCATGACCGAGGTGCACAAGATGAGCGAGCTGCCGGATCTTGCCGGCAAGATCCTCGCCGGCGCTGTGCGCGGCCGCATCGTCATCGAAATCGCATAGGACGGAAACAGTATCATGAGCGACACCGTACTTTGGGAAAAAGACGCGCAGGATGCCTTCGTCACCCTGACGCTGAATCGTCCCGACAAGATGAACGCCATGAACCAGGAGCTTGGCGACGCGCTGGAGGATGCGATCGGGCGCGCGGTGAAGGATCCTGAAATCCGTGCCGTGATCATCACCGGCGCGGGCCGGGCGTTCACCGCCGGCTTCGACCTCGGCGGCGAAGACTTCGAGATGGATGCCGAGGCCTGGCGTGAGGACATCGGCGCCAATATGCGCCGCATGCAGATGATCCGCGAAGCGCCGATCCCGATCATCGCGGCCGTCAACGGCTATGCGCTGGCTGGCGGGCTGGAACTGATGATGTGCTGCGACATGACCATCGCGGCCGAGGACGCGATGCTGGGCGAGCCGGAGGTGCGCCACGTGTCGGCCCCGCCGACGCTGATGCTGCCCTGGACCGTGCCGATGATCCATGCACGCCACCTCATGTATACCGGCGACCTGATCGACGGGCGTGAGGCCGAACGCATCCATCTGGTCAACAAGGCGGTGCCGCGAGATCAGTTGAAGGCGGAGGCTGAAAAGCTTGCCCGCAAATGCGCGCGCATGCCCGGTGCGGCGATCAAATTCGCCAAGGCCGCCCTCAACCATCAGCAGCAGACCGCCGGACTGGACAGCTCGTGGACCTATAACCGCGAGACGACCGCGATCCTGCATGCGTCGGAGGAAGGGCGCTACTGGATGCGGCTCCTGAAGGAGCATTCACTGAAGGATTTTCTGGCGATCCGCGAAAAGCCGTTCCGCGACCTCGACTGAGCAGCAATCAGGTCAGGCGCTTGATGGCGCCTGGCCGCTTCCCGCCTGCAGTGCCTCGAAAATCTCCGCATGGTTGCGCAGATAGCGCGATTGCACGATCTGGCCCTTGTCGGAGAGTTCGCCTCGGGTGCGATCGGCCGGGGCGTCGGCCAACGCAAAGCGCGCGACGACGGTGGAACTGCCGCCGTTCTGCCTGTTCCAGCGGTCGATGCGGGCGGCAAGCATCGCCGCCAGATTTGGCTCGGCCCTTCCGGCGACCGAAGGAAAGGCCAGCGCCACGAGCCGCTCCCGGTTCTCTCCGGAAATCACGATGTCGTCGAGAAGCGGCGCGCAATGCGCCAGCAGCCCTGCGCGCAGCGGGCCGGTGCGGACCTTGACGCCGCTCGACAGCTTGAAATCCTCGGCAAGGCGGCCGTCGAAGGCGAATATGCTCACACCGTCCGAGCGCGTACGCAGCAAGGCCGCGTCCCCGGTGCAGTAGAAACCTTGTTCGTCGAGCGGCAGGTCGACGCGTTCTCCATCGATGAGATAGCAGGGCGCAACATTGGGACCGGCGACACGCAGTTCGCTGCGGCCATCGACATCCACCAGGGCGATACGGTGACCGGGCAGGGGGTGCCCCAATTCGCCGGGTTGCTCGAGCGGCGCGGGCGAGAGGCAGATCGTGGATGCCGCTTCCGTCGCCCCATAGCCTGAGAGAATGCGGAAATCGCCATGGGCGTCGCGAAACGCCGCAAGCCGGCGCCACAGTTCGGCGTCTATACCCGCACCGGCGAAGAAGATCGCGCGCAACGTTCGCGTGAAGGCGTTCGCGGCGGCCGCGTCATTCTCCAGACGGTCGAGCAGCAGGCGCAGTCCCAGCGGAACGGCGATGTGCATGGTGGGGGAAACCTCCCCGATCAGCCGCACCGTCGCTTCCATGGTCGCGGCGCTCGGGGCTGCATCGACATGCAGCGTGCCGCCGTTCCAGATCATCTTGAAGATGTTGTCCAGGCCGCCGAAAACGTGATGCCAGGGCAACCAGTCGACCAGCACGGGTGGTTGAACGGTCAGGAACGGCCACATGGTCGCGATCGCTGTCTGGTTGGAGGAGATCATGCCGCGCGTGATCGGCACGCCCTTCGGCGCCCCGGTGCTGCCGGAGGTGAAGAAGATTGCCGCCCAATCATCGGGCGATGCGTCGAGTTCTTCGGCATTGCCACCGGCTGTGCAATCCAATGCCGCCGTGAGATCGGCAACGGAAACGGCACCCATGCCGGCAATGGCCGGATGATTGTCGGGCGCGACGATCAGCCTGGGATTAGCGGCGCGCAAAAACGGCCGCGTCGCGTCATCATGCACGCCGGCGCGAAAGGGGAACGGGGGCAGGGCGGTATGAACGAAGCCGCCGGCAAGGCAGGCAAGCTTGAGCACCAGCGCATCGATGCCGGCCGGCGCGAGCATGGCCACGCAATCTCCCTTGCGCAAGCCATGGCGCGAAACCAGCCGCTTGCGAAGCGCATGGGCGCGCGCAAGCGCCTGACCGTAGGAAATGGAGCGTCTTTCGTCGTCCGCAGGTTCGGACAGCAGCACCCGGTCCGGTTGCCTGTGCGCCCAATGGCTCAGGCGCTGAAAAATGTCGGGGCGGTCGTGGGGAAGCGCAAGTGCGTTGCGATAGACGATGCGGCCAGCGCCAGCCCGCTCTTCCGGCATTGCCGGCATGTCGGCGAACAATCCAGTCACAGGCTGCCCTGCTTCTGCGGGGCTTCGCCCTGCCGCGCCGCCAGGGCCTTTTCATAGACGCTCGACTGGTAGGCGATGAGCTCCTCGAAAGCGGCGATCGCCGCCGCGCCGTCGCGGGCGCGCAGCGCGTCCAGAATGTCGGAATGCAGCGCCACGACACGGCCGCGCTCGCGAAAGCGGAAGGAGATCATGTTGGTGGCAGGTATCAGCGAATCATTCACCACCAGCATGATGAAGCGCAGCTCATTGTTGCCGGTCGCCTGCGCGATGGCGTGGTGGAAGGCGACATCGAGGCGGCAGAATTCCTCGTCCGATATGTCGCTGCGTTCAAAGGCTTCCAGGGTCGATTCAATGGTGGCGAGGTCTTCCTCGGCAGCGCGCTCGGCGGCAAGCTGCACGCAGGTGCGCCCCAGCAGCAGCCGCGCCTCGACGATTTCGCTGAGCCCGAAAACGCCGAGCCCCACGAACCACGTCGTCATCTCCTGCAGCATCTGGCTTGCCGCCGTCAGCGACGGGGCGTTGACGAAGACGCCGCCATTGGGGCCGCGCTTGGAGCGCACCAGCTTCTTGGCCGCAAGGATCTTCAAGGCTTCACGCACCGTCGGCTGCGAAACGCCGAATCGCTTCGCCATTTCGGCTTCCGAAGGCAGTCGCTCCGCCACGCTCAGTTCGCCCTGCACGATTTCCTGCTGCAGCGTCGTTGCGATCTGGTGCGCCAGGCTCTTTGTCGCCCGAATTTCAGGTCTGGCCTCCTCCACGCTTTCCTCCTCGGGTTTTCAATTCTTATTTAAATATTACAATGTCGAAATTGTTGACCGCCATGATAAAAGATGCAAGCGTTCTCGTAAGGGAGGGCTGCGCCTGCTTCCGGCAGCCTAACAACAAGAAATCGCAGTGGGAACATGGGAGACTGTTCGATGAAGCTGACCAGGCGTGAATTCACTGCCGTCGCGACGGCTGCCTTTGCCTCTATGGGTATGCCGCGGCTGGCGTCCGCGCAGTCGTCCCTCGTGGTGCCCACCTATGGCGGGCTTTGGGCCAAGTTCTGGGAAGATCAGCTTCTGCCGGGCTTCAGCGCCGCCACCGGCGTGCAGCCGCAGATCGATGTCGGGCTGGGCAAGGACTTCGTGTCCAAGATCCGCGCTGGCGGCGACCGCTCCCCCTACAGCATATTCATGGGCAACGAGAACATTGCCGCCGTGCTGCGCGCCGAAGGCTTTTTCGAGCCGTTCGACCTGGCCAAGCTGCCCAATGCGCAGAATGCCTTTCCCCAGTTCGTCAACAAGGATGCCAACGGCATCCGCGCCATCATCTCGCCCATCGGGCTTGCCTACCGCACCGACATGGTCAAGACGGCACCGACCTCCTGGCATGATCTTTGGGAGAATGCGGAATTCAAGGGCCGGACCGGCCTTTATCAGATCGGCAATACCGGCGCCGTTGTGTTCCTGCGCCTGGTGGGCGAGCTGTTCGGCTCGGGTCCGGACGATTTCGACACCGCATTCGCCAGGATCAAGGAGCTTCTGCCCTTTACGCAGGCTTCGTGGAGCGGCGAGCTTTCGACAGCGCTGGTCCGTGGCGACTGCGTGATCGCGCCGCTGGACTGGACCGAGGCGATGGTGCTGCAGGACAAGGGTGCGCCGATCGCCATCGTTGCGCCGAAGGAAGGCGTGCTTGCCTTCGAGCAGTCCTTCAATCTGGTCAAGACCGGTGCCGAAAAGGACGCCGCCCACGCCTATCTCAACTATGTGCTGGACGCCAAGGTGCAGCACGATATGGCAGCGGCCTTCTATACCTCGCCCTGCAACAAGGAGTCGCCCGTCGATGCCGGGATGCAGAAGCGCACGCCCATCGTCGGCGATCGCATGGCCGAGATACGCAGCTATGACTGGGACAGCTATGTGGACAAGGCGGCCGACATCGCCGACCGCTGGAACCGCGAAATGGCCTGAGCCGCACGGTAGCAGTTTGCCCCGCGGGCAGGCCCGGCGGGCGAGGGGGAATCGTAAGGGGACCGGATGACCGCGCTGACCATCGACCGTATCAACAAGCGATATGGCGACCTGCACATCCTGAAGGATATTTCCGTTCCGATCGGCAAAGGCGAGTTCATCTCGCTGCTGGGCCCGAGCGGCTGCGGCAAGACCACGACGCTGCGCTGCATCGCCGGCTTCGAGCGTCCCGACAGCGGCCGCATCCTGTTCGGCGACAGGGACGTGACCCGCGCCCTGCCAGAACATCGCGACATCGGCATGGTGTTCCAATCCTATGCGCTGTTCCCGCATATGACCGTTGCCGAAAACCTGGCCTTTGGGCTGGAGGCCCGCAAGGTGGCGCCCGCCGAGCGCAAGCGGCGCATTGCCGAGGTGCTGTCGATGGTGCGGCTGCAAGGCTATGAAGCGCGTTTTCCCCGCGAGCTTTCCGGTGGCCAGCAGCAGCGCGTGGCGCTGGCGCGCGCACTTGTCATCGAGCCTTCGGTCTTGCTGCTCGACGAGCCGCTGGCCAATCTCGATGCGACGCTGCGCGATGAAATGCGCTTCTTCATCCGCGACCTGCAGCAGCGCGTCGGCATCACCAGCATCTACGTCACGCACGACCAGTCCGAAGCCATGGTCATGTCGGACAAGATCGTGGTCATGAACGGGGGCGTCATCTCGCAATTCGGCTCGCCGCGCGACATCTATGAGCGCCCGGCCTCGCAGACCGTTGCGGGCTTTATCGGCCGCTCCAACACCATTGCCGGGACGATAACCGAAACGCTGGGCGCCGACAGCTACAAGGTCGAGACGTCCTGCGGAACCATCGGCACGCATGGTCCTTCAGGGCTGGCCAGGGGCGCCGATGTGCGCGTCATGATCCGTCCCGAGAACATCCGCACCGGCCGGCATGGAGAGGCCGCCGATGCGCCCGCCTCCGATGAGAACATGCTGGGCGGTTCCGTCGTGAGCGCCACCTATCAGGGCAACGCCACGCAGTTGCAGGTGCGGATGGCCAGCGGGGACGGGATGGTCGTAGACGTCAGCGGTCGCGATCCGCTGGCGGTGGGCGATCAGGTGACGCTGCGGTTTTCGTCGCGCAACGCGTGGCTGCTGGCGTCATGAGCGCGACCGAAGCCGCCCCGCGCGTCGAAACACCGACGATCGGCGTCGGAAGGATCGGTCCCGTCTGGATGCTGGTGCCGGCGCTGGTGCTGCTGATCGGTTTCTTCGTGCTGCCCTATCTCAGCATCATCACCATGAGCCTGCGCGAAGCCTCGACCCGCGCCGTCTATGGCGAAGGTTTCACGCTGGCGCATTATGCGACCGCGCTCGGCGATCCCTTCATCTGGCGCATTCTTGGCCGCACCTTGCTGATGGGCGCAATCGTCACCGTGGTCACGCTGTTGCTCGGTTATCCGGTTGCCTATCATCTTGCCAATTCGCGGTCGCGCTGGACGAGCCTGCTCTATATCTTTGTACTATCGCCGCTGCTGGTCGGCCTCGTCGTGCGCACCTTTGCCTGGATGATCATCCTGTCCAACAACGGCGTCGCCAACAAGGCGCTGATGGCCATGGGGCTGGTCGTTTTTCCGCTCCAGCTCATGAACAACTCGCTGGGCGTGACGATAGCGCTGACCCATGTGTTCCTGCCCTTCGTCATCCTGCCGCTGCTTGGCAACCTGCAGGCGATCAGCCCCGACCTCGCCATGGCCTCGCGATCGCTCGGCAATTCGCGCATGCGCACCTTTTTGAAGGTCACGTTGCCGCTCAGCCTGCCCGGCATCCAGGCCGGAAGCATCCTGGTCTTCGTCCTGTCCATCAGCGCCTATGTCACGCCCGCAATGCTGGGCGGCACGGGCGGACGCACCATGTCGGTGCTGGTGGTGCAATATCTGGTCGACAATTTCCGATGGCCGGCTGGCGCGGCACTCGCCATCATCATGGCAATCGTGGCCCTGATCGTCGTCGGCCTGTATCTCAAGCTGACGGCGCGCGCCATGCGGAGGCTGCCATGAGAGGCGCAGGCGGCGTCGAAAAGACAATCTGGGACCGGCTGTTCCTCGTGCTGGTCGCCGCGATCTACATCTTCCTGATGTTCCCGATCGTGCTGGTGGTGCTGCTTTCCTTCAATTCCGGCGAGTTCCTCGCCTTCCCGCTGGAAGGCTTTTCGCTGCGCTGGTTCGAGGCGCTGTTTTCCAACACGCGTTTTCTGGAAGCCACGTCCTACTCGCTACGGATCGCCGCGATCTCCATGATCGTCAACGGCGTCATCGGCACGCTGGCCGCAATCTACGTTGCCCGCCACGCCGGAAACAATCGTGACCGCATCAGGCTGGTTATGACCAGCCCGCTGCTGGTGCCGGAAATCCTGACGGCGATCGCGTTGTTGTTCTATTTCTACGAGATTGGCATCGGCACCGACTATTCCATCGGAATCCAGCTCGGCCACATCGTCGTCACCTTCCCCTATGTCTTCCTCAATGTGTCGTCGGCGCTGTTCAATTTCGACCGTTCGCAGGAGGAAGCCGCGCGCAGCCTGGGCGCCGGGGGCTGGATGACGTTCCGCCGCGTGACGTTGCCGGCGATCAAGCCCGGCATCATCACCGGCTGCCTGTTTGCCTTCGTCATCTCCTTCGACATCTTCAACATCTCGCTGCTGCTGAAATCGCTCGGCCGCAACACCTTGCCGCTGGAACTGTTCGACTATCTGCGCTTCAATTTCGACCCGACCGCCGCGGCCATCGCTTCGCTCAGCATCTTCCTGACCTTTGCCGCGATCCTGATCATCGATCGCACGGTGGGCTTGCGGTCGCTGAGGTTCTGAGGAGGCCGGCGGCAGGTCCGATGGAAATAGTCATGGCGGTTGCGCCCGCTTGCTTGACAAAGGCGAGGGCCTAAAAATACATTTCAATATCAGAATTAAAATCTGACAGGACCGCAAACGACAACAATACCGCGAAATGCGGATCAGGGGAACGCAGTCACGGTGACCGTACCACGGCAAGGGCCGTCGGCGCCGTCAGCACAATGAGGAGGGTTCACATGCAACGTTATCTTTCGTCCCTGCGTGTCGGGGCGCTCGCCGCCGCCGCCTTTTTCGGCGCGGTGGGAGCATTGGGTGCCGCCGAGTTGCCGAAGTCGCCCGAGGTGACCGAAACCGGCAAGCTGGCGATCGCCAACACGCTTGAGTACGCCCCGTTCGAATTCATCGACGAGAACGGCAAGCAGGTCGGCATCAATATCGAGCTGGCCGAGGAAACAGCCAGGCTGCTCGGCGCCGAGCTCGACGTCACGCGCATGCCGTTCCCGTCCATGGTGCCGGGGTTGGCTGCGGGGCGTTTCAAGGTTGCCTGGGAGACTTTTGCCGCCACCGACGACCGGTTGAAGCAGGTCGATTTCGTCATGTTCATCAAGTCCGGCATCGTCGCCTCCACCACGGCCGACAAGGCGGCCCAGTTCCAGGGCGAGAACAACCTGTGCGGCAAGCGCGTCGGCGTCATCGGTGGCGCAGTTTCCGATTTCATCGCCGACCGGCTGAGTGCCGAATGCAAGGAAAAAGGCTTGCCGGAGATCGCAAAGAGCATCTTCCCCGAAGGCAAGGACATTATCCAGGCAGCACTTTCAGACCGCGTCGACGCGCGGCTCGATGACGCCACCGCTTCGGGTTATTTCGAAGTGACCAGTAAGGGCCAAATGGTGGTTGTGCCCGGCCTTTACGATGTCGCGCCGCTCGGCATCGCCGTGCCCAAGGGCGACAAGGAAACCGCCGAAATGCTGCGTGCCGCGCTGCAGGAGATGATCCAGAACGGCACTTACAAGACGATCATGGCCAAGTACGGCATGACCAGCGCCATGATCGAGGAAGCCTACGTCGTCGACGCCGCCGACAAGATTCGTCAGTAACCGCTCGAACCCGGCGTCGCTCGCCCGCGGCGCCGGTTTTGCATTGTTTCCCTGTCGGGAGGACGGCTGAATGTCGAAAGTCGAAACGCGCGCGATCGCCGAGGACCTAGTCGTCGTTCCTCTGCGCCATTACGGTCTATGGATCGGCACTGCAGCGGCTCTTGCGATTCTGGCCCTGATCGTGAAGGCACTGGCCACGAATCCGGCTTTCGACTGGCCGACCGTCGGCAAATATCTTTTCCACGCCTCCATCATGCGCGGCCTTGCCCAGACGCTGCTGCTGACGGTGACGATCATGGTGCTGGCGATCATCATCGGCACCGTCGTCGCCATCATGCGGCTGTCGCCAAGCCGTATCCTCAACGCATTCGCCAGCGCCTATATCTGGTTCTTCCGCGGGGCTCCGGCGCTGATACAGCTCATTTTCTGGTTCAACCTGTCGCTCATCGTGCGCGAAATCTCGCTGACGCTGCCCTTCATCGGCACGATCTTCACCGTCAAGACCAATGACGTCATGACGCCTTTCGTGGCGGCGGTCGTTGCACTGTCGCTGCATGAAGCCGGCTACATGGCAGAGATCGTGCGCGCAGGCATCAAGTCCGTTCCCGGCGGCCAGACGGAAGCCGCCGGCAGCCTGGGCATGAACCATCGACTGATCCTGCGGCGCATCACCCTGCCGCAGGCGATGCGCTTCATCGTGCCGCCGACGGGCAACGAGACGATCAACCTGCTCAAGACGACGTCCCTGGTCACCATGATCGCGGTGAACGATCTCCTCTATGCCGCGCAAAGCATTTATGCGCGCACCTTCGAGACCATACCGCTGCTGATCGTGGTCGCCTTCTGGTACCTGTTCGTCGTCACCATCCTGTCGATCTGCCAGCACTATATCGAGCAATATTACGGCAGGAGCGACCAGCAGGCAGGCGCGGCGCGCGGTATCCTGCATCGCGCCTTCAAAATCGGACGGGTGGCCCAGCCGGCATGACATCGAGAGCAGAAAACCAGTCCCGTTTCGGTGTCCCGCAGGACTCGATGGTCTTTGCGCAGGGTGTACGCAAGTCGTTCGGAACCCTCGAAGTCCTGAAGGGCATCGACCTCAATGTGCCATCCGGTTCGGTGGCATGCATCATCGGTCCCTCCGGCTCGGGCAAGAGCACCTTCCTGCGCTGCATCAACCATCTCGAGGAGGTGAGCGGCGGCGTGCTTCTGGTCGATGGCGAGTTCGTCGGCTACGACCTGCGCAATGGCAAGCTCTATGAGGTCAGGAACGATCTTCTGTGCAAGCGCCGTGCCGATATCGGCATGGTGTTCCAGTCCTTCAACCTGTTCTCGCATATGACGGTTCTGGAAAACCTGATCGAAGCACCGATCATGGTGAAGGGCATGCCGCGCGGCGAAGCAAGGGACAAGGCCCATGCGCTGTTGGAACGCGTAGGGCTGGCCGACAAGGCCACCTGCTACCCGCGACAACTTTCCGGTGGCCAGCAGCAGCGCGTGGCGATTGCGCGGGCGCTGGCGATGAACCCCAAGGTGCTCCTGTTCGACGAGCCAACCTCGGCGCTCGACCCGGAACTGGTCGGAGAGGTGCTATTGGTCATGCGCGATCTTGCAGAAAGCGGCATGACCATGGTGGTGGTGACGCACGAGATCGGCTTCGCGCGCGAGGTCGGCGACCAGCTGATCTTCATGGATCGCGGCGTGGTGGAAGAACGCGGTGCGCCACGCGACATGATCGCCAATCCACAGTCGCCACGCACACGGGAATTCCTGTCGCGGGTTCTGTAAGCGCGCGTCGATGATCGAAACGGACAAGGCCCGGTTGTGCCGGGCCTTGTCCGTTTGCTTGAGCAAGGTCTGCGGGCCGCTTATCCTTTGACGGCGAGCTTCGTGTCCGCCGCATCCACCTCGACTGCCAGCAGGTCCAGCATCTCGTCGAGATCGGCCTTGTCCGCGACTGTGATGCGCAACCAGTCCGGCAGGCCGTAATCCTCGTTCGAGCGGAAGACGAAGCCCTGCCTGGCCAGCCGCGCCACGGTTTCCTGCGCCCATCCGGCCGGCGCGCCGGAAAGGCGGGCAAAGGCAAAATTGGCGACACTGGGCGAAAGCTCGAAGCCGAGTGAGCGCAGCCGGCCATGCAGGTATTCACGCCCCTCGGCGGTGCGCTCACGGACTTCCCTGACAAAATCCTGCGCGGCAATGGCGACTGCCGCGGCCGCCTGCGCCATGCCGTTCACGTTGCCGATGCCGCGCACATTGTTGAGCGCGGTTGCCATGTCCGGATGGGCATAGGCCCAGCCGGCGCGCGCGGCCGCCAGCCCATAGGCCTTGGAGAAGGTGCGCGTCACCACCACGTTGGGATGCCTGTCGGCGATCTCGTAATTCTTCATCGCTTCGGCCGGATCGACATATTCGGCATAAGCCGCGTCCAGCACGAGCACGATATGCGAAGGCAACTCGCGGGCAAGCCGCGCCACATCCGCCATCGGCACGGCAACGCCGGTGGGGTTGTTGGGGTTGGCGAGAAAGACCACGCGCGTTGCCGGTGTGACAGCCGCCAGAATTGCATCCACATCCACCGCAAAATTCGCGGCCAGCGGCACTTCGACGGCCCTTGCGCCGATGCGATAGGCGACGATGGCAAATTGCAGGAAGGAATAGGCCGGAAACAGAATCTCGTCGCCCGCACGCGCATAGACGCGGCCGATGGCGTCGAGAAGCTCCTCCGAGCCGTTGCCGCAGACGATGCGGGCAGGGTCCAGTGAAAACGTGCTGCCGATCGCCGCGCGCATGGCCTTGCAGCCAGGGTCGGAATAGCGGTGCACGCTTTCTGCGGTGGCGCGGATCGCCTCGATCGCGCCGGGCGGCGTGCCGAGCCAGCTTTCGTTGAGCCCGAGATTGACGACGCGTCTGGCGCCCGACGTATCGATGGGCTTCACGACGGTCAGCGTGCGAGAGGCTAGGTAGGGAACTGGCAGTGACATGTTTTCCTCGAACCCGGTTCGTGACGATCTGGTATCTTCAGCCGGCCTTGCCGACCAGAATTCTGGTGTAGAGCGGCCGGAAGCGTTTTCGCTCGGCCGGCGGTTCCTTGAAATAGGTGGCGTAGTAGCCGATCTGCTGGAAATAGGTGATGCGGGCGCGGATCAGGCTCTCGTCGGCGTCGTAACCCATGGCCATGAATGCGTCGACGAGCAGGGACATGCGAAAATCGTCTTGCCTCGTCACCTCGGCGGCAATGGCGGCGGAACTGCGCGCCCAGTCGCGAATGGCAAGATCGAGCCGCGGGCTGAACGGGTCCTCCCTGATCCAGACACCGGTGACGGCATCGAAGCGTGCCAGCCCATCGCTGAACTCGACATGGAGAAGGTCCTGGAAAGGTCGGCAATTGCGCTGGCGCCATTCCTCCCGAAGGCTGTCGAGCAGATCCTTCAGGTTCCGGAAGTGGAAATAGAAGCTGCCGCGCGTAACCTTGAGCTGTCGCGACAGGCGATCGACCTTGACGTTGGCGATGCCCTTCTTTTCGAGAACCCCGATGGCGGCGGCTATCCATGCTTCGCGCGACAGCGTCTTGCGCGCTTCCGGCACGGCCGCGCCCGGCCTTTTCGGCTTCGGTGCGGGAGGGTCGGCTTTTGGGCTCATGGCTTCACCCGCTTACGGCAGGTTGCCGAAGCGCTCCAGCATCAGCGCGAAGAAGCCGTCGGCGTCGATGCGGCGCAAGACATTGCAGTTCTTGCGGCGACCGGTGACGTGCCACCAGTCCACCACCGTCATGCCGATGGTCTCGGGCGACATAAGTTCGATGGTGACGTTGCACTGCTTCTGTTCGTAGAGATGCGGTGCGAGCAGATAGCCGGTGACGCAGGCGTCATGGATCGGGCGGGCCTCGGTCGGGAATTTGTGCGAACCGTACTGCCGGTAGAAGTCGGCCATATTTGCTGCCTCGACGGCCGAACGGCTGCCCAGTGCGCGCAGCTTCTGCAGCCACTCCGGCGTCATCTGTGCGGTGTAGGTGCAGTCGATGCCGGCCATGGTGACGGGCACGCCGGATTCGAACACGACACTTGCGGCGTGCGGATCGACCCAGATGTTGAACTCCGCCGCCGGCGTTGCATTGCCGCCTTCGAAGAAGCCGCCGCCCATCAGCACCACTTCGCGGATGCGGGGAATGATGCGTGGCTCCATCACCATGGCCATGCCGAGATTGGTCATCGGCCCCAGCGTGCAGACGGTGATCTCGCCCTCGGGAGCGGCCATCAGCGTTTCGACGAGAAAATTGACGGCATGCTTGTCCTGCAGCGAAACCGACGGTTCAGGCAGCACGCAGCCGTCGATGCCGGTCGGGCCGTGGACATATTCGGCAGTCTTGAGCTGCTTGACCATCGGGCGGGCGCAGCCGGCATAGACCGGCACGTCGGAGCGGCCGGCAAGCTCGGCGATCTGCAGGGCGTTGCGCGAGGTGAGCGCGAGCGGCACGTTGCCGCCCACCGTGGTGAGTGCAAGCACCTCGAGTTCGGGCGACCCGAGCGCGAAAAGAATTGCAAAGGCATCGTCCTGGCCGGGATCGGTGTCGATGATGATCTTGCGCGGCGCCATTTCGGTCTCCTCCCTGGCAGTCGCAAAAACATACAGGACTGTACTGTATTTTCAAGACATAGGAGCATCGAATGGCACAGCCGGATTCGATTCCGGAAAAGCCTGCCGCGAGCGCGGCGAGATCAGCCGGCGGGTTTATTGACGAGGATGATGTGAGAACCCGCGCCACCGGAAGCGGCGGCTCAGCACCGGTCGCGCGACCTATTCCTCAAAGCGGCTCGTGGCGTCACGATCGCGCTCATACCGTCTCGCGAGCGGGAATGGCGGCAACCATGTCTCGCGACGGACGGTCCAGAGCTCATAGGTCGGCGTCAGCTGGTCGGGCGCGTCCAGGGATCCCAGATTCACTTCGACCTCGTCTCCGGTGCGTCCGAAAACGGGCGAGCCGCAGCGGGGACAGAAAAATCGCCCGGCATAGTCGCGTGTTTCGCCTTCGATCGTCACCGCTTCCCGAGGGAACACCGCGGAAGCGTGAAAAAGGGCGCCATGATGTTTGCGGCAGTCGAGACAGTGACAAAGGCCGACCCGGTATGGCTGTCCCGACGCCACAATTCGCACGTTGCCGCACAGGCAGCCGCCAGTGAAACGGTCCATGCTGCGTCTCCTCCAGACCCCGCAGTTGCTATGGCTACAACGAACGGCACCGCCATTGCAATCGCGCGTGGCGCGCATTGTGGAAGGGCGACAAGGAGGTTGCTTGACCGCCGGGGCATGGGCGCCCATATGGCATGGGCATGGATTCGACACAGCACCTTTCCGCAACGGCACGCCAGCGCAGGGTTCCTGCGCCACGCGTGCGTGCGGCGCTGTCGGGAGCATGGTCTGCCACAAGCGGGCTCCTACGGCTCATGCTGCCGTTGCTGCTGGTTCTTATTGCTCTGGGGCAGGCAGCGTCTGCCCATCCGGCCATCAGCTTGCATGCCCCCCAGGCGATGGCGCATCACAGCAAGGCGAATGCCGCCTGTTGCGGCGGTCTCTCCCAGGACGGGCGAGACAACGCCTGTCTCGTCCAATGCCTGGCTTCCTGCAATTTTTGTGCGCCGCTGCCCCAGCCGGCGACTTTCCCCGAAACGGTGGGAAAATCGTCATTTCCAACGACCACGGCCCCCCTTCGAGGAACGGCGGCTTCGCCCTGTCCCCGACCGCCATCATGCTCCTGAACTGAAGACTCGCACCAATGCGACCACCCCGGCTGCCATGCACCGGGAAACCATCAGTTTTGGAGACTCTGCAATGAACGCTTTTTCGCGCCGCGGCTTCCTCGCGGCATCCGCCGCAACAATTTCCGCTGCTGCGGTTCCTTCGCTTCTGCTTCCTGCCCGCCCCGCCCGCGCGGCCGGTCACAAGGTCATCACCGCCGGCAAGCGTGTCATCGAGGTCAAGGGCCGTGCTGCCAATGTCTTCGGTCTCACCCAGGCGGACGGAAGTTCCGGCCTCGTCATGACAGCCGGAGACAATTTCCGTGTCCGGCTCGACAACCGGATCGGCGAGCCGACAGTTATCCACTGGCACGGCCTGACCCCACCCTGGCAGCAGGACGGCGTTGACGGCATCTCGCAAGAGCCGATCCCCGACGGTGACAGCTACGACTACGACTTTCCGGTCGCCCGTCCCGGCACCTTCTGGATGCATTCGCATTTCGGCCTGCAGGAGCAGCATCTGCTTGCCGCCCCGCTGATCGTCCATGATCCGGCAGATGCCGGCAGCGACGTGCAGGAAATCGTGGTGCTGTTCCACGACTTCACCTTCCGCGATCCCGCCGAAATCCTGGCCGAACTCAAGGATGGCGGCCACGACATGCAGGCAATGCAAATGTCCGGCATGTCGATGGGCGCCGGCCAGATGGATCATGGCAGCATGGGCCATGGCGGAATGCAGATGGGCGGCATGGTCCATCTGCAGGACGTGCAATATGACGCCCTGCTTGCCAATGACCGCACGCTCGACGACCCGGAGGTCTTTGCGGTCGAGCCCGGCGGTCGTGTCCGTCTGCGGCTGATCAACGGTGCGGCCAGCACCAATATGTGGGTAGACCTTGGCCAACTGCCGGGCAAACTGATGGCCGTCGACGGTTTGCCGGTCGAGCCGCTCGTGGGATCGCGCTTCGAATTCGCCGTCGCCCAGCGCCTCGACATTCTGCTCGAACTGCCGAAGGAGACTTCGGCATGGCCCGTCTTCGCTGTGCAGGAGGGCGGGCGCATGCGCACCGGTGTCGTGCTTGCGGCCAGGGGGGCCGCGGTCGGCAAGCACGACGGCATGGCCAGCGAGGACTTCCCGGCCGTCGGCATCGAACTCGAGCAGAGGCTGCGTGCGACCGAGCCGCTTGCGGAGAAAGCGGCCACGCGCGAGCACACCATGATGCTGGGTGAGGGGCCAAACTATGCCTGGACGCTCGACGGCGCCTTGCACGGCTCCGACACGCCGCTAGCCGTGAAGAGCGGCGATCGCTTCGAGCTGACCTTCATGAACCACACCACCATGTCGCACCCGATGCATTTGCACGGCCACCACTTTCAGGTGGTGGCAATCAACGGCCGGCGCTTTGCCGGGGCCATGCGCGACACCGTGCTGGTGCCTGCCCATATGGGCAGGGTGACCATCGCCTTCGACGCCGACAATTTCGGCAGATGGGCGCTTCATTGTCACCACCTTTACCACATGGCCGGAGGCATGATGACGTCGATGGCCTACCAGGCCTGACGCGATACGCCCCGGTGGCTGACACTGCCGGGGCGTGTCCAGAGATACATGGCCAAGCAGTTGCGCATTGATGCGAGACGGGATTCGGGTGAAGGCGATGCGCGCAGCCATTCATCGCTTCCTTGCAGCTATGGAATGAACCGAAGCAGCGGGCTCTAGGGTGCGCCTTGCGCCCGATGATGGGCAACCAGAGCGTTGGCGTGTCCGTGGCCCAGGCCGTGCTCCTCCTTGAGAAGCTGGACCATTTCCATGTGCTTTTTGCCATTCAATGCTTCGAGGATATCCAGCCAATGGCTTATCGGCTTGCCGTACTTTTTCTCGATGGAGGGAAAGTACGACTTTGGGCCTTTGATTGCATTGTCTTGCGACATGATCGCTCCTTCGTGGGTCTCTCTGAAAAGACTGGCCACCTTCACTGGGTCCTGGGCAGTACGAACTCGACACGCCGGTTCAATGCGCGTCCCTCCGGATTGTCCGATCCGCCGTCACTCTCGTTCGGCGCAACCGGCCGGCTGCTGCCCAAGCCGACGACGCTCAGTTTTTTCCTGTCGGCGCCATGCGCCACGAGCCATGTGGCGACAGCTTTCGTCCGGCGCAGGGAAAGGGTCCGGTTGTAGCTATCCAAACCCCTGGAATCGGTGTGGCCCTCGATGACCGTTTTGCCGACGGGGATCGATGCGATGAGGCGAGCGATCTCCTTGAGTGTCGGTTCCGCGACTGTTCGAATGTCCGCCTTGTCGAAATCGAACAGCACATCACCCGTCATCGAGACCCTGACGACGTTATCTTCCTGATGCACCGTCAGATCGCTCCGATTGGAGGCAAGGTCCTCAATGCGGGCAGACAGCGCCGAAACCGTGGAATCCAGATCTTGCGGAAGACCTTTCAAGTTCAGGATTGTTGCCTTGAGGTCCCTGACCTCGCGTTTGTAATCCAACGCTTCGGCGCTCGAATGGCCTGTCGAAAACAAGACCGCAAGAGCCGCCATTCTCGCGAACTTGCTCATGGCTGTTTGTCGGCGATCGGAATGGCATCGATCGTCTCGACACCGTGGATGGTCAGGGAGACTTCCGTAATGTCCTTGGGCGGTGCGGGAAACCTTCCATACCAGGTGCCCGACACCGGTGAGTCCTTGGTGTTGCGAATGGAAAGCTGCGGGCTTGCCAGCGGCGTGTCCTGGCTGTCTCTCAGCAGAAGGTATTTTTTGTCACCTGCAAGCACGTAGAAGCTGTTTTCGTAATCCTTCTCGGTGATCTGGGCATAGATCGATTCCATCTTGTCCGGTACGAGCGGTGCAAATCGAATCTTGATCGTGAGGATATCTCCCTTGCGGGTTGCCTCGATGACTTGCGCTTCCGCCGCACCGCTATTGGTTATCCCGGTTGCCAATGGCGGCTTGGACGCGGCCAATGCCTGGGATCGAGCTGCAGTAACGCCGGTAGCGCTACCGATCGCCAGGGCGAAACAGGCGGCGATACGCAAATTAGATCTGTTTGAACACATTCGCGGTTCTCTCCTGTTGAAATATCATGATGTGGATGGGGCTATGGGTGAGGCGGGATCGCGCCCGGCGTTACGGAGGCCCTTCCTTCCGAAGGATGCATTTCCGCTTCCAGAAAGGAAGAAAGCATCTCCTTTTGTCGCTCCAGGAAGCGTTTGTCGGGCGCGATCACGTTGTAGAATACATAGCCGCGCAGGGTGGCGAGCGTGAAATGCATGAGGTCGGCGCGCTTGCTTGGATCGGGAATGCGCTGACCGAAGACATTGCTCCAGAGCCGCTCCAGAATAGCCTGCGACTGGATGCGGTGCTGCATGACCAGTGCATGCAGATGCGCGTCCGCGCGCGTCCCCATCACGATTTCCCATATCGCCATGTAGCGAGGGCCGGAATAGATCTCGCGCAGCAGCTCAATGAATGTCTGCCAGTCCGCCCTGGCATCTGCGTCATTCGCGAACGCCTCGAGCTGGGTTCGAACTTCCTCGAACTGGTAGTCGGCCAGAGCGAGGACGAGCTCTTCGCGCGACGCAAAATGGTGCTGCAGCGCGCCGGACGTCAGGCCCGCCCTGCGTGTGATCTCGTTCGTAGTGGTGCGCGCATAACCAAGCTCGATCAGCGCGGACATCATCCCTTCGAGCAGGGCTTTTCTCGTTTCCTCGCGCCGCTCCTGTTGCGTACGGCGCCGCGCACGCAACTGCTGTGGGGTTTTGTGCATATGCGTTCCCGACGTTCACATAAAACATCATAATCATGATGTTTTATGTTGCAAGCGGTTTTGAATGAAGCAAAGCCATCGAAGAAGGGAGGGAAAAGCGGGGAGGCATCGCTGTGCATGAGTTGCGCCTGCACCCCGTCACGCCGTGCGCTGATCACTTCTGCGACAGGTCATGAGCGTCGGGAACGCGGCCCGCCCTCAATCGAGCGTGGCTGGGATACTCTGCAACTGCGATGCCGAAGCTGGGCTTCTGCCGCACAATAACGAGGAAAGCACCAATGCTGCGCACTGCACTCCTTGCCGCCGCCCTGTTTGCAAGCAGCCCGGCGATCGCACAGTCCGACCCGGTTGGCGCGCGCGTCGAAGTCAGCGGCATGCGAATGTATTACGAGACCTCGGGCGAGGGCGATCCGCTCATCGTCCTTCACAGCGCCTACATGAACATTCGCACGATGGGCGAGATCATTCCCGTTCTCGCCCGGTCCCGGCAGGTCATCGCCGTCGAAATGCAGGGTCATGGCCGCACGACCGATATCGACAGGCCCATAACCTATCCCAAACTCGCCGACGACGTCGCAGCTTTCATGGATGCCATCGGCGTGGAGAAGGCGGACGTCTTCGGCTATTCGATGGGCGCGGCCGTCGGCCTTCAGATGGCAATTCGGCATCCGGAGAAGGTCGACCGGGCGGCCCTGGCTTCCATCGCCTACGATTTCCATCTGTTGACACGCGACTATTTCGCAACCTTCACGCCGAAGGCGATCGCCGACGCCCATGCGACAAGCGAGGTGCTGCTTGCCCTGTCCCGCGACAGCCGCGCGGAGGTCGACGCCATTGTCGGGGCGGCGGCCGCAACTGGCGGCAAGGCCGACATGCGCGAGCGCTTGGACCTGGGCTGGATGTACAACCGCGCCTTCGAGGACCCCGATGGCCATGTGTTCGAAGCGGTCTGGGTGGATATGAGTGCCGCATCAGCCCATAAGTAGCCGGCAAACGGCTCAGTCCTGATCATCACCGGCCGTGCAAGACTATGACGAATACCGGTGCAGGAGCCTCAATATATCGGCCGCGCCGGTGGTTCCCGTCTTTGCATAAAGGCTCTTGGACTGCGAGCGGATGGTTTCTTTCGAAAGCGCGGCTTCCAGGGCGATCTGATCGAGCGATTTCCCTGAAAAAATTCCCGACAAAGCGCGCGTTTCACCCTTCGAAAGTCTATAAACATGGGAAAACATCCGGAGATCGGGAGAAGCCGACCCCGCGCCGAAGCGTTCCAGGATAATAACGACGTTGCCCCCTTCGAAATAGAGCGGTTCGGATTCCTTATCCACGCGAACCAGGGTGACTTTGGTTTTCTGGAAGAAAAAATCCAGCGACCTGGGACCGTTATAATGTCGTTTCAGCATCTGTTCGTATGCGGCCTCGGCTTTCTCCTTACGGAAACGGAGCCGGCCATCGATGGAAACATGGATGGGGAAAGGAGCGGCAAGCATGGTTTGCGCAGCCTTCGAGATCCCGACGACCCGCCTTTCTCCATCGGTGAAGATTGCGCCGATGCCGAGCGTGTCCAAAGCAACATTCGCCGTGCCGGCTGTTGCCCCTTCCGGTGATAAAATGCGAAGGCGCGCTTGAGATGCGGAGCGAGGGAGTTGAGAGTTCTTATGGAACGCTGGACCGCCTGCGCGCTTTTGCCGTCATAGGCGACGACAAGGCTGAACGACTGACTTCCCGACCTGGCCAGCCTTACGCCGGACGTATGGGTCAATCCATGCGGCACGAGGAAATCATTGTAGAATTCCGTCTTTACCAGTTCCTCGCGTGGCAACAGCTCCTCATCATATCCGGCAATGCCGATCGTCCAGGATGAGAGAGGCGGCTGGAGAGGATTCAGCCTGCCATAGTAGCTGTTATACTGCTCGACGACTTTTCCGTCCTGGCATCCGGCAAGCATATAGCCTTCGCCGTTGGAATTATCATGAATAACCAGCGTCGCCTTGCCGCCTGGCAGCGTGCCCGCCAGCTGATCGAGAAAGTGTTTCCACGTCACCTCGCCCAGCAAGGCTGCGTAGACCAGACCATTCAGATCGTCGGTTGTTGCATTCACTTGTACGAGGTCGCTCAGAATCACGTCATTGCGTGCGGAATTGAGACCTATCCCACCTGAAAGTCCAGAACTTCACCCCACGGGGTGAAGTCAGGCCGCTATCTTCGTGCATACATTGCGCCGGAGGGGATACTGACAGGAATCCCTTGAACTTGCGCGGCGGACAGGTTCACGGAGGCAACGTTGAATACACGACAGATGGCACGATCTTGCGGGAGATCGGTGCGCGGAGCCAGGCGGTTTATGCGCCTATTACCCTTGCCTGCGTCGGCGAGCCGTGCCGATTGCCGGCATTGTATTCGTCAAAAAGTTATTTGATTTCAATTCATTAGATGTCCCGACCGGTTTCGGGGCATTTTTTACCATGCGCGCCCTGGGCAACAGACAGGCGATTTCGCGCGCTGTATTTAAGGAGAATGCGGGGGCATGGAACAGGAAATCGCGAAAGCTGCCTCTCTGGCGGGGCGGGCTCGATTCGATATGTCGGCAAATGATTCGCGCAACCGTTCCGGCCGGTCGCTGCTGCTACGCGGCGGACGCATGACCAAATGGAAGGGCGAGGTCGCCAGCTATGCGGCGAACGTCGCCGAAGTCGTCTGCTGGATTTCCAGACGATCGCTTTGCCTGTCTCTCGCGACAGGCCTGGCGGTAGGCACGGCGGCCGCCGCCGACCGGTATTGGGACGCCAATGCCACATTGATCGGCAGCGGCGGCACTGGCACCTGGGACCTGACATCAGGTTTCTGGAGTCCGAGCGGCGACGGCGTCAGTGGTCCCTACACCGCCTGGAACAACGGCGCGCTCGACAGTGCGATTTTCGGAGGCGCGACTGCCGGCGCTGTAACGCTGGGCGCCCCGATCACGGCGCGCAATCTCACTTTTGAGACCACTGGCTACGCTCTCAACGGCAGCACGTTGACGCTTGGCGGCGTCACCCCTACCGTCACGACGAACGCCGGCGTCGCGGCAACGATCAATTCCGTGTTGGCAGGTGCCGGCGGGTTGACCAAGGTAGGGGCGGGCACGCTAACGCTGAATGGCGTCAACACGTTCGGCGGTAATATCAATGTCACGGCCGGGGGGCTCGTCGCCAATAGTGACGCGTCGCTTGGCGCTACAGGCAATAATCTCACGATGGCGGCTGGTACGACGCTGACCAGCACCGGCACGCTGAACGCAAGCCGCACTGTTACGCTTTCGGGCGGTGCCGTTACCATCGGCGGAGCGGGTGTCGGATCGGTACGATTTACCGGCGCGGGCGGATTGAATGTCGGCACCGGCGTTGCGCTCATCAACAATGCAAACGACTATACGGGTAAGACGGATTTCAGAGGAACAGTCCGTTTCACCTCGATCGCCGATCTGGGTCAGGCGAGCGCGCTCGGCGCAGCCGAAACCGTTGCAAACGGCACCATCGGCGTCATAGCCGACACTTATACCAACGCCATCGCCGTATATACTGGGAATGCGGCAGCTACCTCAAACCGCAACTGGTATCTACGTTCGCAATGGTATGGTGCTGCCGGGATCGCCAATCAGGGCGCCGGAAAACTTACGCTCACAGGTGACATTGCCACGGACCTCAATCCGGGCGGTTATAGTGGGGCCAGTTTCAATGCCGCCACTGCTGATCTGGATCTGCTTGGCACGATCAGCAGCTCTAGCTACCAGATCAAGGGCATTACGTTTACCGGCGGTGGCGCCAATCGCTCAGTCACACTAGGTGGCTCAAACACCTATGGCGGCAGCAGCAACATACAGAACGTGACCCTGCGGGCGCAAAAACTGGCGAATACCGGCATTGCCAGTTCATTGGGCACCGGTACGGTAGCCAGCAGCGTCATCGCCATCGGCAACAGCGGTATCCTTTCGTATATCGGCACAGGCGATAGCAGCAACCGCGCTTTTTCGGCAAGCGGCAACGCTGTAATCGCAAATGACGGCACAGGCGCCTTGACGCTCAGTGGTCCTCTCGCGCTCGCGGCGACCGGTGCCAACACGCTGACGCTGGGCGGCGACTTTGCCGGCGCCAACATCTTGTCTGGGGTCATTTCCGGCTATGGCGACGTAGCCATAGATGGTTCGGGTATCTGGATTCTGAGCGGAGCCAACAGCTTTACCGGCGTGGTAAGGGTGGAGAATGGTACGCTCACCGTCGGTCATGGTCAGGCCCTCGGCGCGACACCGGGAAAGGTCGTCGTCAATGGCGGCACGCTCGACCTTAACGGTTTTGACACAACCTTCGCCTCCCTCTCGGGCACCGGCGGCACCATCGCGCTTGGAGCGGGCAATCTCAGCGTTAATACCACTGCCAGCACGAGGTTTGCCGGTGCGATCACCGGCACGGGTGGCCTGACCAAAACCGGCGCGGGGGGGCTGACGCTGAGCGGGCAGAGCACCTACAGCGGTGACACGACGCTCGGCGGCGGCACGCTTACGCTCGATTTCTCGGCGCCAGGAGCCCCGGCCAGCAACATCATCTCGGCCGGTTCGACCTTGAATATGGCCGGCGGCACGCTCGCCATTCAGGGCGGCACCGGCGCCAACGGGCAGACTTTCGACGGTCTCAACATCGGTGCCGGCAGCAACCGCATCGCCACGACCTCCGGGGCGGGCGGCAGCGTGACGGTCGATCTGGGGCTGATCAACCATACCGGCGGCATTGTCGATTTCGCCTCGACGGGAACCGTCACCTACACCACCGACAGCGGCAGCCTCGGCGGCTGGGCGACGATCAATGGCACCGATTACGCCAAGGTGGATGGCGGCGTCATCAAGGCGTTCGATGCCAGCGACTACACCGACAAGGACGACGCGGGCACCTGGCTGACCGGTGACGTGATCAGTGACGCCGGCGGTGCGGCCAACTCGCCCTTCTTCGGCACAGTCAGCGCTGATCAGCAGCTTGGCGGCCTGAAATATACTGCTGCGGCAGCATCGACTGTGACGATCGGTGCCGCTGCGACGCTCGGCATCGACGGCACGATCATCGTCGGCGATACCGTTGGCAATAACAACCAGTCGATTGTCGGCGGCTCGCTGACCGGCGGCTCCGGCGGCGGCACCCTGGGCGTCTATCAGAATGGCGGCGGCAGCTTCACCATCGCCTCGGCGATCGTCGACAACAGCGGTGCCACCCGCTTCACCAAGTCGGGGACCGGTGCGGTCCGGCTGAGCGGCGCCAATACCTATACCGGCGCGACGACGCTGAGCGGGGGCAGGCTGGAAATCACCAGCCTTGCAAACGCCGGTTCCGCGAGCAGCATCGGAGCGGCTTCAGCCGACGCGTCCAACCTCGTCCTCGAAAGCGGTACGCTCGCCTACGTTGGCGCTACGGACACCGCAACGAACCGCGGCTTCACGCTTGTCGATGGCGGGGCTGTGGCCCCGACGATCGAAGTCAATGGCTCCCGGACGATCGAATTCTCCGGACAGGTGACGAGCCTGGACAGTGCCGGCCTGATCAAGACGGGCCTGGGCACTTTGGTACTCTCCAATGCGGCCAACGACTATGTCGGCGTCACCACCGTGACTGGCGGTAGCGGGCCGAACGCCAGCACCTTGTCGGTGAATACTCTCGCTAATGGCGGTTTCGCCAGCGGCATTGGCGCGGCATCGAGCGACTCGGCCAATCTTGTGCTGAGCGCGGGCGGGCGCCTGCAATATACGGGCGGTACTGTTGTTGTCGACCGTGGCTTCACGCTGGACGGTGCTGGCGGCCGCATAGACGTTGCCGCTGCCGGCACCACGCTCACCATCAGCGGCACGGCAGTCGGCGCGGGCGGTCTCACCAAGGAAGGCGACGGCACATTGGTGTTGTCGGGCACCAACACCTATACGGGCTCCACGTTCGTCGATGGCGGCACACTGCGCGCGGGCTCGGCCAAAGCTTTCGGTCCCGGCAGCGGCTTCATGACGGTCAATGGCAGCGGAACGCTGGATCTTGGTGGGTACGACCTGACGATTGCCGGATTGTTGGGCGATGGAACGATCGACCTTGGCGGCAAGACGCTCACGTCCCATAGCGGTTCGGCCAACAGTTTCACCGGCAAGATAACCGGCACCGGCGGTTTTACCCGTAGCGGTTCCTGGACGCAGGTGATCAGCGGCTGCCAGAACGACTACACCGGCAAGACCACGATATCCGGTACCTTGAGCGTGGATTGCATTAAGGATGGCGGGCAGGCGAGCAGCATCGGCGCGTCGAGCGCGGCATCGGCCAATCTCGTCTTGAACGGGGGAGATCTTGCCTATCGCGGCGACAATGTCACCACTGATCGTGGTTTTACCCTGCAAGGCGGCGGGGGCGGTATCAATGTCGTCGAGGCCGCGAAAACCCTGGAATTCACCGGCCAGGCGGTCGGCGCAGGCGGCCTCGAAAAGAAAGGCGCGGGCACGCTGGTCCTGTCAGGCGCCAATACCTATACCGGGGCCACATCCATCAGCGGCGGCACATTGCGCGTCAACTCGAGCACCGCGCTCGGCAGTCCCAATGCGATGATCATCGCCAATGGAACCGGCGCGATACTCGATCTCGCCGGCTACGACACCAGCGTAGCCTATCTGGAACTGGGCCAGGGCGGCATGGTCAATCTGGGCGGCGCAACGCTGACGATAACGACCGGCAAGAGTTCCGCCACCTCCTACTTTGCGGGCGCCATTGGCGGCACCGGCGCACTGGTCAAGAACGGCAGCGCTCTGCAGAATCTTACGGGCTGCGACAGCACCTATACCGGCAGCACCACCATCAATGGCGGCGTGCTCGCGGTCGCCTGTCTGAATGATGGCGGCGTTGCCAGTTCGATCGGCATTTCCAGCGCCGATGCCAGCAATCTCGTCATCAATGGCGGCACGCTTCGCTATATCGGCACCGGCGGCAGCACCAATCGTCAGTTCACGCTGGGCGCCAGCGGCGGCAATGCGCTCGACGCATCGGGCATGGGCGCGATCAACTTCACCAGCAACGCGCCGGTTACTTTCGCGGCGGCCAACATGGCGCAAACGCTGACGCTGACCGGAACGAACGTCGCCGACAACAAGCTTGCGGCAAGGCTGACCAACAACGGTAGCGGTGCCACTTCCCTGACCAAGACCGGAACCGGCACCTGGATCCTGAGCAACGAGACCAGCACCTATACGGGCGTCACCACCATCAGCGGCGGCGTGCTCGGCGTCGACAAGCTGGCAGATGGCGGGCAGGCCTCGAGCCTTGGTGCGTCGTCGGCCGCAGCGTCGAACCTGATAATCGGCAATGGCTCGACGCTGCGCTACACTGGCACAGGCGACACCACCAACCGGCTGTTTACGCTTTCGGCGGGCGTGACCTTCATTGAATCCTCGGGCACTGGCGCCATCGTCTTCACCGACACCGGTCCGGTGACGCTTGCCGACAACAACCAGAACCGCACCATTGCGCTCGGTGGCAGCAATACCGGCAACAACACGCTGGCCGGCTCGATCGGTGACGCCGGCACCGGCAAGACAACGCTTGCAAAGAACGACGGCGGCACCTGGGTGCTGACCGGCAGCAATACATTCACCGGCAACACGGTCGTCAATGCCGGCAGGCTGGTGCTGGGCAATGGCGGAACCACAGGCTCGCTCACCAGCAATGTCGTGATCGACGGCGGCTCGCTCGCCTTCAATCGCGCCGACACCTATGGTTATGGCGGCCTGATCTCACGCGCCGACGCAGGAAGCACGGGCGGTATCGACCAGATCGGTTCGGGCACGACGATCCTCACCGGGGCCAACACCTATCTCGGCGCGACCAACGTCAACAAGGGCACGCTGCTGATCAACGGCAACCAGTCCGGCGCGACCGGCCTCACCACGGTTCGCGCAGGCGGCACGCTCGGCGGCACGGGCACTATTGGCGGCGACGTTGCCGTCCTCGGCGGCACCATCGCGCCGGGCAGCAACGGCGCGGGTACGCTGACCATCAACGGCAGCCTTACGCTCGACTCCTCGTCCACCCTTGCCATGCAGTTCGGACAGGCCGGCACCGTCGGTGGTGCCCTTAACGACGCGATCAATGTCAATGGCAACGTGACGCTCGATGGTACGCTTGACGTGTCCGAGTCCGCCGGCGGCAGTTTCGGTCCCGGCGTCTATCGCATCATCAGCTATACCGGGACCCTGACCGGCAACGGCCTCAATGTCGGCATGCTGCCGAGCGGCACCGGTGTCATCCAGACGGCGGTGGCGGGGCAGGTCAACCTGCTTGCGGGCGGCGACGACTTCAGCTTCTGGGACGGCGCCGCCGGCCCCAAGAACAATGGCGTCGTCAATGGCGGTAACGGCATCTGGCAAAACGGCCTTGGCAACGACAACTGGACGGAATCGACCGGCAATGTGAACGCAGCCTATGCCGACGGCACATTCGCCATCTTTGCCGGCGGCGCCGGCACCGTCACCGTGGACAACGGCCTCGGCCAGGTCACAGCCAGGGGCATGCAATTCGCCACCAACGGCTATGTCGTCGACGGCGACATGATCTCGCTTCTCGGGACGGATGCGACCATCCGCGTCGGCGACGGCACGGCAGCGGGCGCGGGCATGACGGCGACGATCGCCTCGATACTTGCCGGCACCTCGAAGCTGGTCAAGACGGATGCCGGTACGCTGGTGCTGGCGGGAGCCAACACCTATAGCGGCGGCACCGCCATCAATGGCGGCACGATCCGCATAGCGGATGATTCCAGCCTCGGTACGGGCGACATCAGCTTCAACGGTGGCACGCTTCATACGACTGCAAATGTGAGCAGCAGCAAGAGCGCGACGCTGGCTGGTGCAGGAACGCTGCTCACCGATGCAGGTACAATCCTGGCACTCCTTGGGGACATCGACGGCGGCGGGGCGCTCACCAAGAGCGGTGCGGGCACTCTCGTGCTGGCGGGCCACGCCGGCCACGCCGGTGGCACGGCGATCATGGACGGAACCGTGCAGGTCGGTTTTGGCAGCACCACCGGGTCCATC
>Ga0182738_1000891_pt1 | contig 39792 bp, 41 predicted proteins | sample eDN5th30CBELigMG_FD_128876 | JGI IMG/M metagenome (GOLD analysis project Ga0182738, IMG submission 128876) | Enriched Miracle-Growth compost microbial communities from Emeryville, California, USA - eDNA 5th pass 30_C BE-Lig MG (version 2)... ...
AGCCATGCAACCGCCGCGACGACTTGAACACCTGCCGGATCGGTCGATCGGTGAACAATCCCATGGCCAATGTGATCCATAATGTGACGCCATAAGAAAGCCGACAGCGGCGTTTGTCCACCCTCCCCGTCTGCTTGAGCGTACGCTCCACACACTCCCGAGTGACAACCGCTTCCAACCCCGCCAGCCGATCAAGAACTCTCTGCGGCTCCACCGCTGGCAAACGTGCTTCCTGCTTGAGTAAACTCATCTTCGCCACAGCCTCCCTGCTGCTGATACGGGTTCGTTTTCAAACCGTAACATCGCAGATGGCTGTGGCTTATGTCTTCATCAAACGGTATTGTTTCTAGGCCGAAGGCACGTTACTAATGAGCAATGCAACAGATATAAAATCATACTTGTTACAACATGCCCCGTTGGATCACTTCTGGGTTTTAGCGACTGAAAATGTCCAACCGGGACTTGTTCATTTTTTAGGCCCCGATGGCATGTCTTATGTTCTGATGGACGATGACGATGAACGGGTGGAAAAGTGCATTGAGTTCTTGCAAAGCATGAACAGTCCAGCTTTCGCTGACGTGAACGAAATGGATAGCTACATAGAAGAACTTCGCAGTAAGGCAAGGCGGTTCATGCCAGGCAGTACCGCTGAACATTGATCGACATTCATTTGCTCTTTGGCGATTTATTCCGGTTTTATTGAGATTGCGAAACCTCACCCTCTTATGGGCGAATACTCGCTTACGCTTCGTGCTCTGATGATGTGCAAACATGCGGATATTTTGCCAAGAAGAGTTCGTGTTGTTTCCCCGTCCTTGAGTCACGACTCGATGGCCAGTTGTTGTTCGCGGTTTACTCAGTCTGCAGGTAAAGTATCGCCAGAGCCAGATGCCAGGGATTGAACACACCATTCATGAAAGCCACCATTCGCTGCTCCCGACTTCTGATCGAAAGTCTCCCCAATGGCCACTCGAAGTGAAAGCAGCCAGCAGGATCTTGATGGCAGGACGACCACAGCGGGACGAACGGCCCAGGGCCACTCCCAATCCGCCCGCGCACTCCCGGTTTCGAACTTGACCGAAGCAGCCCTTCAGGGAGGACTGGCTGGCGGCCTCTTTGAGAATTCAACACTCCGGTTGCTCTCGCGAGCACTCTTTCGCTCGACGCGGCATGTCCTGCTCGTGGGGGACCAGGGTGTCGGCAAGACAACTTTGCTACACGAACTGGCCCGGCAGGCTGCCCTGGGAGAACTGCCGCACCTGGCCCGGAAACAGTTCCTTGCCATCAACTGCCGACAAGTCCCCGATCCCGATGCGCGCCCTTTCTTCGATGCCTTGATCCAGACTGCCGGTCAGGAGATATCCACAATCTGGTGTCTGGATGGACTGGGGCGTCTGTTCCGTGAGGGAAACCGGCCCTGCCTCGGCCTGTTCTCTTCGCTTCTGGACCAGGCGGTTTCGGGAGTCATCGCCGTTATTTCCCGCGATGAATACACGTATCTGATTTCTCAAGATGCCGAACTGCTCCACCGATTTTCGCTGGTCGAACTTCAGGAGCCGGATGAAGAACGCACGAGAGATATCGTTCAGCAGCATGCCCACCAGCTGGCCCAACAGTTTCAACTCGTCCTCTCTCCCTCTCTTGTCGAACGAACCATATCGCTGACCTCCAACTTTCTGCTCAGTGAACGCCATCCGGTGAAATCGATCCAGCTGCTACAGCAGGTCTGCGAAGACCTGGACTTCGAACGCTCCCAACTGGGCACGAGGCACGATTCAGTCCGCCTGGACCACATCGTCCAGGCCATTGCGGAGCGAACGGGGATCCCCGCTGAGACCATTGCCGGTGAGAATGTGGAGGGAGATTTCATTTCGGCCTTGCGTGAGGCGGTTATCGGGCAGGAACCGGCGTTAAAAGAGGTCGGTCGGGAGCTCAAGCTGATTAAGGCCGGGCTGAACGAATCGGGAAAACCGGCCAGCGTCATGCTCTTCGCCGGGATGACGGGGGTCGGCAAGACCGAACTGGCCAAGCGTATCGCTGAGTTGTACTCCTCCTCCCGCCGTCTGCAGGTTTACACGATGGCCAACTTCACCGAGCCGCACAGCGTGAGCGGCATCATCGGTGTACCGCCCGGCTATGTGGGCTACGAAAACGGCGGCCGGCTGGTCAACGAACTCAACACTGACCCCTATTCCGTGATCCTGCTGGATGAAGCCGAGAAAGCCCATCCCAACGTCTGGAAACCGTTTCTGAACCTGTTCGATGAAGGCTGGATTGTGGACCAGCGGGGCATCAAAGCCTATGCCGACCGGGCGATCTTCATTCTCACCACCAACGCCGGGGACCGTAACATCGCCCAGATGACCAAAAGCGGAAAGACCGACGAGGAGATCACCGAGCACGTCAAACAAGCCCTCTCCAAAGTCCGCCACGAACGCTCCAGCCAACCGGTCTTTCCGCCCGCGTTCTTAGCGCGAATCGGAAGGATCATCACGTTCCAGCCACTGGACGAGGCGGCCATGATCGGCATTGCCCAGCGGGTCTGCCACAAGCTGCAGCGCACTTGGCAACAAAAGAGAAACAAGCAGATCACGATTTCCCCCGAAATCATTGAACAACTCGGCAGAAAAGGCCACGAACTCAACGAACGCTCCGGCGGCCGAGAAGGTGGCCGCATCATCCGCAAGCTCGTGGCGGATCACATCGAAACCCGAATTCAAGAAGCTGCCTCGAACACCCCGGATGCTTACAGCCATTGCCAGCAAATCATCGTCCAGATGCAAAATGATTCTTTGCCTTCCAAGTCTCCATTCGATGAATCAGCTCCTGAGATCCAAGTTCAATTCGACTGACCACTTCTCTCAGTTCTGAACCGACTGCTGCACTTATGGATTGAGCAAAGCTCACCTGCAGCAAGCCACGAGTCGCGACAACGCGATGAAGGTTTTCTCAGCGCCTTCTGAAGAAGGCGCTGGGAAAACCTTTATCGCGGAATATCGGTGTAAATCCCATCACAGCAATGTGTTTCGGAAACACAATTTCTGGAGGCGGTGTCCGTTGCGAGTCTTCCGCCTGCAAGAACAGGCACCCACCCATAACCGCTGCGTCAACAGGTGAAATTGTCATTTTTTCTCTTATGAACGGAACCGACTTTCACGGCTTGGGTTGTGATACAATCGGAAATGCCCTGGGCGGAGGATAAGGCAACGCGGGGACGCGACCTGAGCGCCGACCAGGGGCCAAGACCGAAGCAGGCGATGTGAAGATTTTCATCTGATCATCGCCTGTCTTGTTTTGAGCCGATTGGTGCTTCGGGATTGGCCAACAGGCGATAAATCCCTGTCTGGCAATGATGCCGAGCTAAAATTCCGCCAATTTTGAGGCATATCTTATTGGGGGATGTCATAGCTCTCAGCGATCTCATCTGACCACCATTTCTGGTGGAAAACGCGCATGTTGTAGGCACCCATCCGTGCCGTCCGGCAGAACCGTCGCACATTGTGTGATTCACCGGCGAAAGCCACCCATTCATATACCCGGTGCAAGCCGCGAGGACTTCACCAGCCGCGAATTTACGGGTCGACTTCGCCTTCTGCGTGCGCGCCGCAGTGTTGTCTTCATGCTTCATCCATCAAGCCACGTTCCCTTCTTTGTGGTCTCGCTGCCATCTGAGGAGCCGCTTCCAACAGATTTCTGCCATCTTCCGTCCCGTGGCGACACGGGCAATCTTCGCACTGGAACGCTTGCGGATCCGCTGGTAGAAATTTGCCAGGGCCACATCCTTTTTGACCACTTTCATCGCCGCCTCAATCAGGATCCAGCGCAGCCAGGGGGATCCCTGCTTGGAAACATGGCCGCGATAACAATGGTCTCCCGATTGATGCACGCGCGCCGTCAATCCGGTATAGGCCGCCACCTGCTTGGCCCGTCGGAACCGCTCGACATCGCCGAGTTCGGCAATGATCATCAATGCCGAATAGAGGCCGATTCCATAGAGTTCTGTGAGAGCTTCCGCTTGAGGATAGGCGGGTTGAAGTTCTTTCATTCTCCCGTCAGCTCGAGCGATCTCCGCGGTAAAGTGATCAAACCGCGAGAGTAACTCGTCACGGGCTCCGTTCTCGATCAACCCGAAGTCCTGCTTGGAGAACCAGTGCAGCCCCCGAGGTCCGAAGGGATATTTGTAGAGGGGTTGCACGTTGTGCCTGGCCAGCAGGGCCCGGAGCGATGTCTTCACGGTCGCCAGACCGCGCGCCATCCTGGCGCGATGGCGAGTGAGTTCACGGAGCATCTGGTAATCGTCTGGTGGAATGTAGGCCAGGGGAATCTGATTGATCCGCAGGAGATTGGCCAAGAGCTGCGCATCCAGTTTGTCTGTCTTACTGCGTCTTTGGACCATCGCGCGGAGATGCTGCGGATGCGCGAGAAGCACGACCCCCAAGGGGCGAATCAATTTGTACAGCCAGCGATAAGTTCCGGTTGCTTCAACAACCGCACGGAATTCACCAAACGACTGGAATGTCCGATAGATTTCTTCGGTCTGCCAGTTCTCCCAACGGATGGGAGGCCGGACTTCTCCGGTGTCATGAACCGCCGCAATCACCACTGTTTTCCGATGCAAATCAACGCCAATGTGCCACATGGTCAGTCTCCTTGGTTTCGCCCTGCGAATCGAGAAACTTTCATTCTACAGCAGGCGTGATGGTCTGACGCTGCGGTTATGGTACGCATATAAGGTGAGTCCCCACATAGATATTGGGGCACTGAATTCCTGCACCACCAGCCCTGTGAAGACTGGTTTCGTCCAGTTTTTGCAAGGCTGTTTTTGTTTTGGGATCGGCGGTCGGTCCCAGGTTTCACGATGCTGAAAGGAGGATCAAATCCTGATCTCATATCATGCAGGTACAATAAAAATCCTGGATTCTTCACTTGATGGAATCCTAATCTGAAAGGAGGCCTTGATTGCTGACAAAGCGACATCTCGCGATCATCCGGGCGGCGCTGCAGTTTTTTGATGAAGAGATGAGCCCGCATGGTTCGGACGTGGCTCGTCCCTATTTTAAGGAACCGCTTGAAGAGGAACTGGAGAGCGGTGAAGTACGAAGATTGCGGGGACTGCTGGAAACCGCGGAATTGAGATATCTTTGCAGGGAGGAAACTGGACCGATGGTTCCCAGCCTGGAACTGCTGACCTTCGAACAAGTTCAAGAGACTCCAAATCTCTTCGATGGTCGCGTTGCCACCGTCCTGCTGATCTCTCGCTCCTGATCCCTGTCTCTACGCTTCACAGCCCTTCCATTAGATCCGAAAGCGTGATTCCCAGCGTCTGGGCGATCACGTCGAGATTCCGCAGGGCCAGGTTGCGCTCTCCCCGTTCGATCCCACCGATGTAGGTCCGGTCGAGGCCGCAGGCCGCTGCAAAGGCTTCCTGCGAATAGCCTTGCTCCTTCCGCAGGGCACGCACCCGCTCTCCGAACCGCTCCAGAATGTCTGCTCGTTTTGCCATCCGAGCATTGGACTGTTGACTATTGGTATCGCTCCACGGACGATGGGTATCATTTTATTTTGATGACCATGCGCATCGGCGATGGAGGCTGGTGTGCCACCCGTTTCCCCAACACAAAGGGTCTGCCATGCCGATCAATCTGTTTTCCGCTTTCCTGATGACGATCAGCCTGCTGCTGGTCGGTTGTGGTTCCGCGGCCACTCCCGCCGCCTCGGTTCGCCTGGCGAATCCGGTGATTGTCAAGCAGCACGTCAACTCCGGCTGGTTCATTCCGACCGAGCTGGAACTGGAGATCCACAATGACGGCCCGTCCGGGACCGTGCATGTCGAGGTTTATTCCGTTCAGGACATCGGTGGTCATTACACCCATGGTGAATCGGGAGCGGAGAAAGTGTTGCGGGAGACATTCACCCGCAGCCTGGAACCGGAACCGGTCTACCATCCGAACATCGTGCGGACACCACACGCGGTGGAAAACGCCCTGTTTCAGGCGAACGAGACGCGGACCCTCACCATTCCCATTCCGCAATATCACCCTTCGATCTTCAGCAATGAACAACTGAAGATCGAAGCCACCGGGGTCTCAGTGATTTCCCCTCCGCTGTAAGTCGGCAGCAGATCTCTTTCCCTTGTTTCAGTCCCAACTCCCAGGAGAACTTCATGACCTTCTTTTGTTTGCGTTTCACGTTCGGCTTTGTCCTGCCCCTGCTGATGTTGATCTCCGGTTCTGTGGCTTGTGCCCAGACCGAGACCGTGGAAGCGGAGATCGTTTCTGTGAACGTTGCTGCCGGTTCCATGGAACTGGCGTATCAGGCGGCGTTAGGGAAAACGCAGTCCACGCTGGATGTCAGCAAGAAGGCGAAGATCACCTTCAATGGCGAACCCGGAACCATTGAAAGTCTTCGGTCAGGTCAGAAGGTGACCGTGGTCTACAACACGGAACTCGCCGTGGTCACTTCCATTCAGACGACAGGAGCAGGTGATTCGCAGCCCGCCGAACTCGTCCATCTGGATGATCTCAACGGTTCATTCGCAACACTCACCGCTGACGGTCTGACGATCTGCTATGAAGCTCCAAGAGAAGGAGAACCGCTGCTGATGATGGCGCAGCGGAACAGTACGAAAGTCTCTTTTGAGAATCCACAGCCGCTGTTTCCCGGCCGTCATCCGACGTTCTCCGGCGACGGCCTGGAACTGATCTGTTTGCAGATCGCTTCCGGCAAGAAGACACGAACTCTGCATGTCGCGACACGCAAAGCACTGACCGCTCCGTTCGGCAAGCCGGTGGAGATCCGGGAACTGGGTGCGATCGAGTATCCCCGCGGGCCGTACCTGTCGGAAGATGGTCTGACCCTCTGCTTCCGGACCTCCAAGGGAACCAGCGAACTGGTCAGTTGCCGTCGAACCAGCCGCATGTCTGCCTGGACCAGTCCCAAACCTCTGCTGACCTCCTCCGTGGAACAGAAACTGGGAGGCCAGCTGACCAGGCCCTGGATCTCCGCAGACGGCTTGAAACTGCTGGCCGTGCTGGAGACCGGTGGAAAGTCCACAAGCAAACCGAACCTGTATCTATTGAAACGGGCCAGTATCGATCAGCCGTTTTCAGATCCGGCCCTGATCGAGAATGCGGCAATCTCATTCATGGTTCGTTCTCCGCGATATCTCCCGCAGACGGGAGAACTGTTTGTGAGTGGTGTTCCCAGGACGGCCAATACATTTGGGATCGGAGTCGTCAAAGGGTTTTCCTTGCCAGAGTGATCTTTGAATTCCGCGAATTTTGAACAAGCGGCCGGCGGTTCTCACTTCAGGACCGCCGGCCGCTTTTGTGTTTGAGGCTGCTGACAATGCCGCAGACCGCCTCCAGTGAGCAGGGCACTTGAGCGTGTCCAGAATGGTTCGTTTCGTAATCGTCGCTCCGCAGGTGCGGGGCGGTTGTGTGTTTTGGCACGACCGTCCCGCTATGGGTGGTCGTGCTTTCTTCTTTTTCAAGGAGTGCATGATGACTCAATTCGATCTTGATTCCGCTGTCGCCTGTGCCACCGGCGAGTCCCTGTGCGAAATCCGCCGTCGCGGGTTTTCGATTGCCGATCCGACCGAAGTCCGGTTCGATCCGGAACCGGATCAGCTCGTTCCGCAGATGATCGACTGGGACGATTTCGAACGGCGCGGCAATATTCCGATTCCTGTTTCCACTCGCTGGGCATAGTTCCCGATCGAGATGACATGCCTCATCGCCATGAGCGGGAGCGGCGGGCGGAGGTGTTCTGCCTCCAATATCTCAGCTTCTGGGGAATCGTCTGCCTCGGCTGCGTCTTTGTCTTCGGATGGCCGGTCCTGCTGGCCTGGCTGGGAGCTGCCTGGGTCCTGACGACATTTCTGCAGCTCCTCCTGGGCGAAGGAAATGATTCCTCCCGCAAGCCTCCCTGTTCCAACCACCATTCACCATTTGATTTCCACGAGGAACCATGATTTCTGAAGTTAGAACCGTTCCGAAGTTTTCCCTTGGGCAAATCCTGATGACGGCGAATGCTCAGAAACAGCTCAGTCAGACAGACGTCCAGCAGGCCCTCCGCCGTCATTTCGCCGGTGACTGGGGAGACTGCGACCCCGAAGATACCGCGGCCAATGAGGACGCTCTCCTGCAGGGAGACCGACTGCTGTCCGTTTATCACACGGCGGAAAAAGTCCGGTTTTGGGTGATCACCGAAGCGGATCGCTCCGCGACGACCGTGTTACTTCCCGGAGACTACTGACAAAAAATCCTTAGCTATCAGTCAGGTCAGAACAAGCTTCAATAAAACCAGACTGGTTCCCCATCCCTTCCTTTCACACACAGGACCACTGATGAAGATTCTCTTTTTGAACAACCTGGGTGCCGGTTTCGCGGACCAGATCGACATTGCCGAAGGAACGACCGTGGCTCAACTCTTTGAGCAACGGGTTTCGCACGGCAGCCCGTCGGATTACCTGATCCGGGTCAACCGCCAGCCGACCACCTCAGATTATGTACTGCAGCTGGGCGACCGGGTCAGCGTTACGCCGACCAAGATCGAAGGAGCGTGTGCCCTGCGGGCAGGGATCAGAGGGCAGGGGACAGAGGTCAGTAAAGACTTCCGCCGTCCTGCCTCCTCCCTGATCCCTGGCCTCTCACCTCTGCCCCCTGTTCCAAAGGAACTCCCATGGGAGCCCGTCAACGGCTCAACAGCATCTATGTAACCGGAATCCTGATCATCGCCGTTCTGTGCGGAACGGCGACGGAGTCGTGGGCGATCTTTGCACTCGTGACGATTGCGCTGGCTGCGATTTCGGTCCACAGCGGAAACATCCGTCCGAGTCCGCGTTCCCACCGCAGACGTCGATTCCGCCGCCGATGATTTGATCTACCTCATATCCATACCGAGCCCCTCGTCCCCCAGCGAGGGGCTCGGCTTTTTTCTGGAGTCCTTTCATGAACTTTTCCCTGTGCCGCCGTCCCTGGCTACGGGCGGCAAAATTCCTGGAACAGCAGTATCAACGGATGCAGAGTCGTCCACCGGATCAGTCCTCCTTACCCCATGAACACTGGTCCCGAATTCAGCAGTTGCAACGCCGACTGCAACTCGCCAATCGATCCCGCTTCATCGCCGCTCAAATACATCTTCGCCGTCAACTCGCGCAATCACTTCGCCGACTGGCCAAGGACTGTCTGCATCAAGCTGAGGAGATTGAACGACAAGAACACCAGCCAGAACTTCCGATGTTGCGACTGTTGTTTGAGGAGTTGCAATCAGTCCAGGACGAGTTTGATCAAGTTGAACTCGACTGGTTTTCAAAAACTCTCCGCGTCCGGACGGAACGGATCGTTCTCGAAGAAATCGACCTCGGCCCGTTCGAAATCCGGCTCTCTTTGGATCAACTCGGCTGCTACCAGCCTTACTCCGTGATCGCTCTTGATCCCTGTCGCCCTGGCTATTGCGATGACGTCACGCATCCCCATGTGCAGAGCGACACGCTTTGCGAAGGCGAAGGGCGACATCCCATTGCCCAGGCACTGGAACAGGGTCGACTGGGAGAATTTTTTCTCCTCGTGGCCCAGATCCTGCGGACTTACAACTCCGGCTCGGCTTATTGCCGACTCTCGGACTGGCACGGCTCGCCCTGTTCCGATTGCGGCGACACGATTTCCGAAGATGACGAATATACCTGTGACCGTTGCAGCTCCCGGCTCTGCGACCGTTGCACGAACTGTTGCACCTGCTGCGATGACACGCTCTGTAATGAATGCCGCTCCACCTGTGAAGCGTGCCAGTGTACCGCCTGCGATCACTGTCTCAGCCGTTGTGATTCCTGCCAGGACTCCGTCTGCGGCGGCTGCTTGAACGATGGCCTTTGCCCGACCTGCTTTGAAAATTCTCAGGAGAACAACGATGAAGAAACCGACCACGAAGAAGCTGCATTGGAACCGCCGCCAGTTGCGACGACCGCGCCGCAAACGTCCACAGCGACGGCCCACACTGCGCTTCAGCCCGACTGCCTGGGCGAAGCTCTTGTCCCTGCGTGATCTGGGTCCAACCGAAGTCGGCGGATTCGGGATCTCAGCACCGGACGATCTGTTGTTCATCCAAGACATTCAACTCGTCCAGCAGCACTGCACGGAATCATTCGTGGCGTTTGATGACATTGCGGTGGCGGATTTTTTTGAAGACCAGATCGATCTCGGTCGCAAACCTGAAGAGATCGGTCGGATCTGGATTCATACCCATCCGGGATCGTCTCCAGAGCCCAGCCCGACAGACCACAATACCTTTGACCGTGTGTTCGGTGCCTGCGATTGGGCGGTGATGTTCATCATGGCGCGGAGTGGAGATACACACGCTGAACTGCACTGGAGGGCTGGTTCCGCCTCGCTCTCGTTGGATGTGGAAGTGGATTTCACACAGCCCTTCTCCGGGAGTGATCACCCATCTTGGAGAGAAGAGTACCACGCCAATGTGCAGGCGGACACTTGGCCAATGAAATCACGCTCTCCCTCCGGGAGACGACTCATTTCCGATCAGGAATTTGATCTCGATGCCGGGTTCGCAGACCTGTTCGCTGAACCTCACATCGTGGAAACGATTCACGACGCATTCTGATCTCGTTGTTGCTATCCATCTCCCGCTCTTTGCAAGCCCTTGACCGAAGGAGGACAGATGAATCTCACAGACCGCTTTGAACGCCAAAGAGACCTCGTTCCGATGGAGAGGCTGAACGATTTCACCGTCACAGTGATCGGATGCGGGGCCATCGGCAGGCAGGTCGCGATTCAACTGGCTGCTCTGGGAGCCCGAAAGATCCAACTCGTGGACTTCGATTGCGTGGAGTCAACCAACGTCACCTCGCAGGGGTATCTCCAACAGGACCTCGGAAAACTGAAGGTGGAGTCAACTGCCGAGCAACTGCGACGCATCGATCCGACGATTCAAATCGAACCGATCCCCGATCGCTATCGCCCCACATATCAAACTGGCGAAGCGATCTTCACCTGCGTGGACTCGATCAGCAGTCGGGCCGCGATCTGGAAATCCGTCCAAGCAACCAGCTCATTCTGGTGCGACGGCAGAATGCTCGGCGAAGTGATGCGCGTGCTGACTGCCGTTGATGAAAACTCCCGGCACCATTACGCCACCACATTGTTCCCACAGACCGAAGCCCAGATCGGCACCCAGGGCGATTGCGCGATATTGGGTAACCTGCAAGAATCGGGGAATGGTGTTTCGCTCGGATGAGGACGTCGTGAAGTCATTGATGGAGCACCGCTTACACGGAGGTGCCCGATGGCTCGCAAATCGTCTACCTGCATTGCAGATCACTTTACGGAGTTAACTGATCCCCGACGGCGGGAGCCGACGTATCCGCTCTTAAACATCGTGACCATGGCGCTGTGTGCGGTGATCTGTGGCTGCGATGATTTCGTGTCGATCACGCAGTGGGCGAACATGAAGAAAGACTGGCTGGCGAGGTTTCTCGACATGACCTCCGGCGTCCCCTCGCACGACCGGTTCAATGCCATCTTCGCTGCCCTGAAGCCTGCTGAGTTTGAGAAGTGTTTATTGAACTGGATCACCTCTTTACAGGAGGTCACCGCGGGCCAGATCGTGGCCATCGACGGCAAGACGCTGCGGGGAAGCTACGACAAGGCCAGCAGCAAGTCGGCGATTCACATGGTCAGTGCCTGGGCCAGTGCCAACCACATCAGCCTGGGCCAGATCGTTGTGAACGAGAAGAGCAACGAGATCAAAGCCATTCCCAGACTGCTGGAACTGCTGGAGATTTCCGGGTCTCTGGTCACCATCGACGCCATGGGTTGCCAGACGGAAATCGCTGAAAAGATCGTCGAGTCTGGCGCGGATTATGTGCTGGCGGTGAAAGGCAATCAGCCGACGCTACTGGCTGGTATCGAGTCGTTCTTCGTGGATCACATCGCGGATGAATTCGCCCGGGTGAAGGCCAGTCAGTACGAGACAAACGAGAAAGGACATGGTCGCCAGGAGCAGCGTTCGTACTACGTCTGTGATGCTCCGAAAGACCTGCCGGATGCGGATCGCTGGAAGGGATTAGAACGAATCGGCCTGACCATCAACGAAGTCCTGCGTGGTGAGAAGCCGACAATGGAAGTGCGTTACTATATTATGAGCAGGAAGCTGACAGCCAAGGGATTCGCCGAAGCGGTCCGCAGCCACTGGTCGATCGAGAACAGCCTGCACTGGCAGCTGGACGTGACGTTCGGAGAAGATAAAACCGGGTGCGGCAGGGACACGCCGACGCAAATTGCAGCCTGCTGCGACGGACGGCGTTAAGTCTGCTGAAGAACGAAAAGACCGCAAAGGTTGGCGTGAAGAACAAACGCCTGATGGCAGGCTGGAACGAAACGTATTTGGAAAAAGCCCTGTTCGGGACTCAACTTTAGACGCAATCGCCCTGATCAACGCCTCATCCAAGCCCACAGTGCTCACACAATAGCCGCGAGACCAGAAACTCCTTCCAAACAGAGTTCCACGCGTTTTCATCAACTCGCGATGAATTCGAAGGGCGCTCTTTCCCTTCAGATAACCTAACGTCATGGCAACCGAATGCTTCGGTGGAACGCTCAACAGCATGTGGATGTGGTCCAGCTGTGCATTCCCTTTCAGCAAATCGCTCTCCCGTTGTCGGCACAGGTCCCGAAGAATCTCGCCGATCCGCTTTCTTTGCTTCCCAAAGAACACCCGTTGGCGATACTTTGGTACAATCACAACATGATACTTGCAGTCCCACTTCACATGGGCCTGCCCTGTTCGATATCAAAAGCGGGCCAATCCTTCATGGCGATCCTCCTTGGCCCCTCGCCGGGCCTTCCTCAGGAGGATCGTCTTTTCTTTTCGCGGGAAATGGCAGAGCCTGATGAATTCTCACCGGCGGAGCCGGTGGATTACCTCCGATTTAGGAATGCACTTCCAAATTCGGATGGACCAGGCCTTCCCCGACCTGTTCGGTGACGCGGCAGACCGTTGAGGCAGGCAGCCTCAGACCAGTCATCCTGCACAACACCCGATCAGCCGATTCTTCAAACGATTCCAACAGTCCCACCAGAGTGATGATCTCACTGGCCGCCAGTGTTTTCCCTGTTGCTGATGAAGCTGGGCACCCGTGGGAAACTCCCCCTGATCGCAATGGTGACAGTGATCATACGCCCGTTTGATAGATGACGCCGCCAACATTTTCGTGCGGCGATACCCCACAAGCTGAGCGACTTGATGGCAATGAGAGCAGGTCACGCTCGAACCTTGAGACCCTTTCCGCCCATCAAGAGCGGCATCAAATGCCCGTTGGCCCAGCCCCAACAGGATGTCACGGAGCTGGAACTCCATCTGTCCGAAGAGTTCCCGTTTTCCTCGCTGGCGAGAAGTTCCGCCAGACGGTGGATTTCGACCGTTGCAGCCCCTTTGAGAATATCTTCAATCCGATCGACTTGCTCTCGTTGCTGGGGCGTGAGTTCGTGCGAGACTTTCATAGCGTGATCATTCTCGTGCCTGTTCCGAACCCCACACGCAACCATTGCACGCATTCGCCGCCACAGCAGCAAGAAATTCAATCAACTTCCCCCGATCCGACCGTCTCGTCACCCAAATCCCAATTTTCCACCGACTTTCTTGGCGCACACCCGTGAAGCGCTATGGGGGCGTGAGATTGAAAAATTGCATCGAAGACGTCAATCTGGGCGAATAGGGCATTTGCGGACACGACAGGAACTATGGACTCTAAAGATCTGCTTGATCTCTATCGTCAACTCTGTGAACGATACGAGCGACTTTCAGCCGAGATTGACCAGCTGGATGCCGTTCTCGTTGATATGGAGAAAATGCTACCAGATTTCGCCGCAGAAGATCCGGAATCGGATCAATCAGATCAGTTTCCGACGTAGCAGAGGCCTTCAGAGGCAGAATTGACGTCGCCATATTTTGCACTCATCTCATGCCATATTCCATTCTGCTGCGAGCCTTTCCGCGTCTTTGAAGCTGGACTGGATGCTTGCGAAAACACGCTGCAAGATGTTCTTTCGCCCGTTTTTCGAAGAATTCGAAGACTATATTCTCAAAAAACTCTGACAGTGGGAATTTTCTTGGCAGATATCCTCTTCCTCTGCGACTAATCCGAATGTTTGTCTGTGGGCATTACATAAGTCGGCATTTCCAGTAGGTGGCAAGTTGGAAGAACACCTCGGAATTCACACGAGCAACGACGGATTTTATCCTCGCCTTTCGCGTCTCTTGAACCTCGTGCAATTGCTCAACAATGGTTTGCAGCAAAATGCCCGCGAATTAGGGGAATTGCTGGGGGTAAGCCGACGAACCATTTTTCGTGACATTCAAACGTTGCAGGAAGCAGGAGTTCCTCTGGCGTATGATTCTATATCCCAAAAATATCGACTGGAACGAGTATTTCAATACCGTATCAGCTTGCATGTTCCAGATATTCTTTCCTTTGCAATTGTACTCGCAACAGCGAAGATAAGTTTGAAGCTGAATGCTGCGGTCACTCTCTTTGAATCTGAGTTTTCCGGCCGTTTGAGCCGCTCTGCCTGTTCCATGCTTCAATCTGCGACAGAGTGGCTTCAAAATGAACGCAGCACCACATTGAAACCGGTTGATCTTCAAGTTCAGGCACTGTTCGTCGGGTATTTGTCGCGAACCAAAGTGCGCATTACCTATGAAATCGCGGACCATGAATCTCAAGGCACGCTTTTGAGTCCATATGCCTTGGTGTTGACTGACTGCGGATTTGAAGTCTCCGGATGGTCTTCGTTTCATCGAAAAGCCATACGAATTGAGCTCGATAAAATTGTCTCTGCGGAGGCAACAGATGAGCAGTTTTCGTTGCCTGCTCGCAGACTTGCCAAATGATCGGATCATGAGAGTCGCCCGGCTGGGAAGCTCAACATGCATCTGGCCGGAGTCTATCCGAGAATTTCACCGGTACCGGCGGTCGCGGACAAACAGCTTGATCCGTGCTTCGCACCACAAGGAATCAGGCATCGCGAGAAAATTCCCGATTTCCTCCAAGGCCGCATTTCAGGCCACCTCCTCAGGCAAAAGATGGCCCTCAAGCTGCAAATGACGATGGTGAGACCAACCATCTGTCCCTCCAAGCCTTGAACTGCTCTCTCCTGAAGGCTTATTTGTCCAGAAATTTCCACTAACCCGGATTATTCATGAGGGGGATTTGGAGCGAGTCCGTCTGGGGGCGGGAGATTCCAGGGAGCGTGTGGTGGGGTGAGGGTGCGGACCGGTCCCTTCCCAAGGGTTCATGTTTGCGGCGGACGGGTTCAGGGCACACAACGACGGTTCGGCTCGTCAACAACGTTGGATCGTCTGCAGGAGCACCCGCCAGGTCGGCAGGCTGGGCCAGGCGGAACTCAGACGCACCAGCACCCGGCGACAGCTGACGATGACTTCCGCAGCCACCTTGATCACCCGCAGACGCCATGTCGCCGGTTGGGCACATCTCAGTTCCGCCCCGGTGGGAGGACTGTTCCGCTCCGCATCCGGCAGCGGAGCGCGGCGGCGTTCTTCCGGAGGAGCAGCCGGAAGTTCCCGGCGCAGACGGATCAGCAGATTCAAGGCCGCCGAGTGCATCAGCAGACGGAACAGGTTCGCCATGAACCGGTGATCGCTCAGGCGTTCCCCGCACAGATCAATTTTGAGTTCCTTGTTCCGGTTCTCGCTCTCGCCGCGCTGAATGTAGTCGTCGTAGACCCCTTGGGGAACGATCAGAGCCCCAGCCCGGTTGGTCACCACTGCCTGTTGATTGATTCCCGCCGCATGGCATTCGGCCTTGATGACCACGGACCGTTCACTGCTCCAGCCTTTCGCCTGATACCTCATCGCAGTGAACAGACGCTGCTTCATGCCGGTCTGCTGGTATTGATCCACCGCCTGCAGGAGCAGGTCGTCACTTTCCACTTTGAGCCGGGAATTCATGCCGATTCCAAACGTGTCCCAGACATTCAGCCGTTCGCAGACTTCGTACATCGCCGGCACGCCGAACCCACCGGTGGTGGCGTGAATCGGCATGGCGACTTACATTTTTTCATTGCTGGACGACAAGAGGAAATCATCCAGACAGTCCGGCCATGCCGGTCGGCCCGGACTTCAAGATCGACATCCGGCCACCGCTGGCGGATTCTGGTGATCACAAATTCCAGGTCTTCATCCGCTCCCAGCGACGCATGGGCGGTCCCATGCCGCAGTGAGACAAACACCACCAGCCCGGTTTCGGCATTGGTGATGATCAGCGGGAAATACTGATTCTGCATGTAGTAGCCGTGGAACAAAGTCAGCTGCTGCTGGCCATGTGCGGGGTCGTCGAAGCCGTCCATGTCGAGCGTGAGCCTGGCGGGCGGTGAATCGAAGGCATCCAGAAACTGATCCACCAGCAGTTCCCGCAACTTCTTCAGCGAAGAGACGCTGACAGAGTTCTCAAACCGCGCGAGGGTGGGCTGGGAAGCGGTCAGGTCCTGATCACCGGGGACTCGATCACAGACGAGCTGAAAGACGGGAGCATCCCGCAGCGTGTCATGGTTGTTCAGATCTTCGTACCCGGCGATGATTCCATAGATCCGCTGCCGGACCATCGCGAGCAGCGAGTGCCCGGGCTTCCGCCGCCGGTCACTGAGCGTCTGGGCGAACTGCTCGGTCAGCTTCACCCGCTGATCAAACTCCCGGACCAGCAGGAGTCCAGCATCGCTGGAAAGCGCCCCGCCGGAATTTTCGACGACGACCGGTTTTGGGGGATGAAAGCTGAGACATTCCGACCAGACACCCTGTCCACTCATGACAGCCTCCGTGTTGACGTGAAAGTTGTTCTGTTACAAACACTTAAACGCCACACGAGGCCATTTTTCTTCCAGACGATGAATAATCCGGGCCTAATACGGATTTTTTGGCAGATCCCCCACTTGCTCTGCGATTCATGAGCAGAACTGGACTCTGAAAAGGGTGAATTGATGTCAAGCCAGATGCAACAGTCGATCGAACGCGACTTTATCGCGGGGATGCACGAAGATGAATGTTGGGGACCATTGAAATTGCTTGTCGGTAAATGGGTTGGTGCCCGGGAACAGCAGATTGGTACTGGAGAGGCAGCGCAATTTTACGAGATGAGAACTTTCCGGCGACGGTCTGCTGTGCGTGAATCCACGACTTCTCAAATAGTGTATCCATTACTCGTTTCGATTCAGGTTTTTGATTTCTATCACCGGGATCGGCAGTTGAGCGAGGAGACGGGCTATTTGCTGTGGAAGCCGGAAGTTCAGCAAGTCGCCTACCTTGCGGTGCAGCCTGCGGGGATTTCCCGCCTGGAGTGTACGGGATCGCTGGAAGAGGGAAATACTTGCTGCCTGATGTTCAATTCGGACAGGAAGGGTTTTGGGACTCTTGATACCGGAGTTGACCAGTTTCAGTCGCATTTGCTTTCCACGCAGTCGATTCTGATCTATGATTCTCGCACCTTCCGATTTGATCAAACTGTCGTATTTCAGGACTTTGGCCAGAAGAAGTCGGTTCATCGTGAAGTAGGGGAGTTGCTGAGAGTCGCACCGTAGGAATTGTCCGGCAGCGACAGGCAAGCAAATAGGGGAATGGGTGACGATGGATTGGAACTCCTTTTCAAGAATTGTCATCATGGTGTGCAGAATTCGTCTCATGACTCGATTGTTGGTGGGCAGCCATGGATCGTGAACTTTTGAGTGGAAAAGATGTCGAGTTGCTTTTGACGCGAGCGAAGGCAGGATCGCAGGAAGCGATTGAACATCTCGTCAATTGTTTCTCTCCAAGTGTCTATCGAAGCATTCGGCGGGCTCTGGCTCGATCTGTACGCCGGACTGCCGATTCGGATGACATTGCGCAATCGGTTTGGAAATCTTTTTTTGCACTGGGAGATCGATTCTGTGCAATGGAGTCACCGGCGCAATTGCGAAAATTTCTTTCGCGTATGGCGGCCAATAAGACGATCGACCGGGGGCGTCGATTTTATGCTCAACAACGCCGCAAAGAAAAACTGATCGTGGCTGGGCTCTGCGAGAGCCTGGATCCCGCTCGGGTTTGCAGAGGCGCTGCCTCACCTTCGGAGGAATTGATCGCAAAGGAGTCCTATGAGCGAATCGTCAGTTCCGTTCCGCCGCGATTTCTGGAGGTGATCAAAAAGAGGGCTGAAGGCGCCACGATTTCTGAGATTTCGGAAGAACTCAATATCCCTCTCCGCTCGCTGCACCGCATTCTGCACAATGCCCGGCTTAGAGCCTACGAATGACGAACCTGCCTTATCAATCGAGTTTGCGCAACCAAGGCTCCGAATCGTTACTGGCGGAACTCCTGAACGGAATCGCGGAAGACCAGCCATTCGATGCCGTAGCGTTGATCAGCGAGCACTCGTCGTTTAAAGACATGCCCTCTCTCCAGGTTGATCTCGCCTACGAGGATTATTGGCGCAAAGTTCAGCAAGGCTGGGAAATTGACGTCGATCATTTCGTGGATCGGTTTCCAGAAATCCGTGATCGCCTGTTACATATGATCGATGTCGGCAATCTGATTAACCAGGCGCCATCAGTCTTTTTGAGCTTGATGGATCCAGACTGGCCAGTAGTTCCGAGTAAAGCGGGGCCATTTGAGATCTGGAAGCAAATCGGTCAAGGAACGTTTTCCCGAGTGTATTTTGCGAGAGATCTCTCGCTGGGCGGCAGGCCGGTTACACTGAAAATCACCCGATATGCGGTTCGAGAAGCGGAAGCACTCGGTCGACTTCAGCACCCGAACATCATCTCTCCATTGGGGCTTTATGACAGTCTCATTCCTGGCCTGGTCGTCTTATCGATGCCATTCTGCGGCAGAGCGACTCTTTCAGAACTGATCAAGTTTCGCCATCAAGCATCTCCATTGTCCTCAAAATTTGATTATCGCGAGTTTCTGCAACAGGCAAATTCGGAATTCGATGAATTGACAACCGTGGAGACAATCGCTCCGCAGGTTCCATTTTTTCAAACAGTGGCATGGATCGGGGCTCAGATCGCAAAGGGATTGGCCTACGCGCATGCCCGTCAAGTCTGTCATTGCGATATCAAGCCGTCCAATATTTTACTGCAACAGGATGGATTGCCGGTTCTTCTCGATTTCAATCTGTCGATTTCCGCACAGGGGCATTCGTATGCGGGCGGCACATTGACTTATATGGCTCCTGAACAATTCCACGCTTTGGGGACATCGGCCGTCAGAGAAGGTGCGGCAGACATCTTCTCACTGGGAGCAACATTGATTGAACTCGTTCAAGGTCAGCCCCCCTTTGGGTATTTGCATTCCGCGTCATTCGATCGAAACACAACTTCACATCCGCTGGATCGAAATGCCAGCCGATTCGAATTTGATAGATTCACTCGCGAATTGCTGGGGATATCGTTTGCACACTTGCTGGAATCCTGCATCGCGATTGATCCAATCGATCGTCCCTCGGCCCGGGAGCTTTCCAAGCATCTTCTACAGCTTTCCCGGCTCGACAAAAAGACGATTTCCTTGAGATCTCGCCGGCTCATGCTACGCATGGGCGTGGGGGGCCTCCTGGCAACAACTCTGGGAGTGGTTTGGGCGGCAATTCCCTCCCCTTCGCCTGGGGATCGTCTCGTGCTGGGAGTGAAGGCCCTGTTGAAAGGGGATTCCGCAAGGACTGCCGAACAATATTTTACCCACATTCTGGCTGCAGATTCGTCACGACTTGATGTGCGAAAGTTGCGAGTCTGCGCCCTGGTTCAACTCCAGGACTGGAGCACTGCGTGCGGGGAATTGCTGGAAATCCAGAATTTCGAAAAAAATCCGGAAATCAATGCGTTATTAGGCTACGTTCTTTGTCGCTGGGATCGGCAAAACGAACTTGCAGAGCATCAGTACTCGCTGGCCCATGCGGCAGGCATTCACCGACTGGATGTTTTGAACAATCTTGCCGTCTGTCAAATCCGTGGAAACCGGCTTGAAGCGGCCCGAATCACGCTGGCACAAGCAATGCATCTGGCGCCAGAGTTCCCGTCACTTCTTTTCAATAACGCGATGCTGGAAGCCAAATTCTCTCGTCAATTCCAAACATTGCCACGAACAAGCGTTGCAGAAATCATGCTCCGCAACGAGTTTCTTTCGAACGACAGCAAAGCACTTCTTGCCGCAGCCCACATCTATTGGCGTGCGTCTCAGTCGAATCCCGCAGATCAGGCACGCGCCTTCAAGTGCCTGCAAAAAGCGGTGGCCAACGGCCTCACGCGAGGTGAGCTCGTCAACTTGCCTGAATTTCCGCTGAATCAATCCGATCCACGTTTTCTGGAAATCCTGCGAACAGCTCCAACACATCACCGAGCCCATGACAACAAACCAAGCGTCGACAGGCTGGTCGCCCCTCCACTGCAGGATCGTCAGTACCTGGCACAGTTAGGATCTGGCAATCAATAACTGGCTTTTTTACTGTGGGTTGATGATGTAGTTCCATTGTGACAGCAGGGTCGATCGGGTGAGGTTGAGCGACTCCAGAGCGCCTTGTGCCAACTGGCGGCCGGTCTCGTAGGCTTTGCGGATGACATGGACCGTGGTCGTCAGGCCGCTGCGGGTACTGGTCTTCCGCATCAGCTTCACCACCGTCCGCAGCGAGTCGAACAGCACTCCCGCACAGGCTCGCGTGACATGTGGGAGTCGGATTGTATTTCGAACAATAGCTCGGGTAATGGGCCACCTGAATTGGCAGACCAATCCGATTCACGGCCTGCTGCAGGTCCACTTTGAAGATCTGGTGATGGCAGTTGTTGCTGCCGCCGGCATCGCACTCCAGCAGAATGTCCGTGGCGTCGGGATAATGCTCCACAGCCCCAGTGCTCCCAGAACCAGACCAGACTCTCGCAGGCGAACTGGCTGGTGTCGTGCGAAAGGCCGATGTTGATGTGGCCGTGGTTGAGCTGCAAATCATAGATGCCGTGCGGAATGATCACTCCCTCCGACCACGAGAGAAAGTCGTGATCGAAGGCTTGCTGCGGGGCTGTGGTCCAGACGTGGCCATCCCGATACAGCCTTCCCCAGCAGTTCCTTCTTCTTGGTGTCCATGCAGAAAATCGGGTTGTTTTCCTGCTCAAACAGTTCCTCGAGATCGAAGATATGCTCGAACTGTTCGTTCCGCTCCGGCACACTGCCGCCAGCCAGGGTCTTTTCGATTTGCCGTCGTCCCAGTCCCCGTTCCCCCAGCAGATCGCGGACCACCTTTGGACTGGCAGGGGTTCCCAGAGCGGCAAGTTCCTCGCTGAGCGAACTGGGCGAGAGGTCCGTCCAGATCACATTGGGGTCCATGGGGTCCCCGGCGGTGCGAACGCGCAGCAGTTCATCAAGGTTGTCATCGAGTTCGGGTTCCTCTTGCGTGAGTGGCTTGCGACCGCCACCTGGCCGACGCACTCGCCCTGCCGCGGGATCCTCCGGCAACCTTTTGATCTCTTCGCGTCCACGTTCGATGGTGTGCCGGGAGCAGCCGAGAATTTCCGCGATGTAGATCATTCCACCATGCCCCCGCTTGGCGGCTTCGATGGCGGAATAGCGACGGCGATCCTTTTCGGAGAGCGAATCTTAAAAGTCCCGCATCTCCCGTTCGACCTCGGGTGTGTATCGTCCTTCAAATTCCGTACTCATCCCTGATCTTCCATCCGGTTCAACCGTGTGTGAATGTCCCAGAGAGAAATTCTACTAAATAGGCCCTCCACCCGACCGGAGTGAGCGTTATGCGGCTTTGGCGAAGGAGTGTCGCATGTCGAGATAGTGGTTATTGTTCACTTCGAGCCATTCATACGCTTGGTCGATGAGCTCTTCCAAAGTCTGGCATTTGTGGTTTCTGGTGATCGTCTGGTGCAGGTGTCACCAGACTCGTTCAATGGGGTTCGTCTGCGGGGCGTACTTGGGTAGGAAGTGAACTTCAATCCGGTGGCTCCATTTCTGCAGGTACGCTTTCACCGCTTGCGAGTCGTGAAATTTGGCGTTGTCGCAGATGACATGGATCTTCCGGTAACCTCTCAGCCGGAAACGCAGGTCGTCCAGATGAGCCAGGAACTGGGCCGTGTTTCTCCGCCAGCGAGGACGACTCACCAGCAGCGTTCCCGTCCCCCAGATCAGTGAGCCCGCCACATGACACTTCTGATTGTTCCCCGGCGTGACCACCTCCGCCTGCTGACCTTTCTTCATCCACATGCTCCCAATCTTCGGGTTGAGGTTCAGGTCGACTTCGTCCTGAAAGACTGCGACTTCATTGGGGAAGGTTCTTCAGAAGGTGTTGGATTGCCTGGAATTTCTCAGCGTGTTCAGGATCAACCGGACCAACGACCGGACGGGGTCGACGCCAGACCAGTCCCAACCTGTGCAGCCCCCGGCGAATCGTTTCCCCGCTGAGTCGCAGTCCGGTCTCAAAGGCCAGCAGATGAGCCAGTGTCTCGCACGACCAGCGGGAACGGAAATATCCAAAGTCCCGAGGCGTGCGGTGCGACACCCAACGCAGGACCGTCATCATCCAAGCTGGGACGGGACGCTGGGAGGCCTGTTGCTGAAGAACAGCAGCGACTCTCCCCTGCGTGAACGCTTTCAACGTCGTGGAAATCAGGTCGAAGCTGCAAAAGAGGACGGCTTTGATCTGCTGCCAGGTCAGGCCATCGGCTCTCAGCAGAACAATGTGTGCCCGTCGAGACAGCGGAAGATCGGCTCCAGAGTGATACGCCTGCAAAAGCACCTTGCGTTCCTGGGCTGTGAGTTGGATACTGCCATCCATGGCTTGGCTCCTCGAAAGGGAAGTGGTGGTACACGTCCTCAACGTAGACCAAGCCTGTTTTTGTTCCTACACCAGTTGAAAACGACACTCCGGTGAGGCTGTGGAGCTATTTAGCCTTCAACGCCCCTGCATCCCCAAATTCTACCGAAGCACTATCCGTCTCAGTTATTCCTGAGACGATCCATCGTCGTTATAACCCAGCGAAACGATTGATTCGCTCACGTTTCTAACAATGCTTCGCGTGCTAATTAACGTCATTCAATCGATTATTACGAATTGAACGGCGTTTAATCTTGTCAGATTTCTTCTTTTGTCGATTGATTTGTTTCGCTCGGTCGACCCTCCATCTACAAAAAAGTGAATATTGCTGGTTGGGTTTATCAGCCTTGACTGCTTCCTGAAATGAAGTGCAACAGATTCACCTTCATCGCGGTCAAATTGCTCGAACTCAATCGACGCAATGGTGGGGAATTCTCTGAACAGAATTCGAAATTCGATGGCAGATGCTGGTCCTGAATTGCGACCTATCCGCCAGAAGACCATCTCACGGCAACAGCAGCCCCTGCTATTGCTTTCTCTGGATTTTTCTATGGAGCAAACATGAAAAGCGCGAACATCTTTTACCAGTTTTATGTCCGAGCCTCCCTTGTAATTGCCATCTGCATGACGATTATGGGAACATCAACAGTGCAGGCTGAAGACGATCTCCCTCCAGAGATTACTTATTTCAGTTGGTACAATCCAATGGGAAACTATTTTGTGTTTTATGGAACGATTTTGGATGAGCAGCCGCAAGGTTGCACGATCGCTCTTGGTGGTGTTCTGAGGGGCTATTATACGTCCGTGGACGAGACTGGATATTTCTATATTGTTGCTGAATTGCCGGATGATACGATGGGCGATGTGGACGCCATTGCGGTCGATGCAGGCCTTCAGGTTTCGGAACCGGTCGGAACGTTTGTGTTCTTTTGAGAAAGTGGCATTGGGATTGGAGTGTTTGTCTATCTGTGCTACGCCTTCTGGATAGGAGACCGTTTTGAATGAGTCATATCAGGATGCGGCAGAAGGCGCCTTGCGGGCTCTCTTGCGGCGATGCGTTCGGCTGGAACGGACTGGTTTCGAACGCCAAATTACTCATTACCTCGAGCATCGACAAAAGAGTGCCTGCGTCGGCTCCAGCGTTGACACTCAATGCGTCATTGCTCTGGTGGCAATGGAAATGGCTGGATCGACTCAGGAATTTCTTGACTGCTTTAGAAGCCGGAGACAACGGTGTGATCCGCAACCTTAGCCAATGCATGCAAGGTGGCTTGGTCGATGCTGGTAGAAACTGATGACACATGTCCGTCCGCGAATGCAAAATGGGACATTCCGGCATGCGCACTCCCAAATCTCCTACCATTGGTCGCAGTTGTATCTTCGGACGAAGCAACAAGGCCGAAGTTGACTCCACAAGCACGGACATATCCAGGTTGAATTTGCCCATTAAATACGGAAGTGTCATTGGCGAGAAACTTCTCGCCAATGAGCAGTGTGACGGATAATCCATCCACATTCAGCAGAGAGAACGAAACGGGATATCGCCAGGGATTGACCACCGCATCCTCAGTGAGCGGTACAGGAGCCTCGATTGCTGCGCCGGTACTCTTGTCAACAGCTCGTCTGAATGCGCCGTCCCCATTTTTGTAGTCCGTCGTTGTCCCTCCCACGCCGGCAAAGTCACTCCAACCTGGCGGCCCCGGGCCCAGCATGGACGAAGAAGAGGGCGTCAGGATCCACAGGGTGTCGCCGATTGATCGAGGGGCATTCGTGCCAGATCGAACTTGTGACGGACAATGAAAAACGGGGAGATCTGCTCCAGCCCTCTGCGGCGGAAATTGAACAAAATACTGCTTTTTCAAATCCCAGGCGGCATACAGATTATTCTGCTCCAGGTAAGGGAGAAGCAACACGGCCCACGTGGCCCAACCCGGGCCGAGATCCATCGCTGGAATCGCCAGTTCGACATCGTGAAAATTGTGAACTGCCAATGCCAACTGCTTCAATCGACTTTTGCATTGAGTTCTTCGGGCCGCTTCTCTGGCTGACTGAACCGCTGGAAGGATTAATCCCATGAGTATTGCAATGACCGCAACAGCGACGAGAACTTCAATCAACGTCATGCCGATACGCTGTTTTCGGCCATGGGAGAGACTTCTTCGATTCATTAGACATTTGTCCGTCGATCACCAAGTCCGGATCTTAACGCACTGAAATATTGAACAAAATCTCGTAAACATCGTGTGGCTTATCAAAACTCTCTCAAAGAAACTGTTGATTTCAGGAAGACCGGAAACGCCCATCTTGCCATCGTTCTAGTGGGTTTTAATCCGTCTCGCAATGAATCCCATGCAATTGCGAGACTCAACTCCCGAAGGAACTGGCTGAATACCTGATTCTGAATGTCATTGGTGAGGCTAAAAGGGCATCGAAAAAACTATCGATGAGAGAAGTCTTACAAGAACTGACCGCCGGATCAGAACGAGTCGCGGGCGGGGAGGTGCTCAGCGCCAGCGGTTCCAGACGATAGGTCCCAGGGTGGGGAAAAGCAGGTATCCGCCGTGCAGGCCGACGGTGAGAGCGACCAGTCCCATCAGCAGGCGGCCGTACCACAGGGAGGCGGCTGTCCGCCAGCTGTATTGGGCCAGGACGTTATCCATCTCCTGCAGGCTGCCGCGAATCCGAGGCAGGTCCTGTTTCAGCCGGTCCACTTCATGGACGCTTGCCTGGGTCGCGCGGGCGATGTTCCGGGCCTGATCACCGGCACCCCCGGGAAGAAATGACCGCCAGGCCACGGAAGGGGTGAGACGATTGAGCGTGATGACAGGGTAACGGACCGATTCCAGTTTTGTCATCGCGTGGGCGAATTGTTGCATGGCGGCATGAATACCGGCAGCCCCTTCACGGACGTGGGTGATCTGGTGTTCCAGTCCCTGAATGTGTTGCCCGGAGACCTGTGCCATTTCCCGGGCGCTGCCGAAGGTCCGGGCGACATCCCGGCTGCCCGGCAGACTCCAGGCGATGAGCAGCAGCGTCGCTGCGGAGGCCAGTTCCAGAACTCCGGAGACGAACGACAAGGGAAATCGCTTCATGAAAATGCCCTTCCTGATCTTCAGGTTGGTTGAGCGGGAAGACCGGGATCAGCGGCCTGGTGTTGCTCCAAACCGTTCCTGCACCCAGAGCAGGCCGACTGCCAGAATGGGAAGCGCCACGGAGAGAGCGAGCAGCCTGCCCAGCGCCGTCCATCGTTCCCTTCGGAAGTCCTCCAGTTTGGACAGGCTGCTATAGGCAAAACTGCGCAGGGCGATGTCGCCGTAGCGGGAGAGCGTGACATAGGAAGCCACCACGACGGCAGCAGGAGGCCCGTTTTCTTGTCCGGCAGCGCTCACCTGTTGCGGGCGGGGCAGTTGGAACTCTCGATACGCTTCCTTCAGGGATTTGTCTCCGCCAATGGCGATCTGTACGCTGAAGACAATCTGGGCCATCATCACCAGCGGCAGGATGAAATTCGCAGCGGGACGACTTGTTTTGCTCAGGGCCGAGATGAAGAGCCCCAGTCCCGTGGCAGCCAGCGAGACGGGAACCAGACAGGCCAGCGCGCCGACTGGATGAAAGAACATGATGTCGTCGTGACTGGTAAACATTTTCCAGCGCACACCCCAGAGCAATGCCGAGAACAGCAGGCACTGCACGAGGGCCAGAGTGCCGAGCACGATCATCTTGGCCGTGACATAGGCCCCCATCCGCAGGCATAGCAGGCGTTCGTGATCGTAGGCTTCCCGCTCATCGACGATCGCCATCAGCGAAAGGCTCGCTCCCATCCAGATGCAGGCCAGGATCGACAGAAAGCCGAGCGTCTCCAGTTCGAGCCCGGGAACCGAAGCCCCGATCGCTCCGGCAAAACAGACCGGCAGCACGACCACCGGGAGCAACAGTCGTCGAAAGAGGGTTTGTCTGTGGGGGTGGAACAGCAGCACGCATTCGCGGTGAATGATCTGCAGCAACTGCCCGAAAAATCCCGGCTGTGCGGCAGGCTTCACTGTCGGAAACGATTGAGGGGGGCGTGCGTGGGGAACACCGGGTTTTGATTCCGAAAGGAGGCCCGGCGGCCTGTGGTCAGCAGGCTCCAGCGTCAGCTCCTCAAAGTTCCCGGATGGCATCCGCTGTCGAAGTTGCTGCGGTGAGCCGTCGAAGAACAGTCGCCCGATCCGATTCTCGTCCTGCTGAATCACCAGCACCCGGTCGCAGTAGGTCAGGAGTTGCAGATTGTGCGTCACCATGAGGATGGTGCCGCCGCGGCGGGCCCGCTGCTGCATCAGCCGCATCATGCCCTCTTCGTGTCCCTCGTCCAGCCCGCTTCCCGGCTCATCCAGCACCAGCAAGCCCGGAGCCGCGACCAGTTCTGCTGCGAGCCGAAGCCGCTTCGACTCGCCGCCGCTGAGCTCCCGACAGAGCGCCCGCAGTCGGGATTGAGGAAAATCCACCTCCTTCAGCACCTGCCTTCCGGTCTCACTTGCGGCTCCGCGCAGCGTCGCGGCAAAGGCGACCATTTTCTGGGCAGGCAGATCGTCCTGCAGGGCGGCGTGCTGGGCGACATACCCCAACTGACTCCGGAACCAGGCGATCCGCTGTTTCACATCCTGCCCATTCACGAGCATCTGCCCCTCGGAAGGGGTACTCGGGTCATGGATCAAGGACCGGATGAGCGTCGACTTGCCATGCCCGCTGGGACCGATGACAGCCACAAATTCGCCGGGGTTCAGTTGAAAGGAGACCTTTTGTAGCCGCCAACCGACCGAGATGTCTTGAACGTCCACGTTCACACCCCTGATTCGCCCCACCTGCACCAGTCGCCGGTCCAGGGGACTGAACGTCCAGGCATACGGGCCGACCTGAAGCAGGTCTCCTCCCCGCAGCGGCTGGGCGACCACGGGGCGGCCATTGACGAATGTCCCGGTCTCAGATCGATGGTCAGCGACCCAGTACTGCTGCGTGTTCTCCTGCCAGATGAGGACGCAGTGCACCATTTCCACGCACGGGTCCGGCAGGACTTTCGACGAATTCAGGCTTCTGCCCAGCGTCAGCGTCTCCTCCCGGCGGGTCGGCAGGTCGATTTCCCGGAGTGCCGGAAGACCGAAAGAGACCGGTTCAATTGGGACCGGCACCATGGCGGTTGTCGTCAATGGGCCGGACTGAGTTCCCCAGCCCAGGAGTGCATCCCGCAACCGGGGAACCTGCTTGAGCCAGTCCAGATCCCGTTCGCAGGCCCCGCAGCGGCGGTCCGGCGGGGCACAGCTCTTCTCACAGTGGGGACAAAGAAACATCGGGAGCATTCCAGTTGGTGAAAGAAACGGGAAAGGAACGATCTGAAAAAAGCGACTTGTCAGTCGCCCCCCTGTCCCCCGCTTTCAGTCTTTTGATCGATCCGTTCCGCGTGGTAGAGGGTCTCCAGATGCAAATCGCGGATTCGTTCGGTCTGAAACAAGAGATGATCTTTGGTAAAGCTGTTCTGGTTGATTCGCCAGGTGGACCGGGCGCTCCGGACGATCCCGTCTTCCACCGCGAAGAGAACCTCTCCCGCCAGCGGCTTCGGGGTGACCGTGTGCTCACTGCCGCCGTAATCCCCGGCGAGCGAGACTTCTCCCCCGACCGGAGCCAGCTTCAAGGACGGATGTGCGTCGTCGGACGGTGCGTCGATCGCTTCGCGCCGAAAGACCAGTTCTCCCCCCACCTTCACGCCATAACCAAAATAAGCAATCCCGGCGATGTCCTGGCTGCGGACGGTCAGCTTCTCCCCGACCGCTGTCTCCTGAGCCCGGCCGATGAAGTAATCCAGGAACAGGCTGGCATTGTAGCCCAGGAGTTCCAGCGTCGGTTGCGGAAACTTCGGTCCGTGCAGCACCTTCACTCGCGTCACTCCCAGTCCGGAGGCATACTCAAATTCGATTTCCGCCCCAGTCAACTTGTCGACATTGAATCCCAGCTCCACTGGTTCTTCGAAGTTCATCTCAACGCCGTTTCGGCGGAGCAACTTGTAGAAAGCCGTTAAGGATTTTTTCAGGTTCGGATCCGCGATCGAAACAAGGTCCTTTGCCCAAAGCGGAGCACGACTGGCGGGATGAAGCAACAGCGAGGGTTTCAAGGATTCCCAGGCAATGTCAAGTAACGGAGAGCTGGGAAGATTCAGCTCCAGCGTCTCATTAAAAATTGCCCGCGACTGGGAGACTTCGTGGAACCGCTGGCGGAATGTCACCGAGTCCTCGGTCCGATCGACCACCTTCGTCTCCACGGCGGCGCGGGCCCGATAGACGAAGTGGGCTTCCCCTTGAAGTCCCCATTGACGGTTTTTCCCGGTCCCATGAGCAAACAGGTCCGCCACGCTGCGGATTGTTTTCCCGATGGGATAATAGGCCACGATCTGGTCGACCGGAATGGGCTCGGGCTGCTCTTCTTTGGGCAGCGGCGGCAGTTCGACCTCGGAGACTTCCGAAGTCGGGGGGACTGGCGGAGTCGGCTCAGTGGGGCCGTTCTCGGTTTGGCCTCCTTCCACGGTAGTCTCCGGCGGTGGTGTTTGACCTGGGTCCTTCTTCGGCCCAGAGAGCCCGGCCCAGGCCAGGATCGCCACGATGGCCAGGATCACGATGGCAGCAATCGTCTTGTTTGTCGTCATTTCAGGAGATCCTTAACAGGGTCGATGGGAGAACGTGGCGGTCCGGGACAATCGTTGACTTCAAACTCCAGCGTGAAGCCATTTTGTGAGACCTGACCTTCGTGATGGGCGCGCCAGATCGGAAGTGGACCATGAAATGTGTGGTAGATCCGGTACGGTCGGCTCGCGCCTCCGCTGAGCCAGGTGAGATTCGCCTGCATCGTGACGTAAAGAGGCTTGGGCTGCGTTTTGTCCGCCGTCCAGCGGAATTTCAAAACCCGGTCCTGATACTGGTGTGAGGTCGCCTTATTCCAGTTGTGCCAGTCCTCGGTCCACTGGTCCCCATAGACACTGATGCCCCGGTACACCCCATGACCGGCGGGTGCGGTTCCGGATTTCAGCCGCAACGACCAGTCCATCCGACTTTCCGTATCGTTCAGCCAGGCATGCAGGATACGGCGGACAGTCTCCGGTTCGCTCTCCGCCTGATTCCGCAGGTCGCCAAATTTCAGAGCGTCATTCTGAGCCCATTTTTTCCAGATGTCCGCTGCGGAATCGAGCGCAGCCACCCGCTGATCAAACGCAGTGACGGTGGCCTCCTCCCAGGGCTGGCTGAGCAGTTGTTTCCAGCGATCAGCCAAGTCTTTGTCATGACCTTTCCAGGCATCCGCCTTTCCCTTGTGAGTGAGAACGATCTTCTCCCAACTCCGAAAGGACGGCAGGCTGCCCTTTCTGTCTTTGTCCGGAATTTGCCCCAGATGTTTTTTCCAGAGTTCCGGGACATAGGCATTCTTTGTCTCTGGTGACTGATCCGCTTCCTGGACAGCAGCCTTCCAGGCAAGCTGCGCGGGACCTGGGTCGGGGGGAAGAGGCCCGGAGCCGGGTGGTCTGGGGGTCAGGTCTTGGACCTTTTTCTTCAGCGAAACGATTTCCTGATCCTTTGATGTCAGCAGCTTGTCGCGCTCCCGAATCGTGCGTTCGCGTTCGCTCACCTTGTCGTCGCTGTCGTTCTTTTCGGCGACTGCACGATCGGCCTTCTTTTGCAACTCCTGATTCTGTTGCCTCACCCCCGCGAGGGCTCGACCTCTCCAGACCAGACCGATTCCCAGGAGCATGAGGACGAACAGGAAACTCAGCAGCGGCTTCCGCCAGGAGACCCATCGTTGCCAGCGGCGAAATCGCTGGAGCGCCTCACGACCGTTTTTCGGCCGGGAACCCTCTTCCCGCAGCAACAGATCGACAACCCCGTCGAGGGGATCTCCCACCAGTCCCTGCCGGAACCACTTGGAACACCGCTTCCACCAGGAATGTTTCGGAAGATCGGTCGGGAGGAGCGCGTCGCGATCCTGGCAGGCGAGCTTGTGGGCGATGACTCCCAGCGCGTACAGGTCCGCTGTCGGCGCCGGAGCCTGGGCACGCCCCTCCCATTCCTGCGGAAAATACTGCTTCATGTCCGCCGCGACAGAGGCTCCCCCCGTCTGGTAGGCCAGACCTCCCAGCGACGTATTGGCCAGCCAGGCGGACGTGCTCGTCCCGTTCTTTCCCTCAGGGCCGGTCGGCAGAAGCGCGACGTTGGAGAGACGAAGATCGCCATGCGCGATTCCCCGGTCATGCAGTGCCGCCAGCCCGGTCAGCAGTTGTTCCAGCAGTTCCACCGAGTGCCGATGATCGACGGCAGCCGGCCATTTGTCGGCGAGCGCATGCTCCCACGCATTTTCGAGAAAAAAGAAATCCCCTTCCGGCGTCGTTTCCGCCTCCAGAGGTGTGAGCACATACGGCAGGGGAACATCCACCAGTTGGTGGACCCGCGTCCGGACCCACGAGCTTCCCTTGGGATCCGGGAAACCGGCGGAGTCAATCAACCGCGCAAACCGGACCACCCGCTGTTCGGGAAACCCTCGGGCATCACGGACACGAAAGAGCCTGCCGGGGGGCGGGTCAGCGATCGTGTTCGGGAGTTCTTTATCAATTTCGATCCCGGAGGGAAGGGATTCCTGAAACACAGACATCTTAAGGCTACTCCAAAACACGACCGGGAATCACATCCAGGATCCATTGAAACACCGCGGACTCTTCCGGCCTGGCTCCCGGAAGATCCTTGAGTTCGAGGTGATTCAGCGAAAATGTCCGCTCATGAACCGTTCCCGACAGATGGGCGCTCCTCACCGAAACCGCTCCATCTCCCTGGCTGGGAACCCACTCGGGAGCATCCCGCACCTGTTGCCAACGGGCGCGGAGGGCGGAGGACAGGTCGGGGTCGGCCAGCCGTCGCTGAAACATCTGTGTGATTTCTTCCGCCTGATCCGCAGTCACAAAACTTTTCGTGCCGAGACCGACGTGATAACGGACATTCTTCGGGCGGGGCTGCGCATTGAGCGTGCGGAGAAAGAGACTCCCCGGCTGCAGATCGTCCCGGGCTTCCCCCAGTCCCTCGTTCAATTTCCTGGCAAACTCCTCTTTGGAAGAGAGGGGGCGGTCGAAGAGTGCCAGCAGGTCGCTTTCGCCCGCGAGGAAACTCCCCTGATGCGGCGTCCCCAGAAAAACCACGTCGGTCACGCAGGACAGATCGCATTCCGGGGATTCCAGACAATGCCGGACAACCAGTCCCCCCATGCTGTGAGCAATCACCACAAGATGGGCCGTGGGATGTTCCAGGGCGAATGTCGACAACTCCTGACGCAGCCGGTCCCCCGACCAGGCAATCGGTCCCGTGTTCGGGTAATCAAACTGGAGAACCTGAAACCCCGTCGCCTGGCAGGCATCAGCGAGCCGCTCCAATCCGCGTTGTCCCCCCTCCAGACCATGGACCAGAAGGGCTGTTTGCTGCCGGGGGTCGAATCGTTCCGGAACGTGCAGCCCTTTCCCATCTGGCCATTCCGGGAGCGAAATCCCGAACAACCGCTCCAGTCGACGGCGATGTTCACGGCGCACGTCATCATGTTCCGTGTTGGGAATCCAGATCCTCAGGCGATCCGGTTCAAAGCGGACCTCCAGGACTCCCGCTTCTTTCGCCGCAAGCAGCATGGCCTTCTCCGCCACGGTCAGCTCGATCTGGCGGTCCTCTTCCCTTTCGCTGGGAAGCGGAGTTCCCAGTTGACGATGGCACTCCTCCTGCACCGCCTGCCGGGAATACCAGCGTCCCTGCTCCAGCGGAATCGTCAACGCAATCCGGGTGTCGTCGGCACGGACCGGAAACATCCAGAGCGCCGCCAGCCCAATCAAGAACATCAGCCACCGGTACCGGGGAAAGAGACTCCCCATGCAGGAGCGCGAATGTCGGGAATCAACGGAGTTCGTGCTCCCGCAGCGGACAAGGGGATCCTGCTGTGGACGTTTCTCCAACATGGCCCGCACTCCTGACTGGTTGAGAACTGTAGACGATCGTCTGTATAGAAATAGTGCACATGAACACCGGGTTCAAGTGGAGTGACCCGCCTCAGGGCCGGGCAGGTGCCTGGGGGGAGGCGTCGTCGGTGCGAGTGGCTGTAAGTGGGGTACTGCATAATGCCACGCGGAAGCCCAGATTATCCATCCGGTATCCATTGCCGTCCTTGTACCGCATGGCAGACCGGCACATCGAGGCAGAGGTGTACCAACTCCCGCCCCGATGGACCCCGACCGGTTCTGAATAGACCAACGGATCACGACCCCCCGGCAGATCGTTCGACCAGCTATCCAGGCACCACTCGCGCACATTTCCGTGCATGTCATGCAGCCCCCACACATTCGCCTGCTTTGTCCCCACGGGATGTGCATATTTCTCCCCCACATCCCAGGTGTTCTTGTGAAACCAGGCGTATTCCCCCAGCCGATCGGGATTATTCCCAAAACAGTACCGTGCTGTTGAACCGGCCCGGCACGCATACTCCCACTGGGCTTCTGTCGGCAGCGTGTATTCCTGATCCAAAGACAGACGTCCTGCGCGACGTTCCACCTTGGTCAAATTCCGGCAGAATGCCATTGCATCCCACCAATTGACGTAGGATGCCGGAAAGTAGTCCCCTTCCCGCGTAGCCGATTGTCCTTTCCAGGGCGAGGTTCCCATGACGGCCTGCCACTGCCCCTGTGTGACCTCTGTCTTTCCCAGCCAGAACCCCTGAGTCAACGTGACGTCGACTTGTCGTTCATGATTCTCGCGGCCAGGCTCATAGAATGGACTCCCCATCCGGAAGCTCCCCGGGGGGCACCAGATCAGTTTCAGCCCCAGTTGTGCGTTCAAAGCTCGCGACTCGCCGGCATAGCTGCCTTCAAGAACGGATCTGTTCACCGGCCTCTCCGGAAGAGGGTCTGCTGTAGGGGACGGGGAATCTTCGTGAGTGCCGGGAGATGAGTTTTGCGGGGCTTCCGAGTGTGGGACAGAGGACGTCAAAGGCGCTTCGAGTTCGATCTGCGAGACCTCTTTGTCGGTCTGGAAAAACACGCCTGCGATCAGAACGGCGGCCAGAACGACGGCCACGATGCTTCCCAGCCAAAGAACCTTGATGGGAGGGAGACGGAGTTTCTTCGCTGCAGAGGCGTGTCGCTGAACGGGGAGCGACGGGATGTTGCCGAGCGCGTCCATCCCGGCACTAATGACGGCTCCTTCCGCGGAGAGAACGTGGCTTCGGGAAAGGGACGCTGCGGTTCGGCCTCGTCGAGCGAGCGCAGATCGAAGGGCCGAGGGAGCTGTTCTGAACGTCACCAACTTCAGTTCACGGACCAGTGCTGAGCAGTGGGCAGAACGGTCCCGCTTGTTGCGGGCGATCATCTTCTGACAGATCGTTGCGAGTTCGGGCGGAAGTTCCGGAGCCAGAGTCAGCGGATTCGGAGGGGGCAGAATCGATTTCTGACCGAGAATCTCGAGGGTGCTGCCTTGAAAGGGCCATTCACCGGTGAGCAGTTCAAACAGAATCACTCCCAGAGCGTAGATGTCGCTTCGTTCGTCGACCTCCTGGATGTGGCCTCCCGCCTGTTCGGGAGACATGTAGGCCGCCGACCCGAGGATCGTCCCCCCCAGCGTCCGTTCGGCGTCGGCCTCGATCTGTGTCTGCCGGGCCAGTCCGAAATCCATGATGACCAGTCGGCCGTCATCATGCCGGCGAATGTTAGCGGGCTTGAGATCGCGATGGATCACGCCGCTCTCGTGGGCGACGGCCAGGGCTTCAGCGAGCTGAATGATCATCCTGGACAGCCTCCTTCGGGGACCGTTTGCGCCCGGCCCGTTTCAGGATGGCCTGCAAGTCTTCTCCGGGAACGTACTCCATGGCGATGAAGGAGACGCCGCCGTACTCACCGAAGTCGAAGACTCTGCAAATGTGCGGGGTGTCGATGCGGGCGAGTGATCGTGCTTCAGTCTCCAGACGCCGCAACAATTTGTCCGATCCCGAATTCGAGAGCTTCGGGATCTTCAGGGCGACCAGACGGCCGAGCCGGATGTCCTCCGCGAGATAAACCGTCCCCATCGCTCCGCTGCCGAGCAGTCTCTCGATGCGATACCGGCCGAATTCCACCGGCAGCCTCGCGAACGGATACTGAGAAGCAGCCACCGAATCGGCAGCACGACTGGTGTCGCCCCCCTGAACATTGCCGGTGACGTCTGGCGACGACGCGGGTTTTCGCAACGGCTGACGGTCGGCTGGCTGTTGGGGAAGCGCCGGCTTCTTTCGTGGATTGCCCATCGTGATTTTCGTCCCCAATCGATCCGCCTCAGAACCGCCTCCGGACAAGAGGATGACTCGCAAGGTGTGAATGACGCAAGGAAATGCGAAAACGAGACAACTTCCGACACGAGATCTTCTGGCAAAGCGGAAATTTCAGCAAAAAGAGCCCGGAACTCATCTGCCAACGTGTCGCTCCCGCATGCGATCAAGGATCTCCCTCGCTGTTCTATCGGAAATGCGCACAAAAGTTTACAACCATCGAAACGCCCGATAAAGTACCTCAATCCATTCTCTGTCCCACCTCCATGGAACCGGCCATGTCCGACCCGAAGCTCCTTCCGGACGAAGATGCGGCTGGTTCTATCACAATGCTCTATCGCCTGTGGCGGCGGGGACATGACGATTCTTTGGGAAAGCTGCTCGATCGCTTACGCCCTCGATTGCTGGCCTTAGTGCGTTCGTCGCTGACCGGCCGCGCCCGTCGCGTTGCCGATGCTGAGGATGCCTTGCAAAGCGCCGTGATCAGCTTCTGGGAAAAAGCGAATCGCGGCGACCTCCGGGAAAGCATGGATCGGGACGACCTCTGGAACGTGCTGGGAGTCATCACCGTTCGTAAAGCCTTGAGAATCCAGGAACGGGAGTTCGCCCAGAAGCGGGGCGGAGACAAAGTGCACGTCGAGCAGGGCGTGAAATGGGCACCCGCCGCGGCACTCGGGGACGCTCCCGAGTTGCTTTGCACGGAAATGCTGGAACTCCTCGAAGAAGACCTGCGCCGCTACGCCCTGATGAAACTGGCCGGCTACACCATCCGGGAGATCGCGGAAGAGTTCGACTGCACCGAGAAAAAAGCCGAACGGAAGCTGAAACTGGTCCGCGCCGTGTGGCAGCAGGAAGTCTCCCGGTGGAATTCTTAGTGCCGCGAACAAAACCGCCGGATTGGTGAAGATTTCTTCGCCGCGAGTGGATCGCGGAATGTTTTGTGAGGAATTCTTGAAAAAATGTGTCGGAGGAACGTCGGAAATCCGCATTAGTAGGTGGATGTCTGACGTCGCCGAGAGCGCAGGCTGTGAACACCAGAGCGTGGTCGCGCCGTGGAACGTCGCGTTCCTGACGTGAGGGGATCACTGCGGTCTTTGCTTGCGCCGTTCGTCACATCCACCTGGAACCGTTCGGAAATGTGTATGGATTCCCCACCCCCCTTGATTGGCAATCTCAATGCTCTGCGACGCCTCGATGCTGCCTGCGACCAGTTCGAGGCCGCCTGGCGCAACGGGCATCGTCCTCGGATTGAAGATTACCTCTCCCTGTTTCCGCCTGACGAACGCCCCCAGGTGCTGGAACTTTTGCAACAGATTCAACAGGAACTGATTCTGAAGGCATGGCCTCCGCACTCGACGCCTCCCTCCACTGCGCCCGCGGACGGGCAATCTTTCGTCTCAGCGGACCGAAACCCTGCTCCAGACGCCGGCAGCCCTCCGGAAATTTCCAGGAAGAACGCCACACACAGCTCACCCGCTCCCCAGGTACAGATCGAGGTCATTGCCGGACCGCATGCGGGACTCAAATTTGTCTTTACCGAGCATCACACGCTCCTGGCAGGACGGTCCGTTCATGCCCAGCTTCGTCTCAAAGGAGATCCCCGTGTCTCGCGTCACCACTTTCGCCTGGAGATGAATCCGCCGCATTGCTTTCTGCTGGACCTGAACAGCTTCAACGGAACATGCGTGAACGGGGAACGGGTGAAGGAACGGGACTTGAAGGATGGCGACGTTGTTTCCGTCGGTCGGACGAAACTCGCCGTTCAGATCTCTCCGTCAGCGAAGCCGAAGCGGAAACCGTCTCCAGTCAAACAGCGCGCCGCGAACACATTCCGATCCTCTCCACCCGCTCCAGAATCCGCGAAGGAAGCAGCGCCCCCAACGGTCCCGCAACTTCCCATGGCTCCCTTGGAACATCCGGAGTTCCCCTCGATTCCCGGCTATGAAGTCGAGGCCCGGATCGGTACGGGAGTCCTCGGGACGGTCTATCGGGCCGTGCAACTCGCGACGGGAACGGTATGTGCCGTCAAGGTGATCGATTTGGAAGAACACTGCGACAAGCGAGTAGTGCAGACGTTTCTGCGCGAGGCGTCGATCCTCAGGCAGTTGAACCACCCCTCCCTGATCCGCCTGATTGAAGCGGGGCCATGTAGTCACGGTTTATTCCTGAGCACGGAATACGTCCCCTCGATTTCATGGACAGAATTGACTCGCTCCTGGACCGCCGACAAACGGATTCGCATTGCCTGCGGACTGATGGGACACGTCCTCCATGCCCTCGACCATGCCCATCAGCAAGGATTCGTGCATCGCGACGTGAAACCGGAAAATCTGCTGTTCACTCGCACCGGCTCCCGGCTCACCGTCAAATTGGCGGACTTCGGACTGGCCAAACAATACACGAATGCCGGCCTGAGCCAGATGACACGCCATGGTGAGGTGATCGGTTCGCTCCCCTACATGCCCCCGGAACAATTCATTAACTCACGGGACGCCAATCCCGGTTGCGACATCTACTCCGTCGGCGCCACGCTCTACTGGATGATCACCGGTCATCCCCCAATTCCGCTGGACGGGCATCCCTGTCCGTTTCTCGCCATTCTGGAGGAACCACCGGTCCCGCTCCAGATCGTCTGCCCCCAGGCCCCCGACAAACTGTGCGACCTCATCCACCGCGCCCTCGACAAGAAGCCGGAACGCCGCTTCCGGTCAGCCGCCGAAATGCAGCAGCAACTCCGCCACATTCTCTGATTCCAGTCCCCATCCTCCAGGAATTGAGCAACCAGATGCATCACAGAAACGCCACGGCATCTCGCAACACACCGTCGTCCGATCAGATTTCGTCCCCGGACGATTTGCGGGCGTTTTCGAGCTGCTTCCAGATCTTGCTCAAGGGAACCCCCAGGGCATCCGCCAACTGCTGGGCAATACGGATGCTGATCTGCACTTTTCCCAGCTCAATCGAGCTGACGTAGGTGCGGTGGATCCCCGCCTTGACCGCAAAGGCTTCCTGGGAAATCCCCTGCTTCTCCCGCAGCCCGCGGACCTGCTTGCCGAATTCAATTTCGATCGCGTTCATGGCGCACCAGCGTGCGCGCTTGAACACGGTTCATCTACAGAGTATTTCTATACAGACGATCGTCTGTTTCCGCTGTTTCTGAACAGGGTCTGCCCAACGGAGAAATCGGGCTGTTTTTGCGGCATATCAGGTGATGGCAAATCTCGCCACTGCAACATCACCCTATCCGCCAAAACAAGGAACGCATCATGAAAACAACTGTTTTTGCAATGGGTTGTGCCCTCATCCTCTGGATCGCCGCGCGGGCCATCCGCGTACCAGAACCGGAGAGGCCGCAACCGCGACCGACGCCACAGCAGCCAATACGTCACTATCGCCCCCTGTCGCCCGAATATCTGCGGGCGCGGCGATACGTCCGCAAGTATTTCAAACAGTCCGGCTTGCCTTTTGAAGCCGTCAGCTTCATCGCCGCCCCGAACGTCCCGGCGGCATTGTCGCTGGGCAAGTACAAGGAAGTGCAGAAGATGACAAGAATTGTGACAGAGAATCTGGGGCTGTGCGAGTGTTGCACGTCATGCGCGGCCCTGCCGGACATGTTGCACTTCGAAATGTCGGCGCCCTGTTTCGCCACGCATAGTGAAATGGTATCAAAACATATGATCGACGGCGTAGGGCTCTATGAGGTCGACATTACATTATCCAGCCTTCCCGCTCTTCTCTGCGGGTCTTCTCCGTTCGGGAGTGGGCACATGTGGGTTCAATGCTCCAAGGATGAAACCGGGAAACGTGTCATAACATACTCGGCCGATATGGCCGGCAGCGGAGAAAACTGGACATATTTCTATTCCAGCGGCATCATCGAGGTCGAGGAATTTCCCATTAGCATTTATGCGGAAATTCCCGTGACAGGCCAGGACACAGAGAGTTGCCCAGACGCAGCGACGTGCGCTTCACAGCCTATGATCATCTCTATTACAGAGTGACGTCTGCGGCTGATACCCCCTCAAACACGCCGCCTCCCTTCCGGTTCCACGGTTTTTGGCGTGTCGCGCGTGTTTGGCAGTTTGCGGGGTGGACTTGATACAAATGTCCGCCACCCCGCCCAGCTAAAACGCCGCCACTTTTGCGGCAGATAAGATGAAGAGCTCGTTAGCTCACACCCGCCGGTCTTGTCGGAAAGACCTGGCCAATCCCTGTTTCCTGGTCTTCCGGGAGGAGCATGGAACTAAAACCGGACAGTTTTTGCGGCATATGAGGTGAAAAGGTGGTCTTGCATTCAGCGACCCACAATTGTCGTTTTCCGCGTTCTTGATCCCAGACGGAAGAACTGTTCGCGAGCGGTTTTCTATGCCCGCGTCACGCTCCGATCGTCCAACATTTTTTAACCCGGCCGGTGAGTTCCTGAAGGAAGTCACCGGCCGGATTTGTTTTTTAGTTCTCCTGAAACGACAAGGCCGTCCCCAACTAGTGGAGCTTCAAACCTATCCTGACAGGTTTTGCCATTTTTGTTAATCCTTCCTGCGGTCGAGTTTTCGGAGTTCAGCAGGAGGATCAGGAATGGGCAAGGATGCCAAGTACATTGTGCG
>Ga0182738_1000892_pt1 | contig 39781 bp, 35 predicted proteins | sample eDN5th30CBELigMG_FD_128876 | JGI IMG/M metagenome (GOLD analysis project Ga0182738, IMG submission 128876) | Enriched Miracle-Growth compost microbial communities from Emeryville, California, USA - eDNA 5th pass 30_C BE-Lig MG (version 2)... ...
CAACGTGCCGCAGTACAAGATCAACGTCGACCGCGAGAAGGCCAAGGCCCTCGGCGTGCCGCTGACCTCGATCTTCGCCACCATGCAGGCGACCTTCGGCAGCCTGTATGTCAACGACTTCACGCTCTATGGCCGCAACTTCCAGGTCAAGCTGCAGTCGGAGGCGAACTTCCGCGAGAAGCCGGAAGACCTGCGCCAGGTCTTCGTCCGGGCCGACAGCGGCAGCATGATCCCGCTTGATGCGCTGGTGCATGTCGACCGCACGATCGGTCCGGACCTGCTGGAACGCTTCAACAACTTCCCGGCGGCGAAGGTAATGGGCAATCCGGCGCCGGGCTATTCCTCCGGCCAGGCGCTCGCCGCCATCCGCGAGGTCGCGGCGGAAGCGCTGCCGCTCAACTATACGGTGGCGTGGACCGGCTCGGCCTATCAGGAAATCGCCACCGGCGGTTCGGGCCAGCAGGCGCTGATCTTCGGCATCATCATGGTGTTCCTGATCCTCGCCGCCCAGTACGAACGCTGGTCGCTGCCGCTCGCGGTCATCCTGGCGGTCCCGTTCGCCCTGTTTGGCGCTCTTCTCGCCATCTGGCTGCGCGGCCTCAGCAACGACGTCTATTTCCAGATCGGCCTGGTGACTCTAATCGGCCTTGCCGCGAAGAATGCGATCCTGATCGTCGAATTCGCGGTCATCAAGCGCGAGGAAGGCATGAGCGCCTTCGACGCTGCGCTGGAAGCCGCGCGCCTGCGCTTCCGTCCGATCATCATGACGTCGCTCGCCTTCATCCTGGGCGTGCTGCCGCTGGCGATCTCGACGGGCGCCGGCTCGGCCAGCCGGCATTCGATCGGTACCGGTGTCATCGGCGGCATGCTGGCGGCGACCTTCATCGCCATATTCTTCATCCCGCTGTTCTACAAGCTGATCGGCGGCGGCAAGGACAAGGAGGTCGAGGCGACCGCACCCGGGGCTCCCACGGCTGCGCCCCACCAGGCCTGAGGCGTCAACGCCTCAAGCTGCCCAACAAAAAGGGGCGACGCCGTCGGCGTCGCCCCTTTTTCATGCCTGGATGCCGCTCCCATCGCGGCGCGTCGATCACTCAGATGTAGCGCGGATAGGCGTCCGCGTCGGGCGCGTTGGCCCAACTCATCAGCGTCTGGCCGCCGTCGATCAGCAGTTCCGAGCCGGTGACGTGGCGCGCATCGTCGCTGGCGAGAAAAGCCACCACCGCCGCCACATCCTCCGGCTGGCCGATGCGGCGCAGCGGAATACGGTCGGAGAAGCGCTTGGTGCTCGCCTCGAAGGCGGCCTGGTCGGCGGCCGGCACGCCCAGCGTCGTCTGAATGACGCCCGGGCAGACAGCGTTGACGCGGATGCCATAGGGCGCGCAGTCAAGTGCCGCCACCTTGGTGAGGCCAACCACCGCATGCTTGCTGGCCGTATAGGGCGAACCGCCCGACAGCACATCCCAGCCGGCCATGGACGAGCCCATGTTGACGATCGCGCCGCCCTGCTTCTGGGCGATCATGATGCGGACCACGGCCTGCTGCACGATGAAGATGCCGCGCAGGTTGATGCGCAGCACGCGGTCCCACTCTTCCAGCGCCAGCTCGGGGATCGGCGCGGGGGTGCCGGAGATGCCGGCATTGTTGAACAGGATGTCGATCCGGCCGAAATGCTCGACGACGGCGGCAAGCGCCACGTCGACGGCCGCCGGATCAGTCACGTCCGCCGAAACGGCAAACGCCCGGTCGCCCAGTTCCGCCGCCAGCGCCGACGCGCGCGGGCCGTCCTGGTCGAGGATCGCCACGCCGCGCGCGCCATCCTCCAGGAAGCGTCGAACGGCAGCCTGGCCGATCGCGCCCGCTCCGCCCGTCACCAGGACGATCTTGTCCATGAACCTCGTCATGACGGTCTCCAATCAGCTTGTGGGATAGTCGCGCCAGGAATGACGGGGCTCGTAGCCCAGCGTCCGGCGCGCATTGTCGAGATCGAACGTGCTGGCGAAGCCCGGCATCGGGTTGCGCGTCACGTTCGGGAAGGCGCGCTCGGCCAGTTCCGCCGTCGGCTCGTCCATGTAGCTGTCGGCGGCGCTGATCATGACGCGGGCATGGCCTTCGACGGGCGCCTGCAGCGCCAGCAGGAAGGCTTCCGCCGCGTCGCGTGCGTCGATATAGGACCAGAGATCGCGGCCGGCATCGCCCGAGGCGCGGCGAGGACCGATCTGGCCGGCGAAGCCTTCGGGCGTCTGTACCCAGGGCATCCGCAGGCTGACGGCCGTGAACGCGCCGCGCGCGACCGCCGCCTGCACCATTTCCTCGCCAAGCCACTTCGAAAGCCCATAGGCATCCTGCGGGCCGGCCGGGTGATTGTCGTCGATCGGCAGATAGAGCTGCTTCGGCCAGTGGGTGAAGAACGGGTAGCCGAAAATGCTGAACGAAGAAGCGTAGACGAAGCGGGTCGCGCCCGAGAGCGCCGATGCCTCGACGACGTTGTAGGCCAGCGCCATGTTGGTCTGGAACACCTCCGCCGCCGCGCGCCCGGTCGGGCGCGGGATGGCAGCGATGTGGAAGACGGCTTCGGCGTCGCGCACGAGCTGCAACGCGATGCCGAGATCGGTCAGATCGGCGGTGACATGGCGCCAGCCGCTCCCGGCCGGTGGCGGCACGCTATCGACGCCGAGCACCTCGTGGCCGGCGGCAACGGCAGCCGCGGCGACGTGCCGGCCGAGCAGGCCGCTGGAACCCGTAATGACGATCCGCATCAGTTTTTCCCCTTCGGACGGGGCGGCAGCGCCTGGATGATGGCCTGCGCCAGTTTGAGATCTTCCAGACCGCCCTGAAGGCTGGTCCGCGGCGCGGTGCCATTCTCGATGCAATCGATGAAGTGGAGCCACTGCTGGCGGAATGCCGTGTCGGGCTTGCCGGGGATAACCACCTCGGATGGGCCGTTGCCGCGCGGCTCGCGGATGGTCACGGTCGCGGCCGTGTTGCGGATGTAGGGATTCTGGAAATCGACCCGCACTTCGTCATGCTTGCCATAGGCCGCGATCCATTCATCCCACCACTCATACTGCGCGCCGAACGAGACCTCGAACACGCACGGTACGCCATTGGCGAAATTGAGCAGCGCGAAAATATGGTTGGGATCGACCGCCTTGGCGTATTCGACGCTTTCGGCGACGCCAAAGGCGCCGCGCAGGACGGCGAGGTTATGGCTGCCGAGCATCAGCAGCATCAGATAGGTATCCCTGTAGCCGGCATGATCAGGACCCAGCGATGCCTCGATGCGGGCATCGGCCAGGGCGCGGCCGGCGGCGAGGCTGGCCGGATCGACATCGCTGCCGCGAACCTGGGTGTACAGGCTCTGGTAGCGGTCGAAGCGGCCGGCGAAATTGTGCACATGGATCTGCTTCAGCGCCTCGATCGAGGCCATGCGTTCGATGCCCAGCACATAGCCGGGATCATAGAGCTTCATGTAGCCGACGAGACCGAGCACGCCCTTGGCCGTCGCTTTCTCGATCAGCGGCGCGGCTTCCTCAGCGGTGAAGGCCAGCGGCTTCTCGACGGTGAAATGCTTTCCGGCAGCAATCACGTCCTCGATGATCGGGCCATGGTCGTAGGTGCAGATCACCACGACGTCGACGGCGGGATCGTTGATCAGATCGTGGTGGTCGGTGTAGCGGCCTGCGACGCCATAGGCCTCGCCGAGGCTGTCGACCACCTGACGGGAGAGGTCACACAGGGCTGCGATCTCGAGTTGGGGCAGTTCCTTGATGATGGGAAGATGCATGAGCTGGGCAATCTCGCCGCAGCCCACGACGCCGACACCGATCTTACGCTTGGTCATTCTCAGGCCTTCACTGCGCCGGCGGTCAGGCCGGCAATAAACTGCCGCTGCATGAGCACGAACAGGAGGATCACCGGCAGGGTGGTGATCATCAACGCTGCGAAATACAGGTTCCACAGGGAGTCGTACTGCTGGAAGAAATTGACCAGCCCGAGCGGGATGGTCTGCACCGCCGGCTGCCGCAGCAGCAGGAAGGCGAGGAAGAAGTCGTTCCAGACCTCGATGAAGCCGAAGATGATGATCAGCGCCATGCCGGGACGGGCGAGCGGCAGCATGATCCGCACCAGGATCGCCACCCGCCCTGCCCCGTCGACCCGCGCCGCGTCCTCCAGATCAAACGGCAGCGACATGAAGAAGCTGCGCATGATGAAGATCGAAAGCGGCATGATCGACGCGGCATAGATGAAGGAAATGCCGATGGTCGAATTGATGATGCCGAGGTCGCGCGCCACCATGAAGAGCGGGATCGCCAACACCTGCGGCGGCACCAGCATCGAGCCGACCACCAGGCCGGTGACGATGTTGCGGCCGGGAAAGCGGAGCCGCGCCAGCGCATAGCTGCAGGGCGTCACCACCAGGATCAGGATCGCCAGAGACAGCGCCGTCACCGTGACGCTGTTGACGATGCGCGTCCCCATCTCGGCCATCTGCCAGGCCTGGATGTAGTTGTCCAGAATCGGGCTGGTCGGCGGGCCCCAGACATTGTTGATCAGCTCGGACTTGGTCTTCAGCGAGCCGAAAAGCACCCAGAGCAGCGGGTACAGAGTCTGGAACAGGACGATCGCGAGGGCGGCATAGATGCCTATGCGCTCCAGCGCGGCGGTGAAGGCGCGGGAGGAATCGGGCGGGACGTCGCGGGTGGAGGACATAGTCATTAGACCTTGAACCTCGTGCGGCCAAGCCAATAGACGAGAATGGCGCAGATGCCGCCGACCAGGACGAACAGCGCGTAGCCCATCGCCGCCGCATAGCCCATCTGGCTATTGGTGAAGGCCGCCTTGACCATGGCGGTGATCACGACCTCGGTGGCATGGTTGGGGCCACCCTGCGTCAGCACATGAACGATGTCGAAATTGCGCACGAACGCGCCGGAGAGGCTGAGGATCGTGTTGATGAAGATCACCGGCACCATCAGCGGCAGCGTGATGTGCCAGAGCCGGCGGCGCGCATTGGCGCCGTCGATCCGGGCCGCCTCATAGAGCTCGGACGGGATGGTCTGCAGACCGGCCAGATAGATCACGGCGTGGAAGCCAAGCCATTTCCAGACATCGACGACGATGACGGCATAGAGCGCGACATTGGCATCGCCGAGCCAGCTACGCTTCCAGGACGCCAGGCCCACGAATTCCAGCCCGGCATTGAGCAGGCCGAATACCGGATTGTAGATCCAGGCCCAGAGCAGGCCCGCGGCGACGAAGGAGATCGTCACCGGCACGAACACCGAGGCGCGGATGAAGCCTCGCAGGAAGGTGACGCGGTTCAGCAGCAGCGCCAGCGCCAGACCCAGGATGTTCTTGGCCAGGATGCTGACGATGACGAAGATGAAGCTGTTCTTCAGCGCGAGGAGAAAGACACCGTCCTTCATCAGCCGCCAATAGTTGCCGAGGCCGATGAAACGCGGGTCGGAAAAGCCGTCCCAGCGCTGGAACGAAAGCCAGAATCCGCTGACGAAGGGCCAGAGGAAGAACAGCGCGAACAGGATGCCGGCCGGCAACATCATCATCGCCGCGACAAACCCGTCGCTGCGTCCCAGCCGCCTCACAAGCGAGACGTGCGGGATCGCGGGAGATTTCGAGGTCAACGCTGCCGGCATCGCCATGGCTTAAGCCCGCGCGTCGGGCGTGAGCACGAGGCCGAGCGTGTTCTTGAGATAATCGATGCTTTCGAGCGTGCTCTGCTCGGCGGTCTTCTGCGAGGCATCGAGTTCGACGATGGCGAGGCCATCATAGTCGGCGTCAAGCAGCTCCTTGACGATCCCCTTCAGGTCGACGACGCCGGCGCCCAGTTCGCAGAAGGCGGCATAGCGGTCATAGCCCTTGAGGGCCGGATCGACCTTGGTGTCCTTCAAGTGCATGTAGCGGATGGCGGAGATGTAGGTCTTCACCGCGTCGACCGGGTCGGAATAGGTCTGCGCCAGATGGGCCGGGTCGATGCAGAGGCCGGCGACCGAGGTGTCGAGCACGTCCATCAGGCGATCGAGCTGTTCGCGCGTCTCGACGAAGGTGTCGAGATGCGGGTGGTAGACGGTGTCGATCCCGAGATCCTTGGTGCGACGGCCGATATCCTCGAGCGAGCGGGCGAAATCGCGATAGTCCTGCGCGTCATGCGCATTGCCGGAAGCAACCGACGGTCCGCCGCCCAGCACCAGCACCGGCGCGTCGAAACCCTTGAGCAGACGGGCGAGCGACAGCAGGACGTCACGCTCATATTCCCAGGCGACCGGATTGACGAAGATGGCGTTGACATAGAGCGACGACAGGCGGATGCCGAGTTCGCTCTGCGCCTTCGACAGGATCGCATAGCGGCGCAGGATGTCGGTATCGGTGGTGACGCCCATCGGCGCCTGGTGGCCGAGCTGCATGTATTTGCGCGCGAACTGATCCGACAGGCTGGTGAAGGCCAGGATCTCGAACCAGCCAAAGCCCTGATCCGCCAGGAACTTCAAGGCCGGCTGCAGCGGCAGCCCTTCGAGGTCCCAGCTGTTCAGATGATAGCCGATGGAGAAACGCTGCGGCTTGGCGCTCAGGGTGGTCATGATCTTGTCCTTGTCGATGATCCGTTTCGGGCGGCATGCGTCCGATCAACCGGCGAGCCCCGGCTTTCCGATGATGCCGGGGCTCGCTCGCGGGTTGGGAGGCTTAGTCCTGCGGCGGCCAGTTGCCCTGGGCGACGAGGTCGTCATAGACGGCCTGCACGGCATCCGCCGCCTGCTGCGGGGTCAACTGCCCGCCCACGACGCCGGCGATCGACGACGAGACGGCCGTGGCGATTTCGGCCGGCCAGACCCAGTCGAGGAACTTGACCGTGTTGGGGAAAGCACTGGCGCGCAGGTCCTTGGCATAGGCGTCCTCGACGACCGGGACACCCTTGACCGAGGTTGCCAGCGGCTGCTCGGGCTCGAGATAGAGCGTCGCGACCTCGGGCTGGGTCAGGTAGGCCATGAAGGCGACGGCCGGCGCAACCTTCTCGGGCGCAATCGTCGCCGACATGCACATGCCGTTGTCGGCGCCGCCGCCATGCTTCGGCTCGCCGGGCGTGCCGGCCATCTTCGGGAAGGCGAAGGTGCCCCACTCGAAGTCATGCACGCTTTCCTGCAGCGACGGGACTTCCCACGTGCCGCCGTAATACATGGCGCTCTTGCCGCTCGCGAAGGCCGAGCGCATGCCGTCCTGGTCGACGGCGAGCGAGTCCTTGGACAGGATGCCGTCATCCACCCATGTCTTGATCAGGTCGAAGGCGGCAACGCCGTCGGGATCGTTGAACTTCGCCTTGCCGTCCAGGATCGCGGTGGTGCGGCCGATCGGGTCACCGGAGGCCTGGGCGAAGGTCTCGAAGTACCACATCGGCCACATCGGCGTGTTGGAGCCCTGGTGCAGCAGCGGGATCATCCCGGCCGCGGCAAGCTTCGGCGCAGCGGCCTTCAGGTCCTCATAGCTCGGCGGCACCGGAATGCCGAGATCGGCGAAGACCTTCTTGTTGTAGAAGATCGCCGAGGTCGACATCGTCGTGATCGGCACGGCGTAGACTTCGCCGCGCACGGTGAAGGCGCCGATCGCCGGCTGGTCGAGATTGGCGGAAAACGCCTCGATCTCCTTGGTGATCGGACGAACCAGACCGCGGCGGACATAGGCGCCGTTGGTATAGAAGGCCGAGCACGCGATCAGGTCCATTTCCTGATTGGCGAGACGCGCCGTCATCAGGCGCTGGACATCGTTGGCCTGCGGACCCTGGGCGTCCCACTCGACGGCCTTGACCTCGGGATGCGCCGCGAGGAAGCCAGAAATCACCTTGTCCTGGATGGCCTTCTGCACGTCGGGCGTCTGACGCGGGGCCAATTTATTGAGCGCCGAGCCGCCGAACACCTTGAGGGTGACACCCTCGGCGCTGGCAATCGACGGAGACAAGGCAGCCAGAACGGTCATGGCACTGGCTAGCATCAGGCGCGAAACGGTTAGCTTGCGAATGAGCATGGAAGTCCCTCCGATCAATGACGAGAACCGGTCCCCTCGACCGCTCCATTCATTGATAGTCATACAATAATCAGATCGAATCCCGGCCTTTGTCAATGCATCTGGAGGTGCGCAGCTCATTTTCGGAATCTGCATTAAAATCAGTCAGATAAGGTTTGCGGTTGATCGCAATTTGCCCAACTTGCCTTGGTTGACACGACGGGAGTAATATACTTACTAGCCAAATAAAGTTCTTGGAGCTGAGGGCTGGATGGATCGCTGCATGAACGCCGGCGATGCAGCGAAACCCGCATGGAGGATCATATGAGTGCTGACGTTTTCTCGGATCATCGCCATGGCGAGACCCTGACCCTCGACCCGGCCCGCACGGCGGTCATCGTCGTCGACATGATCAACGAATTCTGCAAGCCGGGCGGCGCCATGGTGCTGCCGGGCTACGAAAGACTGGTGCCGCAGCAGCTCGAGGTGATCGAAGCTGCGCGTGCCGTGGGCGCACCGGTCTTCTGGGTGCATGACGTGCACCGCGCCAACATGCGCCGCGACCGCGAATGGGTGAAACGCACCCCGCATTGCGTCGAAGGCACGTGGGGCACGGAGATCATCGAGGACCTTGGCGCTCGCGCCGACGAGATCCACATCATCAAGCGCCGCTATTCGGCCTTCTTCCAGACCGATCTCGACATGACCCTGAAGGACATGCAGATCTCGCAGCTCGTCGTGTTCGGCGTCGTGACCAATATCTGCGTCCGCTCGACCGTGCATGACGCCTTCTTCATCGGCTATGACGTCGCCGTCCCGCAGGATTGCTGCGCCGCAACCGGCGCGCGCGAGCAGGAAAGCTCGCTCTATGATATCGCGACCCATTTCGGCGTTGTGACGAACGCCGCCGACGTGGTTGCATCCCTCAAGGATGGTCTTGCGCTGCGTCAGGTTTAAGGATTTTCTGAACGCCAAAGTGGCAAGGGGCTACACCTATTGATTGAAAACACGAGCCAGGACAGCGAGGCCAGTGACGAGCCCGTTGCAGGCACAAGCTATAGCCGGGCGCAGATCGACGACATGATCGCCGCGACCGGCTACGATCTGGATCACCATCCGGCCCATATCATCCGGAAGGTGCACCAGCGCGCCACGACCTGCTTCCAGCAGATCATGGCAGGCGAGGACCTGACGCCGACGCAGTTCGCAGCACTTGCCACCATTCTGCGCCACGGCGACGTTTCGCAGAACCATCTCGGCCGGTTGACCGCCATGGACCCGTCGACGATCAGCCTGGTGGTGCGCAAGCTCCGCAAGCTGGGGCTGGTGACGCGCGGCACGTCGAGCACCGACCAGCGGATGGTGATCATCACGCTGACGGACAAGGGCGTCGACTACACGCTCGACCGGCTGAGCAAGAGCAAGGAAGCCGGCACCCGGCTTCTGGCGCCGCTTTCCGCGGCCGAACAGGCGCTGCTGCTCGAATTGCTGCAGCGCATCAGCGACGACTGATCGACGCCTCGTCCCCGACCTGTTGCAGCAGCCAGCCGCGAAAGCGCATGAAGCCGTCTCTCTGCTGGCTGCGATGGGGATAAATCAGCGTGTAGGGCTGGTCGCCGACCAGGCGTCGCTCCGAAGCCAGCACCAGATCCCCGGCCGCCAGGGCGGCGCGGGCAAGGACTTCCGGCACCAGGGCGACGCCGAGACCGGCGATCGCCGCCTGGACCACCATGTCGAAATGCTGGAAGCGCGCGCCACGCAGGATGGCGCGGCTGTCGAGGCCGGCGTCGCGGAACCAGTCGAGCCAGAGCGTCGGCCGCGTCGATTGCTGCAGCAGCGGCATGTGCGACAATTCGGCGTCCTCGAGGACGCTCCTGCCCTCCAGAAGCGACGGCGCGGCGAGAACGACGAGTTGCTCCTCCATCAGCATGTCGGCATGGGCCCCCGGCGGGCGATGATCGCCACGCTGGATGGCAGCATCGAAGCCATCCGCCTCGAAATCGACCACGTCCAGCCGGGCGGAGATGTCGAAGGTGAGATTGGGCGCGACGCTTCGATAGGCCGCAAGTCGGGGCACCAGCCAGGTGCTGCCGAACGTCGGCAGCACGGCCAGCCGCAGCACGTCGGCATGGCCGCCGAACGCCATCACCGTCATCGCCGCCTGCTGCAGATCCTCCAGCAGCCGGTCGACATCCCGATGCAGCGCGCGGCCTGCGTCGGAGAGGACCAGCCTTTGCTTGACGCGGTGAAACAGGCGAACGCCGAGCCGCTCCTCCAGCGTACCGACCGAACGGCTGACGGCGCTTTGTGTCAGGTTGAGCGCATGCGCGGCACGCGTGGTGGCCCCCAGCCGCGCACAGGTCGAAAAGGCCTGAAGCTCTGTGATCGTAGGGATATAGCCTTCGCGCATGGCCACCGTTCGTCCTCTGGTTATGATCGGTACTCATCAACTTCGCTGAAAGCCTTGTTATCCCGCCAGGCCGCGATTTGCTAGTTTTTGGGAAACGCGCGGCGCCCTCGCCCCGCATGCCCCGACTGCAGAGGTGACAGCATGTCCGCATCGAACCCCACCCTGAAGGCCAAGGATCAACCGGCGCTGTCGCGCTTCGCCTGGGAAGACCCGTTCCATTTCGAGTCCCAGCTCGACGACGAGGAGCGGATGATCCGCGATACGGCCAAGGCTTTTGCCGCCGATCGCCTGATGCCCCGCGTGGAGAAGGCCTATCTGGACGAGGTTACCGACCCCGAGATCTTCCGCGAGATGGGCGAGATGGGCCTGCTGGGGGTCACCGTGCCGGCCGAATATGGCGGCGTCGGCGCCTCCTACGTTTCCTACGGGCTGGTGGCGCGCGAGGTCGAGCGGGTCGATTCCGGCTATCGGTCGATGATGAGCGTACAGTCGTCGCTGGTGATGTATCCGATCTATGCCTATGGCAGCGAAGCGCAGCGGCAGAAATACCTGCCGAAGCTCGCGACCGGCGAATGGATCGGCTGTTTCGGCCTGACCGAGCCGGACGCCGGCTCCGATCCCGGCGGCATGATCACCAATGCCCGGAAGACCGCGGGCGGCTACGTCCTGAACGGCGCCAAGACCTGGATTTCCAACTCGCCGATCGCCGACGTTTTCATCGTCTGGGCGAAGTCGGAAGCGCATGATGGCGCCATTCGCGGCTTCGTACTGGAAAAGGGCATGAAGGGCCTTTCCGCCCCAAAGATCGGCGGCAAGCTGTCGCTGCGCGCCTCGATCACCGGCGAGATCGTGCTGGCCGATGTCGAGGTTTCCGAAGAAGCGCTTCTCCCCAACGTATCCGGACTGAAGGGGCCGTTCGGCTGCCTCAACCGCGCCCGCTACGGCATCTCCTGGGGCGTTCTGGGCGCTGCCGAGGATTGCTGGTTCCGCGCCCGCCAGTATGGCCTCGATCGCAAGCAGTTCGGCAAGCCGCTGGCCGGGATGCAGCTCTTCCAGAAGAAGCTCGCCGACATGCAGACGGAGATCGCGCTGGGCCTGCAGGCTTCGCTGCGCGTCGGCCGGCTGTTCGACGAGGGCCAGGCGGCGCCCGAGATGGTGTCGCTGGTCAAGCGCAACAACTGCGGCAAGGCGCTCGACATCGCCCGCCAGGCGCGCGACATGCATGGCGGCAACGGCATCCAGATCGAGTACCACGTCATGCGCCACGCGCAGAACCTCGAGACCGTCAACACCTATGAGGGCACGCATGACGTGCACGCGCTGATCCTCGGCCGCGCCCAGACCGGCATCCAGGCCTTCTTCTGATGCAGGCGCTCGCGGGACTGAAGGTCATCGAACTGGCGCGCATCCTGGCTGGCCCCTGGGCCGGCCAGACGCTGGCCGATCTCGGCGCCGACGTCATCAAGGTCGAGAGCCCCGAGGGCGACGACACGCGCAGTTGGGGCCCGCCCTTCATCGAGAACGGCGGCGAGACGTCGGCCGCCTATTTCCATGCCTGCAATCGCGGCAAGCGCTCGATCGTCGCCGATTTCCGCACCCAGGAAGGCGCCGACCTCGTCCGCGCGCTGATCGCCGATGCCGACGTCGTCATCGAGAATTTCAAGGTCGGCGGCCTGCAAAAATACGGACTCGATTATGCTAGCCTGAAGGCGATTAATCCGCGCCTCGTCTATTGCTCGATCACCGGATTCGGCCAGACCGGGCCGTATCGCGAGCGCGCCGGCTACGACTTCCTCATCCAGGGCATGGCCGGGATCATGGATCTGACCGGCGATCCCGCCGGCGAGCCGCAGAAGATCGGCGTCGCCTTCTCCGACATTTTCACCGGCCTCTACAGCGTCATCGCGATCCAGGCGGCCTTGGCCCAGCGGGCGCGCACCGGGCTCGGCCAGCACATCGACATGGCGCTGCTCGACACCTCGGTCGGCGTGCTCGCCAACCAGGCGATGAACTTCCTCGCCACCGGCAAGCCGCCGCGCCGGCTCGGCAACGCCCACCCCAACATCGCGCCCTACCAGACCTTTGCCGTCGCCGATGGCCATCTCATCCTGGCGGTCGGCAATGACGGCCAGTTTGGCCGTTTCGCGACCGTGATCGGCCAGCCGGAACTGGCCACCGACGCCCGCTTCCTGACCAATTCTCTCCGCGTCGCCAATCGGGTGGCGCTGACGGCGCTGATCGCCGAGGAGCTTTTGAACTGGCAACGCGATGCGCTGCTGGCGAAGCTCGACGTGGCGCATGTGCCGGCCGGGCCGATCAACACGCTGGAAGACGTCTTCGCCGATCCGCAGGTTCTGGCGCGCTCGATGCGCCTCGATCTCGACGGCATCCCCGGCGTCCGCACGCCGATCACCATGTCGGGCTCGGAACTGGCGCTAAACAAGCGCTCGCCGCGCCTGGGAGAGCATGGCGACGAGATCCGGGCGGAGATCTCGGCAAAGGCCTGAGCCAGGCTCGGCCCCAAGCAAGACCCTCACCCAACCCTCTCCCGCGACCGGGTTGGGCGAGGGTCTAGACGAGCTGCGGACAGATCCGAGGGCGTCAGAAACGAGAAAGGCCGCTGTCGAAACAGCGGCCTTTCTCGTTTGGGAGCGATATCGGACCTTACTGGCCGATGTCTTCCTTGCGCATGCCGCCGACGCGGGCCAGCGGCCGGCCGGAATCGGTGACGGCGATCGCGACGACCATTTCATGCTTCTTGGGAGCATCCGGGATGCGGACTTCCATGGCATCAAAGTGGCTGCGAACGCGCGCATGATCCTTATGGCCGAGCGGGACGTCGATGACGGCGCCGATATTGGCGCGCTTCTTCGCCGACGGGATCAGCGCGTCGCCCTTGCCGAGCACGGCGCGGAAGGGAGCGCCGAGCTTCGGGTGCATGATCGCCGCCGCATGCTCGAACTCGCCCTCGGCGCCGACGATCACAGCCTTGCCGAAGCTCTCGACCTGGTCGCCGGGAATACCGAGCAGCGCCACGGCCCGCCGGGGCAGGATGTCGCCGAGTTGCTCGCCCAGATCCATGAGTTCGCCGAGATCCTCGACATAGCGGCCCGAGGCGGAATTCGAGACGACCGCGACGGCCGACACCTTGCGGAAGGGCTGCGGCAGGACGACGTCGCCCTCGATCAGCGTCTCTTCCAGCGTCGTGACGATCTTGCGGATGACGGTCATCGCAGGCCGTCCTCGCCCTTGATGTCGGAGACGGCCAGACCGCCGACGCGGGCATGCACGCGCGAACCGGTGGTCATCGACAGGATCAGCACGATCTCATCGGCGCGCGGCGCGTCCGGGACATTCACTTCGATGGCGTCGAAATGGCTGCGGACATAGGAGGCGTGGATATGGGTGATCGGGATGTCGATATTGGCGCCGACGCCGCCGACCTTCTTGGCCGAGGGAACGATCGCCTTGACGTCGCCGAGCAGCGCCCGCATCGCATGGCCGCCGGGCATGTGCCAGAGCGCGCCGTGCTCGAGCTCACCGCCCTCGCCGACGATCGCACCCTTGCCATAGCCTTCGATGACCGACTTGTCGCCGCCGAGCGCATTGAGCAGGCGCGTCGACATTTCCAGGCCAAGCGGCTTCAGGTCTTCCATGAAGCCGGTGATGTCTTCCACATAGCGGCCGGCATAGGGGTTCTTCACCACGGCCATGATCGTGCCGCGACGGGGCGGATTGGCGGAAACGGGTCCACCCTCGTGAAAAATCTCCTCGATGCGGATGAGGAACTTCCGGACGACGACGTCGGTCATTTCAATCTCCTGAAGGGGTCAGTCGAGAGCGTCAGAGCGTTTTCAAGCGATGTGGGTCCCGGTTCGCGTCAAGAAAACGCGACCGGGCAAAGCTCTAGGTGCAGACAAAGGGCAGGCACTCGGCCGGCGGCGTGTTGCGGCTGCGGCCGGAGCGGACGATGCCGTCGATGACGATCATGCCGACGCCGGGCAGGTCGCCAAGCTGGATGCTGTCGAGCAGATCGCGGCCGGCCGAGTGCATCGCCTTGGCGAGGAACACGAAATCGGCGGGACGGCCTACTTCGATCAACCCGCTTTCCAGGCTGCGCATGCGTGCCGTATTGCCGGTGGCGAAGCACAGCGCGATCTCGGCCGGCACGTCGCCCAGCGACGACAGCAGCGAGATCATGCGCAGGATGCCGAGCGGCTGGACGCCGGAGCCGGCCGGGCCGTCGGTGCCGAGGATGACGCGCTCCATCTCGCCCATTTCGCGCGCGATGCGCAGCGCATAGAGCGCGGCGCGCTCATTGCCGTTGTGGACGATCTCGAGGCCGGCCTTGCAGCCTTCGCAGATGCAGCGGATTTCCAGATCCGGCAGGGCCGTGTGGCCACCATTGATGTGGCCGACGACATCGGTGCCCGCCGCCAGCACGACGTCGGCGCCGATCAGGCCCGAGCCCGGCACCGAGGGGCCGCCCGTGTGGATCGTCGACTGGATGCCGTATTTGCGCGCCCAGCCGACCATCTTGCCGGCCGTCTCGCCATCCTTGACGCTGCCGAGGCCGATCTCGCCGAGCAGGCGCACGCCCGCATCCGCCAGATCCTTGAAGTCCTGCTCGACCATGCCCTGCTCGATGATCGGAGCACCGGCATGAATCTTGACGCCACCGGGACGGAAATTGGTGAAGGTGCGCTGGGCCGCGATCGCCAGCGCCTTCAGGCCGACGATATCGGTCGGGCGGCCGGGCGTATGCACCTCACCCGCGGAAATCATGGTGGTGACGCCGCCATGCATGGTGCTGTCGATCCAGCCCAACTGGTTCTGGCGCGGCGTCCAGTCACCGGCAACGGGGTGGACGTGGCTGTCGATCAGCCCCGGAGCCAGCGCAGCCTGATTGGCGTCGATGACCTGGCTGGCGTCGTCGATGTCGACATCCTTCAGACGACCGATGGCCGCGATCCTGCCGTCGACGACGACAACCGTATCCGCGTCGAGGATCGGGTTTTCCATGGCGCCGCTAAGGACCATGCCGATATTGCGGATGACGAGTTTGCCCTTCGGCAGCGCCGAGACGGGATCGTGTGACATCGCTCTTCTCCATAACGCGAGATCGTCAAGCCTCCCTTCGTCAACTACACGCAAACTCATATGAGTTCAAACAATAATGATAAGGCAATCCCTATTAGCAACAGCGCTTTCGTGCTTTGCGTTTGGAGGACGACGGACGGAAAGCGAGAGACAAAGCCGGCATGAAATCGCATGTTTCGAGGCAGAAATGCCGCGTCAGGGCGAGGCGGGCGATCCGAGCGGGCGCAGGCATGCAAGCAGCCGCTCCGCCGCCGGCGACAGGCTCCTGCGCGATCGCGTGATGATGCAAAGCGTGCGCTTCAGAGAAAGATCGCGCAAGCCGACATGGCGGATTTGCGGGCTTTGAATCACCGAGGCCGCGAGCTTCGGCATCAGCGCCACGCCCATGCCCTGCGAGATCAGCGTGAGCTGCGCGATGGTGCCATGCGTGCGCAGCGTGCCGCGCCGGAATTCGGGCGGGATTTCAGGCGCGGCGGCGATCCGCTTGCCGATGCCGGTGCTCTCGTCGAGCGCGATAACGTCGGCTGCCGGGATCTCGGCGAGGTCGACCTCGGCGCGCCCGGCCAGCTTGTGATCGCGATGGCAGACCAGCACGAAAGGGTCGACTTGGAACGGCTCGTAGTCGAGCTGGTCGGTCTCGTGCCAGCGTTCGGCCAGGCCAAAATCCACCACCCGGTCCAGCACCAGCGCCCCGATCCGTTCGGCGATGTCGTCATAGACGGTCACCTCGATCGCCGGATGGGCGGCATGGAAGGCACTGAGGGCCGGGGCGAGATGGAACAGCACCACAGACGGGGCGGCAGCCACCTTGACCGCGCCGCGCTCGATGCCGCCGACCCGGCGAAGATCGTCCAGCGCCATCTCGAAATCGGAGAGAACCCGGCGCGCCCCGGCCAGAAATTCCTCGCCGGCCTCGGTCGGCGTCACCGGCCGCGCCTCGCGATTGAACAGGCGCAAGCCGCAATCCGCCTCCAGCTGCTTGATCGTCTCGGTAAGCGCCGACGGGACAATACCGAGGCTGTCGGCGGCGCGGGTGAAGGATTGCTCCTGCGCGAGCGCCACGGCAGCGCGGAAATGCCGGATGCCGATGTTCGTTTTTTTCGAATGTTTTGTCATTTAATTCCAATGTTACGAAGCGGCTAGGCGTGGTTCAAGGGAGGCTCGAAAGGCTTCGCCATGATCCAATCCGTCCGTCCATTGACCGCCCCTCTCCCGGCCGAGCTCGCCAACTTCGCCGCGGCGCTGGTTGAGGCGGGCTTTGCCGGCGATGTCGCCTCCGACCACGCGGCGCGGGCCGCGATGGCCACCGACAACAGCGTCTACGAACTCGAACCCGACATCATCGTCGCGCCGAAAAGCGCCGCCGACGTCGAGATCCTGATGGCCGTCGCCGACCGTCCCGCGTTCCGCCATCTCGCCGTGACGGCGCGGGGCGGCGGCACCGGCACCAATGGCCAGAGCCTCAATCGCGGCATCATCGTCAATTTCCAGCGCTTCATGACAGGGATCCTGGAACTGAACGCAGCCGAAGGCTGGGTCGATGTCGAGCCGGGCCTCGTGCTGGACGAATTGAACGGCCTGATCGCACATACGGGCCTGTTCTTCGCGCCGAACACCTCGACCTCAAACCGCTGCACCATCGGCGGCATGATCAGCACCGATGCTTCGGGCAAGGGGTCGCGGGTCTATGGCAAGACCAGCGACAATGCCCTCGGCCTCGACGTGACGCTGAGCGGCGGCCGGACGATCCGCAGCCTCGAGCCACCGCCCGCCTGGGCGCAGTCCATGCTGGACGACATTGCTGATGCCTGCGACGCGGGCCGGCAGGCGTTGATCGACAACACGCCCCGCATCTCGCGGCGCTTCACCGGCTATGACCTCGAACGCGCGCGGCCGGCGCCGGACCGTCTCGAATGGTGGCGGCTGCTGCTTGGCGCCGAGGGGACGCTCGGCCTCGTCACGAAAATCCGCTTGAAGCTGACGCCAAAGCCGGCGCACAAGCGGCTCGTCGTGGTCGCCTTCGACAGCTTCGGCGCCGCATTGGCGGCGGGCGAGCCGATCCTTGCGCACGCGCCGCTGGCGATCGAGATCATGGATGACTGGGTGCAGCGGCTGGCCCGCGACGCCCGCCTCATGGACAGCCTGCCCCTCGCGCTTCGTGGGCATGGGGAGGCGCGGATTTCCTATCTCTTCATCGAGTTCGTCGGCGAGGCGGAAGACGCCTTGGAGGACTTGGTCGCCCGCCTGATCGCCGACGCGGCACGGCTTCCCGGCGCCATCGGCAGCTATTGCGCCCGCGACGAAGCCGACAGCGCCAAGCTCTGGTCGACGCGCGCCGCCGCCGTCGGCCTGCTCGGAAAGCGCGAGGGCGCCCGCCGCCCAGTGGCCTTCGTCGAGGATTGCGTCGTGCCGGTCGAAAACCTCGTCGCGTTTGTCGACGGATTCGACGCGATCCTGAAAGGACATGGCCTGCGCTATGGCATTTACGGCCATATCGATGTCGGCTGCCTGCATGTCCGCCCGGCTCTCGATCTCGACGACCGAGCCGATCAGGCGACCTTCCAGGCGATTTCCGATGCCGTCTACGCGCTTTGCAAGCGGCATGGCGGCATCTTCTGGGGCGAACACGGCAAGGGGATTCGCGGCGCCTATTTGCCCGACTATGTCGGACCCGTCGCCTATGCCGCCTTCCAGCGGATCAAGCACGCCTTCGATCCGCTGGAGCGCTTCAATCCGGGCAAGCTGGTCACGGTCTCTCGCCGCCCGATCGGCATCGTCGATCTGCCATTTCGCCAGGGCAATGCCGTCGACGCCCCAGGCTTCGAGAAGGCGTTTCACTGCAACGGCAACGCGTCCTGCCTCACCTACAGCAAGACCGTGCCGATCTGCCCCTCCTTCAAGGCGACGCGCGATCTGCGCCAGTCGCCGAAGGGCCGGGCCGAGGCCGTGCGGAAATGGCGGCAGGCGCAGGAAGCCAACGACCCGGACCTGGCCGCGATCGGCCGCGACACCTATGCAGCGCTCGACAGTTGCCTCGGCTGCAATGCCTGCGGCAGCGCCTGCCCGGCGCATGTCAGCGTTCCCGCGCTGAAATCGCGGTTTCTCGCCGCCTATCACACGGGCCATCGGCGGCCGCTGCGCGACCATGCGGCGGTGGCCGTCGAGGCTATGGCGCCGATGCTCGCCGCCCTGCGGCCGCTGGCACGACGGCTGACGCCCATGGCGGGCGTCATGGCGCGCGCCCTCGGCCTCATCGACCTGCCAGCGATCTCCGAGCGCGGCCTGCGCCAGCTTGGTCATCCGGTAGCCCGTCATACGGAGATCGGGACGGTCGCCACGGACGAGAAGACCGTTCTGGTGCTGGAGGATGCCTTTACCGCGACCTTCGATACGGCGGCCGTCGGGGCGGTATGCGACGGGCTGGCGGCGCTGGGCTACCGGCCCATCCTTGTCACCCTGCCGCCCGGCTCGAAGGCGGCGCATGTCAAAGGCATGCGCAAGCGCTTCGCCCGGCTGGCCGCCCGGCAGATCGATGCGTTGACGGAGCTTGAGAAGACCGGCCGCCCGATGATCGGAGTCGATCCCGCCTTCGTGCTCATGACCCGCGCCGAATTTCGCGAAGTGGCGCCATCCGTGCCGAAGATCCTGCTGGTGCAGGAATTCCTGCGCCAGCGGCTCGCTGCCGGTGATCCGTGGCCGAAAGCCCTCGCCGCCGCGGGCGCGCCGAGGCTGATGGTCCATTGCACCGAGGCCTCTGCGGCGCCGCAGGCGCTCCGGCAATGGCAGGAAGTGTTCGCGGCGCTAGGCCTCCCGGTGCGGCCAACTCCGACCGGCTGTTGCGGCATGGCAGGCCTGTTCGGGCACGAGCAGCGCCAGCAGACCGTGAGCCGAACCCTGTTCGACGCTTCCTGGGCTCCGGCGCTGGCGGGCGAAGCGGCGGTGCTCGCCAGCGGCTTCTCGTGCCGCTGCCAGGTCGAGCGCCTTTCGGAAACCACGGCGCTGCACCCGATGGCTGCCATCGCCGCCGGGCTGAAGACCGGCTAGCGGCGCTTGGGCGCGGCGATCGAACCACGCAGCAGCACGTCGCTGCCGAGCATGATGCGGCGCGGCGGGCCATCAAGCCCCTTCAGACGGTCGAGAAGCAGCCCGGCCGCCTGACGCCCGACCTCGACCATGTCGCGATCGATCACGGTGATCGGCGGGTAGACCAGTTCGCCCAGCAGCGCATCGTCGGCCCCGACGAAGGAGATATCGTCCGGGATCGACAGGCCGAGCAGCCGCACCGCCTTGAGCGCGCCATAGAAGATGTCGCTGCCGGCAGCGAGGATGGCGGTCGGCGGATTGGGTCCGGTCAGCAGGTCGTGCGTCTCCGCCATGCCGCGTTCGGCGCTCTGGGTCCGGGCGCGGATCAGCCACTCGTCGATCGGCACGCCGGCCTTTGCCAACGCCCGCTTGAAGCCGACAACGCGGTCGCGCCCGGGCCGGATATTGTGCGAGGCGGTGATCAGGCCGATGCGCCGGTGGCCGAGTTGCAGCAACTGCTCGACCACGGTCTCGATCGGCTGCATGTGCTCGCTATAGACGACGTCGGCCTCGACCGGGATCTCGCGGTCCAGCACCACGACCGGCACACCCATGCGGGCGATTTCCTCGATCGTGCCCGTGGCCGTCTCGTCCGAGAGCGTCACGATCAGCCCGTCCATCTGGCGTTGCCGGGCCGCCTGCAGGAATTCGATCTCGCGCGCCGGCGAGCGGTTCGACGAGAAGGCGAACAGCATGTAGCCCTCCGGTGCCAGCACGGTCTCCGCGCCCTGCGCGACGCGGGCGAAGACCTGGTTGGTCATGTCCGGGATCAGGAAGCCGATCGTCATGGTCTGGTTGGTGCGCATGGCGCGCGCCGCCGCATTCGGCTGGTAGCCGAGCTCGGCCATCGCCGCCAGCACGCGGGCCCGCGTTTCCGGCGCGACGCGCGGGCTTTCGCTGGCGACACGCGACACGGTTCCAATCGAGACGCCCGCCGTGGCCGCCACTTCGTGAATGGTCGGCTGACGCCGGCCGCCCGGCAACTTCCCTGACATAACGTTTACATCCTTACCCTGTCTTCTGGCGGATCAGGGGCATGGACCGGCGATCGCATGCGCGTTTCCTCATTCGTGCAGGCTGCCATTGAGCCTATGCACAAGCAAGGATTATCGCACATTCTGATGTGAATTGATGGACTTCCAAACCTTGCCGGAGAGTTGTGTTGACGTTTACATCGTCCTGCCATTCTATGGATCAACTCGCCAACAGGGGCGGAAGACGCATGCCTGCGGACCGACCGATACCGCCGTACAAGTGCCGGCGTCCCTGGGCGAGGTCGCGAAAGGGAGAGGAAACATGGATCCATTCAAACGCCGGCAACTCGGCCGCACCGATGTGATGCTGCCACAGATCGGCTTCGGCGCGGCACCGCTGGGCGAATTGTTCACCAAGGTGTCGGACAGTGACGCGGAGGCGACGCTGAAGACGGCCTGGGACGCCGGCGTGCGCTACTACGACACCGCCCCCTGGTACGGCCGGGGCCAGAGCGAGCACCGTGTCGGCCGTTTCCTCTACAAGCAGGACCGCGACGAGCTGATCCTTTCGACCAAGGTCGGCCGCATCCTGCGCGCGCCGATCCAGAAACCGGACCAGTTCGACACCGGCTTCTGGTCCGGCGGCCTGCATTTCGATCACTATTTCGACTACAGCTATGATGGCGTCATGCGCGCCTATGAGGACAGCCTCCAGCGCCTCGGCATGAACCGCATCGACATGCTGGTGATCCATGATCTCGACTGGTGGCACCGCGGCTCGGAACCCATGGTGCAGGCGGGCTTCGCCCAGCTCGCCAATGGCGGTTTTCGCGCGCTCGCCGATCTGAAGGCGGCCGGCCGCATCCGCGCCATCGGCGCCGGCATCAACGAACTCGGCCTGATCCCGCGCTTCCTCGAACTGTTCGACATGGATTTCTTCCTGCTGGCGCTGCGCTACACACTGGGCGAACAGGAGACGTTGACGACGGAACTGCCGCTCTGCGTCGAGCGCAAGGTCGGCATCATCATCGGTGGCGTATTCTCGTCCGGCCTCTACGCCACGGGCCCGGTGCCGGGCGCGAAGTATAATTACTTCGAGCCGACGCCGGAGATCCTGGAAAAGGCGCGCCGCATCGCCGAGGTCTGCCAGCGCCACAACGTGCCGCTGCCGGCCGCGGCGCTGCAGTTCCCCCTGCACCATCCGGCCGTCACTTGCGTCATCCCCGGCGCGTTCAAGCCGGAACAGGTGACGACCAATCTCGACTATGTCCGGCTCGATATCCCTGGCGATCTCTGGGCCGAGCTGAAGCACGAAGGCCTGATCCGCGCCGACGCGCCGACGCCGTAGGGCGGCCAAGGCTCAGGCTTACTCCCTCTCCCGTTCACGGGAGAGGGCCAGAAACATGCAACGCCCGCCGGGCTTCCCGACCGCCTAGACGACGGGCAGCGAGCCGCCATCGATGCGGAATTCGGCCCCGGTGATCGACGCCGCGCGGTCGGAGGCCAGAAAGGCGATCAGCTCGGCGACTTCCAGCGGCGTGTTGGGACGGCCGATCGGGATGCCGCCGATCGCCTTCATCAGCTCGGCGCGGGCGGTGTCAAAGTCCGACCCGGCCTTGTCCGCAAGCCGCTCGACCAGCGCCACCGACGACTCGGTTTCCGTCCAGCCCGGTGAAACTCGTACGACGCGGACGCCATTGGGGCTGACCTCCTTCGACAGGCCCTTGCTGTAATTGGCCAGCGCGGCCTTGGCGGCGGCATATCCAAGCGTCGATTCGAACACCGGTGATTGCGCCTGGATCGACGTCACATGCACGATCACGCCGGAGCCCTGCTCCAGCATCGGAGGCAGCAGCGCGCGGTCGAGGCGAACGGCGGAGAAGAAGTTGAGGTTCATCTCCCTGGCCCACTCGTCTTCGTCCAGGGCGGCGAAGCCTCCGCCCGGTGCGTGCGAACCGCCCAGCGCGTGAACGACAATGTCAACGCCACCCAGCCGCGAGAGCACGGCCCCGGCGACGCTGGCGCAGCCCTCGATCGTGGCGACGTCGGCCGCGATGGAGATCAATCGGTCGTCGGCACTTTCCGGGGCGGTCCGCGCCACGCCGAGCACGGTCGCGCCGCCTTCCAGAAACTTGAGCGCCGTCGCCCGGCCGATGCCGCGACTGCCGCCGGTGACGACGACGCGCTTGCCGTGAAAATCGGAACCCATCAGCCGATCTCCAGCGAGCGGATCTCATCCCCCGCGAGGGCGAAGCGCTGCGTCAGCTGCACCGGCGAACCCGGGAACTGGCCGCTGACCCGGACCGAGACGACATGGACGCCATCCTGCTCGCGGGACCCAAGCACCTCGGTTTCGTGCTTGTATTGCGCATAGGCGTTGGCCGCCCAGGTCGCGATGGCGGCGCGTCCGGTCCGGACCGCGCCTTCGTCGCGCACCACTCCATCGACGGCAAAGCCATGGGCGAGCGCTTCGAAATCATGGGCGGCGGCGGCCGAATAATAGGCGATGACAGGATGGGGAAGTTTGTCGGTCATGGCTCACTCCGTTGCATGAAGCCAAGACATGCGAGTAGGCTGCAAAAATGACAAGAACCGACGAAAAAGTAAGGTACGAACCAAAAAGTAAGGTCGATGCCAGCGGCGCGCCCTACACGCCGCAGACCGCGGCGTCCGATGTCGCGGCGACGCTCGGTATTCTGGAGGGGCGCTGGAAGCTGCTCATCCTGTTCCATCTGTTCGACGGAAGGGAACACCGCTTCTCCGAGCTGGAGCGCGCCATGCCGGGCATCTCGCAGAAGATGCTCATCCAGCAGCTGCGGCAACTGGAGAGCGACGGCGTAGTTCGCCGCATCGTCCACCATCAGGTGCCGCCCAAGGTGGAGTATCGCCTGACCGCATGGGGCCAGGCGCTTTGTCCGGCGCTCGATGCGATCCTCGTCTGGGCGGCGGCCCGCGAAAGGCTGGCCGACGCCGGGACTGTCGCGGAGCCAACGCCTCAATAGGTGGCGCGGCCGCCCGAGAGGTCGAAGGTGGCGCCGGTGGTGAAGGAGTTTTCCTCCGACGACAGGAAGCAGATCATCGAGGCGGCTTCCGAAAGCTCCAGCATTCTGCCGCGCGGGATCTTCGCCAGGATATAGGCGAGGAATTCCGGCGCCTGGCTCAGCGCCATGGTCGTCTTGGCCACGGCCGGCGTCACGGCGTTGACCGAGATGTTCTGCGTCGCCAGTTCCTTGCCGAGCGATTTCGTCAGCGCCAGCACACCCGCCTTGGTCGAGGAATAGGCGACCGCGTTCGGGTTGCCTTCCTTGCCGGCGACCGAGCTCACATTGACGATGCGGCCGTAATTGCGCGCGATCATGTGCGGGACGACGGCTCGGCAGCAATGGAAGGTGCCGGTCAGGCCGATATGGACGACGTCGCTGAAAGCCTGCGGCGGATATTCCCAGGTCGGCGCGTTCGGCCCGACAATGGCGGCATTGTTGATCAGGATGTCGATCTGGCCGAAATGGCCGATCACCGCCGCCGTCGCCGCCTCGACCGAGGCCAGATCGCCGATGTCGACAGCACGGCCCTCGACATTCGCGCTGCCGATCTCGGCAATCGTCTTCTCGAGCAGCGCGGAATCGCGGTCCCAGATCGAGACCTTGCCGCCCGAGGCGAGAATGCGCTCGGCGACGGTGCGCCCGATGCCCTGGCCACCGCCGCTGACGATGGCGACGCGGTCCTTGAAATCATAGTGGTTCATGATGGCTTCCGTTGCGACGGCGGGGCCGCGAAGGGCTCGCCGCCGGTGCGAAGAGGTGGATATGACAATGCCCGCGACGGGCCGAAGCACGTCGCGGGCATCGAACGGAACCGACGGATCAGAAGTTGAAGTCGGCGATATTGGTCTTGTCGAAGGTGGTGAGATCGGCCTGCGTCTTGATCACGCTGTCCTTCTCGACCGTCACCTTGCCGAGGCCCGGCACTTCGAAGACGGTGCCTGCCTCGTTCTTGATCGTGCCGTTCTTGACGCCGACGGCGAAGTTGGCGGCGAGCAGCCCCTGATTGTAGGGGCTCCAGAGCTGGAACGCCTCGACCGTGCCGTTCTCGATGAAGCGGCGCATCTGGTTGGGCGTGCCGAGGCCGACGACCTTGACCGTGTCGGCCTTCTTGGCCGTCTCGACGACCTGGGCGGCGGCGGCAACGCCGACCGTCGTGGGCGAGATGATGCCCTTCAGGTTCGGGTAGTTGGCGAGCAGGGCCTCGGTCTCGGTGGTCGACTTCTGCGGATCGTCATCGCCGTAAGCGATGGTGACCAGCTTCATCTTGGCATATTTCGGATCCTTCTCGAGCGTATCCTTCATCGCCGCGATCCAGACATTCTGGTCGGGCGCGTCGGTGGTGGCCGAGAGGATGGCGATCTCGCCCTCATAGCCGATCTGCTTGCCGAGCAGCTCGACCTGCGACGGGCCGGTCTTGGTGAAATCGACCGGCAGGATGGCGGCGTCGCGGTGCGTCTCGTTGCCCGGCATGTCGGAATTGACCGACAGGATGATCGTGCCCTTGGCGCGGGCGCGATCGAACACCAGGTTCAGCGCATCCGGGCTGTTGGGCGAGATGGCGACGACGTTGACGCCGCGCTGGATCTGCGCGGTGACGAACGGGATCTGCGAGGTGGCTTCGGCCGAGGCCGGAGCGACGGTGGTGAACTCGCAGCCCAGCGTCTTGCAGCCGTCCTCGAAGCCCTTGATGATCGAATCGAAGTACGGATTGCCCGTGTTCTTCGGGATGTAGACGATCGAGACCGGGTCGGCGGCATAGGCCGCACCGGAGAGCAGCGTCGCACCGAGTGCGACGGCGAGCATCAGGTTCCTTCTCAGCATTTTCAGTTCCTCCCTGTTCGTGCTGCGTTAGCTTCCCGTCAGCGCTGGCTACGGGCATAGATCGCGTTGGTTGCGATGATGGAGACGATGAGCAGCAGGCCCATGACGGTGAGCTGCGCATTGATGGCAATGTTGGCGACGGTCATGCCGGTGGCGATGATGACCAGCAGCCAGGCAGCCAGGAACGTTCCCAGGATCGAGCCGCGACCGCCGAAGATGTAGGTGCCGCCCAGCATGACGATCAGCACCATGGTCAGTTCGCCACCGGTGGCGAGGTCGTAGCGGACAGAGCCGAGGCGCGAGGCGACCATCAGGCCTGCGATCGAACTCACCAGCCCCGAGGCGATGAACAGGCCCATCTTGATGCGGCGGACCCGGAGGCCGGCATGGATGGCGGCGATCTCGCTGGTGCCGATCTGGTAGATCTGGCGGCCATAGATGGTGATGCCGAGGAACAGGCCGAGCAGGATCGACGCGGCGATGAAAATCAGCACCGGCACCGGCACGATGCCCACCATGCGGTAGTCGATGCCGACGAACCACGACGGAAAGCCGCTGATCGACTTGTCGCCGGCCAGCACCTGCGCGAGCCCGCGGTAGAGAATCAACGTGCCAATGGTGACGATGATCGAGGGCAGCCGCAGGACCGTGACAAGCACGCCGTTGAAGGCGCCCATGATCAGGCCGGACAGCAGGCTGACGGCCATCGCGACCGGGATCGGCGCCCCGGCCTTGAAGGCGGTGCCGAACAGGCAGGCGGACAGCGCCATCTGCGCGGCGGGCGACAGGTCGATCTCGCCGGAGATGATGACGATGGTCAGGACCAGCGCCACGATCGCGAACTCGATGTAATAGGTCGAGCTTTCCAGGATGAAGCCGAGATCGGCAAAGAAGGGCGACAGCCGGGTCGCGACGATGGCCGCGATCACCAGCAGCAGCAGAGTCACCACTTCCGGCCGGATCAGCCAGACCTGCCAGCGCGGGCGGGGGGCCGCGGCCTCGCGAACGATCACGCGCGGCGTGGTGGCGGGCATCGGCGATTTCTCGATCGAGTTCATGCGCCACCTCGGGCAAGCAGGCCGCGCAGGCCGCCCTGGCGGACGGTGCGGTCGATGACGAGGGCGATCAGGATGATGCCTCCATAGATGGCGTTCTGCCAGAAGCCGGAGACGCCGAGGATCGGCAGCGCCACCTGGACCGAGCCGAGCAGCAGGACGCCGAGCACGGTGCCGAGCACGGAGCCGACGCCGCCATTGATCGAGACGCCGCCGATGACCACCGCCGCGATGACGGTGAACTCGAAACCGACGCCGGTGATGCCCGGGTTCACATAGCCGAAGCGCGCCGCGTAGATCAGGCCGGCGAGGCCCGCCAGCGCGCCCGAGAGCGTGAAGACGAGGATGGTCACCGGCATGACGCGGATGCCGCGCAGGGGCGCTGCCACCGGATTGGAGCCGATGGCGTAGATCTGGCGGCCGATCTGGCTGTAGGTCAGGAACAACCAGGTGGCGAAGGCGACGCCAAAGGCGATGATCACGATCCACGGAATGTCGATCGGCGAGGTCTGCGCCATGCGGATCAGCGGCTCGGGAATGTCGTTCGGATCGATCTGCTTCGAGCCCGACAGGATGAACAGCAGGCCGCGATAGAGGCTGAGCGTGCCGAGCGTGACGATGATCGACGGCAGCTTGAACACCGTCACGACCAGGCCGTTGACGAAGCCGAGCGCCGCGCCCGACAGCACGCCGACGGCAAAGCCGACGAACAGCGGCAGTTCGGGGTGATCGCGAAACACCATGCCGGCGGCGATGGCCGAGAAGCCGAGGATCGAGCCGATCGACAGGTCGACGTGGCGCGCGACCAGCACCATCATCTGGCCCATCGCCGCAACCAGGATCAGCGGCACGGCGAGCAGCACGATGCGCAGCGTCTCGGTTGAAAAGAAGCGCGGCTGGATCAGGCTGACGACGGCCACGAACAGCACGAGCATGACGAGAATGCCGGCCTCGCGGGCCCGGAACAGGCGGGCGATCGGGTTCATGCCGCCGCTCCCGAAACCGTATGGCGGCCGGAACGCGGCACGGCGGCGTGCATGATCGTTTCCTGGCTCGCCTCGGCGCGCGGAATATCAGCCGTCAGCTTGCCTTCGGACATGACGAGGATGCGGTCGGACAAGGCGAGCAACTCGGGCAATTCGGAGGAAATCAGCAGGATCGCGCGACCACCGGCGGCGAGTTCGCCGATCATGTCGTAGAACTCGGCCTTGACGCCGATGTCGATGCCGCGCGTCGGCTCGTCGAGGATGAGGATATCCGGCTCGGCCAGCAGCCAGCGGGCAAGGATCGCCTTCTGCTGGTTGCCGCCCGAAAGCTCGCCGATCGGCTGGCGCACGGAAGCGAGCCGGATCGACAGCTTCTCGACCGATTCCTTCGCCAGCGCCTTCTCGACCGTCCGGCGGATGATGCCCTTGGGCGCGATCCGCTTCGGCACGGCGGCGGTGATGTTGGTCTCGACCGACAACGAGCGGAAAATGCCGGCGATGGCGCGGTCTTCCGAGACCAGCGCGATGCCGAGCCCGATGGCGTCGGTCGGCTCCTTGATCGTCACCGGCTTGCCGTCGATCTCGATCACGCCCGAAGTCGCCGGCGCGACGCCGAAGATGGCGCGCGCGACGTCGGTGCGGCCAGCGCCGACCAGCCCGCCGAGGCCCACGATCTCGCCCTTGCGGATATCGAAGGAGATGTTCTCGAACCGGCTCGGCAGGGTCAGCGCGCGCACCGAAAGGGCGACATCGCCGACATGGCTGGTACCGCGATGCAGGTAATCCGCCACGGGGCGGCCGATCATGCGGCGGATGATGTCGGCGTCGGTCAGGCTCGCCGTCGTCGCCGTCTCGATCTTGTCGCCATCGCGGAAGATCGTGACGCGATCGCAGATGGCGCGCACTTCCTCCAGTCGATGCGAGATGAAGATGATCGTGCGGCCCTCCTCGCGCAGCCGGCGGACGATCGTGAACAGGGTCTCGACCTCCTTCGGCGTCAGCGCGGCGGTCGGCTCGTCCATGATGATCAGCCGGCTGTCGGAGGCGAGCGCGCGGGCGATCTCGACCATCTGCTGGTCGGCGATCGACAGGCCGCGCATCGGCACCGTAACGTCGATCGGCACATTCAGCAGGCCCATCAGCCGGCGGGCTTCCCTGGCAAGCTCCGCCCAGCGGACGCGGCCGAGCGGCTTTCCGCCGACCTGGCCGATGACGAGGTTTTCCGCCACCGACAGGTCCGGAAACGAGATGGGCTCCTGGTGGATCAGCGTGATGCCGAGGCGCTGCGCGGCGATCGGCGATTGGATCTCGACCGGCTTGCCGCCGAGCTCGATCGTGCCGCACGTCGGCCGATGCACGCCGGCCAGGATCTTGGCGAAGGTGGACTTGCCGGCGCCGTTCTCGCCCAGCAAAGCGTGCACTTCGCCCGGCATGAGGTCGAGATCGACGTTCCGAAGAACCTCGACGCCGCCAAAGGATTTCGAAATGCCGCGCGCGGAGACGAGCGGCGCAGAACCTGTCATCGAGCCGTCTCCAGGCGATAGAAGCGGACGGCATTGTCGCGCCAGAATTTTTGACGCTCGATGTCGGTAGTGGTCGCGAGAACGTCGTCGAGAATGGACACCCAGCGGCGGAACTCGATCGCCTGCACGGCGACCGGCCAGTCGCCGCCGAACATCACGCGATCGAAGCCGAAAGCGTCGATGGCGACCTGGACGTAGCGCTTCAGTTCGTCCCCGGTCCAGTTGGCGTGATCTGCCTCGGTGGCGACGCCGGAGATCTTGCACGAGACATGCGGCAGCTCGGCCAGCTGATGCATCTGGCTCGCCCACGGCTCCATCACGCCGTCCTTGATCGCCGGCTTGCCGATGTGATCGAGGATCATCGGCACTTCCGGTATCTGCGCGGCGAATTTCAGCACATTCGCCATGTGGCGATGATCGACGCAGATGTCGAAGGAGAGACCGAAATCAGCAAGCGTGCGCACGCCCTCGATGAAATCGGGCCGCAGGCAGAAATCGAGATCGGGCTCGAACTGGATGATGCGGCGGATGCCGCGCAGGATATCGTGGCGGGCCAGCCGCTCGACATCGGCGGCGACGGTGCGCCCCTTTTCGAGCGGCGCCCAGGCGACCATGCCTTTTATGCGCGGATCAACCTTGGCGAGGCCGGCGATCCATTCCGCCTCCTGCTCATACTGTGCGGGATCGACCTCGCATTGCAGGAACACCATGGCCTCGACGTCGAGCCCTTCCGTCGCCGCATCGTAGCGGTCGAGCCCATAGGCCTGGTCGAGCACGGGATTGCCGTCGAGCCAGGCATAGCGAAGCTTCTTCGGATCCCAGAGATGCAGATGCGTATCGACGATCGGACCGCGCGGCATCAGATGCACCTCGCCCGAATCGCCACGACAACAGATCCGCTGCTCATGCGCATGCGCTTCCCTCCCCTTTCGCAGCATTCCTCAATGCCGCAAAGGCGCCTCCACCCCGCGCCTTTTCCTCATGTAAACGTCAACACGCCGTCTTGCCCGCGTCAAGCGGCATTCGTCCGCTGCTACCGGATTTTCAAGGGAAGCCGGTTGAGCGGGAGAACGCGAAACCCCTTATATTCCTTGAATTCTTGCCAACAGAGCGCCCCGACAGAACTCCGACGGCAAGCTGGGTCAGGGTGGAAACGATGCTCATCCCGAACGATTTCGGAAACCGCACGCGGCGATCCGCGACACGCGGGCGGAGGAGACGGCCGCAGCGGCCGGCGTCAGGACGAAGCGGCATCGCCCCGCCTGCCGTCGACGGACTGACGGATCTCGGAGCCGGCCTCGCAATCCGGCCCATCGTTGGGAGAACGCCGCCTCGTCGACCCGCAGGCGCGGCCGACGGCGAACGGTCTCAGTGCTCGGGCGCCGCGGTCATCAGCGAGGTCGCCGGGGACTGCGATTGAAGGACATATCGTTCGAACTTCGCGAGAACGTCATGGATGATCTGCTCCTGCGATCTGCCCATGATGTCGTAGCCGCGGCTGCCATCCGCGAAGAAGGTGTGAGCCTCGTAGCGATAATTGGCCTTCGTCGCATCATAGGCGTTGAAGGCCGGCAGTTTGTGCTCCGCCCGCCGCACGCCGTAGATGAAGTTGCGGACGTCATCGGCCGGGGCTGTCAGCGAGATGGTTCCGGTCTCGCGATCATACTCCACGGACGCCGCTCGCGAGCGAGCCTGCAACTCCTTCGCCACGGCATGCAGCGCTGGGCTGACCGCCGTTTCCAGGAACCGGTCGACGTCCCGGGCAACCGGCGCGCGCAGCAGCATCGCAAGCCGCTTCTGCCAGGCCACGCCCGAAGCGGGATAGGCCTGGGGAACCGTCGCGGCACGGGTCTGGCTGTTTGCGATGTCGGCCTTCATGCCCACGAACAGCGACCAGACCAGAACCAGCATGACGATCGAGAACGGGAGCGCCGTTGCGATGGTGGCGGATTGCAGCGCGGACAGGCCGCCACTGGCCAGCAGGACGGCGGCGACGATGCCGCTCAACATGCACCAGAAGACGCGCTGGAGGTAAGGCGTGTCGGTACGGCCGCCAGACGCGATCGTGTCCATGACGAGCGAACCTGAATCGGCCGACGTGACGAAGAAGATGACGATCAGCATCACGGCCAGGGCCGATGTCACGGCGGGGAATGGCAGATATTGGAAGAACTGGAACAGCGTCACGGACAGATCCGCCTGCACGTCCTTGGCCAAGGCGCCGCCCGCCACGCCGGAATCGATTTCGATCGCCGTGTTTCCAAACACCGTCATCCAGAAGAACGTAAAGCCCGCCGGCAGGAAGAGGACGGCGATCACGAATTCACGCACGGTTCGTCCGCGCGAGATCCGCGCGATGAACATGCCAACGAAGGGCGACCAGGAAATCCACCACGCCCAATAGAACAGCGTCCACTTGTCGATCCAGGGTCGCGGCTCATAGGCGTAGATATTGAAGGTGCGCAGTACGATGCTGTCGAGATACAGCCCGATGTTCTGCACGAAGTCGCGCATCAGCATTCCCGTAGGGCCGACGAGAAGCACGAACAGCATCAGGAGCACGGCGACCGACAGATTGAGTTCGCTCAGAATGCGGACCCCCTTGTCGAGCCCGCTGGTGACGGAGGCCGTGGCGATCATCGTGACGCCGACGACAAGCAGGATCTGGACGGAAAGCGATACCGGGACGCCGAGCAGGTAGTTCAAGCCGGCATTGATCTGCAGGACGCCGAAGCCCAGCGACGTCGCCAGTCCGAACATGGTTCCACAAACAGCGAACACGTCCACGGCATGGCCGATGGGACCGTGGATTCTTTCCTTCAGCAGCGGATACAGACCGGACCGGATCGTGAGCGGGAGATTGTAGCGATAGCCGAAATAGGCGAGCGAAAGGCCGACCACCGCATAGATGGCCCAGGCGTGAATCCCCCAGTGGAAGAAGGTGACGCTCATGGCTTCGCGCTTCGCGGCGATCGACAGCGGCACGGCTTCCGGCGGCGCCGCGAAATGCGTCATCGGCTCGCCAACGGCAAAATACATCAGGCCGATACCCATGCCGGCCGCGAACAGCATCGACAACCAGGAGAGAAAGCGGAAATCGGGCTCGGAATCGTCCGGCCCCAATTTCAGATCGCCAAACCGGCTGAAGGAAAGCAGAATCATGGCGATCAGAAAAATTCCGACCGCCAGAAGGTAGAGCCAGCCAAACCCGGACAATATGGCGGCCTGCATGCCGCTGAAAATCTCGTCAGCCTGCTGGGGGAAGACAACCCCTACACAAACGAACAGAGCGATAATCGTCGTAGACCCGAAGAATACTGGCGTATTGATGACAAATTTCGGCACGCGCGCGCCTCCGGATTGCTGCGAACTTGTGCAACCCAGATTAGACCAAGCCGCGCTCGCGATAAATCAAAAGATCCCGGGAGACCTGGTCAGCGATGGTCGCGATGCCTTCCAAAAGGCACCGCAATCCACCCGGATCTCCGCGGGAAACGCGAGGGCGAGACCCTCAGTGCCCCTTCATCAGCGCCATGAACTCGGCCTCGAAGCGGGGGCGGTCGACGGTCATGGCGACGTTGGCGTTGTGGAACGGGATCGCCGTGCGGCGGCGGTCGGCGACGGTCGAGCCGCGCGTGAGTTCCCCGTTCAGCTCGATGTCGACATACATGCGCTCGAGGCCGACCAGGCTGGGATCCTCGGCGACGGCGACGGCGAGCGGATCGTGCAGACCGCAGCCCTGGATGCCCGGATACATCGTCTTGTAGGCGTCGACATAGAAGGAGGTGATCTTCATCAGCGTCTGCGCCGCGTGATCGCCCTCGCGCGAAATCTCGTCCATCATGTCGGTCGAGAGCAGCGTCGTCATGGTGACGTCCATGCCGACCAGGGTCACGTTGGCACCGGCCTGCAGCACGATGTGGGCCGCTTCCGGATCATTGGCGAAATTGGCGTCGACCATCGGCGCGATCGGGCCATGGATGCCGGGATGCAGGATGGTCGAGCCCATCACGACGATCTCCTTCACCAGCTTGGCGATTTCGGGCGCCTTGGTGATGGCGAGCGCCACATTGGTGATCGGGCCGACCGGGCAGAGCGTGATCTCGCCGGGATTTTCCTTGATGACGCGGATCATCAGGTCGATGGCGTGCTCGTCGGTCGCCTTGATCTTCGGCGCCGGCAGTTCGACGTCGCCGAGCGCGTTGGAGCCATGGATATGGTCGGCCATGCGCTTGTAGGGGCGGATCAGCGAGCGGCCGACACCCTGCGCCACCGGGATCTCGGGACGGCCGAGCAGTTCCAGGATCTTCAGCGTGTTCTCGGTTGCGATGACCGTGTCGGTGTTGCCGAAGGTGGTGGTCAGCGCCTCGAGCTGAATGCCCGGGCGGCGGACGGCATAGAAGATCGCCATGGCGTCGTCGACGCCGGTGTCGACGTCGAGGATCATGCGGCAGGTTTCGGTCATGGCGAAGTTCCTTGGAGAGTAGAATGGGTCAGGCGTGCGCGGTGATCGTCTCGGCCGCGCGGCGCTTCAGCCGCTTGCGATGGCTGAGCGCGAGCGCCAGCAGGGTCACGACATAGGGCACGACATCGGTCAGCTGGTTGGGCAGGCCCTGGCTCTGCAGGCGGACCGACAGCGCATCGGCGACGCCGAACAGCACGCAGGCGAGCGCCGCCCAGAGCGGATGATTGCGGCCGAGCATCACGGCGACGACGGCGATCCAGCCGCGGCCGGCGCTCATGTCCTCGGAAAAGAGGCTGACCGTGCCGAGCGAAAGTTGCGCACCGCCAAGGCCGGTGAGGCCGCCGGCGAACAGCACGGTAGCCACGCGGTAGCGCGTCACGTCGATGCCCATGGTGCCGGCGGCGCTCGCATCCTCACCGACGCCGCGCAGGCGCAGGCCGAGCGGCGTGCGGAACATCATGATCGTTACGGCGGCGGTCAGGATCCAAGCGAGCCACGTGATCGCAGTCTGGCGGGAGAAGATCCAGCCGATCCAGGGGATGGTGTTGATCGCGTCGATGCGGATCCTGGTCAGGCCGACAATGCCCGGATCGGAGAAGGTGCCCGAGACGCCGAACATCTGCCGCAGCAGATAGGCCGTGAGCCCGGCCGCGAGCAGGTTCATGCCGATGCAGATGACGACGCTGTCGCCTTTGAACACCGTCGCGCCATAGGCGAGGATCAGCGAGAACAGCACGGTGAAGACGATCGCGAACAGCACGCCGCCGAGCGCGCTGCCGGTGGCGTAGGAGCCGACGACGGCGGCGAAGGCGCCGACCAGCAGCTGGCCTTCCATCGCCATGTTGAAGACGCCAACCCGGCCGCAGAGCGTGCCGGCGAGCGCCGCCAGCAGGATCGGCGTGATCGACTGGACCGCCGAATTGACCAGCGACGGGGTGATGAAGCTCATCAGGCTCATGACGACTTCCTGCCGACGCCGTGGCGGATCGCCAGGAACAGGATGATGACGGATTGCAGGATCATGGTCAGCACGCGCGGGATCGCCGTCTCGCGCTGCATGGCGAAGCCACCCGTCTGCAGCCCGGCGAAGAACAGGCCGGCGCAGATCGCGCCAAGCGGCGCGCCGCCGGCGAGCAGCGCCGCCATCAGGCCGGACCAGGTGTAGCCCGGCGTTAGCAGCGCGCCGTCCTGGTAGCGATAGAGCGATCCCAGCACGAGGATGGCGCCGACGAGGCCGGCAATGGCTCCGCTCGCAAACATCACGCGCACCTGTTGCGCCGCGAGACGGACGCCGCCATAGCCAGCGAATTTGGCGTTCAGCCCGCGCATGCGCAGTTCATAACCGCCGACCGTGCGGCGATCATAGAAGACGACGGCGATGGCGACGACGACCATCAGGACCAGGCCGATATTGAGCGGGCCGGAAATGACCGGAAGCCGCGCTGCATCCGGAATCATCCGGGTTTGCGCGAGGCCGGTCGCCATGTCGCGCAGCGGGAAGCCGACAAGATAGGAGGCGATGCCGATTGCCGGATAGGAGAGCAGCAGCGTGGAAATCAGCATCGGGATGCCGAAGCGCGTCTCGCCCCAGGCGGCCAGTGAGGCATAGAGGCCCGACGCGATCATGGCGCAGAGGATCGAGGCTGCGATCAGCAGCGGACCGGGCAGCGGCAGATAGAGCGCCGCCATCGCCGCGACGAGCCCGCCGATCACCAATTGGCCGTCGCCGCCGAGATTGACCATGCCGCCGCGCAGCGGCAACGCGGCTACCAGCGTCATGCCGACCAGGGGCACGGCCCAGTTCAGCGTGTTAGGCCAGTTTTGGGGCGCCAGGGCACCGATCAGGATCTCGCGATAGGCGGCGATCGGATCGCCGCCGGAAGCCAGCACCAGCAGCCCGCCGATCATAATGCCAATGCCGATTGCCAGCGGCACGGCAGGGATACGCGGGAACCGGAGGGCCCGCACGCTACGCTCGCTCATGCCGCCTCCGTTCCGTCGGTGAGCCTTGCCTCGCCGACACGGCCGGCCATCAGCAGGCCGAGCGTTTCCTCGTCCGCCTCGGCGGCCGGGAGTTCGGCCAGGATGCGGCCGTCGAACATCACCAGCACGCGGTCGGAAAGCGCCAGGATCTCGGTCAGTTCGGCCGAGACCAGCAGCACGGCGCTACCGCGATCGCGCTCGGCGACGAGCTGGGCGTGGATGAATTCGATCGCGCCGACATCGACGCCACGCGTCGGCTGCTCGGCGATGAGAAGCGGCGCGGCATGCGAAAGCTCGCGCGCGACGACGACCTTCTGCAGATTGCCGCCCGACAGCGTGCCGACGGCGAGCTGCTCCGACCCGATCTTGACGCCAAAGCGATCGATCAGCTTTTTCGCATGCGCGGTGACGGCGCCGGCGTCGAGCAGGCGGCCGTTGGAAAGCGGCGGCTTCCGTTGAAAGCCCATGGCCAGATTGTCGGCGGCGGAGGCGGCCAGCGCCGTGCCGGTCGTGGCGCGGTCTTCCGGGATATAGGCGAGGCCGGCGTCGCGGTGGCGCTCGACATCGAGCGCCGTCACGTCGGCGCCGTTGATGGCAACCTTGCCGCCATCCGGGATGCGCAGGCCGGTCAGCGCCTCGATCAGTTCGGTCTGGCCGTTGCCGGCAACGCCGGCAATGCCAACGATTTCTCCCGCGCGGATCGCGAGATCGACGCGGTCGACCACCGGCTTGCCGCCATCGGTGGCGACGGTGAGGCCGCGCGCCTCAAGCACCACGGCGCCCGGTTCGGCGGGCCGCTTCTCAACGGTCAGGTTGACGGCGCGGCCCGTCATGGCGCGGATGATCTCGCGCGCGGAAGTCTCGGAAGTCACCATCCGGTCGACCACCTTGCCGTCGCGCAGCACGGTGACGCGGTCGGTGATCGCCATCACCTCATGCAGCTTGTGGGTGACGAACAGGATGGTGCGGTCGTCGGCGGTCAGATTGCGGATGATGTCGAACAGGCCGTCGCGCTCCTGCGGCGTCAGCACGGCGGTCGGCTCGTCGAGGATCAGCACGCGGGCGTCGCGATAGAGCGCCTTCAGGATCTCGACGCGCTGGCGCACGCCGACCGAAAGCTGGCCGACGACCGCATTCGGATCGACCTGCAGGCGATATCGATCGGCCAGCGCCGCGACGCGGCGGGCCGCCTCGCGTCGGTCGATGAAGCCGAAGCGGGTCGGCTCCATGCCATAGACGACGTTTTCCCAGACGGTCAGCGAATTGAACAGCTTGAACGCCTGGTGGACCATGCCCATGCCGGCGCCGATGGCATCCAGCGCCGAGCGATAGCGCATCTCGGCGCCGCGCAGAAGGATCTGCCCGGAATCGGGCGCCTGCATGCCATAGAGGATCGACATCAGCGTCGACTTGCCGGCGCCGTTCTCGCCCATCACGGCGTGGACCTCTCCGCGGAGCACGGAGAGGTCGATGTGGTCATTGGCGACGAGAGGCCCGTAGCGCTTGACGATGCTTCTGGCTTCGAGCTCGATCGTCGACATGCCGAGGTCAGGCCGCCCTTACTTGGCGAGCTGCATCGGATCGGCGACCTTCACCGTTCCAGCAACGACCTCGTCGCGCAGCGCCTTCACCTTGGCGACGACGTCCGGCAGCTTGGCGATCAGGCAGCCCGATTCCTCGAGGCCCGGCTCCAGGCTGGTGAGCGTCATGCCGCCCTCGGCGAGGCCGTAGGTGGCGAAGGCCGGCTGGTCGCCCTTGAACAGGCCGGCGACACCCTTCTCGATGACGGTGTCGGTGCGCTTCTGGACATTGTCCATGATGAGGCCCGGCGCCTGCGGACACTGGTTGGTGTCGACGCCGAAGGCGGCCGCGCCCGGCAGGTCTTCCATGGCCTTGAAGATGCCGCCATTCGAGCCGGCGCCGGCCGCCATGACACGATCGACATTGTCGGAGACCATGACGCTGGCGCGCTGCTGGCCGCGGGCCGGATCGGAGAACGGGTTGTTGCCGCCGATCCAGAGCGACGGGGCGATCTCGATCTCCGGCTTCACATGCTTGGCGCCCTCGTTGAAGGGGTCGGTGTAGCGATGGATGAAGGGGATATCGAGCGCGCCGATGGCGCCGACCTTGCCGGTCTCGCTGGTCAGCGCCGCCTCGGCGCCGGCCAGGAAAACGGCCTCATATTCGCGGAACACCGAGCAATGGATGTTGGCGACCGGGGTCTGCGGGCAGCTGTCGACCAGAAGGAACTTGGTGTCCGGATAGGCCTTGGCGACTTCCGGCAGCACGTCGTTGAACTCGAAGCCGACGGCGATCACCACCTTGGCGCCTTCCTTGGCGGCGGCGTCGAGGTTCTGGCGGATCGTGGTCGGGTCCGTGCTCTCATAGATCTTGGCGGTCGCGCCGGCGGCTTCCGCCGCCTTTTCCGTGCCGGCCTTGGCGAGCTTCAGGAAGTCGTTCACGCCGACCGGATTGGGCGAGACGAAGACGACCAGCGGCTTGGCATCCTGCGCCTGCGCCGTCGTCACCGCCATCAGCGCAGCCGCGCCAGCCAAAAGCCCCCGAAGCCTCATCTGCAATCTCCTGCATGTGGAATGGCCGCGAAGATATCGACTCGTTGATGGCGCCACAACTGCGATTGACCGCATATCGATCATGCCTATTCTGGACGCAGCCGATACCCTTGCGCGTCCAGTGACTTGCCCTGTGTACGGGTTGCCCCGCCCCTGCCGATGATTGGATTCTCGATGTCGAAATACGTCACCCGCCGTCCCGAAAAGGCGCTTCCCCTGCGCAAGAGCCGGGTGTTTCCCGTGCATGCCGGCAAGGGCTTCATCGTCACCGGCGGATCGGGCGGCATCGGCAAGGCGATCGCGGAACTGCTGATCGCGCAGGAAGCGCGCGTCGTCATCGCCGATCTCCGCCAGGAAACGGTCGACGCCACGGTCGAGGCGCTGGGCGGCGCGGCCGGCGGCTGCTTCGGCATCGCCATGGACGTCGCCTCGGAGGCCTCGGTCGCGGACGGCGTCGCCAAGGCGATCGACCTGCTCGGCCGCGTCGACGGCCTGGTCAACTGCGCCGCCATCGTGCTGCATTCCGACCCGCTGGCGATCTCGCGCGCCGACTGGCAGAGGCAGTTCGAGATCAACCTGTTCGGCGCCTATGATATTTCGCGGCTGGTCGCAGCCCACATGATCGAGCACGACATCCAAGGCGCCATCGTCTCGATCGCGTCGGAAGCCGGCAAGAAGGGCCATGTCGAGTCGCTCGCCTACAGCGCTTCCAAGGCCGGCATGATCTCGATGACGCGCATGCTGTCCGAGGCGCTGGCTCCCTATGACATCAACGTCAATTGCGTCTGCCCGGGCGGCGTCGCGACGCCGATGCTGAAGGAAGTGTCGGAAGCCTATTCGGAATTCACCGCCGAGCCGGCGCCCGCGATCTTCGACAAGATGCTGTCGGCGCAGCTGGTGCGCCATCTCCAGCCGGTCGAGGTGGCGCGCGTCACCTCGTTCCTGCTCGGCGACGACGCCATGCTCGTCCGCGGCCAGGCCGTCAACGCGGATGCGGGCGAGACGCCGTATTGAACGTCTGCTCGACAGAGACGAACTCGTCGAGAAGCGAAGCAAGCCCCTCACCCTACCCTCTCCCGCAAGCGGGCGAGGGTTTTCGGCCGGAGTCCGTCAATCGATAGCGAGCCCTCGGGTCAGGCGCCGGCAGCCCCCTCTCCCGCCCGCAGGAGAGGGCTGGGGTGAGGGCCTTCCATCGCTCCTACCCCACCACCGGCTGCGCCGGGCAGGCTGCCTTCGCCCCACTGCGGCCGAAGACGAAATAACTCGCGATCGCCAGTAGCCAGACGGCGAGGCCGCCATAGAGCAGGACCCAGCCGAAGCCGTTCGTCAGGGCCTGATGGACGACCGCAGGCGATACCCCGCTTTCGGGGGAAACCGTCGCGCCGGCGGCGATCTGCTGCGCCAGTTGGCGCAACGCCGTCGCATCAATGCCGTCCGGAAGCGCCGCCCGCAGCGACGCGCGCACGCCCTCGACCAGCAGGAAGCCCATCAGCGCGATGTTGATGGCGAGCGAGATCATGCGCGCGCTCATGTCGATGCCCGACGCCATGCCGGCGCGGTTGGCGGCGACCGCGCCCGTCGTGGTGTTGGTCACCGGCGTGTTGGTGAAGCCGAGGCCGATGCCGGCCAGCACGCAGCCGGGCAGCATGGTGAGCCAGCTTGCCGCCTCGACGCTGCTGCCGAGCTTCATCGCCAGGAAGCCCAGGCCGATCAGGAACAGGCCGGCCGGAATGACGAGGCCGGGGCGGTAG
>Ga0182738_1000893_pt1 | contig 39774 bp, 38 predicted proteins | sample eDN5th30CBELigMG_FD_128876 | JGI IMG/M metagenome (GOLD analysis project Ga0182738, IMG submission 128876) | Enriched Miracle-Growth compost microbial communities from Emeryville, California, USA - eDNA 5th pass 30_C BE-Lig MG (version 2)... ...
TACGTCTGCGAGCCGGACTTCATCCGGCAGGTGCTTGATGCGACCGGTTGCGGCATGCTGCTTGATATCGGTCATATGCGGGTGACTGCCAGCTGGCTCGGGATTGAGCCGGAAGAGTTGCTGATGGCGCTACCGCTGGAGCGCGTCGGCGAAGTGCACGTCAGCAGTCCGCGACCGCTGGAGAGTGGCGAGCATGCCGGGCGGCTGGATGATGTCCACGCCGAGCTAACCGACCTTGATATGCGTTTGCTAGCCCAGGCATTGGAGGCGGCGCGACCGGGAGCGCTGGTGCTGGAGTATCGGAGCGAGCCCGAAGCTCTGCGACGGCAGCTCGTACAGCTTCGTCGGTCGCTGGATGTTGCAAATTCCGCAGGTCGTTTATAATCCTCTTGGTTTCGTAATGGGTATATACTTGGACAGGTTCATAGCGCCAGGGGGGCGCTGGTTTCATAGGAGGATGCAGTATGTCAATGCTGACGATTACCGATGAGGCCGTCGAGCAGCTTCGTGACTTCCTTTCCGATCAGGGCACACCGGATCACGCGCTGCGCGTGTTCGTTGCTCCGGGTGGTTGCTCAGGACTGCAGTACGGCATGTCGATTGAAGAGATGGCCGACGACGGCGACACCGTCATCGAGTCCAAGGGCGTGAAGCTCCTGATCGACGAGTTTTCGGCGATGTATGTCGGTGGCGCTGAGATCGACTTCGTTAATAGCCTGATGGGCGGGGGCTTCACTGTTCGCAACCCGAACGCTGTGGCGTCGTGCGCTTGCGGTCACTCATTTGACACCGGCATGAACGGCGAGACCGCGCAGGGCTGCGGCTGCGGCCACTAGTCCCGCACAACTCGCGGACATAAAACAACACGTCGGAACGAGAGCGCTTTTCGCGCCACGTTCCGGCGTGTTTGTGTCTATGAAGAACTGGCATTTGCGTTCGTAGCGGCAGGCTGAGGCCCGTCGTCGCCGCGATGCGACCCTCTTTCGGTTGGATGGTCGCGTTCATTGCGCATCGCCACCCCGCCGGGCCCGAAATGTAGGGGCGTATTGCATACGCCCGGCCAGAACTACCACCATCCAGCAGATGCACCCGAACGCCGTGGCTGCCGATCGGAGGGGGTCACGATGTTAGCCGGGCGTATGCAATACGCCCCTACATTTCGGGCCCGGCGGGGTGGTGCTGTGTCCAGGGGTTCTGATTCCGCGCGGGGAGCCACCTTTCGGTGAGGAAAGTGCGAGCGCTGTTCCTGCGAACTCGTAGTATTCCGGGCAGTCATCTACGTTCGATCATTCCGGACGATGGTGACGGGGTTTGGCGGGTTTTTGGGTGTACGACAGGCGAATGACGCGGGACGGTTTGAAGGGGTGGATTGTTATACTGATGCGGGCTGAGGATCATCCGGGGGGATGGCGGAATCGGCAGACGCGCGTGCCTTAGGAGCACGTACCGCAAGGTGTGAGGGTTCGAGTCCCTCTTCCCCCACGATTGTGCGCGCCGCGTTCACGTATGCCGGGAGAGCGGCTATGCAAGAGCAACCAGTTCCAATTGAATCGCCTGAGCCTGTAGCCGAGAGTTCGGAGCAGGCAGTGCCCCTACCGCGGAGCCTCTTCCGAACGGTCATTGTGCCGATCGTCGCGCTTGTGATGGTCGGTGCGCTGCTCGGTGTCCTCGGTTATGCGCTGTTTGCGCCGGAAGGTGCGCGGCTCGCGGATCGAGGGCGGGTGAATGCGTCTGGCGCGTTGGTGCTGGATGATGGCAAGCTCGCTGATGACTTCGAGGTTACGACGTTTGATGGTGATCAGTTCCGTCTGTCCGACCAGCGCGGCAAGATCGTCATCGTGAACTTTTGGGCTTCGTGGTGCAATCCGTGTCGCGATGAGATGCCGCTGTTGACAACTGCCCGCGGGGCACTTGGCGACGATGTGGTGATGATTGGCGTGAACGTAGAGGACGTAGAGTCCGACGCGCGCGAATTCATGACAACGTACCGGGCAAACTACCCGTCGGGGACGGATCACGATAATCGCATCAGCATCGACTATGGGCGAACAGGCGTGCCTGAGACCTACGTCGTCGATGCTGAAGGTCATCTGGTAGCGCACTTGCCAGGGGCAGTAACCAGCTTGCAGCAACTGCAGGACATGGTTGCGGAGGCGCGGAAATAGCGTGTCGTCGATCGGGCTGCTGACGGCATTCGGGGCCGGGTTCATCTCCTTTCTCTCCCCATGCGTTGCGCCGCTGTTGCCCGGCTACCTGTCGCTGATTACGAGCTCGGCGACGAGCGGACAGGCAACGGCTCTGCCACCGAAGGTCCGGTCGCTCTGGCCGAGCCTTGTGTTTGTGTTCGGGTTCTCGCTGGTCTTCATTGCGCTCGGTGCGTCGGCGTCGGTGTTCGGAGACCTTCTTAATGAGTATCGCCAACCGCTGACGCGGGTGTCCGGCGTGTTTATGATCGCGATGGGTCTCGTGATCCTGTGGGGCTTCCGTGTGCCCTTCCTGATGCGAGAACGGCGGGTGCAATTCGAGCCGCGCAGCTTCTCGCCGAGCGAGGTGTTGCTGCTGGGAATGGCGTTCGGCTTTGGCTGGACGCCGTGCTTCGGTCCGATCCTGGCCTCGATCCTCGTCTACACGAGTACAGCGGATACGGTTCGCTACGGGACCTTGCTGCTGACGGTCTATTCCCTCGGATTAGGCATTCCCTTCCTGCTGGTCGGGGCGGGTGTCGGGCGTATCCGCGGCGTGATCAATTGGGGCACGCGGAATGCTGGGGTTGTCACGGCGCTCAGCGGCGTGACGATGATCGCTATCGGCGTGTTGTTTGTGAGTGGACAGATGTTCCGCCTGGCGATCTACGGGCAGCGCCTGATGTCCGGTTTCCCGGGCATTTCAGGATGACGTCGCTGCCATGAGCGCCAGCGAGGGATTCCTCCTCTTTCTCCGCCTGGCGCACGCGTTCGCAGCCGCGACCTGGTTCGGGGGAGGGGTATACTACCTGGTGGCGGTTCGCCCGGCGCTGCGTGATTCGTCGCAGCCACCGCGCGAGTTTGTCGCCGCCGCGCAATCGCTCTACGGTGAGTGGGCGCGGACGATGACGATCGTGATGATCGTCACCGGAGTGATCATGACAGTCGATCGACTGTCGAGTGCCGGCGGGGGGCTGCTGTATGCAGTCGCGCTGGCAGTCAAGATCGTTGCGGCGCTTGCCGCTTTCTGGTTGGCCGGCTTTCGTCTCGGCCGCAGGTCCCGACAGGGGCGCTCGGTGCGGCGGTCGCGGCCGGAGTGGATTCTCGGATGTGGGGCGCTGGCGCTTGGCATCGGCGTGGCACTGGCGAGCATCTACGGCCAGGGGTTGGTATGACGTCGCTCTTTGAGGCAAGGGATGGGAAATGGCCACCACGAGTCCGGCGCGGTCGACGCGGCAGCGCAGCAACCCGTGGCTCAATCCGAAGCTGATCATCGTCGCTGGCGTGATCATCGCGGCGGTCGGATTCCTGGTGTTCAACGCCATGGGTTCGTCGATGGCCTATTTCAAGACGGTTGCCGAGCTTGAGCAATCCGGCGAGTTGACGACTGGCGAGACGTTCCGGGTTGGCGGCAACGTTGTGCCCGGGTCGATTGAGCGCGACATTGCAACGAACGAGCTCCGCTTTACCCTGACCGACGGTACTAACACACTGCCGGTTGTCTATAACGGCGTGGTGCCGGACATCTTCACCGAAGATGTTGAGGTCGTTGCCGAGGGGGCGGTCGGACCTGATGGGACGATGCAGGCTTCAACTCTCCTGACGAAGTGTCCATCGCGCTTCGAGGCTGCGACGCACCCGACAAGCTAGGCTGCACTCCAACAGAAGGGATCGGCACCGATGGCCCAACTCGCGCATGGCGCTCTCTTGCTAGCGCTGGCGACGGCAATTTTCGGGGTCGGTGCAACGATCATCGGGGAGCGGCGACGCATACCCGAGCTGTCGCAGTCGGCGGTGCGTGCAGTGGTTGGCGTGCTCTTCCTGCTGCTGATTGCTGATGTCATTCTGCTGACAGCGTTTGTTACGCACGACTTCAGTTTCGCTTACGTGTCCTCACGGTCCAGCAGCGACATGCCGCTGCGCTACGTTGTCACGGCGTTCTACGGCGGGCAGGAGGGCAGCCTGCTGTTCTGGACGACGATGGCGACGCTGCTGGCGTCGATCGCATTTGTCCGCAATCGCCCACGCTTTCCGCGGCTGGTGCCGTATGCGGCTGGCACCTTCCTGGCGCTGACGAGCTTCTTTCTGTTTGTCCTGACGTTTGTGGCTTCGCCTTTCGAGATCAATGCGCTGATCCCGGCGCAGGGGCAGGGGCTGAACCCGCTGCTGCGTGACCCGGGTATGCTGGTGCATCCTCCGATGCTGCTGTCCGGCTTTGCCAGCTTCTCGGTGCCGTTCTCAATCGCGATGGGTGCACTGTTCTCGGGTCGGATGACCCGCGAGTGGCTCTCATTTGTGCGTACCTGGGCGTTGGTGGCGTGGGCGATTCTTGGTACCGGCATCTTCCTCGGTGGCTGGTGGGCGTATCACGTGCTCGGCTGGGGCGGTTACTGGGGCTGGGATCCGGTAGAGAACGTCTCGCTGCTGCCGTGGTTGACGGGGACCGCATTCATCCACTCGGTACTTGTCCAGGAGCGGCGCGGCATGCTGAAGGTCTGGAACATGGGCCTGCTGCTAGCGAGCTATGTGCTGGCGATCTTCGGCACGTTTGTCGTGCGTAGCGGGCTGATCCAGTCTGTTCACACGTTTGCCGTCTCAGCGATCGGGCCGTATTTCCTCAGCTTCCTCGTTGTTGTGACGGTCGCCTCGATCGCGGTGATGATCTACAGACTGCCGATGCTGCAGTCGGAGAATACGTTCGACGCGGTGCTGTCGCGTGAGTCCGGCTTCCTGCTGAACAACCTGATCTTTGCCGGTATTGCCTTCGCGACGTTCTGGGGCACGGTGTATCCGATCGTCTCCGAGGCGGTGACCGGATCGCAGCTGACGGTTGGGCCGCCGTTCTACGAGCAGGTCAACGGACCGCTGTTCCTGATCATGCTGATTCTGATGGGCGTCGGACCTCTGCTGGCGTGGCGACGCTCGACGTGGGATGCGCTGCGGCGGGTGGCGGCGGTTCCGCTGGCGCTCGCGGCGGTCGTGATCGTCGTGATGCTGCTGCTCTTCGGGCAGCCGCCGGCTGCGGCTGGCGTCGCTGCGGCGGTGTTTGCGATCGGCGCGGTCGGTGTTGAGTACTGGCGTGGCGCAGCGGCGCGGCGGCGCAGCACACGCGAGTCGCTGCCATCGGCGATTGTCGGGCTGACCAAGCGCAATCCGCGACGCTTCGGCGGCTACATCGTGCACCTCGGTGTAGCGGTCATTGCGATCGGCATCATCGGCACGCAGTTCTTCCAGAGCGAGCGACAGGTGATGCTCAACCCTGGGCAGTCGACGCAGATCGCCGAATACACGCTGACCTTCAATGGGCTGGCGCAGTCGCGGATCGTCGATGCCGACGTCTATACGGCGGATATCGATGTTGCCTCGAACGGCAAGGACATCGGCGTGATCCACGCCAAGCGGTTCTTCTACGATGGGTTCGAGCAGCAACCGACGACGCGAGTAGCGGTCAAGACGACCGGCTTTGATGATGTCTACGTGATGCTGACTGAGTGGAACGACAGCGGCGCAGCTGGTCTCCACATCTTCGTCAATCCGTTGGTGCCGTGGGTCTGGGTTGGTGGGCTGATCTACATGCTCGGGATGCTGATCGTGTTCTGGCCGATGCCGGTGGCGCGACGGGTGGCGTTGACGGCACCGTCGCGAGGGAAGGCGACTGGTGAAGCCGCTGTTTAGAGTGGTCGGCGTCCTTGCAGTCGTCCTGGTAGCACTGCTGGGCGTGGCGACGGCCAACGCCGAGGACATGTACAGCCAGCGCACGATCAAGCTGGCACGTGAGATCCACTGCCCGATCTGCGCTGGTGAGTCGGTGGCTGATAGCCAGACGGAACTGGCGCGGCAGATCCGCGGCATCATCGAGGAGAAGGTGCAGGCGGGGGAGTCCGATCAGGAGATCAAGGACTATTTCGTCGCCCGCTACGGTGAGTCGATTCTGTTCGATCCGCCCAAGTCGGGGTTTCGGCTGGGCCTGTGGTGGATGCCACTGATTGTCGTCGGGGTCGGTGCGCTCGTCGTCGTGTCGTTCGTGCGCGAGCGGACGAAGGCTCCGCGCCCGCTGACGGCGGAGCAACCGTCGGACGATGACGCTGAGCTGGAAGCGATCGCGCGTGAGGTACTCGGCGACGCATCTGACGATGGACGGACTCCCACATGACGATGGCCCTGATCGGAACACTGCTACTCGGCGTTCTCGTGTTTGCGTTCGTTCTTGAGCCGCTGCTGCGCGCGCGACCGGATGAGATCGTGATTGAGTCTGTCGCGCTGCCTGACCTGGTGACGGCGGATGACGAGCCCGACGACGCCGGAGAAGATGTTGAAGATGGAGACCAGTGGGCTGTCGAGGAGCGTGGGGCACCCGGGCGTGTGGTCGATCGCCCGGTCGGGGGCGACGCGACGTGACGGATGGTCCGCCGCCGTTTGAATTGCGCCACATCGCAAGACGGTATGGTCGACGCGTTGTTCTGCGCGACATCAATCTGACAATTGAGCATGGTGAATGCGTCGCGCTACTAGGTGCGAATGGCGCCGGCAAGACGACGCTCCTGCGCACAATGGCGACTCTCAGTCGCCCGACGCGGGGCGAAGTGCTGGCGTTCGGGCTGGAGGCGTGGGGCGAGCGCGAGGCGACGCGCGAGCGCCTCGGCGTCGTGGCGCACCAGCCCTGGCTCTATCCGGAGCTGACCTGCAGTGAGAATCTGCGCTTCTTCGGGACGATGTTCAAGCTGGATCGGCTGAACGAGCGCGTGGTCACGACGCTGGAGCGCGTCGGATTGGGCGATCGGCAGGATAGCCCGGCAAGCACCTTGTCGCGCGGGCTGCTGCAGCGCCTGAACCTGGCGCGTGCCGTGATCCACGGGCCGGACGTGCTGCTACTGGATGAGCCGGATACTGGCCTGGATGCCGCAGGGCGCGAGGTGCTTGAGCGGATCGTGCAGGAGCAGGTCGCTGACGGTGGCAGCGTGGTGCTGACAACGCACGCGATTGAGTTGGCGCTGCGGCTGGCGACGCGGGTGGTGGTTGTGGCGAATGGGGCGATCACTGTCGATGCGTCGCGAGCGTCGTTGACGCACGGCGAGATCGATCTGGCGATCCGTGGGCTGGCACTCGGGGAGGTCAGCTGAGCGATGCAGCGCGTCAGAATGCTGGTCTGGAAGGACCTGGTGGTCGAGGCACGCGGGCGCGAGTTCCTCGGCGCGATGCTGGTGTTCGCGCTGATCACGATCGTGACGCTGAACTTCGCGTTCGATCTGACAGGCGCGGGCAAAGAGGCCAGCGGATCGGGCGGGCTGTGGATCGCCTACCTGTTCGCCGGAATGCTCGGGCTGGGACGGTCTATCGCAGTCGAGCGCGACCGCGGGACGCTGGAGGGCCTGACGCTCTGCCCGGTTGATGGCGGCTCGATCTTCCTCGGCAAGCTGATCTCGAACCTGCTGTTCGTGCTGGTCGTCCAGCTTGTGACGCTACCGGTGTTTGCGGCGCTCTACGATTTGCCGGCGTTGCGCCCGATGGTGTTCGCGATTGCGTTTATCGGGGCGCTCGGCTTTTCCGGCCTGGGGACGCTGTTCTCGGCGCTGGCGGCAGGTAGCCGTTCGCGGGAGATTCTGATGCCGCTGCTGCTCTTCCCGCTGGCGATTCCGGTTGTGATCGGCTGTGTCCGGGCGACGACCCTCGTTTTCGAAGGGAATCTCTCGGAAGCATGGCCGTGGTTTAATCTACTGACGGCGTTTGACGCAATCTTCGTCGCGATTTCGTACGTCGTCTTCGACCATGTGCTCGAGGAATAATCCACCATGATGAATGCAACTTCCACCACCAGGCAGCGCGCAGCAGGTTCTGATACCGGCATGCGAGTGCTGGCGGCGGCTACGGTGCTGACGCTGACGATTGGCCTGTTCATGGCCTTTGTCTACGCGCCGATGGACGCAGTGCAGGGTCAGGCGCAGCGGATTTTCTACGTCCATGTGCCGATGGCCTGGCTGGCATATCTGGCGTTCGGCGTGATTTTCGTCGGCAGCGTCGGGTACCTCTGGAAACGCGATATCCGCTGGGACCAGCTTGCCCGCGCGGGCGCTGAGCTCGGGTTCGTCTTCACGACGCTGGTGCTGATCACCGGGTCGTTGTGGGGGCGACCGATCTGGAACACGTTCTGGACGTGGGACGCCCGGCTGACGACAACGCTGATCCTCTGGTTCATCTATCTTGCCTACTTCATGATCCGCTCGTACGCAGGAGATGCAGAGCGCGGGGCGCGATTCGCGGCGATCCTCGGCATCATCGGCGCGGTCGACGTACCGATCATCCACCTCTCGGTGCAGTGGTGGCGGACATTGCATCCGCAGCCGGTTGTGCTGAACACGAGTGGTACGCAGCTGCCAAACGAGATGCTCTGGACGCTGCTGGTCTGCTTCGCCGGATTTACGCTGCTGTTTATCTATCTGCTGATCCTGAAGTGTCGGATCGAAAGTGTTCGCGACCGGCTGGCCGATCGCGAGATGGAAGCGCTCCTGGCAACTCCGGTTGCGGAGCCTCGTCGGGATCTTGTTCGCGCTGCCGATGTTTCCGGCGGGTCAGAGGAGTAAGTCATGGATGATAATCTCGGCTATCTGTTTGCGGCATTCGCGGTGACCTGGCTGGCAATTGCGGGCTATCTGCTGTACCTCGGGCAGCAGGTGAAGGTGCTGCGCGAAGAGATCGACGCGCTGGACGACGACCGGTAGCGAGCCTGGTCCTCGGCTGTGTCGTTGGCGGGCTTGTGTCAGGCGTGCCATGCTTTCCCCCGAACTCGGTAGTGACATGCGGAATCTCCCCCGTGTTGGTTCGTAGCCGACCGGGGGAGATGTTTCGTTGAGGCTCGGAATGACAGCGGGCGCGCAGTTGCTCATGTGACGGCCAAGACCGGCCTATGCTCGAGAGTGGCGAGTTCTGGGGATCAAACAGCTCACCGTCGTTACTGATGTTTGGTTTCAGGTGCCGGATGCCCGAACCAGGTGGTAAGCGCATCGGTCAGGCCGTCCGTGCTCCTATCGCCGACCCAGGCGACGAAGCCGTCGGGGCGGATGAGGACGGCGGTTGGAGCTGGGATTTTGCCGATGACCGGAAGCTGCCATTCGCCGCTATAGTGCGCGTCGACGAGATGCACGCGACCTGACCAGCGGCTGGCGTCGAGCCAGCCGGGTGCGCCGAGGTTGAGCAGGACAGGTCGTGCGTCGTGGAGCAGGGACGCGATTCGCCGCTCACCGGTTGCGGTAGAAAGGTCGAGGTCTGGCATGCGACGGCCGAGGAGCGGATGTCCGTCTCCCAAGTCGTAGTGAACATCCAGCCCGCAGATCATCGCGCCGAGCATGCGGCGCGGCTCGTCCATAGCAATGATGCGTGCCAGGATGTCGCGGAGGGCGGTAGTGCGATCGTCGGTTCGGAGCAACGCAACTTGCGCCATCGTGTTTTGAAGGATCGCTGCGGCGACTGGATGTCGCTCGGCGTGGTAGGTATCCAGCAGCGTATCAGGTGACGTTCCACGAACCACCTGAGCGAGCTTCCAGCCGAGGTTGAAGGCGTCCTGCATTCCGGCATTGAGGCCCTGACCGCCGGTCGGGTAATGGACGTGGGCGGCATCGCCGGCCAGAAGGACGCGGCCATTGCGGTAGGTTGCTGCCTGCCGGGCCATGTCGGTGAATCGCGAAACGGACCGTGGGCTGTGGACGCCGTAGTCCGTGCCATAGACAGCGATGAGCGCATCGCTGAGTACCTGGAGGGTCGGTTCGGTGGTATGTCCGACGCCGCGCTCCGTGAGCATCACGCGGGCTGCGCCGTTCTCCATTTTGCCGATACCGCTGATGCCATGAGCGTCGCGGCGCAGGCCCCACTCGGGGTCTTCAGCAAAATAGACTTCAGCAAGCAAATTGCTAATCGATGCATCCCAGCCGGGGAAGTCAATACCGGCAGTCTTACGAATCAGGCTGCGGCCGCCATCACAACCGACGAGATACGTGGCATGAACTGTCGTGTCGTTTGAGAGAGCGATGTCGATGCCCGCGTCGTCTTGTGTGAACCCAGCGACGGCACGGCTGCGGTGGATTGGGACGCCAAGCTCCTCGACCCAGGCGGCGAGGATGCGCTCGATATCGTCCTGAGGCAGGATCAGGCCGTAGTTGTGGCGGATCGGGAAGTCGCTGATGTCGAGCGGGAACCAGCCGAAGCCACTTATCTGGCCGGTCTTGCCAGCTGAGAGAAAGCGGTCTACGACGCCACGTTGATCGAGTATTGCGAGCGTTTCGGCATGCAAGCCACCGGCGCGTGTCTCGGGAAGATTCTGGGTCGGGCGCTTCTCGATGATGACGACATCAATGCGCGCTATCGCGAGCTCGGCAGCGAGCATAAGTCCGGTTGGTCCTGCGCCGACGATGATGACGTCGTGGTTCTGGATACGATTCGAAGGCATGGCGATTCCTCTCGTTGCAGACGGCCGACAGCGGATGACGACTGTAGTCGCGTAGAGGGCGCAAGTCTTCAGGCAACGGACACGATGTATTGGACTTGAGGCGGCTTGTACAATTGGGGCAACAGCAAGAGACAGTTAAAGAGACTCTTCGGCTGCGGACTCAGTAGTCGATCACCGTGGCTCTGACATGTTGAGTGGGCTTTCAACGCCTGATTGTCTAAGGGGCAGCATCCGATTTCTTCTGTCTTTCGAGGCCGCAGCCGTGAAATCTCCCCTGCGTTTGACTGCGTCGAACGGGTGGGAGATCTCCCACTGCGGTTCGAGATAAAAGGTCAAAAGGGAGGCTGCCTATCTGGCTATACGACCGGGACAGGAGATGCTCCCACGTTGAAAGCCCCGACCCGCTTGCGTTGACTGCCCGTTCGGCTTAACCGGATAACGGCGACGACGCGACCAGTACATTGACTACATGGTTGCAGATCCAGATTGCATGGCGCGCCAGATCTTCTCGGATGTGAGGGGCATGTCGAGGGTTTCGACGCCGAATGGGCGGAGTGCGTCGAGGATGGCGTTAGCGATGGTTGGCGGAGCGCCAGTGGTACCGGCCTCGCCGACGCCTTTGACGCCGTGCGGCGTGGCTGGGCTGGGGGTGACGGTGTGGTCGAGCTCAAACATGGGCAGCTGGTCGGCGTGCGGGACGGCGTAGTCCATCAGTGAGCCAGTGATGATCTGGCCGTCGGCGTCGAAGACGACCTCCTCCCAGAGCGCCTGGCCGAAGCCCTGCGCGAGGCCACCGATGACCTGCGCCTCAACCATCAGCGGGTTGACGACTTCCCCGCAATCGTCGACGCCGATGAAGCGGACGACCTCCGGCTTGCCAGTGTCAGGCTCGATCCGCACGACGGCGATGTGCACGCCGAACGGGAACTGATTGCCCTCGGCGCGATAGAAGGCGTTCTCGTCCAGGCCGGGCTCCATGCCGGGCGGCAGGCGATCCGGAGCGTAGGCGGCGGCAGCGAGGCGATTGAATGGGATGCTGCGGTCGGGAGAGCCGGCAACCTGGGCAGCGCCGCGCTCCAGGACGATGTCATCGGGCGACACTTCGAGCAGCCCGGCGGCGATTTGGCGGAGCTTGTTGGTGAGCTTGCGGCTGGCGACGATGGCTGCCGCGCCACCGAGGGTCAGGCTGCGCGAACCGAAGGTGCCGATGCCTTGCGGCGTGCGGTCGGTATCGCTGGCGACGATGGTGATCTGGTCGAGTGGGACGCCGAGCTCGTCGGCGACGAGCTGGACGATGCTGATGTCAGTGCCCTGGCCGTGGGGCGACACGCCGACGGCGACGGTGACTGCGCCGCCAGGCGTGATGCTGACCTCGGCGCTATCCCAGCCACCTCCGGACGGCTCGACGAAGACGGCGACGCCGATGCCGGCGACTTCTCCGGCGGCGCGGAGCGACTCGACATGCTGGCGCGCGGCGGCGTAGTCGAGACGATGCAGAGCGATATCCAGCGCACGCTCGTAATCGCCGCTGTCGTAGACCACGCCGGTCGCGGAGCGGTACGGGAACGCTTCTGGTGGGATGAAATTGCGACGGCGGAGGTCGAGCGCGTTGATGCCGGTAACGCGGGCGATTTCTTCGATCAGGCGCTCGATCATGTACGCCGCCTCGGGGCGTCCCGCTCCGCGGTAGGGGCCGGTCGGTGTGGTGTTGGTCATGACGCCGTAAACGTCGGTGACGAGATTGGGGATGCGGTAGGCGCCGCTGGACATGATCAGGGTGCGCTGGCCGTGGGTAGAGGCGTTGTATGCGCCGCAGTTGACCAGGACCCGGACGCGCAGACCGGTGATCGTGCCATCGGCTGCAACCGCAGCTTCGAGCTCCTGTACCTGGTCGCGGCTCTGGTTGGCGATTCGGAAGTACTCGCTACGGAGCTCGACCCACTTCACTGGTCGCTGAAGGCGGCGGGCAATGGCGGCAGTTAGTAGATACTCCGAGGCGTGGCGACCCTTGGTGCCGAATGCTCCGCCGACATCCGGCGCGATGACGCGGATGGCGTGCTCGGGCATGTTGAGCACCTGGGCGATCTGTGATCGGAGACCGTGCGGTGTCTGGGTCGATGCATGGATGGTCAGGCGGTCGGATTTCGGATCAGGCTCGGCGAGAACCGCCTTTGGCTCGACGTAGACCGATGCGACGCGCGGGACAACGAGGCGCAGGGGAACGCGCCAGTGGGCTTCGTCCAGGGCGGCATCGACATCACCGCTGCCGGCGTGCATGTGGTAGGCGACATTGCTGTTCCAGTCGTCATAGATGCGCGGCGCGTCGTCGTGCATGGCTTCGGTGGCAGTGGTGACGACCGGCAGCTCGCGATACTCAACATCCACCAGTTCGGCGGCGTCATGGGCAGCTTCTGCTGATTCAGCGACGACAGCGGCGACAGCGTCTCCAGCAAAGCGCGCCTTGTCGATGGTTAGCGAGTGGCGCAACATCGGGCGATTGGGGAGCCACGCCGGGTCGTGGATTGGCTGCGGGTCGAGCCAGTCGGAGAGGTCTTCGCCGGTGATAACAGTCACGACGCCGGGCGCGGTCAGCGCGGTAGTTGTGTCAATCGACTCGATGGTGGCGTGGGCATAGGGCGAGCGGACGAAGGCGATGTGCAGGCAACCATCTGGCTGAAGGTCGTCAACGAACGTCCCGCGGCCGGTCACAAGCATGCGATCCGCGTCGCGACGGAGCGATTGACCTACGTACTGCCCGTCCGGCGTCCCTGCCATCTGTAACCCCTTTACCCTGCGCTCAGGCACCCACCACGACTGTCCGGTTCGTCTGGAAGTTTCCCCGAGTTGGACGGCGCGGTCAACGCGTGGCGCGCCAGAGATCGATGATCCGGCGGTCGCGGTGAAACGCGAGCGGCGGCAGATCGTCGGGATCGAATGCGCCGATGTCGAGGCTCTCGCTCGACTTGACGAGCGGCTGTTCCGGCGCGGAGGCGTGGTAGGCGGCCAGGACGACGACCTCGCCACGCTCAGAGACGATACCCAGGGAGGTCAGCTCGGTGATCGTGATGCCGGTTTCTTCCCAGACTTCGCGACGCGCGGCGCTCTCAATGTCTTCGCCGCGATCGACGAATCCGCCGGGCAGTGACCAGAGGCCGCGAGCCGGCGTCATCGCGCGGCGATGCAGGACGATCTTGCCGCCGACTTCGAGGACGACAACGGCTGAAAGCTTCGGGTCGGCGAACCAGGTGAAGCCGCAGGATGGGCAGACCGGGCGCAAGCGGGCGTGGCGCTCCTGCAACGACATGGGGGCACCGCAGCGCTGGCAGAACGCGGGCACATCGGGCGCGCCGAGCGACGACCAGTCGAGCAGTAATGCTGCGTAATCGTCCTCCGTGTCAACATCGCGGGGGGCCGGGGAGCGGGTCCAGTCGATTTCGCGAATGCGATCGCGATGCTTACGGAGGATATTGCGCGCGCCGACATCGCCGGTGAGGGCCATCAGTTCGGCGAAGATCGCGCAACTGAGCAGGACCGGGTTGCCGGGGCCGTCGGCGTAGTGCGGCCTGACAGCGATATCGGTTGACGGATTGTATTGCGCAGCGAGCTCCGTTAGCAGTTGTCGGGGGACGAGCGGCTGGTCGCCGAGCAACACGATTGCGCCGCTTACCGTTTCGGGCAGGGCGGCGAGACCGGTACGCAGCGAGGTCGACTGACCGGCCGCGAAGTCGGGGTTGATGGCGACGTCGAAGCCATCGGAATCGACCGCTGAGCGAATCTCCTCGGCGTGGGCGCCGAGGACGAGAACGCGCGGACCGTGCGACCAGTTGCGCGCGATATCAAGCGTCAGGCTCAGCAGCGGAACGCTTGATACAGGGAGCATTTGTTTTGGCCGACCGAGGCGCGACGACGTTCCGGCCGCCAGCACGATGACAGCGATCTCACCAACCGTCATGCGGTGGATTTGGCTCCGGCCAGCACGTTCGTTGCGCGGGGGCTCTTGCCGCGCCGGACCGCAATGATCTCAGCCAGAATGCTCAGCGCAATCTCAGCCGGCGACTTTGCGCCGATGTTGATGCCGACCGGCCCGTAGATGCGATCGAGCTGCTCGTCGGAAAAGCCTTCCAGCTTGAGGCGCTCGCGGCGCTCCGCGCTCGTCTTGCGGCTGCCCATCGCGCCGATGTAGCCGACGTTGCTGGCGAGCAGCGACGTGATGGCCGGGTCCTCAAACTTCGGATCGTGGGCGAGGCAGACGGCGGACACGCCGGGGTGGAGATTGATCATTGCCAGCCCCTCGTCCGGCCAGGCGTCAATCATCCGGTCGGCGTGCGAAAAGCGCTCTTTCGTCAGGAACTGCTCGCGGGCATCGATGACGGTCGTCTGGAAGCCGAGCTCCTTCGCGAACGTCACCAGTGGGATGGCAATGTGGACGCCGCCGATGATCACCAGATGCGGCGGCGGGGTGTGTGCTTCGATGAAGAGGCGATTGTCGCCATCCTCGAACTGCGTCGTGCCGCCGTCCTGAGCCATCGAGGTGATCTTTTCGCGCACAGCATCAGTGTCGGCGCTGCCGAGCGAGCCGACCCAGCGCTCGGGCGGCAGGAACAGGATTTCGGAACCAGCATCCGGGCCGGCGATGACCGTCGCCTGCACGGCAGTCTGGTCGGACTCGATAGCTTCCGATAATGCAGCGTAGATCTCGGGACGCATCGTCAGTCTCCTGTCGCGATGCGCTCGACGAAGACGTCGATCTCGCCACCGCAGGACAGGCCAACCTCCCAGCCCATCTCGTCAGAGATACCGAATGAGACGAGTTGTGGGACGCCGGAATCGAGGACTTCCATGGCGGTCTGGACGACAGCGCCTTCGACGCAGCCGCCGCTGACCGAGCCCTGCATCCGGCCCGTGCGGGTGACAACCAGCTTCGCACCAATTGGTCGCGGAGTTGATCCGGCAGCGCCGACGACGGTCGCGAGCGCAACCTCTTCGCCCTCGGCAGTCCACTCCTGAATGTATTCAAGGACATCACGCATGTTTGTTCTCCGATCGGTGCGGGCAAGTGGGTGCCATCGTTATTGTATAGCGTTATACCGGAGCGCGGAATTCCCGAGAGAGATGCGAAACACCCCGTCCAGGGATAGGGACGGGGTGTCTTGAAGGTCGACTATGGGACTGTCGGGTTAGTCGTCGACGCGATCGTAGACGCGGCCGCCGAGGCGGATAAAGCGGGTGCGGCCGTTGTCGTCGGCGATGAAGTCGGTGCGCGTGCCGGCGGTTGGGCCGGTGGTGGAGATGCACTCATAGTCGCTGATTGGCCAGACCCAGCTCGGCGGGAGCTCGCGCTCCTCCGGCGAGAGCGGGTTGACCTTCGTGCGGGCATCGATGCGCAGCGAGCCGTTGTCCGGCGACAGCGTCAGCACAGCCATCTGGCTCTCGTAGGTGCCGGCCATGTTCGCGATGTGCACTGGCGTCAGGTCGACTGGCGCCGGCTTCTCGTCAGTGAGGCCGCAGTGCTCGCGCAAGGCCCACTCGTTGAGCGCCGAGTTGACCGCCCAGCCGTCATCACCGTCGGTGAGGATGGCGATGGCGTAACCCTTTGACGGGACAACGGACAGGCGGGCCTGGAAGCCGTTGGTCGAGCCACCATGACCAACGACGCGCACGCCATCGAGGTCGTTGATGTCCCAGCCGAGGCCCCACGACTGCGCGAAGTTAGCAGCTGAAGTCTGGATTTCCTGCATGGCGCGGACGGATTCCTCTGAGAGGATCTGCTCGTCATCCACCTTGCCGTTGTTGATGTGGAACTTGGCGAAGCCCAGCAGGTCGGCGACGGTGGCGATGATGCCGCCGGCCGGATTGACCGCGCGCGGGAGCTGATAGGCGCGGGCGACCTCGATCTTGCCTGAGCCCGGTTCCGTCTCGACATGGCCGACGGCGACCGGATAGACGATCGCCTGCGCGGCGAAGAAGAATGAGTGGTCGAGGCCCAGCGGCGCGAACACTTTCTCCTGCATCGCCTGTTCGAAGGGCATGTCAAGGATTTTCTCGATGATTGCGCCCGCGAGGTTGAAGCCGCTGTTGCAATAGGACCAGATCTCGCCCGGGCTGGTGATCTGGCGGAGCGTGCCGTACTGCGCAATCGCCTTGGAGAGCGCATCGTCGCCGACGCCGAAGTCCTCGAAGAAGTCACCGAACAGGCCGCTGGTGTGTGTCACCAGGTGGCGCATCGTGATCGTGGCGAGCGCGTCGGCGTCCTTAAGCTCAAGGTCTGGCAGGTAGGTGCGGACGGGCTCGTCGAGGTCGATCTTGCCCTCGTCGACGAGGAGCATGACCAGCGTGGTGGTGAACACCTTGGAGATCGAGCCGATCTGGAGCAGGTGATCGGCGGTCATTGCCTGCTGCGTTTCGATGTTGGCGAGGCCGAAGCCCCAGGTTTCGACCTGACCATCGCGCAGGATGCCGACGGCGACGCCCGGGACGTTCCAGTGCTTGAGAAGATCGTTTGCCAGCGGCTCAAGCGCTGTGTAGGCTGACGTATCGAGCGGCTGCTTTTCAGGTGACTCGGTCGCTGTCATAGCGTCCCTCTCTATTGTGCTACACACGCAATCACAAATTGGCGTGAGCGTGCTGCCAACCGGCCGGGCACCGAGCAGGCCGGTGGCAACCATCAACGCACGTTGTTATGGGCAGGGCTAGCGATTGCCCTGCGGATCCAGGGCGTCCCGCAGACCGTCGCCCAGCAAGTTGAATCCCAGCACCGTGAACGCGATGAAGATGCCAGGGAATGTTGTGATCCACCACTGATCGCGCAGGAAGTCGCGGCCCTGGCTGAGCATGGCTCCCCACTCGGGCGTCGGTGGCTGCGCGCCGAGGCCGATAAAGGAGAGGGCTGCTGCGGACAGGATCGCGCCGGCGATGCCGAGCGACGAGAGGACGATCAACGACGAGATCACTTCCGGGAAGATGTGCTTCGAGATGAGGCGCACGTCTCGCGCACCGATGGCGCGGGCAGCCTCAACGTAGTCTTTCTCTTTCGCGGCCATCACCTGGGCGCGAACGAGTCGCGCATAGGATGGCACGGACCCGACACCGACGGCGATCATGACGTTCTGGATGCCATTTCCGAGGACAGCAATGATCGCGAGGGCGAGCAAGAGTCCCGGGAATGCCAGCATGATCTCGATCAGGCGCTGGGTGACCATATCGAACCAGCCGCCGTAGTAGCCGCCAATCAGCCCGATGAGGGTGCCGACGACCATCGCGATGCCGACGGCGATGAGGCCGACCTGTAGCGAGATGCGCGCACCATAAATGATGCGGCTGAAGATGTCGCGGCCGAACTCATCGGTGCCGAACAGATGGTCGCGGCCCGGCGCAATGAACTGATTGATCAGATCCTGCTTAGTCGGGTTGGCCGGTGCGATGATCGGCGCAAGCAGGGCCATAAGAATGAGCAGCGCGACGATCGTCAGGCCGACGACGGACTGGCGCGATCGCAGGAGTCTCATGAGGACGAGCTGCCCGGGCGATCGTGATACGCGCAGTTGGGATGTATTCTGGACAGTCGGGCGATCGACCGACTCACGGACTTCAGTCACGGTTGGTGTCTCTTCCCTCCCCATTGTCATACCTTAGCCGTGCCGAACGCGTGGGTCGAGCACGCTATAGAGCATGTCGACGACGAGATTGACGACGACGTAAATGACTGCGACGAGGAGCACAATTCCCTGGATCAGAGGAAAGTCACGGTTCGCCAACGCCTGCACCGCGAGCATGCCAATGCCGGGGTAGGCGAAAACGGCCTCGATGATGAATGCACCACTCAGCAGTCCACCGATCTGAAGACCGAGGATGGTGACGATCGGAACCAGAGCATTGCGGAAGGCGTGGCGCATGACGACGATCCACTCGACGAGTCCCTTTGCCCGAGCAGTGCGCACATAGTCCTGGTTGAGAACGTCCAGCATCGCCGAGCGGGTCATGCGCGCCAGGATGGCCGAGGCGAGGACGCCGAGCGTCACCGTGGGTAAGACGAGGTGTTTCCAGGTGTCTGCTCCCGCGACGGGGAACCAGCCTAACTTCACCGAGAAGAGCATCATGATCATCAAGCCCAGCCAGAAGCCGGGGATCGAGACGCCGACGATGGCGACGAGCATGCTCAGGAAGTCGAGCCAGGTATTCTTGAAGGTTGCTGCCATTACCCCGGCGACGACGCCGATGAGCGTTGACAGTGCGAGACTGGCGATTGTGAGCTTGATCGTGTTCGGTAGTCGGTTTCGAATCTCTTCGGAGACCGGGCGCTTGGTGCGATACGACTTGCCGAGGTCGCCGCGCAGTGCATTGCCGACGAAGGAGGTGTATTGCAGGTAGATCGGCTTGTCGAGGCCCATATCCTTGCGAATTTGCTCGCGCTGTTCGGGGGAAGGAGGTGCCAGGTTGGTGAACATCATGTCGATCGGATCGCCCGGAACGAGGCGAACCATGGCGAACACAAGCACGCTGACGCCGATCAGCACCGGAATCGTTCCCAGCAGGCGGACGAGAAGAAACTTGACCATGTGGCCTTCCATACAGGCGTTGCCCGACCTGACAGCAGGTCGGGCAACGTCATGAGACTGCTAGAGCTCCTGGTAGGCATCCATGTAGGTGACGCCACCCTGCGGCCCGAACTTCACGCCCTTAAGGTCGGCGCTCCGGACACCCCAGGTTGACACCGCGCTCCACAGCGGGACGGCGGCACAATCGGCCAGCGCGATCTTCATCGCATCCAGGTAGGCGGCAGCGCGTTCGTCCATGTCGGATGTGCTGCGGCCGGCGACGACGGCGTCCTTGTACTCGGGGCTGTACTGCTGATAGAGGCCGAGCTGGCCTTCGCCATCGGTCATCATGAAGAGCAGATCGGACTCTGACCAGCCCCAGCCCATGAGGTCCATCTGGGAAACGTTCTCGGCGAGACGGGCCAGGACGGTGGCGACTTCCATCGTCTCGAGCTTGGCGGTGATGCCAACCTCGGCCAGCTGGCCCTGAATGACCTGTGCAATGCGCTCCTGGGTGGTGGCGTTCCAGGTCCAGAAGACGACTTCGAGCTTCTTGCCGTCCTTCTCGCGGACGTCGCCGTTCTTGACCCAGCCAGCTTCGTCGAGCAGGGCATTGGCCTTGTCGGTGTCGTAGTGGTAGCCGAACTCCTCAATGTCCGGGGTGTAGCCCCAGTTGCCGGTCGGCATCAGGCCATAGTTTCGAACGGCTGTGCCTTGCAGAATGCGGTCGATGATGGTGTCGGCATCGACGGCGTGGGCCACGGCCTGGCGCACCTTGAGGTCATCGAACGGAGCCATGAACTCCAGAGTGCCACCATTGTCGACAATCGAGAACTCGATGAATGAGATCGACGTCGACTGATCGGGCTTGAGCAGCGTGTAGTCGCTCTGGCCCTCAAAGCGCTCGATCTGCTGAGCGGGCATGGCGAAGAAGTTGATCTCGCCGGTCTCGAAGGATGCGACCTGGGTCTGCTCCTCCGGGATGTTACGGTAGACAATCTCTTCGAGGTACGGCGCGCCCTTGTTGTCGTTGTACGAGCGGACGTTGACGTAATCCTCGTTGCGGGTGAGGGTGATGGTTTCGCCCTGGACCCACTCCTTGAACTTGAACGGGCCGCTACCGACTGGGTTGATGCCGAAGTCGTCGCCATACTTCTCGACGGCAGCCGGCGAGATGATGCCGAAGTAGGCGATGGAGATGTTGCCGAGGAGCGGTGAGAAGACGCCCTTAAGGTGCAGGGTGACGGTGTACTCGTCGATGACTTCGGTCGAATCGAGCATTTCCAGCCAGCTTGCGCTCGGCGCTGCGGTCGCAGGATCGGTCACACGGTCGAACGTGAACTTGACTGCGTCGGCATTGACCGGCGTGCCGTCGTGGAAGTTGATACCCTCACGGAGCTTGAACGTGTAGCTCAGGCCGTCTTCCGCGGCCTCGTAGCTCTCGGCAATGACGGGCTCGAACTCGAGGTTCATGTTGCGGCCGATGAGGGTGTCGTAGATCTGCGAGAAAACCTGCCACGAGATCGAGGCGGTTGTGTGGTGCGGGTCGAGCGTATCGGAGTCGCCGGAACGTCCCCAGATGAGGCGTCCGCCAACCTTCGAGCGATCGACTTCCTCGCCGGAGCTTTCGCCGGTCGATTCGGTTGCTTCGCTCTCGCCAGTCGCCTCAGTGGCCTCGCTGTCGCCGGCCGGCGCGGTGGCGTCGGTCTCGGGCGTGGAGCCGGACTCGGTTGAGGCGGTGGTGGCGGTCGGGCTTGTGCTCTCTTCGTCGTCATCGCCACCGCAGGCGGCGATTAATGGGGCGGCGAAGGCCGCGCCGATGCCGGCAACGCCGAAGCGCAGGATCGTGCGGCGCTTAATCGGCGACTGCAACTCGCTGAGTGCTTCCAGTGGATTACGCATGTTCTCAAGTCTCTCCTTCACATTCCATCCCAACTTATGGTTCCCGCTCACTACGCTGGTGCTTGTTCGCCCTGCTCGGTTATGACCTCCCTTTCGTGTGCTCGGTAGAAGTCGTTGTTGATCGCGCCGTCGTGCTACGTCTCGCACTGGGTGAGGATTAACGGCGCTTGGGTCTGTCGGTGTCGGCATGCGGAAAGAGCGCGAATTGCATCTCGACCCGCACTGGCCCATCAGGGTCGTTCAGGCGCACGAAGTCGCGCTCGATATCGCCGAGGCGCTGGCGGATTTCGGCGACATTCTCGGGCGTTGTCCAGATGGTCCGCTGCGTGATGCGCAATAGCTCGGGATGACGCTCGACGGTTCCACTCGCAAGCGCAGTGCGGAGGTCTCGCGCTGAGCCTTCGACGGTTGACGCCAGAAAATCTGCTCCCCCGACAGGATCGCCACCGTTGTAAAGCAGCGATGAGAGAAGCCGGTAGTATCGCGCGGTGGCGCGATAGTACTTGTTCTGGATGCCGGAAATGACCACCGCGTCAACGAGCTGGACCATGCCGACATTCTCCAGCTCGGAGACGTGATAGTACAGCGTGTTCGACTTGATGCCGAGCAGGTCGCCTATCTCTTTGACGGTGTGAGCATCCTGGATCAGGACGTCGAGGATCTGGAGGCGCAGCGGGTTGGCGACGACACGCAGCTTCTCGATTGTGTCGATCAGGTATTCATCAACCTGCACGAATGGGACCAGCTCGACGTTCATCTCTACGGGCCTACACATCTCATTTGGAATGGTCAAATCCGTTTGAGAGTATAGGAACGGTGTGTCGGAATGTCAAAGGCCGAATATCGAGGCAGCAAGCATCTGCATTGCCGAATCGGCAATGATCTGGGCGGCGCTGCTGAGATCGGGCTGAGTGGCGTTAGACCACCTGGCGCAAACGCCCGGTGGTGACGTCGTAGACGAAGCCGTGGATACGGATGTCCGCGCGGATCATCGGTGAGTTGCGGATCGTCTCGACATCTGCGCGTACCGTCTCGTCTGGATCGGTGATCGGCAGGAAGTCGATGTGTGACACGTCCGCGCCGAGGTCGCTCAGGAGCTCGTCACGCATCTGATCGTTGGTGATCTTGGTCATGCCGCAGTCTGTGTGGTGGATGACGAGGAAGTAGCGGGTGCCGAGCAGGCGGTAGGAGAGGACCAGCGAGCGGATGGCGTCGTCGCTGGCACGGCCGCCGGCGTTACGAATGACATGCGCGTCGCCTTCCTGCAGGCCGAGGATGCGATCGGGGTCGATGCGGGAGTCCATGCAGGTAAGGATTGCGAGCTGGAGCCGTGGGGTGCGAGGGAGCTTTCCTTCGCGGAATGCTTCGCTGTACTGCTCGTTGGCGTACAGCAGGTGCTCCATTAGTGTCATCGCCCGTGCCTTTCGTTCTATTGTCACCACCGCGCCGCTCGTCATTGTCACACTAAGTGGACGCTGGTGCGACGTGCCGCGCGGCAGAAAGAAGCGGCGGTGCTGATTGCACCGCCGCTGTTGTCGTCTGTGTCGCCTAGACCGATGTCATGCGCTGCTGGACGAACTCCAGCGGTGCCTGGCGGCGGACTGGCCGATATTCGCCGATGTTCGACAGGTGCTCTGCGAGGAGCTCGAGGCTCTCGAGGTTATGCACCGGCAGGAAGTCGTCGATGAACGGCAGGGCGGCCTGCATTCCGCGGGTGAGTGGCTGGTAGCGTGGCGACCCGAGGAGCGGGTTGAGCCAGATCAGCCGGTAGCAGGAGCGTTGCAGCCGCATCATCTCGTTGCCGAGGAGCTGCGGGTCGCCGCGATCCCAACCGTCGGAGATGATCAGGACCACTGCGCCGTTGCGCAGGACGCGTCGTGCCCAGTCCTGGTTGAATGACTGGATCGATTCACCGATGCGAGTGCCGCCGGCCCAGTCCTGGACCTCCTTGGAGACACGAGTGATGGCTTCGTCGATCGGTCGCTTCTTGAGGACGCGAGTGATGCGCGTCAGGCGCGTGCCGAAGACGAACGCCTCGACGCGGGCCATGTCGTTCTCGATCGTGTGGATGAACTGCAGGAGCAGCCGCGAGTAGCGGTCCATCGACCCGGAGATGTCGCAGATGACCACGAGCGAGCGCGGCTTCATCTTGACCTTGCGCTCGGAGATCCGGAGCGGGACACCGGCGGTCTGGAGCGACTTGCGCATGGTGCGACGCGCATCAATGAAGCGGCCCTTCGGGGTCGCGACCTTGCGGCGCGACTTGCGCATGCCGATCTCCCACTTGAGGCGCTTCATCAGGATGCGCGCCTGCTCCAGCTCTTCAGCGGTGAACTCGGAGAAGTCCTTCGTTCGCAACGCTTCCGAGCCGCTGTAGGTCAGGACCGACTCGAGGTCACTGTCATCGGCGTCGGCGAGATCGCCGGCGTCGGCATCGTCGTCGACGGCGAGGCCTTCCATGCCTTCACCGAACTCGGACTGACCGTCGCCGTCCTCAGTCTCAGCATCGTCCAGACCCTCGATCGGCTCCATCGAAGAGTCGTCCGAGGGCTTGAAGATCTGCTGATCCTGATCGTTCGCCGGTCGCTTCGAGCGCCAGTAGGCGTCGAAGAGGATCGAGAACATCTCTCGATCCTCGCCTTTGGTCACGAGGCAGGCTTCGGCGGCATCCTTGAATACGCGGCGGTTGTGTATACCGACGTAGTCGGTGGCGTTGACAAAGTCCATCACCTGCGACGGCGTGACCTTGATGCCGTTGGCACGCAGCAGACGTCCGAACCGGAGTGACCGGCGGAGCAGCTGCTGCCCCGGCTCCTTCACGTTGCCGTCGCGGGCCGGCGCTGCGCTAGTCATTGCTCGCCGCTGCCGAAACCAGTTCGTCGAGCTTGTTCTTGCGCACCGTCTGCACGTCCTCCTGATGCTTCAGGATGGCACCGAGGGTGGCAGAGGCGACCTCAGACGACAGCTCGCGTTGCGAGAGCGCCATGAGCGCAGCTGCCCAGTCGAGCGTCTCGGCGACACCCGGCAGCTTGTAGAGATCCACCTGACGCAGGTCATGCACGAAGTGCGAGATCTGCAGGGCGAGGCGATCGTTGATCTCTGGCACCTTGGAGGTGACGATGCGGTATTCCTTGTCGACCGTTGGGTAGTCAACCCAGTGATAGAGGCAGCGGCGCTTGAGGGCGTCGTGCAGCTCACGGGTGCGGTTCGAGGTAATGATCACGATCGGCGGGTGCTCCGCGGTCATCGTGCCAAGCTCCGGGACGGTGACCTGGAAGTCAGACAGGAGCTCCAGCAGGAACGCCTCGAACTCTTCGTCAGCGCGGTCGATCTCGTCGATCAGGAGGACCGGTGCCTTGCCACGGTGCTCAATTGCCTGCAGCAGCGGGCGCTTGATCAGGTAGTCCTCGCTGAAGATCTCGGCCATGGCCGCGTCGCGGCTTTCTTCCGACGCCTCGGCGGCACGGATGGCGAGCATCTGGCGCGGGTAGTTCCACTCATACACGGCGTGCGAGACGTCCAGACCCTCGTAGCACTGCAGACGAATCAGATCGGTCTGGAGAATCGCGGCAAGAACCTTGGCAATTTCAGTCTTGCCGACACCGGCCTCGCCCTCAAGAAGGAGCGGCTTGGGAAGTCGGAGCGCAAGGAAGATCGCCGTAGACAGGCTGGTATCGGCGATGTACTTCTGCGACGCTAGCGCTTCCTGAACGTCTTCAACCGATCCCAATGACGGCACCGGCTGTGCTGTAACCTGCGACAACGAACGCTTCCTCACTCTCCCCGCCAAGCTGCGGTTCAGGCGCATCCCTGATTATTTTTGCAACTTGCGCGGCCCAGTAATACACCAATACTGTGAAGTATACTCCCGAATCCCTCTTTACCGTTCTCTTCTGTCAAATCAGGTTTACGGATTTGCCGATTCAGGCGCAGGCTTGGCGATTCCCTGCCGAAGACTCCGGCGGATGCGGTAGCGCACACGCTATCGGAACTCGCGCGTCTGCGCAAACAACACCCCGCTTCACGTGAGCAGCGAAGCGGGGTGTGAATGTCGCGATGACGAGTGGGTTTAGAGTCCGGCGGCCCGCATGAGCGCGCGCTTGGCGTACACCTTGGTCAGGTGAGCGCGGTACTCGGCGGATGCGAAGTGGTCGCCGGCCCAGTCCTGGTCACCAACGTTCTCGACGGCGGCCTCGATTGCGGCGGCGTCGACGTTGCCACCTGCCAGCGCTTCCTCAACGCCGGTCAGGCGGGTTGCCTTGTAGGTCGCGCCAGTGACGGCAACCTTGACGGCCGAGCCATCGATGCTGGCGGCGACGCCACAAACGGCGTAACCCGACGCCGGGTGGGCGAACTTTTCGTAGGCGGACGAGCCACTGGCGGCGGGCAGCTTGATCGCTGTCAGCACTTCTTCCGGCTCCAGCGCCGTGGTGAGGATGTCGACGAAGAAGTCATCGACGCCGATCTCGCGCGAGCCGTTCGGTCCCTGAGCGACGAGCGTCGCGCCGAGGACGAGCAGGGCTGCCGGAGCATCGGCGGCCGGGTCGGCGTGCGCTGCTGCGCCACCAACAGTGCCGCGATTGCGCACCTGAACGTCGCCGACCTTCTGAACAGCTTCGTAGAGTGCGGTGTAGGGCTTGACGGCATCGTTGTTCAGGAAGTCGTTGTAGGTGACGCCTGCGCCGATGGTCAGTCCGCCGTTAGCCGAGATGTGCTTGAGATCATCGAGGCTGCTGATGTCGACCAGCATTTCGGGGGCGGCGAGGCGCAGCTTCATTGCTGGAAGCAGCGAGTGGCCTCCGGCCAGGATCTTGGCCTCCGGGTTTGCCTGCAGGATCTCGACCGCCTCCTGGACGGACGACACCCGCTTGTAATCAAACGGTCGTGGATACATGACTGTTCCTCCCTAAGCCTGGTCGCCCGTCGCGTTCTGAATCGCCGCCCAGAGGCGCGGCGCTGTCAGCGGCATATCCGTGTGATGAATCCCGAGCGGCGAGAGCGCATCGCAGACGGCATTCACGTAGGCCGGTGTCGATGCGATCGTGCCCGCCTCACCGGCTCCCTTGACACCCAGCTCATTCACCGGCGACGGTGTCACCGTGTGATCGAGCTCGAACATCGGGAACTGATCGGCGTGGGGCACAGCATATTCCATCAGCGTGCTCGTGATGAGCTGGCCGTTGTCATCATAGACTGCGCCTTCGACCATCGCCTGGCCGAGTCCCTGCACGATGCCGCCCTGCAGTTGTCCCGCGACGACGAGTGGATTGACGATGTTGCCTACATCGTCGACCGCGACGTAGCGGATCAGCTCGGAATTGCCGGTCGTCGTATCAACCTCAACGACGGCGACGTGCGTCCCGAATGGGAAGGTGCAGTTCGGCGGATCGTAATAGGTCGTTTCGTCTAGGAAGGGCTCCATGCCGTCCGGCAGATTGACCGGCACAGCAGCCGCCAGCGCGATCTCCTGAATGGTCTTGACTTGATCCGGCGAACCCTTGACCGTGGCCTTGCCGTTTGACCATTCAATGTCTTCGACATCGACCTCGAGCATATGGGCCGCCAGCCGCCGCGCCTTGTCGACGATCTTGTTGGTCGAGCGGACGATTGCTTCGCCACCGACAGTGAGCGAGCGACTGCCGTACGTGCCGTAGCCGAACGGCGTGCCGAGGGTGTCGCCAAACTTCAACTGAATGTCCTCGATCGGGACGCCCAGCTTGTCAGCGGCCACCTGGGCGAACGTCGTCTCGTGGCCCTGGCCGTGAGGCATCGAGCCGGTCGTGACGACGACCTTGCCAGACAGATGCACCTTGACGTTAGCGCTCTCGAAGAGACCGGCACCCCAGCCCTCGCTGGTAATGTACTTGGTTGGCGCGATGCCGCAGACCTCGACGTAGGACGAGAGTCCGATGCCGAGCAGGCGGCCGTCGCCAGATTCGCGGCGGCGCTTCTGTTCGGCACGCAGCTCGTCGTAGCCGATCATCTGCAGCGCCTTGTCCAACGCAGGCTCGTAGTCCCCCGAGTCGTACGGCAGCATGCCGATGCCGGTGTCGTAGGGGAATTCGTCCGGCTGGATGAAGTTGCGGCGGCGCACTTCGGCCGGGTCCATGCCGATCTCGTTGGCGACCAAGTCCATTACGCGCTCGATGACGTAGGCAGCTTCCGGGCGACCCGCGCCGCGGTAGGCATCGACCATGGCCGTGTTGGTGAAGACGCCCTGCACCTCGCAGTAGATCGCCGGGATTTTGTAGACGCCGGCGAGCATGCGGCCGTAAAGGGTCGTTGGGATGCCGCCAGACGCGGTCGAGAGATACGCGCCGAGATTGGCGAGCGTGTGGACGCGCAATGCGGTGACCTTGCCGTCGCGGGTTGCGCCGATCTCCAGTTCGGTAATGTGATCGCGACCCTGCGCGGTGGCGGCGTTTGCTTCGCTGCGTGTCTCGATCCACTTAACCGGGCGACCCAGCTTGCGGGCCAGCCAGCCGACCAGGACGTACTCCTGGTACATGAAGATCTTGGCCCCGAATCCACCGCCGAGATCGGGCGCAATGACGCGGATGTTCTGTTCGGGCACGCCGAGGATGAACGCAGCCATCACCAGCCGATGGACATGAGGCGCCTGGCTGGAGAGCCAGAAGGTGAACTCCTCGGTGCCAGCGGCGTATTGCGCGATCGCGCCGCGGTTTTCCATTGGCGTTGCGATCATGCGCTGATTGCGGAGCTTCTGCCTGATCACGATCTCGGCATCGCGGAGACCTTGCTCGGTCTCCTCCTTCTTCCCGCAGTTCCATGAGAAGACGATGTTATTTGGCGCATTCTCGTGGAGCTGGGGAGCGCCCGGCTGGACCGCTTTTTCGGCATCCGACACGCCGGGAAGCTCGACGAGATCGAGCTCGATCATGTCAGAAGCATCACGCGCCTGCTCAAGCGTCTCGGCGACGACGACGGCGACCGGGTCGCCGACCCAGTGCGCCTCGCCCTTGGCGAGTGTATACGGCGTATTGATGTTGTTCTCAACGCCGGCCGCCTGCCAGGCGTATGGCAGCGGCGGGAGATCAATGTCTTCGCCGGTAAACACGCCAACGACGCCGGGCATCTGCTCGGCGGCGCTCGTGTCGATGCCGCGGATCGTGGCGTGCGCATACGGGCTGCGCACGATCGCGGCGTGCGTCATGTTGGCCAGGACGATGTCGTCCATGTAATTGCCACGGCCAGTAATGAAGCGCGGGTCTTCCTTACGTTTCATTGCCCTGCCGATATATGGCTGTTGTTGTTCGACTGCGACCACATTCGCCTCCTCTTGCTACACACGACAGGTCAACAAGAACCGTTGGGAGACGAGACGGGCGCTAGTCGTCGCCGGACGGCTGCCCTGCCATCTTGTTCGCTGCGTACTGGATCGACTTGACGATGTGCTGATAGCCGGTGCAGCGGCAGATGTTGCCGTCGATTGCGTGGCGAATCTCTGATTCGCTTGGGTTCGGATTACGCTGCAGCAGATCGACCGTCGTCATGATCATGCCCGGCGTGCAGAAGCCACACTGCAGGCCGTGCTCTTCCCAGAAGCCTTCCTGAATCGGGTGCAGCTCGCCGTCCTTAGCTAGGCCCTCAATCGTCGTGATCTCGGCACCATCGGCCTGCGCAGCGAGGACCGTGCAGGACTTGACAGCGAGGCCGTCCATCATGATGGTGCAAGCGCCACACTGGCTGGTGTCGCAGCCGACGTGTGTGCCGGTCAGTCCCAGATCCTCACGGATGAAATGCACGAGCAAGCGCCGAGGCTCAACATCTGCCTCGCGCTTCTGACCATTCACCGTGATAGAAACGTGCTGCTTGGTGATCGGTTCGGTTGCCATGTTCCCTCCTTCATTAGAGACCATTCCCCGCCCGAATCATGACGCGCGCCATCGCGCTCACACGCCCGAGAATCGGCCGGTCGCAAGCAATTCCGGCCCGCTTCACTCTGCACCGCATGACGGCGATGGAGTCAAGAATATACGACCTACGAACGCGTCGGCATCGTAGCACGGCGGCAAACACGGTCAATCAATCGTTGAGTAGGCGTACGGTCGATTATCATCAACCGTAGGGGATGTTGCGGCGGAAGGTGAGCTTGGTCTTGGAGCGAGAGGCGGAGGTAGCGTAGGTAGGGAGAGGCACTGTCACACCAGGCTTTTCGGCTTGATGGTCCTTGATGCCACAATCCTAATATGCAAATAGTGGCTTAGACTGTTGACAACTTGTCCTTGGACGGTCAAAGTGAGATCGGTCATGGAAGATTTCGAAGCCTACGAGACGGGCGTGAGATGTCTGCCGCTGGAACCCAGATGCAACTTCCTGCTGGGGCTCAGACTTCACCGCACGGAGGACGCAGTTCGGCCCACAACCCTCGGAGACTTGATCACAGTTATCGCTGCATCCACAAACCGTTGCGTTTTGCGAGTCCACCTGGAATACGATGGCTCGAAAGGCACCTGAGAATGGATTGAAGGTACACATGCGGCGTGGATTCAGTCTCAGATCAGCGGTCGTCATGTTCGTTGTACTCGTAGGTCTCAGTGTTGTTTTTCAGTCGTTGGCATCATCAGAATCCTCTGAGACCCCACGCGATGGCCGCAAGACTGACGATCCCGTGTCAACACCTGATGCGCTTATCCCTGCTCAGGGTGCTGTCGGAATACAGGTGCGAAACACCGAAGCAGGAGCGCCAGCTTTCGGGCCTGAGGAGGTTCGGGATTATTTCGCCAGTACTGATCCCCCGTATTGGGATTCAACGGCGCCGCGCCCGCAGATCGAGAATATTGAGTTCCTGTCCGCGCTCGAAGTTGAATCTCGGCTGGGTCGCAGCATTGACCGGCCAGAGGGATCGCGGATGTGCCTTGTAACAATTCGTGGCCAGTTTGTGCCGCCACTACCACCAGGGGTTCAGGCGCAGGGACGACCAGCCCCGGACACCGCAATGCAATTGGTCTTTGATGGGCAGACCGGCAATTTGCTGGTGTTTGGATTCCCTCCTCCGGAACGATGACTGCATCACTTGCTGACCAGAAGGTGACTCACCAACCGTAGGGGATGTTGCGGCGGGACGAGAGTTCGGGATAGACGCCGCTTTCGATGAGGTGGGCGGCGCGCATGCGGAGGGCCTGCACCTCCAGCGGGTCGAGGTGCGGAGTGAGCAGGTCGGCGATCGCCTTGTCGTCGTGGATGCGGGTGAGACCGGCGATGAGCAGCGGGGCGATCTCTTCGCCGCAGAAGTCCCAGATGACGGTGCGCAGCTTGGGCTGCATGTTGAAGGTCAGGCCGTGGTCGATGCCCCAGATCTTGCGCTGGCGGACATCGCGGAAGCAGTGGCCGGCCTTACGGTCGGCGTTGTTGGTGACGAGGTCGAACAGCGCCATGACGCGCAGTTCGTCCTGATGCTCTGCGCGGAAGTCGAAGTAGTGCGAGTCTAATTCCGGCTCGACGTACTGCTGGATGGTGCCGATGCCATGCGGGCCGTCGCGAATGACGGTCGGCGGGATGAACTCCCAGCCCAGCTCGACCGACAGCAGGTAGGACGCCTGCTCGCGCTGGTAGAGCGTGCCGGAGGGGAAGTCCCAGAGCGGGGTCTCACCGGCGCGCGGCTTGTAGATGCCCAGCATGGGCTCGGCGGACTCTTCAGATTCGTCGGCGTCGGGGTCGGCGAGGACCACGGCGAAGGTGTAGTTCGATCCCCAGGGCACAAGCTTGCATTCGGTGATCGTCCACGACCGCAGGCGGTCGATGGTCGTGGCGCGGTCGTCGCACTGGCCGCTGGTCTGCTCGTCCATATCTGCTCCGGAATCAGTGCTCGTCGGTGGCTCGGGATGATACCGAAACGGCTTCAATCGACCGCTGCGCGCCGGTAAGCACGTCTGCGAAGAAGTCGCGCGCATCGTTTGTAATGTCTTCGAGCATCACTGTACGGAGCCGCTCGTGTTGATGAAGCGAGACCTCAAACGAGCGGCGTTGCTCCAGCGCATACTCACCAGCGGTTTTCTCAGTGACGGGTATGGCGTCGATCGTCCAGCCAATGCTGGCCTTGCGCTTCTTCAATTGCATCTGCAGCACATAGAACGCGGCGTGGATCTCTTGGTCGGTTTGCTCGCCGGTGAGCATATATTGGAACTGGAAGCCGACGCCCTCATCCTCCGGTCGCAGGTCGCGACCGTGAATCGAGACCGTGGTTGCCTCATTCAGCCGCTCGTGAATCTCGTGGCCGAGCGCGAGAACCAGATTGCGATAGGTATTCCAGACTGAAATACGAGGGTCGTAGGGGGTTTCTGGGGGCATTGCGCTTCCTGCAATCGTCGAATGCGAGTCAACGACATTGTACCAATGCGTGGTTGACGGCTTGGGGAGCGGCCAAATCCCGAGGGGATGTGGGGCCATTTGCTATACTCCGGCCCAGCGATGCAGGCCGTATGTAAGGTAGTTTGACCAGTGCGAGTGACCGTCGAGCGCATTCCCGGGAGTTCCGTCGAGCTTGATATCTACGCGGATGATGTCGAGTTTGCAGAGGCATATGAAAAGACCCTGCGAAAGGTCTCTCGGGATATTTCGATCCCGGGGTTCCGCAAGGGTCGGGCTCCGCGTGCCATCGTCGAGCAAATGGTCGGCCGCGAGGCGATCGTCGACGAGGCCGGCCGCGACATGATGGATGATCTGTACCGCCGGGCGATCGAGCAGGAAGAGCTCGTCCCGGTCGGTGAGCCACGGGTCGGCATCCTCCAGCAGGAGCCGATCGGCTTCAAGGTCACAATTGAGGTCTTCCCGACCGTCGAGCTTGGCGACTATGCCAGCGTCCGTGTCGAGCCGCGCGAAGTCGAGCTTGAAGACGACGAGGTGCAGCAGATCCTCGATCAGCTGCAGAAGACGAATTCCGAGTGGGTGTCGGTGGAAGAGCCGCGTAGCCCGCGAGACGACGACAAGGTCATTATTGATCTGAACGTCTACGAGGGCGACGAGGAGTTCCAGGAGCCGGCGACTGACCAGGAGTTCGTCATCGGCGAAACTCCGCTGTTTGATTCACTGGTCGAATCACTCAAGATGATGCTGCCGAATACGACCGGCGAGCTGTCGCTGGCGTTCGAGGAAGATGACATGAGCGTCAACCCTGCCCTGCGAGGCAAGGAGCTGCGCTACGTCATTACGCTGAAGGACGTTCAGCAGCGCGTCCTGCCCGAGCTTGACGATGAGCTGGCCGCCAAGGCTGGCGACTTCGAAAACGTTGCGGCGCTGCGTGCGCAGATCGAGAAGGATCTGCTGCGCAACAAGGCGATGGAGGCACGCGGCGAGGTTGCAACCGAGGTCATCAATGCGATGGCTGAACTGGCAACGATCGAAATCCCCTCCAGCATGGTCGAAAAGGAGCTGGACGACGAGCTGACGCAGTTCCGCTCGCGCCTCGCGCAGCAGGGTATCAGCCTGGAGGACTACCTCACGACGAACGACCAGAGCGAAGACGACCTGCGTGAGGAGATGCGGCCGAACGCCGAGCGCCGAATCCGGAACTCGGTGGTGCTCCAGGAGATCGCGAAGGCCGAGAACTTCGCAGTCACTGACGAGGACATCAACGCCGAGATTGGCCGCCTCGCTTCGGGCGCTGAGAACCCCGAGCGGCTGGCGACACTGTATCAGTCTGACTACTTCCGCGGCCTGCTGGAGAACGAGCTGTTCGACCGCATGCTGACCGATCGTGTGATCAATATCGCGACCGAGGGTCGGGGGGCGGTAACCGGCGCGGGTGCCGCGGCGCTTGAGGCCGAGTTCGCACCGCCGGCAGCGTCGGTTGAGGTCACTCCGGTTGAGGCTGGCGCGGATGAATCTGACGCCGATGCGGATCAGACAGAGGAAGCCGAGTCCGTTGAGCCTGAGGCTGACACCGACGACACAGAGAACGCGGCGGACGCAGCGGCTGCGGACGGCGAAGAAGCGGCGGCCGAGGAATCGGCTGAGGATGATGCTGGTGAGGTGAAGGAATAACCCGAGCCGCAGCGCAGCCGCACATATCCACCAACAGACAATCACCGCTGGCCGATCCTGGTCGGCGGCGAAAGGACACCACAGTCATGGACGACATCTTTCATCCACAGAGCCTCGTGCCGATGGTCGTCGAAACGACCAATCGGGGCGAGCGCGCATACGACATTTACTCGCGGCTGCTGCGCGACCGGGTCATCATTCTGGGAACGCCGATTGACGACCAGATCGCGAACCTGATCTCGGCACAGCTCATCTTCCTGGACTATGAGAACCCGGAGCAGGATATCCGGCTGTACATCGACAGCCCGGGCGGTAGCGTCTATCACGGCCTGTTCATCTACGACACAATTCAGTCGCTGCGCTGCGATGTGGCAACATATGCGTGTGGGCTGACGGCCAGCATGGGCGCTGTTTTGCTGGCAGCCGGAACCCATGGCAAGCGGTTCGCGCTGCCGAACTCGCGCATCCTGATTCACCAGGGGTCAGCAGGCTTCCGCGGTAATGTGCCCGATATCGAAATCGTTGCCCGCGAGACCATGTTCCTGACCGATCGCCTGGTGCAGATCATGTCGCTGCACACTGGGCAGCCGTTCGATGTGGTGAAGCACGACACGGAGCGCGACAAGTACATGTCGGCCGAGGAAGCTAAAGACTACGGGCTCGTTGACCACGTACTCGAATCTCCGAAGCTCCAGGCACTGCGCGAATTGCGAGCGAGCCAGAACGGTAACGCGTCACCAAGTTCTTCAGATCGTTAAGGGGACACAGCGATGTCGGGGTCAAGAGGTGGACGGGTCCATTACCGTTGCTCATTCTGTGGTAAGGGCCAGGAGGAGGTCCGCCGCCTGATCGCGGGTCCGGGCGCGGTCTATATCTGCGATGAGTGCGTACAGCTGTGTCGGGAGATCATCGAGGAAGAGGAGCAGCCGGCTGCTCAACCGGAGCCGAGCTTCACGCGGATTCCGATTCCGAAGAAGATCTACGAGCAGCTGAATCAGTACGTCATCGGCCAGGATCGCGCCAAGAAGATTCTGTCGGTCGCTGTCTACAACCACTACAAGCGAATTTCCGCGCAACTCGATGACGATGAGGTCGAGCTGCAGAAGTCGAACATCCTGATGGTCGGACCGACCGGCTCGGGCAAGACGTTGCTGGCGCAGACGCTGGCGCGGATTCTCGACGTGCCGTTCTCGATCGCTGACGCGACGGCGCTGACCGAAGCGGGCTACGTCGGTGAGGACGTCGAGAACATCCTGCTGCGGCTGATCCAGGCTGCCGGGGATGTGCAACGGGCGCAGACCGGCATCATCTACATCGATGAGATCGACAAGATTGCGCGCAAGTCGGACAACCCGTCGATTACGCGCGATGTCTCCGGCGAGGGTGTTCAGCAGGCGCTGCTGAAGATCATCGAGGGCACGGTTGCGAACGTCCCGCCGCAGAGCGGACGCAAGCACCCGCATCAGGAATACATCCAGATTGATACGCGCAACATCCTGTTCATCTGCGGTGGCGCGTTCGAGGGTCTGGAAGAGGTCGTCAGTCGCCGTGTTGGCACCGGGCGGAAGATCGGCTTCGGCGATCAGCCGGAGGACAACTCGGTTGAGCAGGACGACTTGCTGGCGCAGGTGACGCACGACGACCTGCTGAAGTACGGCCTGATCCCCGAGTTCGTGGGTCGGCTGCCAGTAGCGGTGTCGCTCGATCACCTGTCGCATGAGGATCTCATGCGCATCCTCGTCGAGCCGAAGAATGCGGTCGTGCGGCAGTATCAGAAGTTCTTCCAGCTCGATGATGTCGAGCTCGTCTTCACTGCCGACGCGCTGGACGCGGCGGCGAAGCAGGCGGAGGAGCGCCGAACCGGTGCCCGTGGCCTGCGAACGACGATCGAAGAAGTGCTGCTGGACGTGATGTACGAAATTCCGTCGCTCGAAGGCGTGCGGAAGTGCATCGTCAACGCCGACGTCATCAACAACCGCACGCGGCCACTCTTGATGACCGTCAACGATCGCCCGATCGAGGTCGAGAAGACCGCGTAGGCCAGCGGGATGCTGAAAACTGAATGAGGCGGGGCCGGCGGTAACGCCGGCCCTGTTTTGTTGTTCATATCGGCGTGCAGTCTGCCGGAAGCGGAGGCGGCTTCAATGTGTTCGTAGGGACAGTGCTCGCGCTGTCCTCGTCGTGAGACGACATTCCTGCGCCGACCGATCGAATCTTGATACTGCTCGAGATCTGCGGAAGGATTGGCTCTAATCCGCAGAATCATTACGCCTGCGATGGCGGAACAATGCCGTGCTACCGGACGCTGAATGCGTTGCGATCAAACCGGGACAGCGCGAGCACTGTCCCTACGAACCCGAGGGCAGGGTCAACGCATCAGTCGGCGGCGGTGTCCCTGACTTTGCGCAGGTCGTCCATATGTTCGCCAAAGTGGTAGACGGTGACGCCGAGGACGACGTTGGGGCGGACGCCACGCATTGTCTCGGCCTTGTGCATGAGCCGCTCATAGGTGTCGTTGAGGTACTTGCGGGCCTGCGCGGGCGTGGCCGTGCGCCACGGGGCCAGGCGTTCCTCGTTCCAGACATCGTTGTCGACACCTTCTGGCAAGGGCCAGGAGGGGGATTGGCCGGCGGCGTAGCGGTCGAGGACGTTGAGTGCTTCCTCATTCCAATTGGCCAGATGAATGACGACATCCTGGCCGCGCCAGGTGCCGACTGTGTTGGGAATGCGCAGCGTGGCGTCAGGAATTTCGTCCAGCAGCTGCCGGAGATCAACCCACGCCTGGGAGGCAGATTGCAGCATCTGTAGTCGCTCGTTGGTTGAGATGGCCATGCCGGGATTACTCCTTTGGTCGTCAGTCAATGGATATAGAAGTATGGATGACGCTCTGCTCCTGCGCCAGACGCAACAAACCATAATCGCGAATCCGAGTGAAGAGTTGTACGCTAGCAGTGCGGGAATGTCGCAGTGAGGGGGCGGGATGTGAAAGCGCATGAACTGGCAACGTCGCAGGTTGGGCCGGCGCAACGCGGCTGGATTCTGACGGCCGATCTGCGCAGGAAGAACGGCAAGCGTTTCCTGCGCAAGGGGGCGCGAATTGATGATGCCGCCCTCGCCGAGTGGGACCAGGCCGCCGACGTCATCCTGCACCTCATTGAGCCCGAGGCCGGCGACCTGCACGAGGACGTTGCCGGTCGTCGGCTGGCTGAGGCTGTAGCGGGCGAGGGTATCCTGATTCGCCCACCGGTCCAGAGCCGCCTGAATCTCGCGGCGACGCGCAAGGGGCTGCTGCGGGTCGATCGCGAGCTGCTGTTGTCGCTGAACCGGATCAACGGATTGACGGCGTTCAGCCTGCTGGACAAGCAGCCGGTGCTGCCGGGCAAGATCGTTGCTGGCGTCAAGACGACGCCGATTACGGTGCGCGAAGAGCTGATCAAGCAGGCCGAGAAATTAGTCGCTGAGGCCGGGAGCAAGCCGGTCAATGTAGTGGCCTATGAGCCGCAGCGCGTGGCGGTCTTCGCGACAGAGGGACTCAACGACAAGATGCGGCAGCGTTTCCGCGACAACGTTGAGAAGAAGGTGCGCTGGTACGGCTCGGAGATGACCGACCTGCGGTTCATCGAGCATCACGCAGATGAGGTCGCGGCGACGATTCAGGACTTCCTCGACGACGATGTCGACGTCATCTTCGCGGCTGGTGGCAACACGATCGACCCGCTCGATCCGATTCTGCTGGGGCTGCATCAGGCTGAGGCGGAGATGCTGCATTTCGGTGCGCCGGCGCACCCCGGCAGCATGTTCTGGATCGCCCGAATCGGCGAGGTGCCGGTCGTCAATCTCGCCTCATGCTCGATGTACTCCCGCTCGACCGTCGCCGACCTGGTGCTGCCGACGATCATGACCGGCGTGGGCATCAGTGGTGAGGATGTCGTGCAGCTTGCCTATGGTGGCGTGCTCGATCGTGAGATGGGCTTCCGCTTCCCGGACTACGACGTTGAGGAGGTCGACGAGCCCGACGAGGAGGAGTGACGCCGACCGGCGACATGTTACGATCCGGACACATTCACTCGTGCATTTCACCCAGCGATGCAGGTTTCGGGGAGGAACTGAGGAGGAAGTCTGTGTCCGACAAGGTAACGGTCATTAGTGGCGGCACGGTCGTCACATCGGATGGGCCGGTTCGGGCCGATCTCGTCATTCGCGGCGAGACGATCGCGGCAATCACCGAAGACGCCGGCGACATTCAGGGTGCCGAGCGGATCGACGCGAGCGGGCAGATCGTCGTGCCGGGCGGCGTCGATGTCCATACGCATTTCCGCGAGCCGGATCCGCGCAACGTTGAGGGCTTCGAAACCGGCAGCATGGCGGCACTGGCCGGCGGCGTAACGAGCGCCGTCGAGATGCCGCAGGCCGCGCCGACTTCGAGTACTGGCGAACACATTCGCGAGAAGGCGGCGCTCGTCGAGAAGAACGCGCTGATTGATATCGCACTGTGGGGCGGCATCGTTGGACAGCCTCCGGAGCAGATTCAGGAGATGATCGACGCGGGCGTCGTAGCGCTGAAGGCGTTCATGCCGGCGTCCAGCCCCGGCTTTCCGGCAGCGAACGATCAGGTGCTGCTGGACACGTTCAGGTTCCTCGCCGACGCAGGCTCAGACATCCGTTTCGGCATCCACTGCGAGAACGACACGTTGATGGAGCAGGGCATCGCGCGGATGCAGGCGGCTGGCCGTAAGGACGCGCTGGCACACCACGACAGCCGACCGCCGCTGGTCGAGACTGAGGCAGTGCATCGTGCGTTGTTCTTCGCCGAGCTAACTGGCGCGTGGCTGTATGTTTGCCACTGCGCATCGGCCGACGCGCTGGCGTTGATCAAGGCAGCCAAGGCGCGTGGGGCGAACGTTGAGGTCGAGACGTGCCCGCAGTACCTCGCGCTGGATCACGACGATCTCGTCAAGCACGGTCCGTTCGCGCGCTGCGCACCGGCGATCCGCGACCGGGCTGAGGTCGAGCGCATCTGGGAGTATGTCGCTGACGAGACGGTGGATGTCATCTCGTCGGATCATTGCGGCTACACCGTTGAGGAGAAGCAGGCCGGGCTGGACGACATCTGGAAAGCGCCTTTGGGCCTCTCAGGGGTGCAGACGATGTACCCGGCGGTGTTTGACGAGATGATCAACAAGCGCGGCATGAGCCTCGAGCATTTCGCTGCCCTCTCGGCGACCAACCCGGCCAAGGTGTTCTCGCTGTACCCACGCAAGGGCGTGATCCGGGTCGGGTCTGACGCCGACCTGGCGTTCTACGATCCGAACCGCGCCTGGGACGTGCACGGCAGCGACATGCTGCACCGTAACAAGTGGACGCCGTTCGAGGGGCGGACGATCGGCGCGTCGGTCGTGAAGACGATGGTGCGGGGACGGCTGGCGTTCGACGCCACGCAGCCCGAGCCGGTGCTGAGCAAGGCGGGCGACGGCAAGTTCCTGAGTCGTGGCTACGGCGCGAGCTAGATCAAGACAACGAGGGGCACGGATTTCATGACCTTTACACTCACCGGCGGGACGGTCTATGACGGTCGCGGCACGCCGGGGAAGACCGGCAACGTCGTTGTCGAGGGCGATCGCATCGTCGCAGTTGGTGATGTCGCGCCGCAGGGGGAGCGAATCGATGTCTCCGGGCTGGCCGTTTCGCCTGGCTTCATCGACAGCCATAGCCATTGTGATCTCGTCTGTATGTCCGACCGTCAGCTGTCGCCGAAGCTGCGGCAGGGGATCACGACCGATCTGCTCGGGCAGGATGGTCTATCGGAAGCGCCAATCAAGCGCGAGGATGTTGACCGCTGGCGAACGCACCTGTCGGGGTTGAACGACGACCCGCAGCTCGACTGGACCTGGCGCTCGTATGGCGACTACTTCGAGCGCATCGACGGCGCAGCGCTGAACATGGCCGGCATGGTTGGGCATGGGACGGTGCGCTTGCATGTAATGGGCATGGATGATCGCGAGCCGACTGAGGCTGAGATGCTGGCGATGCAGGCGCTGGTGGATGCGTCACTGTCTGAGGGTGCCTGCGGGTTCTCGACCGGCCTGATCTACTCGCCGTGTGTCTACTCCGATACTCAGGAGCTGATCGAGATCGGCAAGGTCGTGCGGCGGCACGACTCGTTCATGGTCTATCACATGCGGTTTGAGGGTGGTCGCGTGCTCGAAGGCATCGGCGAAGTCAAGCAGATCGCGCGCGAGAGTGGCGCGGCCTGTCATATCTCGCACTTCAAGGCGCGCGGCAAGCATGCCTGGGGTAAGTCGCGCGAGATGAGCGCTTCGGTCGAAGCGGGCCGCGCCGAAGGGCTGGATCTCACCGCCGACCAGTACCCGTACTCAGCCGGCTCGACGATGCTCGGCGCGCTGCTGCCGCCGTGGTGCCACGCGCGTGGTATCGAGGGGCTCAACGCCTATCTGCGCGACCCGGATCGCGAGCCGCAGATCCGTCAGGAGATCGAGCACGGTCGGGCGGACTGGGAGTCCAGTATCGAGAACTCGTCGTGGGACTCGATCATGATCTCCGGCGTGAAGACCGAGGCGAACAAGTGGGTCGTCGGCAAGCGCATCCCGCAGATCGCGAACCAGTGGGGAGTGGATCCGTATCAGGCGATGGTTCGACTGCTGCTTGAGGAGAATCACGCGGTCAGCATGATCCTGTTCATGATGCAGGAAGACGA
>Ga0182738_1000894_pt1 | contig 39712 bp, 40 predicted proteins | sample eDN5th30CBELigMG_FD_128876 | JGI IMG/M metagenome (GOLD analysis project Ga0182738, IMG submission 128876) | Enriched Miracle-Growth compost microbial communities from Emeryville, California, USA - eDNA 5th pass 30_C BE-Lig MG (version 2)... ...
CACCGGAAAAGAAAGCCGAACCGCCGCCACCACCTCTTCCCGCAAAGGAAACACCGGCCTCTCCTAGCCCGGTCCCTAGCTTCAATCCCGTCGTCCAATACGGCGAAAAGGACAGCGGCCCCAAGAAATCCCTCGAAGGAAACAGCGCCGAGGAAGAGGCGAAGCCTTCGGATGTGCAACAGCCGGCGGACGAGCAAACCGAATCCGAAAAGGACGACACAGAGGCCGACGACGCGGAAGTCGAGCTTGCGTTGCCGGATGCGGCCGCAACCCCGACCGCGCGGCCAACGGAGACGGCGCGACCGAAAGAGACGGCCAAAAAGCCGGGCACCCCGAAGCTCAGGCAGGCGAAAAAGCTGTTTTCGCCGTCGGCGAACGGCGCGCCGCTGGCGACGACGGCGATGGGTGATCTGCCGCGCAGCGTGCGTGGAGCCACGCTGTGCGTGTCCGAACTGCGCGAGCAGTTGCTGCGCAACGCCCCGCCCTATTTTGCCGACCTGCTGCCGTCCTCCCCGCTCGAAACCGGCAACGTGATCGATGTTCCGGGCGTGGCTTTCCGCGCCAACGGCCAATGGCGGGACCTGAGCTACCGTTGCGAGGTCGATAGCGACGCCACGAAGGTGGTGTCCTTCGCCTTCCGCATCGGAGAACCGATCCCGCCCGGCGAATGGCAGCGGCGCGGCCTGCCCTCACGATGAGAGGCGTCCACTCGATGAAGCCGACATTGACAGTCAGCTTGCCCACAGCCTAAATCCAAGTTGGATGGTCTTCTTCCCCAACAGGAAGAAGCTAAGAGGGAATGCGGTGCGGGATCGCGAGGTTCCAAAGCCGCGGCTGTCCCCGCAACTGTGAGCGACGAGCCCGCGCCGAAAGCCACTGGAATTATCCGGGAAGGCGGCAAGGGCGGCGACCCGCAAGCCAGGAGACCTGCCGTCCGAACGCAGAATCCGACCGTCCGGCGGGTGTCCCGGACAAGGAGCCCGATTTGGATCGCGACGGCATCTTCCCGGCTGAACCGGCGGACCCTGTGTCCGAAAGCGAGCGCGACGCCCCAGTCGCGGGCGGGGTCACCATCCTCATCTGTTCGACCTGCCGCGACGAAACCGGTTCCGACGCCCATCCGCGCGCCGGCGCCCTCCTCGCCCAGGACGTTCGGCGCGCCGCAACCGGCGACGCCATCCGCGTGCGGACCGTCGAATGCCTCGGCAACTGCAAGCGCAGACTGTCGGCCGCGCTGCTGCGCGACGGCTGCTGGAGCTACGTCTTCGGCGACCTCACGCCCGACAGCGGCGCCGATCTCGTCGCCGGCGCCCGGCTTTTCTCGACCTCCATGGACGGCCTGATCCCCTGGCGCGGCCGCCCCAATTCGCTCAAGCGCGGCCTTGTCGCGCGCATCCCGCCCCTTGCTTTCACAAAGGACGTCCCATGACCGCTTCCGCCGCCCGCGTTCCCTGCACTGTCGTCACCGGCTTCCTCGGCGCCGGCAAGACGACGCTGATCCGCCACCTGCTTGAAACGGCCAAGGGTAAGCGCCTCGCCCTGATCGTCAACGAGTTCGGCGATGTCGGCGTCGACGGCGAGATCCTGAAAGGCTGCGGCATCGACACCTGCCCGGAGGAAAACATCGTCGAACTGTCCAACGGCTGCATCTGCTGTACCGTTGCCGACGACTTCGTCCCGGCATTGGACCAGATTCTCGCGCGCACCCCGAAGGTCGACCATATTCTCATCGAAACCTCCGGGCTGGCGCTGCCCAAGCCGCTGGTGCAGGCCTTTCAGTGGCCCAGCGTGAAGAGCCGCGTCACCGTCGACGGCGTCGTCGCCGTGGTCGACGGCCCGGCGCTCGCCGCCGGCCAGGTAGCGTCCGACATGGAGGCGCTGGCCGCCCAGCGCGCCGCCGACGACAGCCTCGACCACGACGACCCGGTGGAGGAAGTGTTCGAGGATCAGGTCGCCTGCGCCGACCTGATCATCCTGTCCAAGAGCGACCTGATGGACGGCACGGCATCCGCCAAGGCCAACGCCATCCTGGGCGACCATGTGAAGTCGGCGGTGAAAATCGTGCCGACATCGCAGGGCAAGGTCGATCCCTCCGTGCTGCTCGGCCTGGCGCTGGCGGTCGAGGACGACATCGAGAACCGCAAGAGCCATCACGACGGACTGGGCGACCACGAACACGACGACTTCGACACCTTCGTGGTCGAAATTCCCTCGATCATTGACCCGGACAAACTGGCGAATCGTGTCGCGGCGGCTGCCGAAGCCGAGAACGTGCTGCGCCTGAAGGGCTTCGTCGAAGTCGCCGGCAAGCCGATGCGGCTTCTGGTCCAGGCCGTCGGCCCGCGTGTCAACCACTACTACGACCGCGCCTGGGCGCCCGGCGAGGATCGGCGCTCGCGGCTGGTGGTCATCGGCCTCAAGGGTCTGAACCAGTCCGCCATTGAGAGGATTCTGGTGGGGTAATGGCGGCAGCCCCCTCTCCGTCTTGCTTCGCACGCCACCTCTCCCCCCGTTCCGGGGACGAGGAACTTGGCGCCTTTCCTCTCCCCCGCTTGCGAAGGAGAGGTGGCGCGCGAAGCGCGACGGGGAGGGGCCGACGCCTTTCCGACAAAATAGTCAGGCGCCCATGCACATCCTGACCACCACCTCAGCCTCGCTCGACGATATCGCCGAGCCGGTCGACCTGCGCCAGCAGCCGGCCGACATGGTGGCGCTGTCCTTCACCGACAGCGACCTTGCCGGGCTGGCGGCGGCGTGGGAGGCGAAGGCCGACGCCCTGCCCTCGATGCGGCTGGCGTCATTGCGCGACCTGCGCCATCCCATGTCGGTCGATCTCTGGCTGGACAGCGTGGCGGCGCACGCGAAGGTGATCCTCGTGCGCATCCTCGGCGGCTACGACTGGTGGCGCTACGGCTGCGACCGGCTGGCCGCGCTGGCGCGGGAGAAAGGCATCAGGCTTGCCCTGCTTCCAGGCGAGGACCGTGACGCCGACGCCCGCCTCGCGGAAGCTTCCACCCTGCCGGCAGACGAACTCGCCGACCTCCTCGGCTATTTCCGGCAAGGCGGCCCGGACAACATGAAGGCACTGGTGCGCCGCATGGCGGCGCTCGCCGGACAGGGTATCGGGACGAGCGCACCCGTGGAGGTGCCGAAGGCCGGATATTACGAGCCGGGTGTGGGAGTGGTGTCTTCCTTCTCCCCGTTCACGGCGGAGGTGAGAAGCGGTCCGCAAGGCGGACGAAAAGCCCCCAAATGGGCTTTTCGAGCGACGAACGCCCTGAGCCATGGCGAAGGGCAAAAGCAGCAGGGGGACGAGGGGCAGCGCGAGGATACGCAAAGTGGGCTCCCGCCCCTCATCCGCCCCGCCGGCGCACCTTCTCCCCGTGAACGGGGAGAAGGAAGGGCCGCGCCCCGCATCCCCATCCTCTTCTATCGCTCGATGCTTCTGGCCGCCGACGCCGCGCCCATCGACGCCTTGACACAGGCCCTGCGCGACAAGGGCATGGCGCCGGTGCCGATCTTTGTCTCCAGCCTCAAGGACCCCGCTTCGCTGGCCTTCGTCGAGGCGGCGCTGGCCGACCTGAAACCCTCGGCCATCGTCACCGCGACGGCCTTCGCCTCCGGTGCGGAACCCGGCGCCGAGACGCCGTTCGACCGCGCCGGCGTGCCGGTCTTCCAGGTCATCGTCGCCACCACGAAACGCGAAGCTTGGCGGACCAACCAGCGCGGCCTCGCCCCCGCCGACCTCGCCATGCACGTCGTCTTGCCGGAACTGGACGGCCGCATCCTCGCCGGTGCGATTTCCTTTAAGGCCGAGGGCGATACCGATGCCGCGCTCGGCTTCCGCGCTGTCGCCAACCGCCCTGAACCCGACCGTATCGAACAGGTCGCCGGCCGCATCGCCGCCTTCCTGCGCCTGCAGCAGACGCCGCGCGCCGAGCGCCGCGTCGCCGTCTTGATTCCTGACTACCCCAGCGCGCCCGGCCGCACCGGCTATGCCGTCGGGTTGGACGTGCCCACTTCCGTGCTCGCCATGCTGCACGACCTGAAGGATGCCGGCTATACGGTTGAAGGGATTCCGGAATCGCCGCGGGACCTGCTGGAGTTGCTTGAGGTAGGCGGCGACGGGCTAAGTATCGAAGACTACCGCCGCCATTTCACCCATCTGCCCGCCGCCGCGAGCGACGCCGTGGAGCGGGCATGGGGCAATGCCGACGCCCCGTCTTTCCCCTTCCGCGCCGCCACCTTCGGCAACATCACCGTAGCCCTCGCCCCCGACCGGGGCCGCTCGCAGGACCGCCGTGCCGACTACCATGACCCGACGCTCCCTCCCCGTCACGAGCTGGTCGCCTTCGGCCTTTGGCTCCGGAAAAAGCTCGCCGTCCACGCCATCGTCCATGTCGGCGCCCACGGCACGCTGGAATGGCTGCCCGGCAAGACGGTCGCGCTCGGCCAAAACTGTTTTCCGGAAATCGTCACCGGCTCCCTGCCGGTCGTCTATCCCTTCATCGTCTCCAATCCGGGCGAGGCCGCACAGGCCAAGCGCCGCATCAGTGCCGTCACCCTCGGCCACCTGCCGCCGCCGCTGGCGAGCGCGGGCCTGGACGAGAACCAGCAGAAACTGGAGCGGCTGGTCGACGAATATGCACAGGCCGACGGCCTCGACCGCCGCCGTCGCGACCGGCTGGCGAAACTGATCGTCGAGACGGCGCAGGCCACCAGGCTGTCCGCCGAGGCCGGCGTGGCGAGAACAGACGCGCCCGACGAAGCCTTGCGCCGCATCGATGCCTGGCTGTGCGATCTGAAGGATTTCGCCATCAAGGACGGGCTGCATGTCTACGGCCGTCCGGCCGAAGGCGAAACCGATCGGTTGCGCCTCGCCAGCGCCGCCGCCGAGCGGCAAAACCTGCTCGCCGCGCTCGACGGCCGGCATATTCCGGCCGGCCCGTCTTGTGCGCCCGCGCGCGGCCGTAGCGACGTGCTGCCTACAGGCCGCAACCTCTTCACCGCCGATCCGCGCACCATGCCGACGCCCACCGCCTTCGATCTCGGCAAGGCCGCCGGAGACGAAATTGTGACTTCCTATTTGCAGACGCACGGCGACTGGCCGCGCGCGCTGGTCATCGACCTGTGGGGTTCGGCTTCGCTGCGCACCGGCGGCGAGGAGATCGCGCAGGGGCTGGCACTGATGGGTTGCCGGCCGCAGTGGGATGCCGCCACCGGCCGCGTCACCGGTATCGAGGTGCTGCCACCGGCGGCCCTCGGGCGCCCGCGCATCGACGTCACCTGGCGCATTTCCGGCCTGTTCCGCGACATGTTCCCGACCCAGATCGCGCTGATCGACGCAGCCGCCCGCGCGGTGGCCGAACGCGACGAGGACGATTCGGAAAATCCGCTGGCCGCGGCGTGCCGCGCCACCGGCAAAGTCGAGCCGCGCATCTTCGGCTCTTCACCCGGCACCTACGGCGCCGGGCTGGAAAGCCTGCTCGCCGACGGGGCCTGGGAGCAGCGGCAGGACCTCGGCCGCGCCTATCTCGACGCCACCTCGCACGCCTATGGCGGCGCCGAGGGCGAGGGAACGGCGGCGCCCGACGCCTTCGCGGGCCGCATCGCCGAGGCCGATCTGCTCGTCCACAGCGGCGACGATCCCGGCCGCGACATTCTCGAAGGCTCGGCCGACGTCGCCTTCATCGGCGGTTTTTCCGCTGCGGTCGCCGCCCTTGGCGGCAAGGCCGACGTCATCGTGCTCGACACCACCGATCCGCTAAAGCCGAAGCCGCGCTCAGTGGCCGAAGCGGTCGGCAGGGTGGTGCGGGCACGCGCCGTCAACAAGCGCTTCATCGAGGGCCAGATGCGCCACGGTCCGCGCGGCGCCTCGGAGTTCGCAGAGACGGTGGACCGGCTGGTCGGCTTCGCCGAGACGACCCACGCCATTCCGGGCGCTCTCATCGAGGCCGTGTACGACGCTTATATCGGCGACGAACAGGTCCGTGATTTCCTGCTGAAGGAAAATCCGGCAGCCGCCAAGGTCATCGCCGAACGGTTCCTGTCGGCGCGACGGCGCGGCCTGTGGCATCCGCTGCGCAATTCGATCAACGACGATCTCGCCGCATTGATTGCCGAGGCTGAGACACGACAGGTCGCGAAATCGCCCCTTCCTGTTTCGGCGGCACTGTCGCCAAACCCCTCCGAGGCGGCGAAATGACCGTCCTTGCGCAAAGGCGCGGCGCCTGCCCTGCCCTGTCAGCCCCGATGCAAACCGGCGACGGCCTGCTGGTGCGCCTCAATCCGGTCGCGGCTGGTCTTCCCACCGCTGCCCTGATCGGGCTTTGCGAATCCGCCGCCCGCCACGGCAACGGCATCATGGAAATCACCCAGCGCGGCTCGATCCAGATTCGTGGGCTGACGTCGGAAAGCGCCAGCCTGCTGGCCGACGACGTGAATGCGCTGGGCATAGTTGTGCGCACCGGCGTGCCGGTCGAGACGAGCCCGCTGGCGGGCATCGATCCGGATGAAACCGCCGATCCACGTCCGCTGGCGGAGGCCATCCGCACGGCGATCGAAAATGCCGGCCTGTCACGCCGGCTCGGCCCAAAAGTGTCGGTGGTCGTCGACGGCGGCGGCGGCATCGGCATGGGCGCGCTTCTGGCCGATGTGCGGCTGACTGCCGTTCGGCGCGAACAGGAAACATATTGGCATCTGGCCGTCGGCGGCACCGCCGATACAGCAAGGCCGGTGGGCCTGGTGGCCGAAGCGGATGCCGTCAGAACGACCCTCGAAACGCTCGAAGCCATTGCGGCCCTGGGGCGCGAGGGACGTGGAAGGAATATCGCCGCCGGGCGCCTGCCGCCCCGCTCCTCACAAGGAGAATTGGCCGGAGGTAGAGATGTGCAACCGTTGCCGCTCGACTCTACCTCTCCCTTGAGCGCCTTCCTTCTCGCCAACGCCACCCATGCCCTCGGCGTCGCCATGCCCTTCGGCTCGATGCCCGCGGAGCAGATCGCCGAACTGACGCACGCTGCCGCCGGTCTCGGCGCGACCGAAATTCGCCCCGCGCCCGGCCGCATGCTGCTCTTGCTCGGCCTCACCGCCGAATCCGCCGCAACCCTTCAAGCCAAAGCCGCCGCGCTCGGTTTCGTCACCGAGGCCGCCGACCCACGCCTCTCCATCGCCGCCTGCCCCGGTGCGCCGGCCTGCGCGTCGGCGCACATGGAGACGCGCGCGCTGGCCGAGGCGGTCGCAAGGCAGGATGCCGACCTGCTGGACGGTTCCTTCACGCTGCATATCTCCGGCTGCGGCAAAGGCTGCGCCCATCCGGGCTCCACGCCGCTGACTCTCGTCGGCGGCGAGAACGGCGCCGGACTTGTCGTCAACGGAACGGCAAAAACCCTTCCGGCCGGCTACGCCTCAGGCTATGACGCCGCGCGCGGCATCGGCCGGGTGGCAGCGCTGGTGCGAACCGAGGGTCGCCCGGACGAGACCGCCGCCGCCTGCCTCGCCCGCCTGGGCACGGCAACAATCGCAACCGCCTTCTCTGAAGGATGATATGACCGCCTACGACTACATCCACGACGGCAATGCGATCTACGAGCGCTCTTTCGCCATCATCCGCGCCGAGGCCGACCTGTCGCGCTTCTCCGAGGCCGAGGCCGACGTCGCCATCCGCATGATCCATGCCTGCGGCCAGGTCGAGGCGGCGAAGAACTTCGCGTTCTCGGCCGATTTCGTCGTAGCGGCACGTGCAGCCCTCGCCGCCGGCGCACCGATCCTGTGCGACGCCGAGATGGTGGCGCACGGCGTCACCCGCTCCCGTCTGCCATCCGGCAACGAGGTGATCTGCACGCTGCGCGACCCCCGCACCGCAGGAATCGCCAAGGCGATCGGCAACACGCGCTCCGCCGCAGCGATTGACCTGTGGGGCGAGCGCATGAAGGGTGCGGTCGTCGCCATCGGCAACGCGCCGACCGCCTTGTTCTACCTCTTGGAAAAACTGCGCGACGGCGCCCCAAAGCCAGCCGCCATCGTCGGCATGCCGGTCGGCTTCGTCGGCGCGGCCGAATCCAAGGATGCGCTGGCCGACAATTCCTACGGGGTGCCATGGGCCATCGTGCGCGGCCGCCTCGGCGGCTCGGCAATGACCGCGGCCGCCCTCAATTCACTGGCAAGGCCGGGGCTGTGAGCGCGCTGCCTGCATCCGGCCGCCTGATCGGCGTCGGCACCGGCCCCGGCGATCCCGAATTGCTGACGCTGAAGGCGGTGCGCGCGCTCGGCGAAGCCGACGTCATCGCCCATTTCGCCAAGCGCAACGCCAACGGCAACGCCCGCGCCATAGTCGCGGCCCACATGAAGCCCGGCGTGACGGAACTGCCGCTGCATTATCCGGTCACCACCGAGATCGCCAAGGACCACGCCGACTACAAGGCGCAGATCCTCGCCTTCTACGAGGAGTCGGCCGCAAAGGTCGCCGCGCACCTGGCGGCCGGCCGCACGGTGGCGGTGCTCTCCGAAGGCGACCCGCTGTTCTACGGTTCCTACATGCACCTGCACGTCCGCCTCGCCCACCGCTTCCCGACGGAGGTCGTCCCCGGCGTCACCGCAATGTCGGGCTGCTGGTCGACCACCGGACAGCCGATCGTGCAGGGGGACGACGTGCTCACCGTCCTCCCCGGCACCATGCCGGAAGCCGAGCTGACGCGCCGCCTTGAAGACACCGACGCCGCCGTCATCATGAAGGTCGGCCGCAACCTGCCGAAAATCCGGCGCGCGCTGGCCGCGACCGGCAAGCTCGAGCGCGCCGTCTATGTCGAGCGCGGCACCATGGCGAACGGCGCCTCCACGCGCCTCGCCGACAAGGCCGACGACAGCGCGCCCTATTTCTCCATCGTGCTGGTCGCCGGTTGGCTCGACCGGCCCGGCTCCGCTTCCGTCTCAGGAGCCATCCTGTGAGCGGCCGGCTGACCGTCATCGGCCTCGGCCCCGGCAGCGCCGAGCAGGTCACGCCGGAAGCGAGCCGCGCCGTCGCCGAGGCGACGTTCTTCTATGGCTACAAGCCCTATGTCGACCGGCTCGATCTCGGCGCCCACCAGACCCGCATCGCCTCCGACAACCGCGAGGAACTGGCCCGCGCAAAGGAAGCGCTGGAAAAGGCGGCCGAGGGTCACAACGTCGCCGTCGTCTCCGGCGGCGATCCGGGCGTCTTCGCCATGGCCGCAGCCGTCTGCGAGGCGATCGAGGCGGGCCCGCCGGAGTGGCGCGCCATCGAACTCGGCATCGTGCCTGGCGTCACCGCCATGCTGGCGGTCGCCGCCCGCGCCGGCGCGCCGCTCGGCCACGATTTCTGCGCCATCTCGCTGTCGGACAATCTCAAGCCCTGGGATCTGATCGAGCTTCGCCTGCTGGCCGCCGCCGGCGCCGGCTTTGTCATCGCTCTCTATAACCCGATCTCCAGGGCCCGCCCCTGGCAGCTCGGCCGCGCCTTCGAATGCCTTGCCGCCGTGTTGCCCGGCACCACGCCGGTGATCTTCGGCCGTGCCGCCGGCCGTCCGGACGAGCGCATCGAGGTGCTGCCGCTGGCGCTTGCCGATCCCGGCAAGGCCGACATGGCCACCTGCATCATCATCGGCTCGCCCGAAACCCGCATCATCAAGCGCGACGGCCGCTCGACGCTGGTCTACACGCCGCGTTCCGCCACGGGTCCGAGCATATGAGTAGCCATGGAAACCAGATCATGGACCGTCGGCGCCGAAGGCACGTCGGGCAAGCGCGGCCGTCGTACCATGACGACCTCGACACCGAGCGCACGCGCGGCGGCAATCTTGCCGTAGGTCGCGGAACCGCCGCTGTTCTTCGACACCACCGCATCGATGCCGTGGCGCTCCAGCAGGGCCAGTTCATCCGCCGTCTCGAACGGCCCGCGCGCAAGGATGTATTGGGCATCCGGCACGGCGAGCGGCGGATCGACCGGATCGACAGATCGGACCAGATAATGGTGCTGCGGCGCAGCCTCGAAGGCAGCTACCTCCTGCCGGCCGAGCGTGAGGAATACATGCCGGGGCGCCTGGCCCAGCGCCGCCACCGCCGCCGGCACATCGTCGATCTCGCTCCAGCGATCGCCCTCGACACGCTCCCAGCCGGGCCGGCGCAGCGCCACTATAGTCGCGCCCGCCTCGCCGGCCGCCTCGGCGGCGTTGGTGGAGATGCGCGCAGCATAGGGATGCGTGGCGTCGACCAGCAGGCCGATGGCATTTTCTTTCAAGTAAGCCGCCAGCCCTTCGACCCCGCCGAATCCTCCGACCCGCACCGGCACGCCCTGCCCGACGGGATTTCCGGTCCGTCCGGCCAGCGACAGCGTGACATCGCAATCGCCGCGCGCGGCGAGCGCTGCCGCGATCTGCCGCGCTTCGACCGTGCCGCCGAGGATGAGGATTGTGTGCGGCATGCGCTCGTTCGCCCGGCTGGTGGAGACAAAGACTTTTATCGCCCCGACATGCTTCAAGTAACCCCCTCTCCGTCATGACGAACGGCGCTCCGGCAAGATCCGAGAAATGGCTGACCGTCGTCGGCATCGGCGAGGACGGTACCGCAGGGCTCGGCGACGAGGCCAGGCAGGCGATTGCCTCGGCCGAAATCGTCTTCGGCGGAACCCGCCATCTGGCGCTCGCTGCCGGCCTCATCACCGGCGAGGCGCGGCCATGGCCCATTCCTTTCGACAGCACCATGCGCGACGTGCTGGCACTTTCGGGCAGAAAGGTCTGCGTACTCGCCTCCGGCGATCCTTTTGTCCATGGCGTCGGCGTCACGCTGGCAAAGCTGGTGCCGGCGACCGAAATGCGGACAATCCCTGCGCCATCATCCTTCTCGCTGGCGGCCTCTCGCCTTGGCTGGGCTCAGCAGGACACGCAAACGATTTCCCTCCATGGCCGTCCCATCGACCTCATCCGCCCCCTGCTCCATGCCAACGCCCGTATCCTGGCGCTGACCTCCGACGGCAAGGCGCCGATCGAAATCGCAGCACTCCTCACCACGCTCGGCTTCGGCGCCTCGCGGCTCACCGTGCTGGAGGCGCTGGGCGGACCGGATGAGCGCATCCGCACCGCCGACGCCGATGCGTTCGACCTCGAAAATATCAATCCGCTCAACGTCCTGGCCATCGAAGTTGAATCCAGCCTGCAGGCCCGCATCATTCCGCTGGCTACCGGCAAGGCCGACGACCTGTTCGAACACGACGGCCAGATCACCAAGCGCGAGGTGCGCGCGGTCACCCTTTCGGCACTGGCGCCCCGGCAGGACGAACTGTTGTGGGACATCGGCGCCGGCTCCGGCTCCATCGCGATCGAATGGCTGCTGGCTCATCCCTCGCTCAAAGCCATCGCCATCGAAGCCGACTCTGAGCGCGCCGCCCGTATTCGCCGCAACGCTTCCGCCTTCGGCGTGCCCCATCTCAAGGTGGTCGAAGGCACGGCTCCCGAAGCCCTCGCCGGTCTGCCGGCGCCGTCCGCCGTCTTCATCGGCGGTGGCGGCAGCGACGAAGGCGTGCTCGAGGCGGCGATCGCCTCACTGCCTGCAGGCGGCCGGCTGGTTGCCAATGCCGTGACGCTCGAGATGGAAGCGCTGCTCATCGCGACCCAGGCGAGGCTCGGCGGCGATCTGACGCGCATCGCCGTCTCGCGTGCGGGCGCCGTCGGCTCGATGCAGGCATGGCGCCCGGCCCTGCCCGTCACCCAATTGAGCTGGACGAAACCATGATGGTCGCGGGCATAGGTTGCCGCAAGGGCGTCGATCAGGGACAGGTCCTGGCTGCCGTGGAAGCGGCGCTCGCCACGCATGGCCTGTCCGCAGCGGCCCTGTCGGCGCTGGCGACGGCACACTTCAAACACGCCGAGGATGCAATCGCCGCCACCGGCAAGACGTTGAAACTGCCGCTGCTTCTGGTCGACGACGCCGCCCTGCGCGCCGTCTCGCTGCGCGCGCTGACCCGTTCCTTGCCATCGTTGCAGGCGACCGGCACGCCCTCCATCTCCGAAACGGCGGCACTCGCCGCCGCCGGCCAGCACGCGACATTGCTCGGCCCACGTATCGCCGTCGGTCCTGTCACCTGTGCCATCGCTGTTGCGGGAGACGTCGCATGACCGTGCATTTCATCGGCGCCGGACCGGGCGCGGCCGACCTGATCACGCTGCGCGGCGCGCGGCTGCTTTCCGAATGCCCCGTCTGCCTCTACGCCGGCTCCATCGTCGCGCCCGAACTGTTGTCCCATTGCGGGCCGGACACGCGGCTGGTCGACACAGCACCGCTGTCGCTGGATGAGATCGAAGCCGAATATGTCGCCGCCCACACCGCAGCGCAGGACGTGGCGCGCCTGCATTCGGGCGACCTTTCGGTCTGGAGCGCCGTGGCGGAACAGATCCGCAGGCTGGAGAAGCACGGCATCCCCTACACGCTGACCCCCGGCGTGCCGGCCTTCGCCGCCGCGGCGGCAGCACTTCGGCGCGAACTGACCATTCCCGAACTGGCGCAGAGCCTCGTTCTCACCCGCGTCTCCGGCCGCGCCTCGAAGATGCCGCCGGGCGAGACTCTCGCCAATTTCGGCCGCACCGGCGCCACGCTCGCCATCCACCTCGCCATCCATGCGCTCGATCAGGTGGTGGCGGAATTGACGCCGCAATACGGCGCCGACTGCCCGGTGGCGATCGTCTTTCGTGCCTCATGGCCGGAGGAACGCATCATCCACGGAACATTAGCGACAATTGCGGAACGATTCGCGAGCGAACCGGTGGAGCGCAGCGCCATCATCTTCGTCGGCCGCTCGCTGGCAGCGGAAGATTTCACAGAAAGCTCGCTCTACGACGCCTATTACCAGCGCCGCTTCAGGGGACGCGGATGACCCTTACCGATACCGCCGCGAAGCTCGTCACCCACAAGCCGCGCTTGCAGCCTGGCCATGTCTGGCTGGCCGGCGCCGGTCCCGGCGATCCGGGCCTGCTGACGCTGGAGGTGCTGGACGCACTCACTCAAGCCGACGCGCTGGTGCATGACGCGCTGGTATCGGACGAAATCGTCGCGGTCGCCGCTCAGGCGGAGAAATTCTTCGTCGGCAAGCGCGGCGGCCGCCTGTCGATCCCGCAGCGCGACATCAATGCCCTGCTGATCCGGCTGGCCAAGGAAGGCCGCAAGGTGGTGCGCCTGAAAGGCGGACATCCCACTGTCTTCGCGCGCGGCGGCGAGGAGGCAGCGGCACTGGTCGAGCACGGCATCCCCTACCGCATCCTGCCCGGCGTCACCTCGGCCTTTGGCGGGCTGGCTTCCGCCGGCATCCCCGTCACCATGCGCGGCGTCAACGGCGCGGTGATCCTCGCCACCGGCTTTGCCGCCGTTTCAGACGACCGCCCGGATTGGGCAGCACTTGCCCGCGCCGGCCACCCCATCATCATCTATATGGGCCTGACGCATCTGGCCGAGACGGTGGCCGATTTGCGCGCTGGCGGCCTGCTGGACGACACAGCCTGCGCGCTGATCGAAAACGCCACGCTGCCGGAGCAACGCACCGTCGTCGCCACGCTGGGCACGCTGACGGAAACCGCGGCGCGCGAAAACGTCGTCTCGCCGTCGCTCATCGTCGTCGGCGGCATCGTCGCGCTCCGCGACCGGATCAGGAGCCCGCAATGACCGCCCGCGCGATCCTGATCGGCGCGCCGCGCTCCGGCTCCGGCAAGACCAGCGTCACCATCGGCCTGCTCAGGGCGCTGGCGCGGCGCGGCGTGCGCGTGCGCGGCGCCAAGTCCGGGCCGGACTACATCGACCCCGGCTTCCACGAGGCGGCGACCGGCCTGCCCGGCGTCAATCTCGATTCCTGGGCGATGGCCCCCTCTCTGCTCAACGCGCTGGCCAAAGACGCCTCCGCCGACGCCGAGGTCATCATCGCCGAAAGCGCCATGGGCCTGTTTGACGGCATTCCGGCCGGGCCGGGCCGCACCGGTTCCGGCGCCGATCTTGCCCGGCTCTATGGTATCCCCTCTCTTCTAGTGCTCGACGTCTCCGGCCAGTCGACCACAGCCGCCGCCGTCGCCAAGGGTTTCGCCACCTACGATTCGGCGGTGCGCATCGCCGGCGTCGTGCTGAACCGGCTGGGCAGCGAGCGTCACCGGCGCCTGTGCGCCGAGGCGGTCGAGGCGCTCGGCCTGCCGGTGGTCGGCGCCATCCAGCGCGACCCGGACATCACCATGCCCGAACGCCATCTCGGCCTGGTGCAGGCCTCCGAACATGCAGGCCTCCATGCCTTCATCGACAAGATGGCCGACATGGTGGAGAAATCGGTCGACCTTGACGCTGTGATGGCGCTTGCCGAGCCGCTCGCGCCGCAGGCCGGCAGCTTTGCCGCCGCCCTGCCGCCGCCCGGCCAGCGCATTGCGTTGGCTGAGGACACCGCCTTCACCTTCGTCTATCCGCATGTCGCCACCCGCTGGCGCGCCGCCGGCGCCGAGATCGTGCCCTTCTCCCCGCTCGCCGACGAGGCGCCGCCCGCCGATTGCGACACCTGCTGGCTACCGGGCGGCTATCCGGAATTGCATGCCGGTCGCCTCGCCGCCGCCGGAAATTTTCGCGGCGGCATGGCGGCCTTCGCGCGCGAAAAGCCGGTCCATGGCGAGTGCGGCGGCTTCATGGTTCTCGGCGAGGCATTGGAAGATGCCGACGGAACCACGCACCGCATGCTCGGTCTGCTCGGCCATTCCACCTCCTTCGCCAGGCGCAAGATGAACCTCGGCTACCGGCAGGCGCATTTGCTGGCCGATTGCCCGCTGGGCCCCGCCGGCACGCGCGTGCGCGGCCACGAATTCCACTACGCCCGCATCACCGAGCCCGGCAACGACGCGCCGCTGGCCGACATGGCCGATGGCGAAGGTCGGCCGCTCGACCTCGCCGGCGCCCGGCGCGGTATGGTCAGCGGCACCTTCTTTCATGCGATTGCGCGGGACGAAGCGGGATGAACAACGGAAACAGGCCGACCTTCCGCGATATCGCGCTCTGCCTCGTCTTCTTCACGCGGCTGCCGCTGCCGGTCTTCGATTTCCGCGACCGAAAACTCGCGGACGCCATCTGGGCGGCACCTTTGGCCGGCCTTGCCGTTGCCGGGATCGGCGCCCTCACCTACGCGATCGCCGTTTGGCTCGGCCTTGCCGCCGGCCCGGCCGCCGCGCTGGCACTGGCCGCCATGGTGCTCGCCACCGGCGCGCTGCATGAGGACGGCCTGTCCGACGTCGCCGACGGTTTTGGCGGCGGCCGGGATCGGGAGCGCAAGCTGGAGATCATGCGCGACAGCCGCATCGGCGCCTATGGCGCGGCGGCGCTTGCGCTGTCGCTGCTCATGCGCTGGAACGCGCTCGCCGAAATCCATGGCGGCTGGTCCGTGCTGGCCGCGCTTGTGGCCGCGCACGGCGCCTCACGCGGCCTGCTCGGCGTCTTCATGCACGGCTTGCCGCCGGCGCGCAGCGACGGGCTGTCGGCAGGAGCCGGCAGTGTTTCGCGGCAGACGGCCATGGCCGGAGCGGCGCTCGGCGCGCTTGCCCTGCTGCCGCTGGGATTGGATGGTTTTGTCTCGGCGGCGATCCTGCTCGCTCTTGTCTTCGTCGCCTTCGCCGCACTTTGCCGGCGCCAGATCGGCGGCCAAACCGGCGATACGGCCGGCGCCCTCCAGCAACTGGCCGAAATTGTTGTCCTTCTCACCGCCTCCGTCCCCCTGTCCTGATTCATTTTCGGAGAACTTCCGCCCATGCCGTTCAAATCGCTCGAAGAGTTGCGTGCCGCCTGCCATGACCTGCCCACCGGCGACGACGATGCCGCGGCCGCCGTCGCCGCGCGCCAGAACACACTGACCAAGCCGCAGGGCAGCCTCGGCCGGCTGGAGGCGACCGCCGCCTGGCTGGCGCGCTGGCAGGGCCGCGCCATGCCGAAGCTGGACCGGATGAAAATCTTCGTCTTCGCCGGCAACCACGGCGTCACCGCCAGGGGCGTCTCGGCCTTCCCTGCCGAGGTGACGGTGCAGATGGTGGCGAACTTTTCCCACGGCGGCGCCGCCATCAACCAGTTGGCGCGCGTCGCCGGCGCGGAACTGGAGGTGATCGCGCTCGACCTCGACCATCCGACTGGCGACTTCACCGAAACCGCCGCCATGGACGAGGCGGCCTTCCTCGCCGCCGTATCGACCGGCTACGACGCTGTGGGCGAGGACATCGATCTCGTCTGCTTCGGCGAAATGGGCATCGGCAACACCACGCCTGCGGCCGCGATCTCGGCCGCCCTGTTCGGCGGCGGCGCCGAGAAATGGACCGGGCGCGGCACCGGCGTCGACGATCATGGACTGAGGCGCAAGGTGGAGGTGATCGAGGCAGGTCTGGCGCGCCATGCCGCAGCGCTGTCCGATCCGCTGGCGATCGCAGCATGCCTCGGCGGGCGCGAACTGGCGGCGATCCTCGGCGGCGTGCTGGCCGCGCGCCACCGCAACGTGCCGGTGCTGCTGGACGGCTTCGTCTGCACGGCGGCGGCGGCCCCGCTGGGGCGGCTTCATCCGCAGGGCCTCGCCCACACAATCGCAGCGCACGTCTCGGCCGAGGCCGGTCATCGCAGCCTGCTGGAAGCGCTCGGCCTGCCGCCGCTGCTCGACCTCGGCATGCGGCTCGGCGAAGGCTCGGGTGCTGCCGTCGCCGTCAACATCGTGCGCGCCGCGCTCGAATGCCACGCGCGCATGGCGAGCTTCGCCGAGGCGGGCGTCTCCGACAAATAGATTCCGGCACGCTTCAACCGAACCGGTCCAGCCGCTCGTCACCCGGCGGCACCGTTGCGTCGGAGCGGACCTTTTTCCGCTTCCGCTTTCCCGGCCTCAAGGCCGCCTTGAGGTGGGACGGCGACAGCAACTCGCCCGTCACCGTTGCCAGCCTCCAGGCGGCGAACCACAGCCAGCCGCCCGCCAACCGGGCCAGCCGCCGTTTCAGGTCTCCGGGCTCATGCCGCCCGTCTGCATCGAGTTGAAACATCCGCATCTCGCTTTCACCCGCCATGCAAAGACGAGCAAGGAGCGGGCCAACGGGGCGACTTGCGGCCTCTCTCCAACCTGGATTCGCCCCCGATGGCTAACCAAAGGTAAAGATGCGCCTGCTCGTCCTGTCACGGGCGACGCACGGAGATTTCACCTCTCCAGATGAACCCTTTGGGGCGGACAGGCGTTTGGTGCTATCATCAGCATCCAAGCAATCGAGGCGAGCATGACCATTCGAACGACCCGCATGACAGCCCTCGGCCTTGCCGTCGTTTTGGCCACGCCGTCCTTCGCCGGCGGCACACGGGATGAGGAACAGCCGCCTCAGGAACGGCACGTTCGCGCCGGTGACGACCTCGTCGAATGGCTGCTTGGCGGGCACCGCTACTACGACCGGCAGATGTCCACCACCGCCGTCGGTCCCTGTGCCTACCATCGCGTAGGTCCCGACGGCAACGCGGTCAACGATATCAACGACCACTACTGCGGCAAGTGAGCCAGACATCCTTTCGGCTTTACACACGCCCCTCACAGGATTTGTCGGTGAAATGCCGGCACAGGACTGGACACGGTGAAAAGTGACGGCTATATGCCCGCCCAAGCTGGTTTTACCGGCCGTGTGGGTGTGTAGCTCAGTTGGTAGAGCAGCTGACTCTTAATCAGCGGGTCCACAGTTCGATCCTGTGCACACCCACCATTTTCTTTTGCTGATCAACCTTTTGAGTCCCCGGCCTATGCATTCGCTGCCGCCGGGTCGGTTGGCATGCTGGCTCAGACGAGCAAAACGCCCTCCGCCACCTTGATCGCCTGCCCGCCGATGCGCGCGGCGGCGAGCTTGCCGCCTTCGACGTCGAGCTCCAACCTGATTCGCGATGGTCGTCCCATCTCCAGCCCCTGCTCGATCCACAGGCGCGACAGCCCGTCTCCCGGCCGGTCGAAGTGCAGGATCGCGCCGGCAAAGGCGGCGGCGGCCGAGCCGGTCGCCGGGTCCTCGTAGGATGGAGTTCCCGGCACGATCATGCGCACGTGGAAGGCGTTGTCCCGCCGCACCGTCTCGCGGCAGTAGACATAAGGGCTGGCGAAGGCCCACTCGCTCTTCTTCGGCGCCAGTTCCGACCAGGCCTGGTTGTCGAGCCGCACCTTGGCCGCCGCGCCGAGGTCCTTCACCGGAATGGTGACGTAGGGTACGCCCGCCGACCAGAACGAGACGCGGTGGTTCTCGAAGCCGATCTCGTGCGGGCCGAGCCCCAGTGCCGCGCCGATCGCCTCGGGATCCGCTGCAAGATCCAGCCGCTCCGGCAGCTTCGCCAGGTCGAACTCGGCGAAGGTAGCCCCCTTCCCGCCTTTGACCGCACAGCGCACCGGGCCGATGTTTTCCTCCAGCACGAAGAGGCCGTCGCTCGCCTCGCCGCCCGCCTCGGCCAACGCGACGGCCGTGCCGACCGTCGGATGGCCGGCGAAGGGCATTTCGTAGTCCGGCGTGAAGATGCGGATGCGCGCCCGGTGCTTGGGGTTTTCCGGAGGCAGCACGAACACCGATTCGGACAGGTTGAACTCGCGGGCGATGCTTTGCATGGCGGCGAGGTCGAGGCCTTCGCAGTCGAGCACGATCGCCAGCGGATTGCCCGCCAGCCGCTCGGCGGTGAAGACGTCGTAGACGCAATATCGGCGGCCCTGCATGGCTGTATTTCCCTTCGTTTCGGCCCGCGGGACTGCTGCCCCAATCCCGACATGAGCGAAAATTAATTTGAATTTCGAACCATAAGGCCCGATGTGGTCAGCTATAGGGACGTCACAGGCATCATAGGGGTCCGCCGTGGACCAGATTGTCAATCTGCCAGAGGCGCAATCCGCCGAGGCAATAGAGACGGCCCTCGGGCTCGACGCAAAAGGCAAGCGCAAGCATCGCCGCCGCTGGCTGTGGTACGGCCTGCTGGCGCTGGTCGTCGTCGCAGCCGGGCTCGTCTTTTACCAGTGGTATGCCGGTTCGGCTCCCAAGGTCACCTACACCACCCAGCCCGCCACGCTGTCGGATCTGACCGTCGAGGTCGCCGCCACCGGCACCCTGCAGCCCCTCACTCAGGTCGACATCTCCAGTGAACTTTCCGGCGTCGTGCGCTCGGTCGCCGTGGACGAGAACCAGCAGGTCAGGCAGGGCGACGTGCTGGCCAGGCTCGACACCTCCAAGCTGGAAGCGCAGATCGAGCGCGCCAAGGCCTCCGCCAAGGCGGCTTCCGCCAGCGTCGAGACGGCTCAGGTCACGCTGAAGGAGAACGAGCAGGCGCTTGTCCGCGCCAGCGAACTGGCGAAGAAAGGCATGGCGACGCAGCAGACGCTGGACGCCGCCACCGCCGAGCGCGACCGCGCCAAGGCCGCTCTCGACAGCGCCGAAGCCAATCTTGCCATCGCCAATGCCGACTTGAAACTGCAGCAGGCGGACCTTGCCAAGAGCACCATCTATGCGCCGATCGACGGCATCGTGCTGACCCGCTCGGTCGATCCGGGCCAGACTGTCGCCTCCTCGCTGCAGGCGCCGGTGCTGTTCGTCATTGCCGCCGACTTGAGGAAGATGGAGCTGAAGGCGGCCATCGACGAGGCCGACATCGGCGCGGTCAAGGCCGGGCAGAACGCCCGCTTTACCGTCGATGCCTTCCCGGAGCGGCCTTTCAACGCTGAAATCCGCGACATCTCCTATGCCTCCGTCACCACCGATGGCGTCGTCACCTACGATGCGAGGCTGGACGTCGACAACGGCGAACTGCTGCTGCGGCCCGGCATGACGGCGACGGTTTCCGTCGTCACCAAGCAGGCCAAGGGCGCGCTCACCGTCCCGTCCTCGGCCTTCCGCTACCGGCCGACGGAGACGCGCGAGCGCGGCTTCAGCCTGCTGTCGATGTTCACCGGCCGCGGCGGGCGCGGCGGCCGCTGGCGCAACAGCCAGCAGGGCAAGCCGGCCGAAGGGCTGCGCACGCTCTACGTGCTGGAATACGGCCAGCCGCGCCGCGTCGACGTCAAGGTCGGCGCCACCGACGGCGACGTCACCGAGGTGCTCTCCGGCCTGAAGGAGGGCGACAAGGTCATCACCGCGTCCCGGCAGGGAGGCTGAACCATGGCGCCGCTCATCACCTTCGACCGTGTCTGGAAGACCTATGGCCAGGGCGAAGCCAAGGTGCATGCCCTGGCCGGCGTCGACCTCGCCATCCGCCAGGGCGAGTTCGTCGCCATCATGGGTCCATCCGGCTCCGGCAAATCGACATCGATGAACATCATCGGCTGTCTCGACACGCCGACGGCCGGCACCTACCGCTTCAAGGGCGTCGACGCCGGCCGCCTCGACCGCAACCGCCGCGCCCTCCTGCGCAATCTCTACATCGGCTTCGTCTTCCAGGGCTACAATCTGCTGGCCCGCACCACGGCGGCCGAGAACGTCGAACTGCCGCTGATCTATCGTGGCGTGGCGGCGGCCGAGCGGCGGGAACTGGCGATGCGCGCCCTGGCCGAGGTCGGTCTGACCGGCCGCGAGCATCACACCCCGGCCGAGCTTTCCGGCGGCCAGCAGCAGCGCGTGGCGATCGCCCGCGCCATCGTCAGCCGCCCCACCCTGCTGGTCGCAGACGAGCCCACCGGCAATCTCGACACCGCCCGCACGCACGAGATCATGGACTTGATCACCCGGCTCAACCGAGAGCTCGGGCTGACCATCGTCATGGTCACGCACGAGGCGGACGTCGCCGCATACGCCCAGCGCACCATCCGCTTCCTCGACGGCCATGTGGCTTCGGACGCAATGAATGCGGAGGTAGCGTGATGATCTGGGAAACCGTCCGCCTCGCGCTCCGTTCGGTGCGGCGCAACGCGTTGCGCTCCTTCCTCACCCTGCTCGGCATCGTCATCGGCGTCGCCGCCGTCATCGCCATGTTGACCATCGGCGCCGGCACCACCGAGAAGGTGAAGGCCGACATCTCCAAGCTCGGCTCCAACCTGCTGGTCGTGCGCGCCGGCCATGCGGCGGGCCGCGGCGGTCCCGACCAGACCATCCGCCCGTTGCAGGACAAGGACCTCGTCGCCCTGCGTGCCCATCTGGAAGGCGCCCGTGCCATCTCGCCGGCGGCGCAAAAGCAGGTGCGCGTCATCTACGGCACCGAAAACATCACCGCCGGCGTCACCGGCACCGACAGCGCCTTCCTCGACGCGCGCGACTGGACGCTCGCTTCGGGCCGCGCCTTCTCCGATTCGGAGGTGCGCTCGGGCGCCGGCGTGTGCCTGATCGGCGAGACGGTGCGTCAGCAGTTTTTCGGCGCCGGCGATCCCGACGGCGAGATCATCCGCGTCAACCGCTCGTCCTGCAAGGTGATCGGCCTGCTGGCGCCGAAGGGCTACACCGGCTTCGGCCAGGACCAGGACAACGTCGTGCTGATGCCGCTCGCCGCCTTCCAGCGCCGCGTCGCCGGCAACCGCGACATCGACAACATCTATGTCGCCGCCGACGACCGCACGCCCACCAGTGAACTCCTGCCGCGCGTGCAGGACATCCTGCGCGATGCCCGCCGCGTGCCTCAGGACAAGGACGACGACTTCGACATCCGCGACATGACGCAGATCGCCGACACCATGACCTCGGCGACCTCGACCATGACCGGAATGCTCTCGGCTGTCGCGGCCGTGTCCCTGCTGGTCGGCGGCATCGGCATCATGAACATCATGCTGGTGTCGGTGACGGAGCGCACGCGCGAGATCGGCATCAGGCTCGCCATCGGCGCGCACGAGAAGCACATCCTCGTGCAATTCCTGGTCGAGGCGACGGTGCTGTCGCTGCTCGGCGGCATCATCGGCATCCTGATCGGGCTTTCGCTGGCCGGCATCGCCTCGCTGACGCTCGCCATACCGTTTGCGCCGAGTCCGGCCGTCATCCTGCTCGCCGTCGGATTCTCGGCGCTGATCGGCATGGTGTTCGGCTTCTTCCCGGCGCTGCGCGGCGCCCGCCTCGATCCCATCGACGCGCTGCGGCACGAATAGGGCGCGAACAAGCCGCCGTCAGTGGCGCTGCTGGCTGAAATGCCACTCGATCAGCGGCGGCATGTGCGGCAGCAGGTCGTCCGGCTGGTCGGCAGCGCTATGGATGACGACGGGACCGGAAATCTCCGGGTCCGTCTTGGCAGCCACGAAGGCGTTCACCCGGCTGACGATCTCGTTGGCCGAAAGCGGCATCCAATACCGGCGGAAGATGACCGTCCCGCGCTCCGTCGACAACACGTAGGCGAGCACGCCGCGCTCGGCGATGGCGAGATCGAGTCCGGTCTCCTCCTTCACCTCGCGGCGCATGTTGTAGTCGATGTCGACGACGCCGTTGCGGAAATCGCCCGGCTCGAAGGAGCCGGCAGCGAAATAGATACGGCCCGCATTGACCGTATGCGGCGCCATGCGGATCGCCACCAGTGCATTGTCGGACGAGACGAGCATGGCGTGGGCGTAGAAATGGCCGGTTCCGGGCACATTGCGGTGGCGGCGCCAGTAGAGGAACGTGGCATAGCGCGCCGCATGGCAGTGGCCGGTGAGCCGCCCGTCCTCATAGGACATATTCGACACAAGCACGACCGTACCGTTGAAGAGCCTGGGATTGGAGGCGATCTCCCGTTCCCAGTTGGCGGCGATCTCGGCCTTGTGGCTGATCTCCAGCGGATGCGGCTCCGGATCGAGCCTGATGTCGATGACCTCGACGGGCAGGACGATGTCGCGGGGCAGGTCGACGCTCATGGTTGCTCCTCAAACCAGATCGAGTGACACGGCGACCGGACAATGGTCGGACGCCTTGGGCCGGTCCCAGCCGGCACGGGGGAAGCGTTCCACTTCCTGCCCGGCCGGAAACGGCGTGCGGAAAGGCTGACCGTTGCGCACGATATCGGGCACGGCCGTGGCGTTGCGCTTGGCCAGCGCCGGCGAAAGCAGGATGTAGTCGAGCTGACAAAGGTGGCGTTCCTGCGGCCCGCGCGTGTGATAAAGCGTCCAGCGGTCCATTTCCGGCCGCCGCTCCACCACGTTCTCGCAAAAACCGTCGGCTGTAAGCACGTCGAGGCAGGATTGCGTCTCGCTTGCCGGCTCAAAGCGGTAGCCGGCATAGACGTCGCCGGTAATCACCAGCCGCTCGCGATAGTCGTTGAAGTCGCCGCAGATCGCCCAGCGCTTGGAGGCGGCGAAGTCCTCGCCGAACCGCTCCTCGATGATCCGCCGGACCGCCTTCGCCTCGGCGATGCGCAGCGGCATCGTCGCCTGGCGCCCGTCGAGGCCGTTGCGCGGCGACCCCATCGACTTGAAATGCACGAGGTAGAGCGTCAAAGGCGCACCGCCGACCTTCAGGTCCACCTCCAGGCAGTCCCGGCGGAAGATGCGCTCGGACGGCTCGTGGCCGAACGACGCCAGCTCCGGCGTGTGCAGACCGAACTCCTCGAAGGTCACGTAGGCGTGGCTCGTCATTCGGACGAATTCGATCGGCTGGCCGTGCGCGGTTTCCTCGCGCATCATCAACGCCACGTCGATGCCGCGCGTATCGTTGCCGGTGGATGTGTATTTCTGCCGGTAGCCCTCGCCGATCATCTTGAACAGGTAGCCGTATTCGAAGGCCTTCAGCGCCTCGACGTTGTCGACCTCCTGCAGGCAGATGATGTCGGCGCGGGTGGCCGCGATCGCCAGCGCCGTAAGCTGGCGCGTATCGTCGGAATGGGCGATGACGCGTGCCTGCTCCAAGAGCCGGTATTCAGCCTCGGTGCGGATGTCGAACAGTGCCAGCGTGCGGTCCTCGTGCAACTGGTTGCGGAAACCGGAAAAATCGAACCTGTTCATCAGGTTCTCGACGTTGAAGGTGGCAAGGCGCAAGGACATGGAAGCGACCTTTGCCCGCAACCGCCCGTCAAGACAAGAGCCAGCGTCAACATGGTTGACGCAACCTTTCCATTCATTGCGCGTTCATCTGTCCAGCGCCAAAGTGTGTACAGGGATAGCGCGTGGGGGCCACAGCTTTTGGAGTGTAAGATGAAAACGCTCTTTTCTCGTCCACTTGTCTATGGACTGGTCGCTCTCGGCCTGATCGCCGGCGCCGCCACGCCACTGCAGGCCGGACCGCTGCCGTCGCCTGAGCTTCAGGCTCCCGTGACGGCCAATACGATAACGCCGGTGCGTGACAGCTGGGCCGGAGGCGGCCCGCGCAGCGAGGAATGGCGGTGGCGCCGTGGCGGCGATCGCGGCTGGCGTCATAACCGTCATTGGCGCGGCGACTGGGAGCGCCCGCGCTGGCGCAACGACGACTGGCGCTGGCGGCGCCATCACCGCCGCGAATATTATGGCCTGGGCGGTTTCGGTCTCGGCCTTGGACTGGGTCTCGCCGCCCCGCGCTACTACGATGACAACTACTATGTGGCGCCGCGGCGTGTCTATCGCGGCCTGTCGCCGGCGCATGTCAGGTGGTGTTCCGCCCGCTACCGGACCTATCGCGCTTGGGACAACACCTACGTTCCGCGCGTCGGCTACCGCGCGGTCTGCCGCTCGCCGTTCGGTTGAGCGAGCGACAGGCGACACCGCCCCGGCGGTGTCGCCTTTTTCGTCATTGGGCTCACACGAATTCCACGCCGACCAGCGTCGGCGTACGCCAGCGTACGCGCGCCGGTCGCGCCCGGTCGCTGCCGTTGAGCGTCAGGTCGAACATCGCCGGCACGGCGGACGTCTCGCCGAAGACGAGCAGCGCGCCCGTTTCCGATTCGTTGCGCGCGACGCACTCCAGCGCCCCGTAGCCTCGGTTGAAGGACAGTTTCGCGCCCTTCAGGACGCGCCGGCGCTGCGCCGCGCGGCGTTCGGCGAAAACCTTGCCGTCCAGCCCAATCGATTTTTGAGTGATCGCATCCATCGTTCCGCTCCTGTGGCCGATGCGATCGCCAAGCCAGAAACGTGCCAGCCCGCCTGTGCCATTGCGGAACAGGCGGGCTGGTCGAGATCGCTTCCGAAGCCGTCAGGCCGTTTGCAGTCCGGTCTGACGGAATTTTCAAAAGGCTAGTTCTTGGCCTTGTCGACCAGCTTGTTCTTCGAGATCCACGGCATCATGGCGCGCAGCTTGGCGCCGACTTCCTCGATCTGGTGGGCGTCGTTGTTGCGGCGGATGCCCTTGAAGCGCGACAGGCCGGCCCGGTATTCCTGCATCCATTCGGAGGTGAACTTGCCGGTCTGGATATCCTTCAGCACGCGCTTCATCTCGGCCTTGGTGTCTGCGGTGATGATGCGCGGACCCGACACGTACTCGCCCCACTCGGCGGTGTTCGAGATCGAGTAGTTCATGTTGGCGATGCCGCCCTCGTAGATCAGGTCGACGATCAGCTTCACCTCGTGCAGGCACTCGAAATAGGCCATTTCCGGCGCGTAGCCGGCTTCCACCAGGGTTTCGAAGCCGGCGCGGATCAGCTCCACCAGGCCGCCGCACAGCACCACCTGCTCGCCGAACAGGTCGGTTTCGCACTCTTCCTTGAAATTGGTCTCGATGACGCCCGAGCGGCCGCCGCCGACGCCGCAGGCGTAGGACAGCGCGAGATCATGCGCGTTGCCCGACGCGTCTTGGTTGACGGCGACCAGGCACGGCACGCCGCCGCCCTTCTGGTATTCGCCGCGCACCGTATGGCCGGGGCCCTTCGGCGCGATCATGACGACGTCGACCGTATCCTTCGGCTCGATCAGGCCGAAATGGACGTTGAGGCCGTGGGCGAAGGCGATCGCCGCGCCGTCACGGATGTTGGGGGCGATTTCGTTCTTGTAGATGTCGGCCTGAAGCTCGTCGGGCGTCGCCATCATCATCAGGTCCGCCCACTTGGCGAGATCCGCCACCGACATGACCTTGAGGCCATCGGCCTCGACCTTCTTGGCGGTCGCCGAACCCGGCTTGAGGCCGATGGCCACTTCCTTGACGCCGGAATCCTTCAGGTTGAGCGCATGCGCCCGCCCCTGGGAGCCGTAGCCGACGATGCCGACCTTCTTGCCCTTGATGAGATTGAGATCGGCGTCGCGATCGTAATAGACACGCATTGTCTTTTCCTTCCCGTGTTTAGAAACGCAGTCTTATTGCTCTTTCCTTGCCCCGTAGAGGGCGAGAAACTGTCTGGTGGCGCGCGCGGCGTCCTCGGCGATGGCCGCTTCCGTCAGGCCCGGCCAGTCGCCGAGCAGCAGGCGGATCTGGACGTCGCGCCCGACCAGCCCGAAAAATGTCCGGAACGCCGTCTCGGCATCCTCGAAGACGAGATGGCCGGCCTTCTTGCCGGCATCGAGCACCGGCTTCAGCCGCTTGGCCAGCGCGAAACGGCCGTTCTCCAGCACGATGGCGCCGAGATTGTCCTTGCCCGAGCCGGCATGGCTTACAGCCACGCGGTTCAGCGCGATGGACGTGTCGCTGGCGATCACCTTCAGCCAGTCGCGGGCATAGCCTTCAAGGCTCTCGGCCAGCGAGGCCAGGTCCACCTTGCCGGGATCGACCGGTACGACCCGCACCTTCGAGGCCTGCCACTGGACTGTAGCGGTCAGCAGCCCGTCGCGGTCGCCGAACCACTTGTAGAGCGTTTCCTTCGAGCAGCTCGCGCGCCGCGCAACGCCCGCCATGGTCAGGTTGTCGCCCTCCTCGACCATCAGGCGCAAAGCGGCGTCCAGCACGTCGCGCTGGCGCGCCGTCCAGTCTTCGCTCGCCTTGGCCTCGCCTGCCTTGGGCGCGTCCGCTCTGCCCTCGTTCATTCTGCGCCGATCCGCCTTCCGCCACCGGCATCGCCCCGCAGGCTCCCACTCGAACCGAAGACGTACCGTACGTTACGGTTCGGCTTATTGCCCAGACGGCCCGCCGACGCAAGAGGGAATCGACCGCCAGTCCGCTTCCGTCAGGCCGATCGGGCCGAACGGATCGACGACGGTTCCCGCCATCAGGGCCGCCAGCACCTGCGGCGCAGGGAAGATCTTCGCCGCCGTCGCCACCAGCCGGTCGCGGATGAAGGGCAGGATCACAGGATCCGACTGGTAGAACGGCGTGAACGCCCGCGACAGCGCCTGGAAAGCGCGCACATGCAGCCGCCGCGAGCGGACATAGCGGGCAAGCGCCGCCTCGACATCGGCGGTCGTTGCCAGCGCATGCGCGAGGGCCGCCGCATCGAGCAGCGCCATGTTGGCGCCCTGCCCGAGCTGTAGGGCTGGTCGAATGCGCGGCATCGCCTCACCCCAGCCCGGGCGATCGTCTTCAACGCCACGCAATCGGGCGTCGAGGAGTTCGAGATACAGGGCGACTTCTTCCAGATGACGGTGACTGAGTAACGTTGGCTATCAGATAGCCACCTGGGTGCCGATCTCGACCACGCGCCCCGTGGGAATCTGGAAATATTCGGTGGCATCGGCGGCGGTGCGGGCCAGCCCGATGAACAGCTTGTCCTGCCACAGCGGCATGCCCGAATTGGGCGAGGTCTTGAGCGAGCGCCGCGACAGGAAGAACGACGTCGTCATGATGTCGAACTTCCACCCCTGCTTGCGGCAGATCGCCAGCGCGCGCGGAATGTTGGGCTGCTCCATGTAGCCGAAGGTCAGCTTCACGCGCATGAACAGGTCGTTGATCGTCTCCATCTTGACCCGCTCGCTATCCGGCACCGTCGGCTGCGGCGCCGTCACCACCGACAGGATGACGTTCTGCTCGTGCAGCACCTTGTAGTGCTTGAGGCTGTGCATCAGCGCCGTCGGCGCGCTCAGCGGATCGCTGGTCAGGAATATCGCCGTGCCGGCCACCACCTGTGGCTTCTTCTTCAAAAGGTTGGCGGCGAGGAAATCGAGCGGCACCTCGTTGCGGCGCGTCTTCTCGAACAGATAGCGGCTGCCGCGAATCCAGGTCCACATGACGAGGCCCATCAGGCAGGCGACGCTGATCGACACCCAGCCGCCTTCGAAGAACTTGACCACGTTGGCGCTGAAGAAGCCGGCGTCGATGACGCCGAACAGCACGGCGAGCGCCAGCGCTCCGGCGGGTTGCCATTTCCACAGCCAGCGCATGACGACGAACAGAAGCACCGTCGTCATCAGCATCTCGCCGGTGACCGAGATGCCGTAGGCCGAGGCCAGCGAGCTGGACGAGCCGAAGCCGACCACCAAAAGCATGACCGCGAGCGCGAGCAGCAGGTTGACGCGCGGCATGTAGATCTGGCCCGACTGCATCTCGGAAGTGTGCTGTACCTCGATGCGCGGCAGAAGGTTGAGCTGCACCGCCTGCCGGGTCAGCGAGAAGGCGCCGGAAATCACCGCCTGGCTGGCGATGACGGTGGCGGCGGTGGCCAGTGCCACCATCGGCACCAGCGCCGATTCCGGCATCATCTGGAAGAACGGGTTATGCGGCTTGCCGCCATGCGAGATGACGAAGGCGCCCTGCCCGAAATAGCACAGCAACAGGCAGGGAAAGACGATCCAGAACCAGGCGAGCACGATGGGCCTGCGGCCGAAATGGCCGAGATCGACATAGAGCGCTTCGGCGCCCGTCACCGCCAGGAACACAGCGCCGACCGTGACGAAAGCGCCGGTGGGCGTCGTCGCCAGGTAGTAGAGTGCATGGTAGGGATTGATCGCCAGGAGCACGGACGGGTCGTCCAGAAGGTGAACCAGCCCGGTCGCGCCGAGCGACAGGAACCAGACGGCCATGATCGGACCGAAGACCACCGCCACCCGGCCCGAGCCGAAGCGTTGCACCGCGAACAGCATCGCCAGGATGACCAGCGTGATGGGCACGACGTAAGGCGTGAAGGCCGGCGTCACCACTTCGAGGCCTTCGACCGCCGACAGCACCGAAACCGCTGGCGTGATGATCGAATCGCCGAAGAACAGCGAAGCGCCGCACAGGCCGATTGCGAGGATGTATTTCGAGCCCTTCGGATAGGCGCTGCGCGCCAGCGCCATCAGCGACAGCGTGCCGCCCTCGCCCTTGTTGTCGGCCCGGATGACGAAGGCGACGTACTTGATGGTGACGATGATGGTCAGCGCCCAGACGATCAGCGACAGCACGCCGAGCACGTCCGACCGCGACACCGCTTCGCCGGAGGCGTGCAGGGCTTCGCGGAAGGCGTAGATCGGGCTGGTGCCGATGTCACCGTAGACCACTCCCAGCGCGCCGAGCATGAGCACCTTCGTACCGTGCTGCTCGACGTCGGGTTGGCTCGTCTGCAGATCGGCTTCTGCCTCACCATCCTTGTCCGCAAGGGCCATCGACGACACTCCGTTTAGGCGCGCGGTGCTCTACGCTTGCTGCAATGCAATATCAAGTACCGCTGCGTCAGGCCACCCCGGAGCGGCCGATCCGCACTACCAGCCACAGGCTTTGAGATAGCGGCCGACCGTACCGGCCATGCCGTGCTCCAGCGCGTCCGCCGTCAGGCCGTGGCCGATCGAGACCTCGGCGAGGTCGGGAATGCGTCGCATCAGGCCCGGCAGGTTGGCGACGGTCAGATCATGGCCGGCGTTTACGTCGAGCCCCGCCGCACGCGCCGCCTCGGCCGTTTTCTCCAATCTTTCCAGTTCCCTGCCGGCCTTTGCGGAATCGGAATGGCAACTGCCGTAGGGGCCCGTATAGAGTTCGATGCGATCCGCGCCGGTGTCGCGCGCAGCTTTCACCTCAGCTGGATCGGGATCGGCGAACAGCGAGACCCGGAACCCTCCCTTCTTCAGGCGCTTGACGATTGGCGTGAGGAACGCCGCCTGCGCGGCAAAGTTCCAGCCGTGATCGGACGTGGCCTGCGCCGGATCGTCGGGCACCAGCGTCACCTGCTCCGGCTGGTGCTTTTCCACCAGTTGCAGGAAATCCTCGCCCGGATAGCCCTCGATGTTGAATTCGGACCGGGGAAATTCGTCGTCGATCAAGGCGCGAATTTCCGGCAGGTCGGAAAAGCGGATATGCCGCTGGTCGGGGCGCGGATGCACGGTCAGCCCGTGCGCGCCGGCGGCGAGCGCGATGCGGCCGAGCCCCGTGACGCTCGGCCATGGCAGGTCGCGGCGGTTGCGCAGCATGGCGATGGCGTTGAGGTTGACGGAGAGCTTGGCGGGCACGGCTGGCCTCCCGATGGGGTGTGCGCGGCATCTATACTGCCTTTGCCGGGAACAGACAGCTGATTTGTGTGTTCCAGATCGGTCAGAGGCCGAACGAAAGGACTGTCCGTGAATTTTCTCGAAGATGTGCCGGTCGTGCGCCGGATCGACACGAACCGCGACGACCTGTTCGCGGTAGAGCTTGTCGGTCACGTCCGCGCGCCCGATGTCGAAAACCTGTTCGGCCTGTTCGAGGCGGCTTGTGCGCAGCATCCCCGGATCGACGTGCTGGTGCGCCTTGTCGACCATGACGGCGTCGACTGGGCCGATATCACGGCCGACACGCTCGAGCAGGGCAGCACCGAGGCGGCGGATCATGTCGGCCGTTGCGCCATAATCGGAGAACCGAGCTGGAGCGACCGGGTGCAAGGCTGGCTCGCCGCTCCCTCGGCCGTCGAAATCCGGCGTTTCACGGCCACCGGCGAAGCCGATGCCTGGACATGGCTCGACGCGCACGAAAAGCCGGCGGACGTATAGGCGCGGATGGAACAAGAAGCGCAGGAGCGCTTCAGCGCACCACCGTCAGCCGTTCCGCCGCTCTTGTGATCGCGGTGTAGAGCCAGCGCTGGCGCGTGTCCTTGAAAGCGAAGCTTTCGTCGAACAGCACCACCTCGTCCCATTGCGAGCCCTGTGCCTTGTGCACGGTCAACGCATAGCCGTAGTCGAAGTCGTCGAAGCGTTTCTTCTGCTGCCAGGGCACTTCCTCGTCCGGATTCTCGAAAGCGGCCTTGAGCAGCTTGATCTTGGCGACGCCCCGGTCCGGATCGTCCTCTTCCGGCGAGACGAGCAGGTTGATGCCGGGCTTCACCGTCTCGCGCGACGACGTCATGACCTTCCACAGCGAGCCGTTGAGCAGGCCCTTGGCCGGGTCGTTGCGCAGGCATACCAGCTTGTCGCCGGCCTGGGGATAGTCGGCCGAAAAGCCCTTCAGCTCGCGCAGGCGCTGGTTGTAGCGGCGGCGCGTGCGGTTGGTGCCGACCAGCACCTGGTCGGCCCTCAGGACAAGATCCTGCGTCACGTCCTCGCGGCCGATCACCTGCGCGCTGCCGAAATCGCCCCGCATGAATTCCCTGCCCTCGCGCACATCCAGCGCCAGCCGGATGATCGGGTTGTCGCGCGCCTGCCGATGGATTTCGGTCAACAGATAGTCCGGTTCGTGCTCGGTGAAGAAGCCGCCGCCCGAGATCGGCGGCAGCTGCGCCGGATCGCCCAGCACCAGGATCGGCGTGCCGAAGCTCAGCAGGTCGCGCCCGAGCTGCTCGTCCACCATCGAGCATTCGTCGATGACGACCAGCGCCGCGCGGCTGATTGGGCTCTGGCGGTTGAGCGAGAACGTCGGGTTGATCGAGGTCTTGCCGGTCGTCTCATCCTCGACAGCCTCCTCGCCGCGCGGCCGGTAGATCAGCGAATGGATGGTGCGGGCGTTGAGCGCGCCCTTGGAACGCAGCACCTGCGCCGCCTTGCCGGTGAAAGCGGCGAACTGCACCTGGCCGTCGACATGCTCGGCGAAATGGCGCGCCAGCGTCGTCTTGCCGGTGCCGGCATAGCCGAACAGGCGAAACACCTGCGGCCGCCCTTCCTTCAGCCAGCGTCCGACCGCCTTGAGCGCTTCATCCTGTTGCGGGGAAAAATCCATGAAACCGTGAGATCGGATTCGGTCGGCGAAGGCAACAGCCAGCCTATCGCCTTGCCAAATCCGTATGATCGAAATCCTTACCCTTGTAGATCAAATCCCCATCCGAACGCTTTGCCATTGCGTAGGAAAAACAATCACCCAGGTTCAATTGAGCGGGATGTCGGGAAAGCCGTCCATATTGCTCAAAAGCCATGAGCGCCGTCGTATGGCAATCGGCATCGATCGGCTCGATCCGAATTCCGGCCCGGCTAAGAAACTCATGGACGATCATCAGCATTGGCGCCACGCCGGACTTGCGGATACGGCACAGCGCTGAAACGACTTCAAAAACAACGATCGGCGAAGTGATCTTGGACGGACTGTTCTGGATGATATCGGCATACGTCTCGCCATCATATTCTGGAGCGAGAAGCGCGACCAGCGCAGAACTATCCACCATGCTCATCGATTGCGCCCTCATCGTAAAGGCTGTCATAGAAAGCCTTGTCTACAACCTCGCCCGTGGCTGGGAACGAAGCTACCTGCTCACGCAAATCTGCCGTCCGCTTCCATAAAGAATCTCGCGCTCGTTCCAGCGCCACAGCACTTTCGAGGGCCTCTCGAACCGCCTCCGTAAGACTGAGGCCGCGCAGCCCCGCGAGTTCACGCGCAAGCTCATCCGTTTTTTCATCTCTAACGTGCAATACCATATCAACACAATCCTTGATTGTCAACACAACCAGAATATATGGTGAAATATAGAACACAAAGGGAACGAATGTCAAGCAATCTTGTGAACCGTTCCCCACTGGTTGCAGCGCGACTTCGCGCGCTGCAACGCCGCCGACATTCATCCAGCGGTCGCTTAACGGTTCTTCTCGATGAACGCCTTGAACGCCTTGCCGAAGGCCACCAGGAATTCTTCGGTGCTGTCGTTGGTGATCTGCCCGGTGCCGTCGAACAGGTTGCCGGTGTTGCCGACATAGGCTTCCGGCTGCGCCATTACCGGCATGTTGAGGAAGGCGAGCGACTGGCGCAGGTGATGGTTGGCGCCGAAGCCGCCGATCGCGCCGATGGAGGTCGAGATGACCGCCGCCGGCTTGCCCATCAGCGCGCCCTGCCCGTAGGGCCGCGAAGCGACGTCGAGCGCGTTCTTCAGCACACCCGGGACCGAACGGTTGTATTCGGCCGTCACGAACAGCACCGCGTCGGCTGCCTTGATCCGGTCGCGGAACACCGTCCAGTCGGAGGGCGGATTGGCCTCCAGGTCCTGGTTGAAATAGGAGACGCCGCCGATATCGAGAAAGTCGAACGTCAGGTCCGGCGTCAGCTTGGCGACGGCGTTGGCAACCTTTCGGCTGAAGGATTCCTTGCGCAGGCTGCCGACGAGAACGGCTACGGTGGTCATGGGGCGAACTCCTTGCTTGGGGGGATGAAGGGGCTGGACGAAAACTCAGAGAGGATGCCGCTTGTCCGGCAGGCCCGCGTCTGGATCGTTCTCCAGCAGGATCGGCTTGCCGTGCGGCGTCGCGTGCGCGGCGCGCTGCCAGGCGGCCGCAAGCGTATCGACATCGGCCGGAAGGGCTGCACCCTTGGCTGCGAGCAGTTTTTCCAGCGCCGCCAGCCACCGTTCGTAATAGTCGTGGCCGTCGGCAGCCGCGTCCGGACGCTTCACTTCCGCCGACAGCGCCTCGGCCCACTCGCCCCACGAGAACAGTCCGGCCTCATGCAGCGATACCGTCATGGCGAAGGCCTGCGCCTGCCACGGTTCGGCGAAGGCGGGCTCGTCCATGCCCGGTGCCAGCGGCAGGCCGCCGTGCTCATGCGCGCTCAAGATAGCTCTCCCACGCATCGATGGAGACGGTCAGCGTCGGGTCCGCCCCCTCGCCCCACACCTCGCTTCCGTCGAAGACGACGGTGTAAAGCCGCTCGGGGTTCTCGCCCTTTCCATGCGCATTGCTGTCGGGAAGGACGAATCCGTCGTGCACCGCTTCCACCGTACCGATCTTTCCGCGCGCGTAGCGCGGCAGGCGCGTGTGGCCGGACGGATTGAAATTCTTCGTGCGGACCCGTTCTCCAGCGCGAAAACGCGCCGGCGCGGCGAGCGGCCGGTCGCACGGCCCGCCTTTCGCAAGCACGGCCGGCACGTCAGCCGCCTTCAGCACGCGCTTCGGCGTGGCGGCACCGTCGACGGCTTCCCCTGCCGCGAGATCGGCTTCGCTGAGGAAGCCATGGCGCGTCAGCAGCACCTCCAGCGCCCGGATCCATATCTCATAGTAGGTCGCCGCATAGTAGATCGCCGGATGCAGCGATTCGCGCGCGTGCCGGCTCTCGTCCAGGTTCCATGCGCCGAAGGCGCCGGCGGCCAGCGTTACGCCGAGCGCCCGCTTTTCCCAGTCGGCATGAAAGAGCGGCTCGTCCTTTTCGGGCGCGACAGGGCCGAACCCCATCTGCCCGCCGAGATCCTGCGGTCCGTTCATGCTGGCACCCTGGCAAGGCCGGTGCCGATCATGGAATCGCGAGTCACCAGATCGGCGAGCGCCTCCTCGTCCAGCCCTTCGCTCCCCTCAGGGCGCATCGGCACAACCAGATAGCGCAGCTCCGCGGTCGAATCCCAGACACGCACTTTCGTCTCGGCCGGCAGGGTCAGTCCGAATTCTTCCAATACGCCGCGCGGGTCGATAACGGCGCGGGAGCGATAGGGCGGCGCCTTGTACCAGACCGGCGGCAAGCCGAGCACCGACCAGGGATAGCAGGAGCACAATGTGCAGACGACGAGGTTGTGCGTCTCGGGCGTATTGAACACCGCCCGCATGTGCTCGCCCTGCCGGCCGGTGAAGCCGAGCGAGGCGATCGCCGCTGTGGCGTCGCGCTTCAGCCAGTCAGCATAGGCGGCATCGCTCCACGCCTTCGCCACCACCTTCGCGCCGTTCCTCGGCCCGACCTTGGTCTCGTAAGTCTCGACGATGGCGTCGATCGCCGCCGGGTCGATAAGGCCCTTCTGCGTCAGGATCGTTTCCAGTGCCCGCACGCGTGCGGCCATGGGATCGAGATGATTGTCGTGATGGTGATGGTCGTCGTGATCGTGGCTCATGCAATCAAGCTAGGGCGGCGACGTCACCACAGCAAGCGCGTCGATTTGGGCCAACGCGGCATCTATTCGGCCGCAGCCCTTTCCGGCTCATCGAAAAGCGATCGCTGCCCGTCTCCCTCCAAGAGATTGAACTCCGGACTGCGCTTGCGGCCGAAGCCGAGCAGCCAACCGGAGAAGCGCTCCATATAGACATAGATCACCGGCGTCACGAACAGGGTCAGCGCCTGCGAAGCGACAAGGCCGCCGACCACGGCCACGCCGAGCGGCTGTCGGAGTTCCGAACTAGCGCCGGCGCCGAGAGCAATGGGGATCGTTCCCATCAGCGCCGCGAGCGTCGTCATCATGATCGGACGGAAACGCATCAAGCAGGCCTTGTAGATGGAATCAACAGGCGAAAGACCGTCGCGCCGCAGTTCCAGCGCCACGTCCACCATCATGATGCCGTTCTTCTTGACGATGCCGATCAGCATCAGGATGCCGATCACCGCGATTACCGAAAGGTCCATGCCGGCGACGCGCAGCGCCACCAGCGCGCCGAGCACAGCCGAAGGCAGGCCGGTCAGGATCGTCAGCGGATGGATGAAGCTTTCGTAGAGGATGCCTAGCACGATGTAGATGGCCAGGATCGCCCCGCCGATCAGCAGGCCCTGGTTGGCGAGCGAATCCTGGAACGTCTTGGCGGTGCCGGCGAAGGTGGTGCCGATCTCGCGCGGCATGCCGATCTGTTCCTTCAGCGTGTCGATGTGGCTGACGCTGTCGCCCAGTGCCACGCCCTGCGGCAGGTTGTAGGAGATGGTGACGGCCGGAAGCTGGCCGAGTTGGTTGACCGTCAGCGCGCCGGCGGTGCGCTCGACACGGGCGAAGGCGCCGAGCGGCACAAGGCTGCCGCTGGCCGTCCTGATCTGGATCGCCAGCATGCGCTCCGGCGACCAGTCGATCCTGGGTTCGAGTTCCAGCACGACCTCGTAGCTGTCGGCCGAGCCGAAGATGGTAGAAACCTGCTCGGTGCCGAAGCCGCCATAGAGGCTGGAGCGCAGCGTGGCGGTGTCGACGCCGAGCGTCGCGGCCTTGTCGCGGTCGATCGCCAGCGTCGCCTGCAGGGCGTTGTCCTGCAGGTCGTTGGTCACGTCGGTGAAAATGCCGTGGTCCGCCGCCATTGCGTCGGTCAGCTTGCGCGCCCATTCGTCGGTCTGGCCGGTATCGAGCCCCTGCACGACGAGCTGGTAGGCACTCGCCGACGATCGCGACCCCAGCCGCAGGTTCTGCACCGGCTGCATGTAGCTGCTGATGCCCGGCACTTCGGCAAGCTGGCGCCGCAGCGTCGCCAGCACCGTCTCGAGAGCGGGCCGCTGGTCCTTCGGCTTGAGCTGCACGAAAAGCTGCCCCTGGTTCAGCGCATGGGCCGCCCCGCCCCCGCCCACCGACCAGGCGACATGGGTGACGAAGGGCGAATGCTCGAACACCTGCGCCACCTGGCCTTGCAGCCTCGCCATCGCATCGAAGGAAATGTCCTGCCTTGCCTGCGTCGTCACCGAAAGCTGCCCGATATCCTCCTGCGGGAAAAAGCCCTTGGGCGAGACCTCGATCAGCCAAACCGACAGCGCCGCCGTCCCGACGAAAATCAGGAAGACGAGGAACTGGTGTCGGAGGCAGAAGCCAAGGGCATGACCATAGCCGCGCGTGAAAGCGCTCTGGTGGTGGTCGCCATGCGCCTCTCGGTCGGCCGGCGAAACCCTGAGCAGTCGCGAGCACAGCATCGGCGTCAGCGTCAGCGACACGAACATCGAGGCCAGGATCGAAACCGTGACCACGACGGCGAACTCGTTGAAGATCAGGCCGATCACCCCGCCCATCAGGAGCACGGGGATGAAGACCGCGACCAGCGAGATCGAGATGGAAATGATGGTGAAGCCGATTTCGCGCGAGCCCTTCAGCGCCGCCTCGAAGGCCGGCAGGCCATCCTCCTCCATGTGACGGAAGATGTTTTCCAGCATGACGATGGCGTCGTCGACGACAAGGCCCACCGCCAGTGTCAGCCCCATCAGCGAGATGTTGTCGATCGAGAAGCCGAACAGATACATCGCCGCCAGCGTCGCGATCAGCGAGATCGGCACCGCCACGGCAGGGATGATGGTCGCCGTCACCCGGCGCAGGAACAGGAAGATCACCATCACCACCAGCGCGATGGTGAGCAAAAGCGTGAACTGCACGTCGTTCACCGCGTCGCGGATCGACGTCGAGCGGTCGTTGAGGAGCCTTATGGAAGCCGCCGCCGGCATCTGCTTCTCGAACGAGGGCAGCATCGTCTTGACGCGATCCACCACGTCCACGGTGTTGGCGTCCGGCTGGCGCTGCACCGCCAGGATGATGGCGCGCGTGCCGTCATACCAGCTTGCCGTCGTCGTGGTCTCGACCGAATCGATGACGCGCGTCACCTCGCCCAGCCGCACCGGGTGACCGTCCTTGGTGGCGATGATGAGATTGGAGAAGCCGGCCGCATCGGTAAGCTGCGTGTCGGCAGTGATGGTGAGCTGCTGCTTGTCGTTCTGAAGCACGCCGAGCGGCGTGTTGGAATTGGCGGATGCGATCGCATCTTGCAATTGATCGATGGCGATTCCACGCGCCGCCAGCGCCACAGGGTCGATCTGGATGCGCACGGCATATTTCTGCTGGCCGTAGATGGAAACCTGCGCCACACCGTCGATGGTCGACAGCGACGGCGAGATGACGTTCTCGGCGAAGGCGTCGAGATCGGTCAGCGGCACCGTGTCGGAAACGAGCGAAAGAAGCAGGATCGGCGCGTCGGCCGGATTGACCTTGCGGTAGCTCGGCGGACTGGTCATCTGCGGCGGCAATTGGCGCTGCGTGCGTGCGATCGCCGCCTGCACGTCGGCCGCTGCAGCGTCGATGTTGCGGCCGAGCGCGAACTGGATGGCGATCGAGGTCGAGCCGAGGGAATTGGTGGTGGAAATGGAATCGATGCCGGCGATCGTCGAGAACTGCTTGATCAGCGGCGTCGCCACCGATGTCGCCATCGTTTCCGGCGAGGCGCCCGGCAGCGAGGCCGAGACGTTGATGACGGGGAATTCGGCGCTCGGCAGCGCCGCGACCGGCAGGAATTTGTACGCGAACAGTCCCGCAAGCACGAGCGCGAACGACATCAGCAGCGTTGCGACCGGCCGGCGGATACAGAAGGCGGAGATCATCGCGCCGCCTCACCGTCCGCCTTCTGCGCGACCTTGGCGGGCCGGCCGCCGGGCGATCCCGACGCAGCACCCCCTTCGCTGACCGCCGCGCCGTTCTTGAGGCGGGTCTGGCCTTCCACGACCACCTTCTCGCCGCTCTTGAGCCCGCTGGACAGCCCGCTGTCGGCTCCAGCGGTAAGCGCGACGGTCACCGGTCGCATTTCGACCGTGTCGTCAGGCTTGACGACATAGACGAACGGCCCCTTCTGGCTGGGCTGCACGGCCACGGTCGGAACCGACACCATGTCCGGCATCGTGCCCGCCTCCAGCGTGGCGCCGACATACTGGCCGGGCCAAAGCTTGAGATCGGGATTGGGCACGCTGGCCCGGACCGCGATGGTGCCGGACGCGGTATCGACGCTGGAATCCACGAAAGTCAGTTTACCGGTGCCGATCGGATCGGGCTCGCCGTCGTGCCGCAGCGTGACGACCGCGCCCTCCGGCACCGAAAGCGCCTTCCGCACAAGCGGCAAGTCGTCCTCCGGCAGGCTGAAACTCACCTGAAGCGGGTCCATCTGCGTGATCGTCACCAGAGGCGTCGTCTGGCCGTTCCCGTTGGCTGTCGTCACCAGATCGCCGACGGCGGCGTTGACGGCCCCCAGACGGCCGGCGATCGGCGCGGTGATGCGGGTAAACCCAAGCTGGACATTATCGGCCTCGATCGCGGCCTGGTCCGCCACGACGGTCGCTGCGGCCGCCTTGGCTGCGGCCGCCGCCTGGTCGTAGGCCTGCTGCGTGCCTGCCTGCTTGGCGGCGAGGTCCGCTGCACGCTTCAGGTCGGCCTCGGCGCTGACCTGAAGCGCCTGATCCTTGGCAAGCGTCGCATTGTCGTGGGCCAGCTCAGCCTGAAGGGCGCGGTCGTCGAGCGAGAACAGCAGGTCCCCGGCCTTGACCGTCTGCCCGTCCCTGACGGCGATGGAGACGATCTGGCTCGCCACGCGGGCGCTGACATTGACCACCGCGGGCGAGGAAATATAGCCGATGGCATAGCGCCGGATGGGGAAATCGGCCGTCGAGGCGGTCGCCGATACGACCGTCACCGCTCTCGCCGCCCCACCCGTCCCGCGCGACGATGACGGCCCGCTTTTCCCGCCGGCCGCCATCTGTCGAACGGCTGCAAAACCGCTCGGCCACAGGTAGGTGCCGCCGACGGCCACGGAGGCCAGCGCGAGGATACCGATGACAATGACCTTCCCGCGCATCGCCGGGACCCTCCATCGCCGTGCGCACGCTGTCCGAGACAGGCAGCGCCACGAATCCGCCGACAGATAAGACGTAGCTCGGGCGAAAAAGGGCCAAAATGCGGGATTACGAAGATTTAATGTGCGCCGCACAATGCAAGGATCAGGCAGGGAACGGCGTCGACTGGCCTATTTCAGCATCGGCCACAGCGTCGCCGCCAGCAGGATGCCCATGGCGATGTTGAACCATTTCAGCCGCACCGGGTCGGACAGGAAGCCGCGCAGCGCCATGCCGAAGCCGGCCCAGGTCGAGACGCTGGGCAGGTTGACCACGCCGAAAATGACTCCGATCAGCAGCACCGACAGGATCGGCGTCGCCGGATTGGAATAGACGGCCATCGCCGTCACCGCCATCACCCAGGCCTTCGG
>Ga0182738_1000895_pt1 | contig 39697 bp, 23 predicted proteins | sample eDN5th30CBELigMG_FD_128876 | JGI IMG/M metagenome (GOLD analysis project Ga0182738, IMG submission 128876) | Enriched Miracle-Growth compost microbial communities from Emeryville, California, USA - eDNA 5th pass 30_C BE-Lig MG (version 2)... ...
GACCGGTTCGTGGAAGTGCTGCTGAGCATCATCGAAACCTGCCGGCAGCAGAACCAGAGCGTGCTGACCTACGTCACCACGGCCCTGAAAACAAAGACACCCACCTCACTCCTCCCGTCAAATCCAACCACCCCGTGAACGCGTACGACCGGCACACATCAGGGGCGCCACATCCACACCTGTGGACTCAGCGGGCATTCGGGCCAGTGCGGTGACCGGAGCAACCAGATATTCTGCGTATCCGCCATCATAGGAGATCCCCGTGACCTGCACTCCTGCCTGGCAGGCAAAGTGATGGCTGTGACGACAGGGATCGCAATGTCCACAGTGCCAGCCATGCCAGCCCACTCCGACTCGCTGACCAGACTGCCATCTGGACGGAGTATCCCTACCAACAGCGTCAATCACCCCGACAACTTCGTGTCCGGGCACCCGTGGATATTCAATCCCGGGCCAGATCCCCTCTTTGAGCAGGGCATCACTATGGCAAATCCCGCAGGCTTCAACCTTGATCCGGACCTGGTGGGGACCAGGAACAGGGATGGGAAGTTCCACAAGCTCGAGAGGACCGCCGGGGCGGGAGACCTGAACGGCACGCATGCTGGACATGGCATCACTCCTGAAGTACAGGGGCCATTATATTGGGAACAGTTCTGAAATAAATACTTATTCGCAAAGAGGTGAGTCGCAGACAGGATATTTTGCGACTCGCGATCAAGTAGATCTCATGCCCGCCACAGAGACGACGTTCCGCCACGCAGCGACGCCTTTCGTCAGTCGAAACGCGTCCTGCGCGAGCCCAGGTGAGAGCCACCTGCTCTAATCAGTTGCTCGATCCACGTTCTTTGAATCATGACCTGGGTCATGGTTCGCTGCGGGGATAGGAGCCGAGGATTTCCATACGCACCGCTTTTTTCTCAAGCACCTGCAACGCTTTCTTGATGCGGGCTTCTTTGACATGTCCTTCAAAGTCCAGAAAAAACAGATAGCCTGTTTCCGGGCCGCGTAATGGAAATGATTCAATCCAGGTCAGGTTGATTTTGCTGTTCTTGAATGCAGTTAATGCTTCTGAAAGCGAACCGGGTGTGTGTGGAATCTGCAGCAATAAAGCGGTTCGATCACTGCCGGTGGGCTGTGTGTCCAGATCTCCGATGATGGCAAACCGGGTGATGTTGTGGGCATTGTCCTCGATGTTTTCTGCGATGATGTTCAAGCTGTACTGGACCGCCGCTTCCCGACTGGCAATCGCTCCGACACCCGGCTTGGTTTCTGCCAGCTTGGCGGCTGTGGAGGTACTGGTGACATCATAGATTTTGGCTTGCGGCATATTTCGTGACAGCCATTCCCGGCACTGCGACAAAGCCTGTGGTTTACTGTAGATCTCCGTAATTTCGCTGCGAGGTGAACGGGAGAGCAGATTGTGGTGGACGGAAATCTGCACTTCGCCACAAATGCGCAATGGCAAACGGGTGAACATGTCAAGCGTATCGACAATGCGTCCGTCGGTACTGTTCTCGATGGGCACGATTCCAAACTCAGCATGCCCCTTGTTCACTTCTTCAAAGACGGCAGCAATGGAACTGACCGGCACCAGGTCGGCTGTTTTTCCAAAACGCTCGAGAGCAGCCAGATGCGTGAAGCTGAAAGGAGGTCCCAGATAGGCCACGCGAATGGTTTTGACCTGAGAGCGGGCGGCGCACAGCATTTCGCGGAAGATGCTCTGCAGGATCTCGCGGGAAAGCGGTCCCTGATTGCATTGATCCAGCGCCCGCCAGAGTTCCAGTTCCACATTCTGGTCAAACCAGAGACTTTGTCGGTCCGCGGTTTCCTGCAGGTGGGCGATCGTGTATTTGACACGTTGATTGAGTAACTGAACCAGTTGCTGATCAATCGTTTTCAAGCGTTGTGCCGGCAGGATGCCCGGTTTTTTGCGAGCGACCACTTTGGGTGGGACCACAGGACTGGATTTTCGCTCTGCGCGTGATTGAGCCCGAGCGACTTGAGTGGGCTTCTTTTTGGCCATGACTCGGTGTCTTTCGCGAAAAGAGCGGTCATCAAGAGAAGTCGTTGCCGGTTTTGAGACCGAAAAATTGGGCGGTCGCTGCGGTTCAGTGCGCTTTCTGACAGGATCGCGCTTTCGTTAAACCATGTCCCCACAATACTTTGGAATGGCGTTTTACCCGTGGTCCGGGCAATTGTCAAGGAGATGGAAAAACGAGAATTGATGAAAGTCTCGCACCCGCAACATATTTATACAGAAAGTCTTGCATCAATAATACTATAGCAGAATACCCTTCTTCCGATGGGGGAAGGTTGTCCAGAAAACCCCGATTTTTATCTCCCGCGCTGGAAAAGGTTTTCCACCTCTCCAGGTCGCTGGCAGATCACCGGAGAAATCCGGCTTTAGAGCGATTCATCCCGCATCGACCACGTTCCGCCACGCAGCGTGTCCCCTGTCGGCAGTCGAAACGCGCGCTGCGCGGGACCAGGCCGGAGCAACTCACTTTAATTCTCTTGAAATTATTGATTGACGAAGCTGGTGCCTGTCGAATAAACTGTTTACGAGTGAGATTGAGTCTCAAGTGCATTGCCCCGCCTGTTACGTCAGTTTCTTTATTTACTGCCTAGGCCCTCCCCCATGGCTCCCCCGATCCTCCAAGCCGATCCGGTCCTCTGCCACTGCTTTAAAGTCGCGGAGTCGACGGTCGATGAATGTATTACTTCTGGCGCGACCAATGTTCGCGAAGTTCGTGAAGCCTGTGGAGCGGGGGGTGGCTGTATGGGATGCCGCCGCCGCATTCAGTGCTATATCGAACAGCGCTGTCAGGCCCAGCAAATGGAACCCTCCGTATAAAGAGGCACGCCGCGCGGCCCAGGCGGCGTGAACGCGCTTTCTTCCAAAGTGATGTGCGTAAAGGGAAAGAGACCAGGGCGCATTCACCCCGTATGGACCGATTGATCGTTTCGCTATCGTCTGCAGCAAAACGATCAATCGTTGGATTCTCTCTGCGAGTCTCCACACGCACGACGGACAATTAGACGGACAATACGGAAGTCGTGCGCTCCAGGTCAGGGGAAAGCGTCAGAACAGCCGTTCCCCTGTTCCCTGTCTCAATGTTCCCTGTCTCAATCCGTCAGACCTGGAGTGGCTGCGACTGGAACGACTACGAGAGCGTGTGGACTCTTTGCACACTGGGTGCTGCGCGTCCCGCTTTCCAAGCCCTCTCAGTGGCCCACAGTATCATCGTTACCAATTTGTGAAAGCATATAATTTTCAATGCCGATTTTCTCGATCAGATCCAGTTGAGCTTCCAGCCAGTCGATGCTTTCTTCAGACTCACGAACAATCTGTTCCATGATTTCGCGGCTGGCGGAGTCTTTTTCTTCACGGCAGATTTCTGCGCCGGCGTTGTAGACCTGACTGGCATTGAGTTCGAGTGCCAGGGCGTTCTCCAGCTGCTCCTTGACCGTTTCCCCCACACGGATGACATCGTAGCGGGCGATTTCCGGAACACCGTCCAGGAAAATAATGCGATCGATCAGCAGTTCAGCGTGCTTCATTTCATCGATCGATTCGACGTAATGATGCTTGCCCAGACGCATCAATCCCCAGTTCTGGCACATTTTGGCCTGAACGAAATATTGATTGATCGCCGTCAGTTCAATGGTCAACCCGGCATTCAAGGCGTCAATAACGCGTTGGCTTCCCTTCATGATCTGCTTCTCCACAAGCGTCTTTAAGAGCCGCGAACAAAACTTTCCGGACAGTGAAAATTACTTTCCGCGAGCACGTTCGCTGCAAGTTTTGTGATGGGTTCTAATCTCGTATGCTGCGATTCTAGGCAAGAAGTCTTCCGGGGAGCTACTGGGGAGTGCTGCAATCGGTTCAAATAGTCTGGATTGACATCCGGTCTTGACCTGCCGGCCCGGAAACGACGTTGCGGGGTAGATTGAAACTCGATATCGACGGCGAAATCTGAACTCCGGAAGCAGGCTCTCCCGAGCAGCAGAAATGAAAGAACTGGCATGTGGGAACGTGTGAGAATTGCCGGTCATTCCGCAGATGTGTTGACACCCGGCCAGGGTCCTTACCCGGGCGCCGTCCTTTATCTGCATGGCTATGGGGGCGAAACGCTTGCTGAGAACCCGGTCTTTACCGAGTGCTTCGAAAAGTATCATCTGCCGGTTGTCAGTCCAGTCGGCGGGGCCTGCTGGTGGCTCGATACGCTTTGCCACGAGTTTGATGTGCAGCAGACACCCATGCAGTTTCTTCGACAGGATGTCACAACCTGGATGGAAGGCCGATGGGGCATTGCTGCTCCATACATCGCCTTGCTGGGGGTAAGCATGGGAGGCCAGGGAGCTTTGAATCTGGCCTATCGTCATGCCCGACAGTTTCCAATCGTAGCCTCCATGTCCCCTGCCATTGACTTCGATCAGATTTACGGGAAGGGGTTCGGAATTGAGGAACTCTTTCCTGATGCTGAGGCAGCACGGCAGGAAACCGTCGTCCTGCATCTGCATCCGCTGAACTGGCCGAGACACCAGTTCCTTTGCAGCGATCCTCAAGACTTCCTCTGGCACACAGGCAGCGAACGGCTGGCCAGTAAGTTGATGTCGTCAGGAGTTCCCTTTCAACGAGATCTGACGACATCTTACGGAGGACACGGCTGGAGGTACTTCAACGCCATGGCAGATCGTGTTGTCCGCTTTCTGGCGGAAGCATTGCAGAAGGAGCACGAAGCGGTTTGATGTCTGGCGGGAGCCTCCAGTGCAGCTGATCTGTTCCATCCACAATCGGACGGCGCTGAGTGACGGATGCGTCTCTCGTCGGGCGGCGAAGCAGAGTACGGGCTCATACGAAGTGAACGTACTCTTCCCCTGGGTACGCTGTTCTGTTCTGACGATGACCGCAACCGGGCAATGCAGATCGCCTGAAGCAGCAGGGGGCAAATAAAACGAGCAAGTCGGAAAGGACCGACTTGCTCGCGAAAATTTTGATAACACGGCAGTGGTGTTATGCCTTTTTCTTAGTGGTCTTCTTCTTTGGTGCAGCAGCCTTTTTCTTCGGTGCAGCAGCCTTCTTCTTCGGTGCAGCGGCCTTCTTCTTCGGTGCGGCGGCCTTCTTTGCTGCCTTCTTAGGAGCGGCTGCCTTCTTCACTGCCTTCTTACTTGCTTTTTTCTTAGCCACTGGAAACTCCTCCTTACCAAGAGTCACTTGTTTGTGGAGTTCTGTCCGATGCTACCGGGCAAAAGGGTCAGACGCTTCCACACTTCGATTCCATTCCAATTCACCAACCATGGTGAATCGTTGCTGGCCTCACTGACCCTTCGAATCCTGATTCAATTTGATTCGATCCGTTGAGTTGTTACTCCAGCAATGACTTGCGGCAAATAGTACGAAAACCATTGGTAGATGCAACCCAAATTTCCATCGAATCGATGACATGATTCATTTTTTTTATCAATTGAGAGACAGTGCCCCGTGACAGATTGATTCAGAAGCACTCAGTCTCGATCTGGTCATGCTGAACTCGAAGCGGTTCTTTCTGCGACCAATGCAGATACCAAAGAGTCTATTTCTGTTCGAGTTTTCAGCTCGCCTGACAAGCCGCCCGGGAAGATGTCTCTCCCAGTTCAAAGGACATTCAGCGAAGCACTTCAAAAGACTGATTGCAAGTTGTGGAAGAGCTGGGCAGCAGATGCCTGCCGTGACATGCAAAGAGCCGTTTCACCGCATATTCCCTGCAGTGAAACGGCTCTTGTCAAAATGCGAACAGCTCGCAATCCGAGTCTTGAACAGCTCGCAAAGAAGTGTGAGTCAGACCAGATTCATGGTCATGAATCAACTCCATAGATCATCTTTTCACCACCCAGATGTTGCGATAGACAACCGGGTTTCCATGGTTCTGAAGGAAGAATGGACCGGGGGTTGCGGACTCCGAGTTGATGGTTCCGCCAGGAGTCCCCCGAGGGATTTCCAGCTTGTCATGAATGACAACGCCATTGTGTTTGACTGTGGCAATGGCGTTCGAGATTTTTTTACCGGCATCGTCAAATTTTGCCGCTGTGAAGTCGATGTCGTAGGTCTGCCAGACCAAGGGAGGCAGACACATATTGATGCTGGGAGCGGCCGCCTGATAAATGCCGCCGCACTCGTTGTCTGCTCCTTTGAGTCCGAAGGAGTCGAGCAACTGCACCTCGTATCGACCCTGCAGATAGAGACCACTATTACCGCGTCCCTGTCCGCGGGCCTCGGGCAGATATGGCAGACGGAATTCAAAATGCAGACTGAAGTCGTTGAAGGTATCGGTTGAAGTTGCTCCCTGTTGCAGCAGTCCATCATCAGTCATCTTGGAGTTTTTGGACCAATGCTGTTCGAACGTCGGTTGTGTTCCATCGAAGAGGACAATGGCCCCTTCAGCTGGTTTGGCTTCCAGCGTGGGACTGCGCCGTTCAATTCTCTTTAAGCCTTCGACATTGGCCTTCACGTCATCCCAGGTTCCTTCCGCGATGGTCTTTTCGCTTCCATCCCATCCAGCTCCGGGGAGACCACCATGGAATTTCACAGCTCGAAACTGATGTTTCCCCAGTGCAATCACCTGCACCCCGACATTGTCGCCGGTATATTCTCCCTGAATTGCGAAGTCTGGATCTGCTTGCGCCGCCTGCGGTGTGGCATAAGTGGTGCCATGTTTATCCGCAGCACAGGCTGCCACTCCAACCAGCAGGCAGGAGAGCCACGCCAGAATTGAACGTAAAAACATTGATTCCTCCTCATTCTTCGAGTCGTTGGTAAATCCGAACATGGTTGAGAGCACATGTACCCCGCATGGACCGCGTTCCACCACGCGGTGAGTTGTCTTTCATCAGTCAAATCGCGCGCTGCGCGGGCACAGGCCAGAGCAACTTGCTCCAGCAGTCGTGTTGCTCATGGAACCACTCTGCTGCTGCACTATACTGAATGGCATTTTGTTTTTCCGCGTGCAAGCAATGCGTTTGGAAGAGATCTCATCCAAATAGAGCACATTGCTTTCGCATGGACCACGTTCCGCCACCCAGCGAGTTGTCTTTCATCAGCCGAAGCGCGCGCTGGGCGGGCTCAGCTCAGAGCAACTTGCTCCAGGCACAGATGCAGGTGCTGCCGGTTCATGGAATGTGTTTCCCCGTGCAGGACGAATTGCGTTGACACTTTCAGTCAACTCGCCATACAAACAAGATCTTGCAACATCACCAGAGCCATTCGTTCTGATCAGGTCGAGAGTAAATTGCTCTGACTGATGCAGCACGTATTTCGATGGACGAAAAGCTGTTCTCCGAGTGGCGGAGCATGGCCCATACGGAGTGAATGTGCTCAAATTCACGAAGGATCTGCCTGGCAGGACGCCAGGCAGAATGCCGGACAGGCGGACTTCAGCAGGTGGGCTTTTCGCCTGCCTGAAGGTTGGCTGATCTTTGCGGCAGAGCGAAGGCGAAGTTCAGTTCATCATCGCCAGCAGTCAACACGGAGGAGATCTCACATGTGGCAACGAATTTTCGGACCAGGCGCTCCGTCATGGAAGGAAAGTCTGAAAGGTGATGGCTACGGCGCTCTGGAAGATCAGGAGAGTCGCGTCTCGCTGCAGCATCCCTGGATGGCAGGGGCTCCGGTCTATGCTCCGGACAACTGGGCTCCCCGGTATGATTATCCGCTGGTCTGCTATCTGCACGACGACGGCCGATCGGAATACGATTTGTGGAACTGGTTTCCCGCCATCAGTGATCAGAATTATCTGGGACTGGGCGTACGGGCTCCCTTTCCGGCACGGTCCTCGATGCCGGGACAGTTTCGCTGGCGCGGACAACGTCCGGATGCCACTGCCGCAGTTTTAAATGAAGCCGTTGAAACGATTCAGTTCGACTGGAACGTGCATCCCGATCGCATTCTTTTGTTTGGAGAAGGGAACGGCGCCGTCGCCGCCATACAGCAGTTCATGCTCAATCAACTCCGGAGTGATGACGACGAAATTCGTTACAGCGGAGTGATCTGTCGAAACTTGCCGGACTGGTGGGCTCGCGCACTTCCCCCAGTTGCCGAATTCGCATCGGGACGGATGTTGCTGATGAATCCGCATCTGGATGATGATGACGGTGAAACCTTGGCTGCCATTGATGGACTCTGCGAGTCCGGGCTGTCCATCACGTTGTCATCTCATTCCGAAACCTCACCTGCCGGCGAAATCAATCATTGGATCATGTCCGGCATTGCCACCGCTGTTTTCTGATTGCTGCATCCTGATCAGCAACCGTTTCTCACTCAGTCATTCCAAGTCTGATCTGGCAGAGAAGGTGAAAAGGATTCAGAGATACTACAGGCGACCGCTGCGAAGAATGCCCCAGATCAGCCAGACACTCAGCAGGCCCGAAAGAATAAAAATGGGCAGGGCAATCCATAACGAATTGGGGGTCGCGGTTCGGATGATCAGAGCGGTGGAAAGGACGAGCGACGAGATCAGCATCCCGATCACGATGCGATTGCTCGAACGGTCGAATTCGTGGATCAGATGTTCCAGCCCGCGGTGTTCCAGCTGAATTTTCAAATCATCCTGACTGATTTTTTTCAGTGTCTTGCCCAGGTGCAGCGGCACATCATGAATCGCCTCCAGCATGGTACGGAAATCGGACATGGCCCGCCGGACCACGCGGCGGGGACGGTAGCGTTCTCGCAACAGTTTCTCGACGAAAGGGGCCAGCACGCCGGCCAGATTGAAATGAGGATCCAGTTTCCGGCCCACTCCTTCCAGGGTCACAATGGCCCGGGCCAGCACCATCAGGTCTCCCGGACATTGCAATCCGTGACTGGACAGGATACTGATGAAGTCATTCAGCAAAGCCCCGATCCGCACCTGCTCCAGCGGCACTCCATAATAGGCATCGATGAAGTCGCGGATGTCCGATTGGAGCAGTGATTTTTCCACCCGCTGGCTGGGCTGACCCACCTTCAGCACAACGTCGACGGCGCCATCCACATCATGGCGTGCCACAGCCACAAAAAGATCGAGCAAATGATCTCGGCGGTGCTCGTTCAGAAACCCGATCATGCCATAATCCAGCAGGCAGATCGCACCATCCGGGCGAATACGAATATTGCCCGGATGGGGGTCTCCGTGAAAGACTCCCATCTCGAAGGCCATTCGAAGAAAAATATTCGCGCCGTTAAAAGCGATTTCCACAGGGTCTAAACGGCAGTCGCGAATCCCTTCCAGATCGTCCACTTTCAGGCCATCTACCCGTTCCATGATCAGCACAGACTCTGACAGGAATTCGGAGTCGATCACCGGCACATACAGTCGGCGATCGTCACGAAAAAGACGGGCGAACTCCTGCATGGCCCGGCCTTCGCGACGGAAGTTCATTTCCCGGCGGATGGTGCGTGTGAACTGCTTGACCAGCCCTACTGGATCAAAAACTCGTGATTCCGGGACGTGCCGCACCAGTAGCTGGGCCAGTTCCAGCAGCAGTGACAAGTCTCGTTCGACTGCGTTCACCACATCGGGCCGACGGACTTTGACCGCCACTTCCCGGCCATCCTTCGTGACCGCAGCATGCACTTGTGCCAGAGATCCAGCGGCGATGGGACAATCATCAAATCGGGCCAGCAATTCGCTGATCGGACGACGGAATTCAGCCTCCAGTTGAACGTGGACTGCATGCACATCAAACGGAGTCACCTGCTCCTGCAATCGCGAGAGCTCCTGAATCACGTCGGCGGGAATCAGGTCGGGCCGCGTACTCAAGACCTGTCCGAATTTGACGAATGTCGGCCCCAGTTCTTCCAACGCCAGACGTATGCGGCGGGGAGTTGTCAGGCGCTCCGAAGCCTCCCGGGTTTTGCGGGAAATGAGACGATGTCCCCAGTTCAGGTACGGCAGCAACCCCAGACGTTCGAGCAGATCACCAAACCCGTAGTTCAGCAAAACCGTAGCGACTTCACGGCCACGGTTCAGGTTTTTCAAAAATCGAAGTGGATAGGGAGGCATATGCGGATCTGGCGTCTCAGACCGGTGAACTCCGTTTTCACTCGAGAATTGTTTGAAGAGTTATGGCAAATGAAATGCAGCGGCAAGTTGCCACCGCGTCTGTGCTTTCATCTTGAACGCATTGCTCCCGCATGGACTGCGCTCCGCCACGCGGCGAGTGCGTATTATCAACCGAAACGTGGGCTGCGCGGACCCCGGCCAGAGCAACGTGCTCTAATCTCTGATCACCCCCCACTTCCCGGGCGTGAAAGTCTCTCCTTATAGGCTTCGCTGTCGCGACGGTATTGCGGGGGAGCAAGCCGATTTCCCGATCCGGAACTTTGAGATGCTTTCCGTTCCCGTTCTCCGCCGCTTCGCATTTCCCCGGAAGAACCATAGTCGATCCCTTTCAAAATGGAATCGAACTGTCGCCGGGCTGCTTCCGATTCCGGCGAACGATCCAACCCCGGATCGGCCAGTCGTTCTTGCAGCCTGTGCATGAATCGTTCCAGATCCTGTTCGGTATATCCCAGTTCATTCATCAACTCTTGTGGGGTCTCGCCACGTTCAAGTTGATTCCGCAGCCGTTTGAGTGCAAGTTCTGTCGCCTTTTTCTTGTTTTGCAAATCGGCCTGTTCCGGCGTGAGTTGATCGGAACTGCCGGCAGCATTTCCAGTTTTTCCGGAGTGATCCGCCTGGTCCATCGCACCACCCCCCCCACCAGGAGCACGACCATCTCCCCGCCCCTGCTGCCCCCCTTCTTTCCCGGTACCTTCTTTCCCAGTTCCTTCTTTCCCAGTTCCTTCTTTCCCAGTTCCTTCTTTCCCAGTTCCTTCTTTCCCAGTTCCTTCTTTCCCAGTTCCTTCTTTCCCAGTTCCTTCTTTCCCGGTACCTTCCTTCCCAGTTCCTTCCTTCCCAGTTCCTTCTTTCCCAGTTCCTTCTTTCCCGGTTCCTTCTTTCCCGGTTCCTTCCTTCCCGGTTCCTTCCTTCCCGGTTCCTTCCTTCCCGGTTCCTTCTTTCCCAGTCCCTTCTTTCCCGGTCCCTTCTTTCCCAGTTCCTTCTTTCCCGGCTCCTTCCTTCCCGGCTCCTTCCTTCCCGGTTCCTTCTTTCCCGGTTCCTTCTTTCCCGGTTCCTTCTTTGGGGGGTGTTGAATCGGGTTTCATCTGTTCCTGGCCCGGTGCTTCTTGCGGGTTCTTTGGCGAAGAACCGTCCGGGCGTTTTTCTCCATTTTGCGGCTGGCCGGTGGGGTCCGGCTTGTTGGAAGAATTCTGCTGATCCGTGGGGGTAGCGTTTTCGGTGTCGTTAGCGGGATTTTCCCCCGGTTGCGGAGGCTGCCCGGGATTCTTGGAGTTCTGATTCATGGAGCCATCCGTCGGGCGCTCCTGGGGGGCATTCTGATTCGTCTGGCCGTCAGTTCCCGTCTTCTTCTCCTGTCCCGTTTTCTCCTGGTTCATCTTCTCCGATCCAGACTTCTCCTGACCGTTCTTCTCTTGACCGGCTTTCCCGATATCGGTTTCTTCCGATCCCGTTTTTTCGGTCGGATTCTTTTCTGTGCCGGACGGTTTCGGGGCATTCTGATCGTTCTGACCAGGTTTCTGGCCGGGTTGAGGTTCTTCCCCTGGTTGACCTGTGGTATTTGGCGCGGGTGGCTGGGAATTCTGCTGGTCGGCTGTCCCGTTGGCATCTGGTTTCGAGGAATCTTGCGTTGACTGAGAAGGATCCTGCTTCATCTCGGAAGCTGGTTTTTCCGCCGAAGACGATTTCTCTCCCTGCGTTTCCTGCGGTCCTTTTTCTCCGCTGGCACTTGTGGATTTTGTCTGGTCACCCCCCCGTTGAGGCGAATTCTGATTGTCACCGGCGGGCGATTTTGTCTCGCTTTCGGCTGGTGACGCCGTTTCCGCTCCCCCCTTCATGCCGGGCGGATTTTCATTTTTGCCAGCTTCCCCTGCACTGGGCCCCATGTCATTTGGTTTTGAGTTCTCCTGATTTTTTTGACGTGGATCAGGTCCGGTGGCGGGAGATTCCCCTGCGTTCTCACCAGTCGGCTTCTGCTTTTGCGGATCGGACGATGAATTCCCTTCCGATGGGGATTTCATCTGTTCAGGGCTTGCAGAGTTTTCTTCAGCAGATGTTCCGTTTTGTTTTTCGGACTCCGTTCCCTGTGAAGCCCCTGTGCTGGGCTGGTCCCCGTTTTTCTGGTCCCCACCCTTCTGATCACTTCCCTGTTGATCGCCATTCTTTTGGTCTGTGTTCTTCGGGTCTGTGTTCTTCTGGTTGGCCTCATTCTGACCGGCGGGGTCGGACGGCTTTCTGACTGGCTCGCTTGCGGAACCATTTTTCATGGAGTCGTCTGAATTTTGATTCTGCGTCTCTTCAGAGTTGGGCTGCTTCGCAGGATTGGATTGATCTCCATTTGGTTGTTGTTGGCTGTTGTTGGCTGAATTGGGCTGATCAGGAGTTTCGCCCGGCTTTTGTTCCGGTGACTGCTCCGATTTTTCTTGTTGTTCCTGATTCCATTTCAACAATTTATCAATGGCCTGATCTTCAGCCGCCTTATCCTTGCGGGGTTGTGGCTGGGCGGAATTCTGGGGTGATTGTTGATTCTGGGTGCCCGGTTCTGTTCCTGTCTCTCCCCCATTTTCCTGTGGAGAGTTCTTTCCGCTCATCTGCGGAGACTTCTGGTCCTGGCCGTTTCCATCGGCAGGCTGTTGTTGAGAGGCATCTTGTCCTGCTGCGGAATCCTGCGGGGGGCCATCCGATGATCCAGGTTGCGTTTGAGACTGCTGCGCCCCCCCTTTCTGTCCGGGTTGGGCTTCCCCCTGCTGGCCGTTTTCCTCCTGTTGTGGTTGCTGAGCGGGAGGTTGCTGTCCGGGCGCCTCCTGCATGGGGGCATTGGGGTTCTTCTCCGGGGGAATCATTTTCTCCTGTGGCTGATCCTGCGGATTTCGATCTTGTGGTTGTTCATTTTCTGGTCTTTGCTCGCCAGGTGGCTGAGGGCGTTCCGGTTGATCATTGGGGGCGGCCTGTTGAATATTTTCCTGAAGCTGCTCTGCCTGCTTCTGTTGTTCTTTTTTCAGTTCTGCTGGAGGAACGGGATCGGTGATGGTAATGGTGACCTGTGGCGAGCGCGACACGTTCTTGACCCGTTTGCCGAACGGCTCAAAATTGTCTTCCGCTTCAATCCACAGCGTGAGTTGATCGCCCGCTTTGAGCGGCATTTCTGAAAGTTGCAGCCGATAAATCGTTTTGAATTCCGCCATCTCCGGCGGGGCAGCAAAGAGTGGGGCCGGGAAGGGGAGCAGTTCCCCGTTCTGCTGGAGTTTGAGTGAAACTCTTCGCAGCAGGAAATCGGGATCGCGAGCGGAAAGGGCCACTGGAACCTGAGAATTGGCGGGGGCGCTCAGATCTTTGGTGGGGCTGATCAGCGAGAGTTCCGGTTTCAGATCGGGCCGAATCTGCAGGCGATAAATGGTGGGGGTCGGATTTTTTTGTCCCCGTTCATTCCAGACCTGAATGTGGTAATACCGGGCAAAGGTGCCATCATCGCGAAATTTCAACTGCCAGCGTGCGGTGAGGAGATCGTCCTGAATCGTCATCGGATATTCTTCCGCACTCTCACCGGCGGTCTGCAGATCGGAGCAGTAAATTGCCGCTTTTTTGATCGGCATATTGGGCCGGGCCCGAACGGTGACGAAGGTCCCTTCCCAGGCTTCAATGGTCGTTCCAGTTTGAGTGGAAGGCCGCAACCCCATGTATCGCGGATATTCATAGGCGATCTCGGTGACATCCGCGGAAGGAGGTTGGTTAACGCGCACCTGAAACGCGGCAGACCGGGCATCTCCAGCTTCGATATGATAGGTCACATCACTCAGCAGTCCCTTGCCTCCATCGCCTGTCAGCCGAGCCTGAAATCGCGGCAGTTCATCCTGCGTTTTCTGCATTCTGATCGGCTCATTGACGAAACGCCGATCCGCAGTGGAGAATCGCAACGTCACTTCCGGGGGAATCTGTCCTCCCAGTTCCGCGATGACATCCAGCTGATCTCGTGCCAGGACTTCTGTGTTTCCAGGTTTGACGTCCCGAATTTCCGTCCGTGTGGCTGCGGAGACGGCCGAAGTCGGCAAGAGTGCCCGCCACAAGGTGGTGGACATCTTCTTGGGTGAAATCAAGGTGTACAGGCAAGTCGCAACCACCAGTCCCAGCAGCACATAAGAGGTTCGCATCAGGATACGACGATCGACGGTCTCATCCATATTGACGTGTGAAATCTCATGTGCCGTCCGCTTCTCCAGGGCGGCCAGGATTGCCGGCGAAACTTCCCGTCCGGTCTGCCGAAAGTTGACCCAGGTCAGCAGACTTCCCTTCAACTCCGGGTGTGCTTCTTCAATCTGCCGGGCGGCATAAAGCTCATTGATAGACTGCAACCAGGGGAAAACGATCTTCCAGCCCACCCAGCCACAGGCTGCCAGGACAACAACTGTCAGTAGTGTGAGTCGTGCGGACGAACTCAATCCATTGGGGATGATCCATTGATCGAGGAGCGCGAAGATCAGCACATACGCACAAAACAGGCTCAACAGCACAACACCGGCAGCGATCAGATCCGTCTGATGAATTCCAGAGCGTGTCTTTCGTAACTGGTAATCGATAAACTCGTCAAAGTCGACGTAGTTTGCCGATGCTGCGTCAGGATGATTTTTTTCGGAATGAGTTTTTTCGGTGACCGCCATCGCAAAGATCCCCAACGAAGCCGGAACATCGTTTATTGTGGCACGACTGGTGGCAATGCCCATGCCGCAATGCTGCCAGCGATGCTGGTTGTGGCAATGGTGCCAGTGGAGGCAACCGCCAGCGCGGCTCCCCTTCTCTTATGTATAGTAGTCGACGTGCGGGCATTGGTGAATGTTTCCGAAATTTCCGCAAAAATGGATCAGGAAAAAATAAGGGGGCAGAAGTTGGGGATGAGAGCGCATCGACCGCGTTCCCGCCATGTGGCGAGTCGTCTTTCATCCATAGAATACTCGCTGCGCGAGCCCCGGCCGGAGCAACTTGCTCTAAAAGAATCGATATTCATGTTGTCTTCTCACCTCTTTCCTTGTCCTCTTTCCGCCACTTGGGATCGCGATTCCGAACCTGGAAGTACCGTCAGAGTAAGTCTTTTCGTAATGCATCAGCAAAGCAGGATTGAAAATGGATTTTCTACAAGCAGCAATCGAAGCAGCCCGTCTGGGAGGACGCAAGCTGGAGGAATGGGGCGAAAAATTTACCGCTCGAGAAAAGAGCCCGGCCAATCTGGTGACGGAAGCGGATCTGGCGTCGCAGGCCGCCATCTTCGATTATCTGCGCCAACTCTATCCCGATCACCGCTTTTTGGGGGAAGAGGGTCTATTGCTGGAAACGGGCGATTCGCCCTATCGCTGGATGATTGATCCGCTGGACGGGACATCAAATTATGTGCATCGTTTTCCGTATTATGCGGTTTCCATTGGACTGGAAAAAGCAGGAGAAATGATTGCGGGAGTCGTCTACGATCCCAATCGTGATGAAATGTTTGCCGCTGCGAAGGGACAGGGAGCCACTTTGAACGGAAGTTCCATTCAAGTCTCGACCACAGACGATCTGCAGCACGCCATGTGCATGGCCAGCTTGCCGGTGAAAGTGGACCGGAATCACCCGGCCATCAAGAAATTTGTGCAAGTGCTGGAACAGGCCCAGACCGTTCAGCGAACCGGATCGGCAGCACTCAATCTGTGTGCCGTCGCTTGCGGACGGATCGAAGCATTCTGGTCAGTCAGCCTGCAACCCTGGGACATGGCTGCGGGAATTCTGATTGTACGCGAAGCAGGAGGAACCGTCACAACCACAACAGCAGAACAGGAATTTTCCGTGACGACGCCGGATCTGCTGGCGTCCAACGGACAGAAACTGCATCAAACACTGGTGCAGATTTTTCGAGGATGAGAATGAGACCGTACTTTCAGGTTTGCAGTACAGCGACGGTGAGAGATCAGGGATCAGAAAATTCAACGCATTGCAGATTTTCCCCTTGTGCCCTGTCAGGGCTGAGTTTTGGGATGCGTCATCGCAAAACGTCCTCCGTTGTCGGACTTTGCGTGAAGGCCTACTCCAATTTTTAACATTGACAAAGCACTTGTCTCGCTGAACTCTGTTTCTCTTTCCCCCTTTCTCATTCTCACTCCCCGACCTGAGCGGGCCGCATAACAGGCCCGGGAGATGCAAAATCTCACCATGAATTTGTGGAGACGAATAGTCTCCCGCCTATTGGCAACCTATGATTGAGGCGCAGTGGTACAGAAGTCGATCATCCCGTGCCCACGCGATCCCGTTGAAATTGACGTCTCTATGCCAGTTTGCGAATCGCCAATTTCGAATTTCCCTTCTTCTGAATTCGCTCTCCTTTTTGGAAAATGGCGAAGCTGGAGTGCCTTGATTTCTGCGCGGATATGGCAGCCCGCTCGTTTCCCAGTCATGTCACGGTTGTTGCTCTCTCTGATCTGCCTGGCGCTTGGGGGACAGTTGGGGGAGACCTCTGCCTGGGCTCAAACTTCACGTCTCGCACAAGTGGAAACAGAAACGGTCCCCGCCTCTGGAACACCGACCCCGGTTTCAAAAAGCACTGTGGAATCCCCCGCTGCCAATGGAACTTCTGCGGCCACGAGTCCTTCGTCCCCAATGACGGCTCCGATGAATGCCGCTGCGGCGGAAGCTGCGATTGTGGCGGAGATTCCGGATTTTCATATCACACAAGTCCAGCTGGATGCCGATGTGGCTTCGGATCGTGTGAATCTGGTCGCCACTGTGGAAGTGATGATCAATCGGGGAGAGAACTGGCATCGTGTCCCATTACGCATGCCCAGCCTGCATGTCTTTCGCCGTGAATATCAAGGTCCTGGCGAAGAAGCTGCAGATATTTCGCAAAAGGCGGGAGAGGACGGCCTGGTCTGGTTGTTCAAGGGACTCGGCAAGCATCAGTTGAAACTGTATGCCTGGGTGCCGTTGAAACGGACCGTGGCGGGGGGGCAATTCCAGCTCTCTCTCCCCAATCTCCCCGCGCAGTTCGAAGCACGGCTGCATGCGAAAATTCCAGATGGATCGGCGATCGTTCGTTCCGGCAAAAATCTGACGGTGCTGGAGGTGAGTCGAAATGCCAATTCCACACAGGTGGATGCCAGCGTCGTGGGTAATCTGCTGCTCTTTTCCTGGCAGACACCCATCGCCGGGGGAGAAACCGTTTCGCTGGTACAGTCCTGGTTGCATTTGAAGCCCAGTGCCGAGCATCTGTCTCTGGTTGTGGAACAGAATATCGAGCTGCAGCAGACGACCACCGACACTTTGGAGATCAGTCTGCCGCCGGGATTTCGGCTGGTTCAGCTTTCCGGTCAACACTACCGGTCGCATGAAATCCTGGCAGACAAGCCAAATCGCATCCGCGTTCGATTTGCGAATGACAATCTGGGCCGCCTGACATTGAACTGGGGCTTTGAACGCGACATGAATGTCAATGGCGGCATGTTACAGATTGAAGGGTTTCATGTCGAAGGAGCGGTCCGCGAAGAAGGGGTGATCCGGATCGATGAGTTCGACAACCTGTTGATGGTGCCACATCCTGCGGAATCGCTGCTGGTCCATTCCATCGGCGTCAATCAGGTCCGTGCCCTGGGGACGGGGGTTCCACTGGCAGCGTTTGAGTATCTCCGGCAGCCATATCGTCTGGTCTTCGAAGTTCAGCCCTCCGTTCCTTATTTTTCCATTGAGCCGGTCGACAATCTGCGGTTCCTCAACGATGCAATCGAGTTGACCGTCAATTGTCGTGTGCGTTTTGAACGGGGATCAATTTCCGAGTTAAAACTGAATTGGCCCAATTGGATGCAGGAAGGCTGGCGGGTGATGTCTGTCGATACCGATACCACCCGTAGCGGTCCTCTGTCTTATGATGTGACATCACAACCGGGGATCATTCGCGTCTGGTGGCCGAATCCACTGGGACGGCGGGAAGGAGATGCCAATTTTTCTGTTGTACTGCGGCGGCCCTCTTCCGCAGCCCCCACCGGGCATGTGGAATTCACTCTTCCCAGTCCGCAGGCATCGGAAGTCGATCCCACATTGCTGAAACTGGACTCCGTAGACCAGCTTTCCGTGGAATTGCTGACGGAAGATTCCATGCTGCTGCATCGACTGCCCGGGCCTGCAGAATTACCGGAACTCTCCCTGATTCAGCCCGGGACGAATGAACCCGCCATACGCAGCTATCGAATCGATCAACCGGCGAAAACCATCGTCGCCAGGTTTCAGACACATGAACGTGAAATCCGTGCCCAGACACAAGTGGAGATCAAAGATGTGACCTCCAACCGGTTGCGGGTCGATCAACTCATTCAACTGGAAGTGAAATATGGTCGCTTGCGGATGCTTGAACTGGTCATCCCCCCAGAATTGAAAGCTTACATTCCCGATTCCGCACTCACACAGGGGCTGGAAGTCCGTTGGAAAGATCAACGCCTGCCACTGTTGCCGGGAACCAGCCCCAATATGCTGCAGGCCGATCTGGGAGCGGAACAGACCGGGGCGCTGGATGTTCTGGTTTCTTACAGTTTCCCGGTGCGGGAAGATCAGGGAACGCGGGACGTGGAACTGCCGATCATGGCGGTCAAGGATCAGCCTTATCAACGTGCGGAATGCCTGATTGATGCGGTCGATTCCATTCAAGTCCGTTCTGGAATCCCGGAATGGGAAGCATTGCAGACTTCCCCCAGCCATTCCCGCTGGATCAATCAGTTGAAGACGGGAACCATCTCGCTCATTCCTTTGACCATGGGGCGCAAGCTGGCCGATTCCTCTCAGCAGTTTGTTGTGGATCAAGTGCAGGTGCGGACGGTTTTCTCCGCTGAGGGAGTGGCAGACTCCTGGGCGGAATTTCAACTGGAAAGACCACAGAGCCGCCTGGTGCTCGACTTCCCTCCGGGGACAGAATTCAAAGAAAACGCCTTTCTGGTTGACGGCAGTCCGTTGCCTGTTCCCCACAATGTGCGGAAGACCGATGAATTTGAAGAGATCACGATTGCCTTGCCGCAGGATTCGAGTCCGCGACCATTGATCACCGTGCGTTACCGGACCCCTCTGCCGGCACCGTTCGGGCTCACCAATCTGGTCACACTCCCCTTGCCGCGATTCAAAGGGAGTGTCTGGGTGGACGAAACCATCTGGGAAATGCAGTTGCCGCAAGGGAATCACCTGTTCGCCTATCCAGACCTGGTGCCGCAATTCCAGTGGACCCGGCATTTCCTGATCTGGTATCGCGAATCGACACCGGCCTACGTTCGCGAACGTGCCGTGCATACTGCTTCGCAGGTTCCGGCGGAATTTCGCTTCGAGCAGCGGAAATATTATGCCTTCCGTGGATTTGGCCCCATTCCTCAAGTCAGTTTCCGATCGATGAATCGTTCGCTGATTCTGTTGATTGGTGCCGGCTTCGCCCTGTTTCTGGGGTTCATTTTCTGGAATCTCCCCGCGACACGAAACGTCTTCTCGCTGGTTGTGATCTCGTTCCTGTTCGCGGCGGCCAGTCTGTATTATGTGGAGCCGATGTTACTGCTGCTGCAGCCGGCGATTTTTGGAGTGTTTCTGGCACTCGCCGCCACGGTGATCGATTCCTCATCACAAAAATCGGTGATGGATCGTTCGCGATTGCGAATTGAACGGACCTCGCCCATGCCACTTCCCATGGCGTCCGAGCCCAAATCCGATTCGGCATTGCAATCGCTTTCCACACGCGTCTACCGTCCAGTGCAGGCTGGAAAGTCTGATCAGGTTGAGGGGTGAGTGAGCGCATGAGTGCCAGGGAATTCCTCGTTCGACCGACCCGATGGCACCTCCTCTGCAAAGGAGGACGCCCGGTCTGTGGTGCGATTCTGGGACTCTGTCTGATCATGTTCAGCCCCCAGCCAATTGCTCACGCAGGAGCAGGCCAAACGGCAACAGCTCAGACGGCAGGGGGGCTTGCTCCCGATGCGGTTCCCCCTGTTCCTGATTCGATCCCCGCCGTTGCGGCTGTGGAATCCGCACTCTTTACCGGCGATCTGCATGACCTGGAAATCACGAACGGAGCCTTGACACTGGACGTCATTCGGCGGGGCCCGTCTGCCAGTCTGCTGGACTGGTCTGATGTCACCATTTCGATGCATGATTTAAAATGGGGGGATCAACCCTTGCGGGCAGGAACCAGCCCGGATCTGCACATGGTGATCTTCACCGATCGAGACCACGACCGACTGACGGGCAAATGGAGTGGCCATGGTCATCAGATCAGCCAGAAGTCCGTGTTTGATCTGGTCTTTCCGCCGGCGCTCAATACACGAGTGATTCTGCATCTGCCGGTGGAACTGGCCATGGAATCGACGCAAGGCGTATTGACCTCATCGCCGCAGGTGCAAAGCGGAAAACGAGAATGGATTGTGGAACTGGGGAGCATCAATTCCACCACTCTGGCAGTTGGTCCAGCCCAGGATTTTCAGCGCACCGTCACGCCTCGATATGAAATTGAAACGGAATATCGAGCGCGACGCGACGGAAATTTTGTGAAGTCCGATCTGACCATCGATGGCCACTATCCAGAAAAGACGCCTCTGCAACTTACCGTCCCTGCCGCAGTCGAAATCCAATCGGTGGCGGTGTTCAGCGGATCGTCTCCGATCGCAGCTGCGATCTCGTTTCAACGTCATGCTGAGCAACCAGACCTGGTCTCCATCCCCCTGGAAAATCTGAATCTGGAATCACGACTGACAGTGCGTCTGCGAGGTTTTCAACCGGTTGTCTGGGGCAAGCTGCACCGTTTTCCAGCCATCTCACTTCTCTCCGCTATTGAAACCAGGCGCAGTACGGTGGTGCGAATCGAACCACCACTGCAACTTCAGTCGGTGGATGCACAAGGGATGCTGCAGACCAGCCTGACCAGTGAAGAAACTGCGGGAGAAGTCTGGAAATTCGAAACTCGCGAACCGGAATCCAGCCTGAGCGCGCTGATTGATCTGCCGAAATCTGAAATCACCGCTGAAATGAATTGTCTGGCGGACGCTCGCAGGCAAGTGGGGTGGGCGGCTGTGGTCCTCTCCATGCACGTGGAAAACGGTTCGCGGTTTAACGCCACGCTGCAACTTCCCGAAGACTGGAAGCTGGTTTCCGTCACAGCCGGAGATGCCGAGTCCCGACTGTCCTCGTGGATCGTGAATCAGCGGCAATTGCATGTCACCTGGCAAAACCCGATGACTTCCACGTCGCACAGACAACTCTGGCTGTTCGCTAGAACGCCCCCATGGAGCATGCAAACGCCTACACGTCTGCAAATTCCCGTATTGCGTGAGGCCAGCAGCATGACGGTGCAATATCAGGTCTTGCCGCCAGCCGGAATGGAGTTGCAGGTTATTGAGGGAGAAGGCTGGCGTCACAGCGAAAATACCAAAATCTTTCCTCCGCTGTTGCGATTACGCGAAGTGGCAGAGCGTCTGGCGGATGCACCATCGGTTTCCTGTTCAGCCTTACGGACGACCAATGAAAATCGCGGAGGGCGAACGCTGATCCATCTGGTTCCGAAAGCATTGTCGACGGATTCCCTGACGACTCAAAGTGGCAGCCATCCCGTCGCTCCGCCAGTCTTTCCCGATACTGCTCTCAAACAACCATCCGAGGGCGACGAGACCCCGTCACCTTCTCCTACGATGGAGATGCAATTGCTCACCATGGCTGGACCATTGATCGGCAAAGGTTGCGTACATCATGCGGGGTTGCAGTTTAATATTCCCGTGCCAGCCAGCGATCTTCATCTACAACTTCCTGCCAGTTGCCGTGTTTCTGCGGTGGAGGTTGATGGACAGTCTGTCACGGTCTTTCGGAACGGTGCTGAAATCCCTTTGCCGGGAGAATTGTCGATGGTCAGCCGCATCAATCTGACCTACATGACCAATTCCGGAAGCGGCTGGCCTTATCGCACGAATCACGTTCCGATTCCACAGACCTCGATTCCTGTGACAGGGGTCAACTGGATGCTGGACCTGCCCGGAGATCAGCAACTTTCCCAGATTCATTTTCCCGGAGTGATGTCGGTCACTTCGCCAGACACAGATGCAGCCCGGCAGTATTTTGGGCCGCTGACTCGACCGAAATCCGATCGGATGTTCAATCCCCTGTCCTCGCAGGACTGGTCGGATCTGCTGGAAGCCAGACGAGACCCCCAAATTGGCGAACCGGTCCGAAGAATGGTGCAGTATGTGGCCCCGGCAGTTGGGTCTGAAGTTCAATTCGTCACCTGGAATTCGTCCACCGTCCGTCATTCCGGCTGGGTCGCCCTGTTGGGCTGTCTGATGATCGGAGCCGCTGCCCGGCTGTTCCGGATACATTGGTTGCGGGGAATTTCCACAGTCTGGCTGATCCTGCTGCTGACGGCGGCCATGCTCGCTCCGATTGCCTGGTCCATCATCATTGGCGGGATGTTGGCCGGCAGCCTGATCTCGATTCTGATTCCGCGTCGCTGGATGCAGAAACGGGATTTTCTGCGCAGTTCCCGCCATGACGAAGCCACCGCTGCAAAACTGGCAGCCGCCACGGCCATCCTTTTAGGCTGGTTTTTCGCATGGTCCCCTCATGGAATCATTGCGGCAGATTCGGATTCGACTCAGAACCAGAACACTCCCCGTCAATCGTCAGCCAATCTGGATGGTCCAGCCAGCGCACAAAGCACCCCTCCTCCGGCTCCTGTGCCCGTTGTGATCGAGGACTCTGTCTATCCATTGTACTTGATCGAGTCGGCACGTTACGAATTGACACGCCTGGCCCCCACGCCCAAGTTGCGAGCCACTTTTGTGCTGCAGGTGCGACCTCACACCGAAGAGATTTTCGTCCGGCTCCCCTTGCAGGAGATTATTTTTTCCTCGGCTGCAGAATGTCTGGTGGATGGAGAAACGCAGCCTATCATCCCCTCCCTGGCGGGCGATGCCATGGTTGTGGCCTTGCAGAACAAGACGTCTGCCAGGCCGGACACCTCGCCGGAGAGATGGCTGCGTTCGGAGATTCAACTGGAATTTACGATTCGTCCAGGCAATTCATCTTCAGACATGAGTTTTCAGTTGGCCCCGTTTCGAGCCATCGTTCCTGCCGTGCTGGACAGTACCTTGAAGGTTCCCGCCAGCCTGGCATCGATTCCGCTGAGCAGGTGGGGTGAAATTGTTTCGCAGGGAGCAGAGAGTTCCCTGGTCTCCCTGGGCGGCATTGGCAGGATCGGATCCGATTTTGAATCTTCCGGGCCGATGGATGCCATGGGGGCCAGTCCAGTGACCATGCTGGATGTCACCCCTTTACGATTTAAAGGTCAGACTCGCATTCTCCCGGGGCCGAACGGCTGCCCGGCGCGGTTGCCGCTGACATTTCCCTCCGGCTGCGTGATCTCTTCCCTCTCCGGGAGCAGCCTGTTGAGCTACATCGACGCTCCCGCGGAAGATGCCGGCCCCATGCTGACGCTGCGACTGCGGCAAGGAATTCCCGCTTCTCCCATCGTGATCAACTTCGAACTTCCCGGCGGCCCTCAAAACCCGGCCGAACTCACCATTCCACCATTCCCTTTGTGGAAAGGACAGAACATGATGCACGCGCTGGGGATGACCGGTCCTCAGACTGCAGCACTGTCGCTGATCAAGACTCCCGGTGTGATTCCACTGGCGCCGGAGGAATGGCCCACCGATGGAGACGCCAGTCGTGGCCGCCCCGCTATTGCGGTGGCGGTCAATTCTCCCCAACGAATTCAACTGGGTTGGAATCGTCTGAATCCCATTCGCACCGCGACACTTGCAGAACAACTTCTCGTCCAGCGGGAGGGCATCGAGTGGAACGCTCGCGTGCAAATGAACGTTTCGCAAATTCCGACCTTCCTGCATCAATTTCGAGTTGATCCCGCATTGCGGATCGAATCCGTGACGCTGGGGGAAAATCGAAATGAAGGGAACATTCGTTATAGTCGCACCGGCAATATTCTCTCGGTGTTCATTCCCGGCGGCCAATTGGGGGATCGGACTTTTCGTATGACCGGAGAACTCCCGTTGACTGTGGATGCCTGGGTCACAATCCCCAGTTTTGAGGTCCTGGGAGCAACCGTTTCCGATATGCAAATGACGGTCCTCGATCAAACCGGATGGAACCTGGAACTGGAATCGGTTCCGGGAGTCCCGTTGACCACGACTCCTCCTCCGCGTAACCGCGACCAGACTGCCGATTCCAACCTGGCCCGGACCGTGGGAACCTTTCGTCGAGATGCGGGCGCGACCCCGCAACGCCTGCGGGTTGTCGTTCCGGCCGAAGCAACTCGTGTGGATTCCGTCTTGTTACTGGGAACGCCCACTGCCGAACATTGGGATGTCGTCACCACATTTCATCTCACGGCAGTGGAATCCACACTAAGGAAAGCAGTCTTCCAGATTCCTCCCGAAATGACCGGAATTCGCATCCGGCCCGCACAATTTCAGTTCACCACTGCCACCAACGACACCGGCACGACCGTCACCGTCAGGATTCCGGACCGGTATGCCAACTCCGCCACCATTTCGATTGCTGCTCGCATTGGAACAGGTCTGCAGGAACAGCTTCTGGCAACGTCCACAGCGGGTCAACATCCCCCCGTGTTTCCACAAATTGAAGTCCTTTCTGCCCAGAAAGCCTCGCAATTCGTGCTGATCGATGCCAAATCACAGATGATTCCCGCCCCCACGGGAAGCCTGCGAATTGACGCTGCTGCATTTCCCACCTGGGCATCCAGCGAATGGGTCCGAGCGGTCCAGGACCGTTCGCTGATCTGCTACCAGCAGATTCGCAAAGACCTGATAATTACCACCAAAACCGCAGCAGACCTGACCGGACAACCTGTCATCCGTCTGGAAGAAACCATCCTCTGGCCCACGCAGAAACAGGTGGTTCGCGGACTCACCCGGATCTGGGTGGCATCCAAAGGGCATTCCCGGCTGCGCATTGCACATGATCCAGAATTAAAAATTGATTCGATCATGACTTCGGAAAGCGGACAGGTGAACTGGAGTCAAACCGAGGCGGGCACGGACCTGGAACTTCCTCGAAGAAAATCCGTGTCCAGCATCGTCATTCAATGGGGGCGCGAAGTCAGCCAGGCCCCGGTCAGTCTGTTGAAATATGAAAATCAGATCCCCGAACAACGACTGGTCGGGATCACCTGTCCTGATGAATGGCACCTTGCCGCGGACGGTCAAACGCCGGTCGACCCTCTGAAGATCTGGTTGACTCGCTGGGATTTGCTCATGCAGTGTGTGCGAGACCTCTCCGGCCCGGTGCCGGTCGACAGCTTGCTGCTCAGCAATATCCGTCTGTGCGAAAGAGAAGCGACCCAGCTGTTGCCGCTGCATCCCGGCGAACAGGAATCTGCCGATCGTGAGGAGTATGACAGGGTGTTATCAGTCTGGGACGCACTCAAAAACGATCTGATCATTTCGGCAGATAAACCTTCTCCCGAGATCGATCCACTTGCGGACGTGTTCACAGAGTTGCTGAATCAGAGAAACTCCGGGTTACAGGTCACGTGGCTGAATCCGGAAGGGAACGACTGGTCCGGAAAATTCGTCGAACCCGAGACGGTCCTGCCGAATCAGCGGATGCTCTGGGGCGGGCTCCTGGCACTTTTTGGCATTGTCTGTGTGTTCCGTTTCTCCAGACGTCTGTCATACTTCCGGGAGCTGATTGCTCTGCACCCGACATGGAGCCTGATCTGCCTGGGGCTGGTCTGGTGGATATGTCTTTCCCCCAGCATGGTTGGGATGCTGATCATCCTGTTCGCATGGATTTCCAGTGCCGTCCATTGGTTCATGTCTCGATTCTTCAGGTCTCGTCGGAAAGCCTCCGCGGCCGCCTGATCCGGCGATAGACTCTCTGCGAGGACGTTCACCACTGGTTTTGTAACAGTCGTTCCAAGTCTGAACAGAGGGAGAAAGGGGATCAGAGGCCAGGGTTCAGAGATCAGGAAAAAACCTGCAATTCGTTGAATTTTCTGACCCCTGATTCCCGATCCTTGATCCCTCGCCGTCGCTGCACTTCGAACTTGGAAGTCGTGTGCGAGGGGTTGATATTCAGCGTCTTTTGAGTTCCGAGGTAAACAGGTTCTTATGACAGACCCACTTCCAGTATTAACAAGTTGCGATGGTTGTGGAGCGTGCTGCCGGACGATTTGTGCTCCTCCGTTTCGGATTGACCATGAAGTCAACGAGCCGGAGATACGGAACGTACCGCAAGAACTCATCGAAGAATTTCTGCCGTCCTGGCGCATCCGCTACCAAGTGGAGGCCAGTCCGTGCATGTGGTTCGACGAAACGCTGCTGCGCTGCCGTCACTATGAATGGCGTCCCACCGCTTGCCGGGAATTCGAACTGGACAGCCCATACTGCCACGCAGTCCGCCGTGAATTCGGTCCGGGTTAGAGCGCATGACTTCCGTATCGGCCGCGTTCCGCTACGCGGCGAGTTGCGTTTCATCAGTCGAGACGCGGGCTGCGCGGGCTCCGCCCAGAGCGACCTGTTCTTTCCGCATGAAGACAATTGATCAGGGTGCAGCATGCGAAGATTTACGGCATTCGATCAAGACAATGGGAGAGTGTTGCAGGAAGGTTTCCCAATAGGACTCACCCTGCGCGGTCATTCCTTCCGGAGAAAGTTGCGGGCTGTGCCAGCAGATTTCATCGAAACCGGCTTGTCGAAAAGCAGCCTCGTGAGTCTGCTGACAGAGAAAATAGTTCTCGATTTCGAACGTGCCATCCGGCAGATGGAAGATCCATTTGATGGGTGCTCCCGGCCCCCAGTCTCCAGTCACTCTGGTTTCGAATCCATAGGGGCGGAATGAGGGAGCGGATGGAAAATGAAGCAACGGACTGGAATTGACGGTCACGAATCGCCCACCAGGTTTCAGAGCCCGGGCAATACTCTGGCACATCGACTGCAGTTCGGCCGCATCGCGTGCATAATTCAGTAAATAAGCCGAGACAACGACATCAAACTGGTCAGCAACCTCCAATGTACGGGCATCGCTGACAAGATATTCAATTCCCAGAGCCTGACTGGACTCTTGCTGTTGAGCAAGCTCGATCATGCCCGCGGACAAATCGATTCCAACCGTCCGGGCTGCTCCGCGACGGCAAATCTGCCGAGTATAAAACCCTTCTCCACAGGCGAGATCCAGCACCGATTTGCCTGTCGGATCTCCCACCAGGTTCAGCAGGCTGAATGCTTCGAGACAGGTTCTCCACGGTTGTTGTTTCGAACGTTGATACTGCTCGGCAATCGGGTCGTAATCGGTGGTCATCACATGTCCGGATGGCAGGAGTCAAGATGGCGAAAGTCAACGGCAGCAGATTGTGCCGGACGATACCACAAGATGGTTTCCCATGCAGTCGAGCGATTTCCCATGATCGGTTTTTGACCGATTTCAGAAGAATTGGTACCCTGACAGCCAGTCCGTGATGCGTGCGCTCTCCAGGCGCGTTTTCCATTTGATTGAACAGGAATCGCCGGCATGAATGACTTCGAAACAGATCAAAATTCCTCAGCCGATCTGCCACCCGTCCGCGAGTTGACAAAACCGCTACGGCGCGTGCTGGGGACACTGGTCGAAAAAGCCTTCACTGTTCCGGAGAGTTATCCCATGACCCTGAAGGGGCTCACTGTCGGTTGTAATCAGAAAAGCAATCGCGATCCCGTGGCTTCGTACACAGAAGATGCCGTGCTGGATGCACTGGATGAATTACGCCGTCTGGGTCTGGTGGCCGTGGTCCATACGGAGTCTGGACGTACCGAACGGTATCGGCATTACACCCGCAAACGCTTTCCGTTTACCGAGCCGCAACTGGCCATCATCACAGAGCTGCTGTTGCGGGGGCGTCAGCAGATGGGAGAATTGCGTGCCCGCGCCAGTCGGATGGTCCCCATTGAAAGTCTGGATGAATTGCGGTCCGAAATTGAAGGTCTGATTTCGCAAAATTATGTGCGGACAAACGGTCCTCTGGATCGACGGGGGGTGGAAGTGGATCACGGTTTTTATCTGCCAAGTGAGAATGTGCAGATGAATTCGGCTTCCACAAGCGATCATTCTGCCGTAGAACGAACTCATTCGTCCGCAAATCGTCCGGCAAGCGGTCCCCCGTCGGCAGGTTCGCCACCTGCGCCTGTGGATTGGTCCCGACATCTTGAAGAATTGAAAGCCAGTCAACTGGAATTGCAGTCGGAAGTGCAGGAGTTGCGAGGTCGGCTGGAGTCTGTGCAGGATGATCTGGCAAATTTGCGCCAGAGTCTGGGAGCCTGAATTTGTCTCTCCTTTTATGGATTCTGATCGGCTGCCTGTGCGTCGTGACCACGGCCCATGCTCAGGAAACGAATCCTGCTGCACCCGGTCCTGTTGTTGAAGCTGAATCCCAAACGCCGGTTTCACAAGCGAAACTGTTTGTCAGTGATCGTGAATACGATCGCGTGATTCGAGGACTGGCACCTGCCATTCAAGATCGAAACTGGACGCTCGTCTGCGAACGGCTGCTGCAATTTCAGGTTGCCAGTCCAGAAGATCTGGGGACCTATCAGGGAGTCGTGGCGAGTGTGCCGCTGATTGCCGCCCGGATTCTCGAGACACTGCCCGACGAAGGGATGAAAACCTATCAACGACTGGCCCAACCTGTCGCTGGAGAAAAATTGCGGACCGCCATCCGGAACAGCGACATCTCCGCCATCATTCAGGTGGCTCGACATTATCGGCGCACCCCGGCGGCCGAGGACGCATTAACACTTCTGATCCAGCATCAGATTGATCTGGGGGAATGGGAAGAAGCCGCACTGGTCATGGCAGGGCATCATGGTCGGTCGCCTCAATCCGTCGTGTCAAAATTTGTGGCGGATCAGAAAGAACTGCAAAGGCGACTGCAATCCGAGCGACTTCCACCCGATTATCTGAAAAATGAATTTCCATCCCTGGTCGCCGCCTGGGAACATCTGCCGGATCTGCACGAACAGACCCGGGAATCGCTGGAGACAACTTATCGGGAACTCAGGCAGAATGGATTAGCACCCTATCCTTCTTTTTCACTCACCCCTATTACGGGAGGAGTGGTGCTATGCGGCCCGGGACAGCGAACTGCCCTGAATCTCAGTACCGGCCAGCAACTCTGGCAACGGGCGATCCCCGGTTATATGTCGCAATGGATGCAAGACCCGGGAGATCTGGGAGATGGCTTTCGCCGTCGGATGTTTCGGATTTCGGTGGCTCGCAGGGTGTTTGATGAATCGGTCACTTCCCGGACCAGTCATGGCGGGCACTGGCTCTATTTTGTGGAGCCGATCGCCCTCGATGATCCCGTCGCCAAGCTGGTGCCGACATTCGAAGAACCTTTTCCCGCCAGTCGTATTGTCTGTGTGCAGGCGGCAACAGGAAAAACGGAATGGGTCTTCAACGGACTTCCTCAGGGAGAGATCTTTTTCTGTGGTCCACCCGCTCTTTTCGGCGACCGGGTTTATGTGCTGGGTCAAACGGAAATGGCCGGCACATTGAAGTTGTTCACGCTGGACGCCACGACCGGCCAATCTTTGCAGACATTGGAACTGTCTTCGCCGCAAGCAGGCCAGTCGGTAAAGGACGCTCCCAGCCGGCAGGCCGCCCGCATTGAAATTGATGGGGGTCAACTGATTTGTGCAACCGCCAGTGGAGCGATTCTCTCGATCGATCCTTTTTTTGGCGAAATCAACTGGGCCATTCAACTGCCACTTGTGAAAGACCAGTTGCCGCAAACGGACCGGCGCGAAATGCAGATGAAAAGCACCGGTTTTGAAGACTGGACCGGATGGCAGGAGATTCAACTGCTCAATGCGGGAGAGTTACTCATTTTTGTCACACCCGGTTCAGATGTTCTCACAGCACTGAATCAGAAAACGGGTCAACTGGTCTGGCAGATTCCACGAGGCGGAGCGGTGCATGTGGCCAGTGCCGATCGCCAGTCCCTCGTTGTCCTGATCGAAAAGGCCGGTGCCCGGGCAGTGGATTTGAAAACGGGTCGGACACGTTGGGCAAGCAGCATTCCAGAACCTGCTGGACGTGGTGCACTGATCGGCAATGGCTATGTTTTTCCCATTCTGGAACGGGATTATGCCCGCTTGAATCTTGGGAATGGTCAGGTCGATTATTCCTGTCACTCCGACCTGCGCACTCCCGTTGCCGATGGAGTATTGTCCCGTAAAATCCTTCCTCGGCATCTCATCTCGCAATCCGGAGCACTTTTTGAATTCAGCACGAACGGCATTCGGCGACTTCAGTCATCAGGACAGGCGGCCGCTCTCATCAACTCGCATTCCAACTCGGACAATCTACTGGTTCAAATCGAACGGGAAGACTGGCGGAGCATCCTGCCGAAACTGGAAGCATTCCTCAAACTCCCTGCTGGAAAAGAACATTCACTGGTGCGGGAGACGTTACGATCTCTGTTGACAGTTGCAGTTCGAAAAGAGTCGGTGCCGGCAGAACAACACCGCCTGCGGGGACATCTTGATCAGCTTTCCGCCACACCGGTCGAACGGGCAGCCTGGCGGCAGATTCAAGCACTCGATCGCCTGCAGGCCCGGGACTGGCCTGCATTTGTGACCTTATGGCTCGATTGTCCGCTGGCCGAGTTAGAAGTTTTGCTGCCCGGTTTTCAGGAAGATTTCCGATGTCGTCTGGACCGCTGGTTCCAGGCAGTCATCGACCAGCAATTCCAACAGTTTTCACCGGACGAGGCAGCCACTTTCAAAAAGCAGGTGGATGATCGATTACCGGACATCGCTTCTCTGGACCATGCGGAACAGCAGCGCTGGCTGCAGATTCTGGGAACAACCGAGTGGGGCAAACGCTGGGTACTCGCGTTGCCGATGGAAAGTCCGGATCTGCCGGACAGAGTGCAGCGTCAACTCCACTGGCTGCGACTTTCTGAAGACGCCGATCCGGTGATTGCCGCTTTGGCTGTCGAACGGTTGCTGCGTGATGATGTGAATCGATCGCAATGGCTGGATGCTGCCCGGTGGCTGTCGAAACTGTTTGAGTTTCCTTCTGATCTGGCACTCTCCGCGGAACGTACGCCCGCCATCATCATTCAGGAACTGGCGCCGATTGTTCAACAGGGACAAGCGAACGACAAATCTCTGCAACCCTGGCCAGACAGAGTTCCAAGCATGCAGGTTCGTCCCGGAAAAACGAGCGAAGTGCAACTTCTGCCCGTTTCGGTGCAGGCGGCTCGTGGAAGTTTCATGACACACCTGAATGTGGAAATGGATTTTCCCGCTCATCAGGCCGTTCGTTTTAATGGTTCGCGCTGGTCCCGGCCCTGGTACCAGACATTCCCACGAACCGACCGCAACCTGCGTCTGTCAGTGGGGCTGGATCATGCCTGGGGATTCGAACAGTTTCTCGTTGTGCAGACGGGCAGCGAGGTCTTTGGCATCTCTCCGTTGAACCAGAAAAATTCTCGGAGCAGCCGTCAGATCTGGCCTCCCAAATCGACATCCATCGATACCCTGGGAACTCGTGATAATCTGATTCTCTCTTCGACATGGACTCCCGCCATTCAGCGCCCCGGTATCGAAGGTCCGCCCGGCCGGCAGATTGATGAATTTGGACATTACGCTGCTGCTGTGGGACCGGTTCGTTCCGGATATCTCTGTCTACAGCAAATGGGAATGCTGGTGACACTGGAGACGTCCACCGGCAAAGAACTCTGGCGACGATATGATCTGCCGCAGGAGGCTTTCGTTTGTGGTGATGAATCGCAAATTGCCGTGATTGCTCCCCGCCTGCAACGGATCACTCGTTATCGAGTCCTGGACGGAAAGGAAATTGGACATCAGCCCTGGTCCGAACCCATGAGCAGCCTGGTGCATCAGTCCGGACTCAAGTTGCTGCTGATTCAAGGAGATCGTTTCGGATGGGGCATGATGCCGGACGTTTCAGACACGGTTCCGGAAACGTCTCCTGCGCAGGAGGAGGAGGCCGCTCCGCAGGCCGATGTCCCGGTCGAGTTGAAGCTGGTGGATGCCGGCACCAATGCTGTCTTGTGGAAGCGGGAATGGCCTGCGAAATCACTCCCCTTTAAGATCGATTCGCGACTCTTCGGCATGCTGCAGCCCGGCGGGCAGGTCGAATTTCTGGAGATCGACACCGGGAAGACGCTCAAGTCTCTCCAACTCGACTTACCTCAACAACCTGCCCGCATTGCTTGCAGCGTCTCCGAGCAGGATTTTCTGATCGTCTTTTCGACATTCGACAAGACTGCTGCAGTTCCGGTTGAGATTCGCCCCCAGCTTGGTTATCGCCATCCCATGGTCAGCGGACTGACCTGTTGCTTTCATCGCGATACCGGAGAACTGATCTGGCAACAGGATTTACCGGAATGTGTGTTGCGGCTGGATCAGCCTGTCGATCTCCCCATCTTTATTACCATGGCCGCGCCGGCACCGCCGCGACTGGAACCGGAAGAGCCATCTGAAATGCCGCCTGCCGAACAGGAAACTCCCGGACCTCCTGAAGAGAAAGAAGCAGAGACACCCAGGGAAGAAGTCCCGGAAGAAATGGAACCCGAGACCGAGCCCGGTGCGGAGTTGACACCACCGGGGATTTGTCTGCGCTGCTATGATCGGCGCACCGGGAAGTTGTTACATGAACTCACTGGCGAAAGGAATTTATATTCCGTGACAGGGAATCGTGAAAGACAATTGATTACGCTGGACACCATTAAAACACGACTGGAAATTGATTTTTCACAACCAGTGACAGAACCGGTAAGATAGAGCGCATTCACCTCGTACAGGCCGCGATCCGCCACGCGGCGAGTTGCGTTTCATCAGTCGAGACGCGCTGCGAGGGCCCAGGCCAGAGCAACTTGCTCTCATCACGGAAGCTGATATTTTTCATGGATGATGGTTTTCGATTCACCCCGTTGAACGACTTCTGGCGCCGGGTTGCTGCTGTTTGGACTTCAGCTTCCTCGCTGGCGCGGCGTTTCATATCGCAATGCACCCGCCGAGCGGATCTGTTGTTGCAAGTCTTACTGCCGGGACTGTTGTGTCTGGTGATGCAGGCAACGGGATGGGCTCAAGCTTCCCCCTTTCCCTTACCCGTTCCGCCTGGTGCGCCCGCACTCGTGCCTTCTTCCCAGACCACTTCACCCCCATCCAATTCACCCCCATCCAATTCACCTCTACCCGTGGCACCCTCCGCGACGACCGAGGTTCCACCCGCAACAGCAGCACCAGCCACCAGCCAAGCCGCTCAGGCTGCGCAGGCCGATCTGAACGAACTGGGCAAACGACTGGACGATCTCAAGGCCCGTGTGGATGCCTCCGCAGAACTGACCGACGAACAGAAGAAGACGGCCAACGATTTCATCGAGCAGGGACGAGCCGACCTGGCAGCGGCGTCCGAATTCTCCGCGAGTTTTGCCGGCTGGCAGAAACGCACGGAAGAGATTGAAGCAGAGCGCCAGAAATCGCAGGCCAGTCTGGAAGCGGCTTTACGCGAAAAACCGCAGTTCATGACCGATCTGGAATCCCTGCCAAAGCTGGAGCAGGCCCTGGCCAGCAAGCAGCAGGATCTGGTGAATGCCCAGAATGAACTGGCTCAGGCTGAGAAACGGCAGGCGGATCGTCCAGGCCGGCAGAAAGCAATTAAAGATCGTCTGGCTGCCATTCCCGGTGAGTTGGAGAACGCCAACAATGAGTTGAATAAACTGGGCACCGGCACGGAGACTTCACTGCAGACAGAGGCCAAACGGCTGCGGTTTCTGTTGTCGCGTCATCGACTGGAGAACGAAACACCTGCTTTGCAGGCGGAATCGGCGTTTCTTTCAGCCCGGGACGCTGCCAACATCAACCAGTTGTCCCGGCAGGAATGGACCGCCCGAGTGGCCCGGGCCAAGGAAGAGGTCAATAGTCTTCAACGGGAAGTCTTACGCCAGAAAAGCAAGGACGCCGAAAGCCGCAGACGTATTGCTGAAGAAGATGCGGAACTGACAACCGTTCCGGAAATCCGCAAGATCTACGAAACCAACATGGGCTATGTTGAGGAAGAGATCCAGTTCCGGGAAAAAGAAAAACGACTTAAAGAAGATCTCTCCGATGCCGAATCGCTGACGGACTGGATCAATCAGAAGCATAAGGATCTGGAAAACCGCAAAGGCAAGATCGGCAGCAGTAAATCTTTTGGGATTCGTCTGCGGACAGAACGTCGATTGCTGCCTAACCTGCGGCAATACCGGGAGGAACTGACCAGCCGTGTTCAGGTCAGTCAGGATGCACAGCTGAATCTCATCGAGCTGACTTCACAGGTTTCGCTGCTCAGTCATATGGACAGCAGAGTCAACCTGACGATGACCCAATTGCGGGACACCGAAGAATTGAGCGAGCTTTCTGATGAGAAGCGGCTGGAAATCTCTCAACTCGACAGAGAAGTTCGACGCGCCTACGAGCAGCAGCAGAAATATCTGACCGAACTCCAGCATGCCAACGAAGCCTATGTTTCCACCATCGATGCTCTGGACGCCCAGCAGACAGCCCTGATTGCTGCAACCGAATCATTCCAGAAATTCATTGACGAAAACATCCTCTGGGTCCCCACCAGCAATATGCTGACGCTCAGAGAGATTTTTCAGGACTCACGCAGCCTGCGACAACTCTTCAACGTCAAAGACTGGACGTTGCTGGGGGAGCAGTATCGCCGAGATGCGATGGCACATCCCAGCATGTATGTGGCGGCCATTCTGGCCTGGCTGGCACTTTTCTTTTCCCAGCGCTGGCAACGTGACCAGATCCGTGCTCTGGGGCAAAAAGCCAGCAGCCGATTGAACACCGCCATGCAGCCGACCTGGCTGGCGATCTTCTGGACCGTCGTCAAAGCGCTGGTGCTGCCGTTTCCCTTCTTCTTTCTCAGTTGGCGCGGGCAGAACTTCTCTGGAAATATCGACATCCTGTCGCGATATGTCTTCACCTTGACGGTCTGGCTGTATTGGCTGGAAATTGTGCGGATCACCTGTCGGGATCGCGGGCTGGGAGTGGCACATTTTCAGTGGCCCGAACGAGTGAACCAGACCGTGATGGTGCAACTCTCTTCATTCATCGCACTGGCCACCCCCATCATTTTTGTAGTCGCCATGATGCAATCCCGGACTGCAGATGAGGAATCGTTGCCGGTAGAACGTGTCTGCAGCGTGGCCTTCTTCCTGTTGCTGGCATATAGCCTGTATCGACTGACCTCCCGCAAAACGGGCATTCTACGAGAATGGATTGAGCTGCACCCCGGGGGCTGGCTGGATCGTCTGGCTTCGTTCTGGAATGTTCTGGCGGTCTCGCTGCCATTATTCCTGGCAGGGTTGACCATTGCTGGATACATCTATGCTGCGGAACAACTCTCTGTGCGTCTGGCACAAACGCTGATGCTGGTTTTTGCCGCTCTCTCGGCCAAGTCCACTTTTGTGCGCTGGCTGACACTGCGTCAACGTCGCCTGGCCATCGAACATGCCCGCGAAGTTCGCGCCGCACTTGCAGAATCCAAAGGACAGGACGATAACGCATCCACGGTCAAGCTGGAGGCCCAGGAGGCCCGGACCAATCTGGTGGAAGTGAGCATGCAATCCAAGCGATTGCTCAACACTTCCGTTCTGCTCCTGTCCCTGGCCTGTCTCTGGTATATCTGGATTGATGTCCTCCCCGCACTCAAAAAACTGGACGAATATTCCATCCCGTATCTGTCACTCTCTTTCGCAAAAGTTCTGACAGCAGCCGTCATCGCCATCTTATTCACCACGGCGGCCCGCAATATTCCCGGACTGCAGGAAATGCTGCTGTTGGAACGACTGCCGCTGGACAGATCCGTCCGCTATGCCATTGGTGCTCTCACTCGCTATGTCATCGTGTTCATGGGGATCATGACAATTGGCCATGTCCTGGGGTATCGCTGGGAAGATATTCAATGGCTGATTGCCGCATTGACCTTTGGTCTCGGTTTCGGTTTGCAGGAGATCTTTGCCAACTTCGTTTCGGGACTGATCATCCTGTTCGAACAACCCGTTCGCGTGGGGGACGTGGTCACCATCGATTCCGTGACGGGGACTGTCAGCAAAATTCGCATGCGATCGACAACCATCGTGGATTGGGACAACAAGGAATACATCGTTCCCAACAAGGGCTTCATCACCGACAGGCTCTTGAACTGGACACTCAGCGACACCACCAACCGCATTACGCTGAACGTGGGAGCTTCGTATCAGGCAGACCCCACACGCGTTCGGGAACTCTTACTGAAGATTGTCCGGACGCAGCCGTTGGTCATGTCGCAACCAGGCCCGGCCGTGGTGTTTGAAGGATTCAACAATTCCGCGTTGAATTTTGTCATCCGGGCCTATCTGCCCAGTATGGATTCCCGTACGGAAACGATGACTCAACTGTATTTTCGTATTCATCGTGAATTTGCAGCAGCCGGAATTGAAATCCCTTATCCGCAACAAGGTCTGCACCTGCGCAGCAGCATTCCGATCCCTTTTCAACAACCCGGCAAATCCGATCCAGTCAAGTCCGCCGACCCAGACGATTCAGAATCGGAGTCGTCTTAGAGCCGCGAACAAAACCTTTCGGACAAGGAAAATTTCCTTTCCGCGAGCAAGTTTGCTGCGAGTTTTGTCAGGGCTTCTTAGATTGCCTGAGCCCTGTCTGCCGGGCTGTTGTTTGATTCCGCGACATCACTTCCTGCGAGCCTGATTATGACCTATGGTGACGATGACTGGGACGATGACGATCTCGATGATTACCCTGAAGATATGGATGAAGCGGGGACGATTCCCTGTCCGAACTGCGGAGCAGAGATCTATGAAGAATCCCCTCAGTGTCCCGTCTGTGGTGAATATGTCACTCGCCGTTCGGGGCGCGTCTGGGATGGGAAACCTTACTGGTACATCCTGCTGGGATTGTGTGGGATTATCGCGGTGACCTGCATTTTGCTGATCTCCTGATCGCGATTTTCAGGCTGGAAAATCCGGGTTGTTCGACGTCCTTCGGACCGCCCCATGTATACGACAAGTTGATCAATGCCGGGGGATTCTTCTCCCGGCTCTCACCGTTTTGCTCCGTCCGGTCTGCCACTTCGCGAGTCGTTTCCGGACTTGCTATGCTGCGACAAAAATTATCCTTCGAAGACGCAAGATTTCCATGGCTCCATCAATTTATCACTCTCTACTTCTGCCGGATCTCCAGCAGATTTTGCAAGAGCAAGACGAAGCGGCAATGCGGGAATTCTGCGAAGCCCTGTATCCCGGCGTGGCTGCTGAAGTTCTCGAGGGACTTCCGCCGGAAGATGCGTTGAAGGTACTTTCGCAATGTTTACCAGTTAAACAGGCGGAAATTTTTGCGTTCTTCTCGCTGCATGCCCAGGTGGCCATGGTCGATTCCATCGAGCCGGAACGACTCTCCCGGATGATTGAGGAGATGTCCGCGGACGACCGGGTGGACCTGCTGGAACGCATGGAACCAGAACGCGTGGAACGCCTGCTGCGTCTGGTGGCACAGGCCGAACGAGCCGACATCCGGAAGCTCCTGTCGTACCCCGAGGGGAGTGCCGGGTCGATCATGACCACGGAGTATGCGTGGTTGCCTTCAGACGTGAATGTGCAGGAAGCACTCGAGCGGTTACGGCTTCAAGCCCCCACCCGCGAAACGATTTATTATATCTATGTCACCGACGATTCCCGGCACCTGATCGGCTTTATCTCCCTGGGCAAGCTGATTCAGGCCAAACCGACCACAAACATCGCCGACCTGATGCAACGGGAAGTCATCTCGGTCCGGGTGGATGACGACAAGGAATCGGTGGCGCATGAGACACTGAAATACGGTTTTATCGCCATCCCCGTGGTGGACAACCAGAATCGGCTGGTCGGGATCATCACGCATGACGATGCTGCGGAAGTTGTTCAGGAAGAAGCCGTGGCCGATGCCTATCTGGCCGGGGGGATGACCCCGCTGGAAGACAGTTATATCGAGACTCCGTTTTTTGAACTGGTCTGGAAGCGGGGCATGTGGCTGATCATCCTGCTGGGAGCCGCCTCCTTAACCGCACAGGTTCTGAACTATTTTGAACATCAGGAGGAAATGAACTGGATGGTTTTGTTTCTTCCCATGGTGCTGGCCAGTGGAGGAAATGCGGGCTCGCAGTCTGCCACACTCATGATCCGTGCCCTGGCCCTCAACGAGACCGAGGGCCGCGTGTTCTGGATTGCCGGGCGTGAAATCCGCATTGGTGCGCTGCTGGGAACTGTCCTCGCCGTGGTTTCGGTGCTCGTCGCCAGATTGATGGTGGGCAGTTCCGCTTCTTATGTTGTGGGCCTGACAGTGTTTCTTGTCGTGACGACTGGTACCATTGTAGGAGCCATGTTGCCCATGGCACTCAAGCGGCTGGGGCTGGACCCCGCATTCATGTCAACCCCCTTGATTGCCGCACTGAGCGATATGCTGGGAGTTTTGATTTATTACAATGCAGCTCGAGGTCTGATCGGGTTGATGTGATAACGGCGTCGTGCCGTGTTATGGCTTGGTTTCAGGGTACGTCATCAACAAACGTCCTTCGTTGTCGGACTTGACGTTCAGGTCGATCCGAATTTTCAGAGTGAACACAGCAGTAGTCTTTTGCCTGGGAGTGATCAGCAATGAATCGGAGTTCCGCAAAACCCTCATGTTCCTGTCCGGAGTCTCAGCCAGCCATCACGACGCTGAACTTTCACAATCTGGTCCAAAAGCGAATTCGACAGAGTTGGCTGGGATTTTCCCTGGCCCTGTTCGCACTGTTGGCGCTGGTCAGTTTCGCTCAGGCACAAGGAGGCAGGCGCGGCGGCGTCCCCACGACCAAGTCCCTGGATGTCGCTGCGGAAAAAGCAGAAACCGATTACCTGTCCAGTCTGGCGGATCTCGCCAGTAAGTATGAGGAAGCAGGAGATGTCCAAAAAGCCAGCGAAATGCTGAAAGGAATTCTCAAGCTGAAACCGGATGCGGAAGTCGTGAAGTCAAAGCTGAAAAAATTCGAAGAGATGGTCTTCAAAGACAATGTTCACACGCTGGACGTGGATGCCGGGGGCGGCTGGATTTCCGCGGGTGTACTGGTCAGCAAAGACAAGCCGATTCGTATTGAAGCGGAAGGGGCCTATAAGTTTGCCACCAGCGACGTCCTCAGCCCCAACGGATACCCCGCCGATGATCTGATTCGCGGTGTCGTGGATGGAATTCCAACAGGAGGCTTAATGGCGGCGATTGGAAAATCAGGCGACACCGGTGGCGGACGCCGTGACAACAAAGACCTTCCCAAGCCGATGTTCGTGGGAACTCAAAGAGAGATTGTTCCCAAGGAAAGCGGTCCCCTCCTGTTCCGGATGAATGTACCGGGAGGCTCCAAATGCACCGGAAAAATCAAAGTGAAGATTACGGGAAATATTGCTGTGATGTCCCGGTAGTGCCCTGCCAGGGCTTAGAGTCTCTCCGGAAAGGTGCTTTGTCCGGCGAGATCGAGCGATTTGTGTTCTGACAAGGAAGCCGAAGCAGGCGAATTCCTGGAATTCGTCGATGCAGGCTGACGAAGTTCAGAACGCAAAA
>Ga0182738_1000896_pt1 | contig 39685 bp, 35 predicted proteins | sample eDN5th30CBELigMG_FD_128876 | JGI IMG/M metagenome (GOLD analysis project Ga0182738, IMG submission 128876) | Enriched Miracle-Growth compost microbial communities from Emeryville, California, USA - eDNA 5th pass 30_C BE-Lig MG (version 2)... ...
TGGAAAATAAAGCCAGCTAAAATAAACGAAAACCAAAACAAAAATAAACAACTTCAAAGAATTTACTTTGTTCATAAATTAACTATTTAATGTATATAATCGACTTAATGCATAGGAATTCACTTGCCTGTACTACCCATATTCCCACTAAGTTCAAATAAACTGCCTTTGAGATACATATTTTCATAAATTTATATCAATTTATTTGATATACTATCGCCAAGATAGGTTAAAAAAAGAATATTTTTCTCTTTATTCGCTCAGAAGATACTTTCTTTAGTTTTATTGAGAAAGTCTATATCGGTATGAATATAAAGAAAATTTATTTTATTTAAACATTAAGAAGGGATGTCGACAGCTGTTCATGTTCTTCAGAATAGATTGCATCGGAGAAACATCATTGTGAATGAACCGATAGAGATGGAGAGGGAAGAAGAAAAGGCAGAGTATGAGGAGAGTCTTGAAATGAGGGAGCAAGCAATCAAGAATAAAGCTGCCAGAGCAGCTAGAATTGCAATGTTTAAAAAGACCTTGAAGATCAACGACACAATTGCTGCTTTGCTTTCGATGGTCGGACTTCTTTTTGCTATTCTTGAATATGAGAATTACTATAGTGACACTGACAAGAAGCATTTTGAGACAACGTCTTATGGAAATATTTTGAGGAGCTTTGTATCTCTTTCAACAATGATTCTCTTGATATTTCTGTTTTCACACTCGAGAACTTGTTACAAAATACACAAGGAGAAATACTCGACAATTTACCACTCAACTTACTGGGAGTCAAAATACTTTATCTACTTCCTGATCGAAGCCTTTATCAATATCATTCACGTGCCTCCAGGAATGAACTTTTCGTTTTTTACGTTCGAAATGAACCAGCTTGGATACACGTATGTCTACAGCATCAGTACAATTTTTGTGAGTTGGATGCTTTTGAGAACGTATTTGGTTTTTCGGCTTTTTGCTCTTTATTCAAAATGGACAGGGCAAGTGGCTGAAAGTTGTTGCGGACCTGAGGGTTGTGAAGCCAACACTATTTTTGCAATCAAGGCTGTGCTTAAAGATAAGCCTTATGAGACAATCTTTCTAGTCATGATTGCAAGCGTGACGATTTTCGGATTGGCGATTCGAAATTTTGAAAGACCTTTGTATTACCAAAAGGAAAACGAGGGTTGGTTCAAAGATTACTCTTATATTTGGAACGGAATGTGGCTGATTGCTGTCACTATGACAACAGGTAATTTGTATAGAGTGATGATCAGTATTCTTATTGTTTTAGTCGGGTACGGAGACTACTTTCCAAGGACGAATTTAGGGAGATTTGTGGCAGTGCTTGCGTGCTTTTGGGGAGTGTTTTTGGTGTCAATGATGGTGGTAACGCTCACAGTCTCCTCTTCATTTGAGCATAAAGAAGCCAAGGCATACGACATCTTGTTCCGGCTGAATGTCAAGAGCAAAATGAAAGACAAGGCAGCGCGTGCTGGCAAATTAGTTTTACAACTGGCAGCGCTTCACAAACAACTGAATAAAAAAACACTGACGCCCCAGGCCCACTTGTATAAAAAGATTGATCTCAGAAACCAGTTGACTGTTAAACTGGAAGAGTTTAAAAATGCAAGAAACTTGCTTTCTGACTATGAGGTTTCGCCTGAAGAATTATTAAGGCAGCTTACTGAGAAGATCGATCGAGACTTTGAAGAAATCAAAGAGATTCTTTTGTCCATTACTGCTATCGAAAGTCAGCTTGAAGAGCTTGAGAAAACTCAGCAGGCAGTGTTGGGAGCACTCAATGAATGCATGATATTCACAGGTAGCATGCAAAATAACCTCATCAAATTTAAACAAAACTTCTCCCTTGAACTTGCTGATGAAACTCTCCCAGATTTAGGTTAATCAAGAGAAGAAATTATATTTTTTAAAAATTCAATTTGATATTGTACTTTTATCACTCACTTCATAAGATTCTTGGGATTTACTTCTAATAATAGAACTCCGGTCAAAACGGGTTTCTTTTCTCTTCTTTAAAGTGAGCTCATCAAGTATCAAGATTCTTTGGATCTGTTCTATCATCATTGTTTTAGCTTATTAGCTAGTTTTTTTGAAAGATCTAGGAATTCAATTAAAAAAGTGTTTCAGCGACTTTCTTATTTCTCTTTGCTCTGAAAAAAAGTTCATAAAATTTTTCGAAAGAAATAGTTCTGTTCCTTTTGTTCGAAAAATCGTTTTCTTGGCGTGTTTTGCGTCAAAAGGAAATTTGCAAAATTTTTCCCTCTCTCTCTTTGAGCAGAGTTAAGAAGCTTGATTGAAATCTCACAAATTTGTCAAAAACTAGAGATCCATTTTTTTTCGAACTTGAAGAGGTCGTGAACTGAAACGATAAAGATTAGAAAAACGATCTTTCTGCTCAAAAGAATCACTTAAAAAAAGGAAACTTTGTTTCAAGTCTTAATGAAAGGAAAATAATGGAAAAATATTTTTTGAGATAAATTCGGTAATTTTGAGGAAAATACTTTTTCCATGAATTTGTTAAAAATTCTTTTGAAAGCCTGTTCAAAATAAGAAAGAGACCAATTTACTTACATTATTTTTGAATTGAATTAATTTAAAAATTGTCTTCTTTAGGAAAAACAAAACAACTTTGAGCAAGTATATACAGAATAACTTATTTATATATCATACACTTAATTTGAAGGGAGAAACAATTCTCAAGAGATTTTATGAACTATTTTTGGTAGATTTGAGAAGAGAATCAATAAAATGATTAACTCTGAGTGAATCTGGAATCTAGAAAAAGGAGTTACTCAATAAAACTAGAAAGTGTCAAAAAAACCTCTTTATTTGAAACCACATCTCCAAGCTTCTTTTGGATGACTTCATGCACAGCATTATAAGGGTTAAACTAATTCGTTGATTCGAAACAGAATAAATAAAGATATAATACCTTGAGGCCATCAGTTGGCTCTCCTTCAAATAATTCTTTTTCTGATTTTTCAATTGTTTCACAGACTTTTTCATAAAAAGCTTCAACGTTTTCCAAGAAACTTGAGAAATAATGAGATTATGCAAATTCAAAATAGTACTCAGAGCCTGCTTTAGGATTGAAAGAATCTGTGATTTGAAGGTAGTTATGATCCAAAAAGATGGATTTTAACCAGGCGAAAAAGTTGTATGATATAGTGCTATTCCCTTTCCAATCTGGACTTAACAACTTTGTATCGAGATGTCCAGTTTCATAATTGACGAGTGGATGGTAAACTTTGGAAACGAAGTAGAGTTCTGGCTTAGTTTTAGGGAATCCACGGGGGAGTTCAAGATAAAATTTGAGTTTTGCATTTTTGTATAAGCCTGCTCTGATAATGATGATTCCATCCCAAACTATTGAAGTGTAATTAGATATTCGAGTTCAGTTGTACTGTAAGGCTTAAAGTGTCTTGGAACACAATATATGCCATAGTAATATCCGTATGATTTTAGATTATTCCTGATTATTGCTTATTGCGAGTTCACGAAGAAGTGCTTACAATTCAAGGTTGATGAATTTGTCTCGAACGCTAGCTGATTGGCTCTGACTTGAAAGATTTGGTGAGACTGAAAAACCTTTGTTGTTTTCAAAGATTTAGTGGTAATATGAATACCTGAAGCGATTTCATTATTTTTCAAGGTGGATTGAGGGACAGATTCGTTTTCTCCATTTGAGTTCTTTGCTATGAGAAATGATTAGTTTATCATCATATAGAAAAGAAGAAAAAATGGCGCAAAAAGAGTTGCGATCGCTCTGAAGGTTCGTTTTCAAAAAAGAACTGGCATTCAGTTGGATGAGACTGATTACCGTTAGATGTTGAGGGCTCGCTTTGGTTTGGAGAAGAGTTTGAGGGGTTCTTTACAATTTCATTATTCATTTGAGATGGATTGTTTGTTTTAAAATAAACTAATAAAACTTTCACAAAGATTACTTTTGAATATACACAGATCAAGCTGAAAAGATTACAAATGTTAGACATCGATTTCCTGAGCCTCAGTATTTATTGCACAACAATAATGAAAAAAAGGAGTTATGTAGATTTTCTTTTTTCTTGAATATATTCTTTAATGGCTGCTTGCTGGGAAACAAATTGCATAAGTTTTTCGTTATTGAAATAGACAGAATAGGCTGTTCCAATCAGTGTAGCAGAGACAATTGACTTTATATATTCAAGATAGTGTTGTCTTCCTTTTGAAAACTTGTACAAAACAATGATGGTCCCTGAGATCATAATGCACTTGAATGTAGAAAACATGAGATTGTGGGCCATTGAGCGATAGCTGGGAATTGAATTGTTGTAATTCTCATAAATGAACAGATGCAAATATCTTAGGTTGGCAAAGTATCTTTCCACATCTATTCTAAAGTTGTCTAATGGATCTGATAAATTATCTTACGCTCTAAAAACATCCTCCTGATTTGAGACTTTACTTGTTTGTGATAACAAATTTATTTTTTTCAATCAATAAAAAAAATCTTGAATAAGACTCAACTCAATATATTTACAATAAATAGAGAATGGATTTTGCAAAAAAAAATTCTGACATGCGACAGGCGAAAGAAATTAAAAAACTGCTCAAAGAGACAACAAGTAATATAAATATTATCATCTACTTAGAATTTTTTTTCTCTTGAACTTCTTTTGCATGAGCTTCTATGACTACATTTGCAATTTCAGTGCACCAACCTTCAATTAGAGCTTTAAGTTCATCAACCCTAGGAAGTTTATTTTCGAATCAAAGTTAGGATTACAAAGCTTTCTTTTGGAAAAATGGAGCGAGTTGTTCTTTGGTATATAAGTTGGCAATCAAGATTTCAGTGGCATCCTTCTTTTTCTTGCTAATATTTTCTTCCTCATCAGGCTCGTCTTTGAGGTCCATTGGAGGGTTAAAAGGAATTGGTTGAGATCTTTGTTTGAGTTTGATCTCACTATCCAGATGGTTTTGATTGTCATTTTGGATAACCACTCTTGATCGAAGATATTCAAGGATAGTAATGACTAGGATTGAAGCTAATGTTTTAACATTTCTAGGGCGGGGTTATTAGAGAAAAAAATTTTTTATGATCTCTTCTACCTCATGAGATTATCGGTAACTTTTGCTGATTTCAAGACATTTGTTGGCTGGAGAAGGAGCTCAGCAATAAGGACTCTCACAAAAACAAACATAATACACATCATTTGAACCTTTGGAGGCTTTGTATCTCTAAAATAAAGAGTAAAACTAAGATCGGGTTGAATTGGTTACTTGAGAGCAACAGTATGTGTGAAGTTAAGTCTGCTGAGTTCGAAACCAAAGAGGAAATGTTGAGGTGGGTAACAGTAATCTTGTGTGATATTTCCCAACATGCTGACCAATTGAGGTGGTAATTTGTCGTATTTTGTATTAGCAATAAGACTATCCATCAAAGCTTTGAAGAATTTCTAAAAATAAGATTTAGGAGAGAGCTACAGCAATTTTCGATACTTGAATATCACCCAAGCGGCTTTCAATGTCTTTGGGGCTAAACTTTTTGCCAGCAAAAGAAACAAGTGTCAAAACTTTAGAGTTTCCAAATATCAGATCAAATGCTTTAACAGAGCTCTTACATGCCCAATCTTTCGTATTCTATTGATATGAGATATCCTGAGATCATCAATTTCTTACCACAATGCTGACACCGATTTGTTCATTGATACTTTCATAAGCCTTTTCTCTGGCTTCAGTTTTTGCTTTATAGAATTCTGTATAGTGGATTCTTGGATATAATTTCACCCACATTAATGCCATAAGCTTTCTTTTTGCTTTTTTCCTAAAGGTGGGATTTTAGAGGGAGAGATAAAGATGAGATGTGACTTGGGATCTTCTTTTGGTACTTTCAACTTGGCTTGGCTTTGTGCGGTTTCTTCATCTGTTGGTTTTTGCGTCGTTTTCCCTAATGAGAGAAAATTGAGAGGTATTGTCAAAATCAGAATGAAACTTTTAGAGCTTCTTCTTTTTGGAGGTTTTGGTTCATCCACATCTTTATCTTTTTTGGGTTTTTTGACCTGCTCTTCTGGTTCGCTCTCCTCTGAATCCCTCTTATCCTTTTCTTGCTTTGAAAAAAATTATGAGTAGAGAAATTTTCTCAGTACCAAAGAAAGGAGTAGTTTATATAATTTCTTTTTATGTGCACGGTCTTTTCTTCTTTGTCTTTCTTGGAGTTGATAAAGATTCATTTGTTGTAGCATAAACTGATTTGGCATGACTGGAAGATTTGGAAGGCCACCAAACGAAGGAAGATTAAACTGATTCATCATTTGATGTAATTGCATTCTTTTTCAATAAACATATGACTCAACTCCAAAAAATATTACAATTGTAGAGGACTTGAAAAATCAGATGGATTCGGTTGGAAAAAGGGATTGAAGCCACCACCACCGCCAGCAAGGAGATTCCAGTTGACTTGGTCTGTGCAAAAAAATTTTAAAATGTGCGTTGTGATTTAGTTGATACTTTGATTGGGGTAGTTTGGTCGAAGGGGTAATGAGCCTTCAAGGAGTCGAATTTTATTCTCAAGTTCCTTTGCTTCTTGGAGGACCTTAAAGTCCTTGTTTGACGAAAAATTGTTGGTAAGTTCAGCGAGGATTAGATTTTGCTTTTGCAAACTTGACATGAGCACATCTGCAGTTTTGCTATTAAAGCTTGATCTTGGCTCTTCTGTATAATTATTCCTGTTGTAATAACCATTTCCTGAATTCATTATTCTATTGCCGGATCGTAAGAGAGGAGATTGAGAATAAAAATCATTCTGCATTGGGAAAGCATCTTCTCCATAATAAGGTCGGATTGGAATCTGATCTCTTCTTGAGGTGCCATCATAACTGTTCATAGGACTGATATAACTCTTGCTGCCTCGATTCTTTCATTATGAATATGTAATGAAAAATTTTTTTTGTACTCCTCCAAAATCATTCATCATATTTAACGATGGGAGTCTATTTTTATCTAAATGAGTTATTGTTGCCTTTCTGCCTGAATCAGAGTGCATATTGGATCTTCTGGGGTTTCTAATTGACATTTCCAAGGGGTTATTTGTATTTGAGCCATACAAATCTGGCTGATAATATTGTCTGTTGAATGTCGCCTGTTGAAGAAATTAGAGCGGAGCTGGTTTTCTCGATTACTTGAGTCGGGGAATTTAGGTAAGGTTGTTGATATGACCCCTTATTTGGAAAGAGCGGGGAACTTGCGTTTCCTTGGTTCATTTGAAGACTTGCAGGGTATGAAGAACGTTTAGTAGGAACATAGTCCTTCGAAAGGATCAGGAAGAAATGGAAAGTAAATTACTTGTTGCATAGTTTGATCAGAGACGAAAATGTCAATAGAAAATTATTTTAAAAGGTTTTTTTTCTTAATTGGTTGATCTAATTCAAAACCTACCATCATCAATCTTTTTAAATTAAAAAAAAAAAATATCAGAAAGTTGGAGGATTCTAATGTTTTTTTTTTCATTTTGAAAATATACAAATAAAATCTCATGATCAGTTAATAAATTTCTGAATAGATAAGAGCAATAAGAGAGGTCGCACCTGAAAAGTCTGGTAAGCCTTTGCCGATACCTGTAAAAGAGTCGTAAGAATTCCAGAGGTTGTTTTCGACTCTCCAGTTTGAGGAAATAAGCTTGATGAGGTTTTCTCGAATAGCTTTGTACAAGTGGGGATTTTTATCATTTTTGTGGAGGTTTGCCAGAAGCATATAGTTGAAAGGGACTGAAATGGGTGAAAGACCATTGTCATTCGATTCTCTGACACCATATTGAGTCAAGATGTTTTCAATCAATTCGAAGGAATCAAAATCGTCATCAAAGATAAAGGGATTGAGATTGAAATAATTTTGAGAAGGCAGACTGTTGAGCAAGGTTTTTTGAAGCGATGAGAGTTCTTCACTCACATCTTGCTCGATCAATTGCTCAATAGCAAGAGCCCCTTGAGTGAGATACAACACCCATAATGAAAATTCTTCTGGGATAATTTCTGAATCAGAAGGTTTGCAAATATAGCTCTTGTCGCTTTGTATTTGCAAGTTTAGAAGGAAATTTTTCAAAATAGTTTTTGTCTTTAACAAGAAAGAAATCATTTCATGATTTGTTTGATTATTTTTTGCAAGTTTCAAGAAGTGGAAAATGGGTCTAAATGAACTCGTCAATGTCAGGAGATCTGATTTAGGGTGACTATGCGAGCCTTCATCACTTTTGAGCAAATTACATTCGAGCAAAGGTAAGATGTCAGTCCATGCATTCATCATTTGGAAGCAGAGAGAAGAATTCCATTGGCAAACAAGTTCCTGACTGTATCCTTCACCCAAAAAGGGCTGATGGGATGTTGCTATTCTTGAAGGTAAAGTTTTAAAATGCAACATGTTTGATTCATATGATGATTCTATTCTTCCCATGATATTGCTGATAGCGAGCCTCTGGATTGCTTTGATTTCTCCAATATCAAAGCGGTATTTGTTTAAATTTTTGATGCCAAACTTGGAATCAAGAAGTTGATTAAAGTTTTGTTCTTGAGCTACAAGGGCTTCACTAATTATTGATTGGTTAGGAAGATCTGGAATTTCCTCTGAACTAAAAGAGACAGTTATTTTGACATTTTGGTCTGCAGCAACCTGCAACATAAAGAAATTAGGATTGCTATTTTCGTGACAACTTTTGGGATCAAAATGAATAAATCCTCTGAGAATGTCCATTTTTAATTGACCATAAACGATATCTTCAATTTCGTTCTCACCGTGGACTAAACAATAAAAAGTTTCTTGCAATTTTGGAACAAACAATTTTACTGTCCTATCTTCAAAGGTTGTAACTCTGAAATATCCTTGTGATTTTTTGGAAACAGGATCCCATACGTTGAGTAAGATTGACTGATAGGACTCTTGATTAATGTATTTCAAAAGTCTGATGACTCTATCCTCTGGATTTTTATTGTTCTTCAAATTCTCGAATCCAATGTACAAATATGTTGAAGTTGATTGCTGTTTCTTTGGATCAAAACCGGCTGGGGAGCTTGTTTTCTCAGAATTTACAGTATAGGACCAACTCTGGGAGGAAGTTTGGTTCTTTAAAAAGTCTACAGAGTAGGTTAGACCTAGAGATTTATCCTCAATTTTCTGTCTTGCGAAATCGAATCCATTGTGATATAGATAATGAGCTCGGGAATCTTGATTCATCCTCAATTTGAAAGAATTTTTGAACGTTTCAAAAGAGGGCTTTGCTCCAAAATTAGTTGCATACGCCAAACCGACAGTAATTGGTGTTTTCGAATGTTGGGTAATTGCAGAAATAAGGTTAGGTCGATAGGTTCCCCACAACAACCAATCTTTTTGTGGTAACGATGATGAATCTGGTTTACTGATGGTTTCAGCAAAACTGACACTCAAGACAACTTGAAACACAACCAAGATATGAATAAGACGCATATCAGGAATAATTGTCAAATATTTTTTGTAAATTATGAAATCTAAATTTCTATATTGAAATTATTTAATTTGTTCAGAAAACATGAATCCAGAAAACAAAGAGAAGAAGGAGAAGCAGTTTTTAGCAGTCTTGGAGCACGTGACTATTATTGATAAAGAGCTTGCAAATTTTGTGAATAATTTCAATAATGGGCAAGGAGATCTTGCTTTATTGCGTTTTGAAAACTCTGATATTGGTCAGAGTATATCTCCAGTTGGATTTACTTATGGTCCTGCCTACACAACTGTGAAAAATGAAAATGGTAAGGTTTCATTGGTAAAAAATTGCAAGGACTCGCATTTTCTGGAGGAGGATGCTAGAATAAGAGAAGAGCTTGAATTTGAAAAAAATGAAGGAGCGGATTTTGAAGGTGATGACGATTCTCTTGCGAAATTCCAAGAGAGAATTTTGAGGCAAAATAAGCAATCAAAAAAAGAGTGTCCAGGTGAAACTCAAAAAGAATCCAGGGAAGTTGACAGTGATGAAATATTGAATAGATTTGGAAACTTAAATACTCCCCCAAGATTGTATGCTGCAAAAAATAGTTTCTGTAAAGCTCTTGACAGTATTATAAATATTGCAAATGAATATAGAAAACTTCATTCTATGAAATAAAAAGATCGATATCTTTGTGTGTATAATTAATTAACAAAGCGAAATGAAATGAAAAAATTGATTGACGAAATCTGAATATAATTTTTTTTGAAAAAGAATATTGAAAATGAACTCGTAGAACCAGTTTAGCGCGTTTTTTAGAAAAAATTGAGGATTTCCACCAATATTTCAATAAGAAATAAAATTCAACCTACCCGGACTAAATTCCCTCCAACTTGTCTCTTGAATAAAATCGACATAATATCATTGGGGATACTGAAAAAAATGCAGGTGAAACTAAACTATTTCACATATTGAAGAAATTCAAAAATAATTTTTCCAAAGGACAAGAGGCAGATACAGAAAAATTCGTCACAAAATTTCTAAAATTTACTGAAAATTTAGGAAATATTAAATTGCGCTAATTTCGGGATTTTCGTCTCCCTCTCTCCAAAATTAGCGTATTTTATCTTGCAACAACTCAAATTTCCCACCTTTCTCTCTCTCTCTCATGGTTCAGAAAATGAATAATACACACACAATGATGATGATAATGATGATCTTTTTTTTTTAAGAGAAAATTCTCAATAACTTGTTGAATTGAATCTCTGGGAGGTAGCTTTGAAGAAACAAAATATTTGAAAGAAGTCAAGTGAGCAGGTTTTTTTTTTGGAATAAGCGAGAGAGAGAGACTAAAAATTTGTCATTATATATAGTATTTTTGTAAGTTTCAGGAATTGAACATGAGGGCTCAGAGGAATGGTGAAGTGAACTAGATTTGATGAATATCAACTTTCTCATTCTGAAAAAGAGGATTTACATGATGATGATGATGATGAAATCCCGAAGAGAAAATTTATTATAAGGAAAAGGAAAAAGAGGCTTTTGAGAAGAGAGAATGAAAACTCAAATTTATTTTATAAATTAATAGAGATATGAATAAACCTTTAATCGATGGAAAAAAACTGGATCAGAGCCCATCTTTCGTGGGTCCTACAATATCGCCCAAAGGCAGCACTACTTTAAATGGGCAGAAAGGGATGAATGGAACGTTCGACAACTCTTTAAGTTCTGGTATGATGATTTGATTGAATTGGAGTGTTGGAATATCTTGTTTAGAGGCCGACAAAGAGAGAAGAGAAAGGAGAAATACAGACAAGATGAGATTTAGTACAGCAAGCGGGAAGATGGGGATAGATGGACTTGACCACAGCGAGAGAGTGTCAACGAAAGGTTTGATTTTGGATAAAGAGAGATGATGAGATTTATATTTAGAGGATCTGGCGAACTTGGACTCTGACCCAATTTTCACCAAGCTTTGTCCCAAGGAGCAGCTCAGAAATGACCCCAACTGCATTGTGTGCAATAAAGCTTTGAGCACTTTGAAAATCTTTGCGAAAAAGAATTGGTATGCATTTTTCTGTGAAAATTATTAGACTGTATATTTTAGCAGATTTTGTGGAGGCTCTGTGTGCGAGGAGCATTTAAAAAAAAAGAGGCCAAACCCTGAGAACCCAAGCGAGCATGTGAAAATCTGCGATAGTTGCGATGAAAAGCATATAAAGCGAATTATACTGAAGGAGTTTGATGATAAAATGAAGAAAAAAGAGCGGGACATGAACGAATTGGAAAAAATAATAAAGGAGCAGCAGCTCTTGATTAATGACGCCCAAAGGGAATATGACAATTTATTAGTCCAAGTATTTTCCCTCCTTTTTTGCATATGGAATAATTTCATTAGAAAGCTAGAAATGATAAGAATTATTCTGATCAAATAACGTTTCTGACAAACGACATTTCTCGAATCAAAGAGGAAACGAGAAAATGCGAGAAGGAAAACACTCTCCTCACAAAAGAATTCAATGATACCCAGAAAAAGGTCGAACAACTCGACAATAAAATTCAAGAAGCCCAACAAGAATACGAACGATTGTAATAGAAATGGGGTTCGTGACAACTCATTATTAATAGGCAGCTTGAATCAGGAACGTTAAATAAGCAGATTGAAGCTGTGAATTTGGATATAAATCAAATTACGAAACAAATGATGGAAATTGAAGAGTTAATTACTCAAAATAAACTGGACCAAGGTCCCAATTCATATAACAAAAGCGATTTTCAGAACTATACAGCCCAATATGCAAGTCTCCAGTCGTCATTGATGAGTGAGAGAACTTCGAAAGTTAAAAGTCATTACGACAGTCAAAGGTTAAATGGAACAGGAAATCCAAGAAAAAAATCTAGACGAGATGATGACTCATTATCAATATCAAATCCTTGCGATGTAAAGTGCAACATTTTTTGAGATTGTTGGATATGAAAATTATGTTGAATTTAGATATAAAAATTTCCATCCATGAATAGATTCGTTTGTGTACATTATTGAATAAATAAACTCCTATTCTGGAAGTCTTTTGTAATAATTATTATACTGTGTCTATATTGCTCCCTGTCTTACGATGAATTATTATAATGGTAAAAAAATTTTCTATTTCAAGAAATCTAACAACTGAGAAATGTTTGTTGGTTTTGATATTTAAAATTTTAGAGTTAACTAATTTTTTATTTATTTGTTGTTGGTACGGTACAAACAATTAAAATGGAGAACAAGGATGACAGTGGAACTTTGAGCGTAAAGCTATTTTTGATCAAAGATAAAGAATCGATTTAGGGAAGAGATATGGATATGGATGAGGGTGTGAAAGCGCATATTACGAAAAGAAAGTCTCTAAAGAAAGCATCTTTACAAAATGTTTCACAAAAGAGTATCCCAGCTTTCATATGAGCATATTGACTAACTTTTGCCTCCTCAGGATCTTTTAAAAAGAGACAAGGTTCTCCAATTCCTTCTCGAACTCAGTCATCAGCCTCATTACAGCCAAAAAGACGGTTTGAGAAAAGCTTTGGAGAAGTTTTTTCATCTGCTCGATTTTCGCCTCAGGCTTTTGCAAAACATGATTCGAAAAAGACTGCGGGATCCTCGGCACTGCATCCATATAGTTTACCAACTGAGATAGGCGTCAAACCTCATAGAAGGAAACAAAAACAACAACCTGATTTTGAGCATAGTCTAACTGATTTTTCGAGCGAAGACGAGTTTGAGAGTATATATGAACAGAAGAGAGCCAAAGACATTACCAATCTGCGGGTGCACACTTGTTCCAAGAGCGTGTTAGAAAATAAGTTTTTAAGTGGTCCACCTAGCGCAAATCCAACATACCGTCAAAACGCAAGCGCCTATGACCCAAATTTGACTTTGCTTTCTGTAATACAGGCTCACGTGTCAGAATCCTTTCATGGAGGAGGGGCTAAGAAGCGAGGGCTGAATGTATCGGGAACACATCTCACTCTGAATATGACAAAGAATGAATTTCTGCAGCCAAAAAGCCATCTGATTGAGGATGACCCAAGTCTTGTTGATTTAGAAGGACTTTCAGACGAGGAAGACAAGACTTTACCGCAAACTCTGACTCGTCAGCATCTCCCTCCATTCAATCGCCAACATACAAATGATCAGAGTGGCTTTTCAGTCACAGAAGGTTTAAAGAAGCAAGCACAATCTCGAAAACTGAGTAATGAATCCGAAATCCTCCCCCAAACCAAAACAAATCGTAACTTTGAGTGAGATTTTCAGTTTAACCATTGATATTAGTCGGACTTGGTCTTGAAAAACTACCATCACAAGATTCTCTTGAGAAGTCAATTTTTGAAGTAGAGAGAATTGTTTTCAAAATTTTTCTTCATCGATCTTTTAGGAGGAAAATGTTCAAGGAAAACTGATCCAAGGAATTTTTAATCACGATTTGGATCTTGTTCAAAACATAGTTGAAAAAAGCAAGACATTGAAGTTGAATGAGACAGATGAAAGAGGAAACACTCCCTTAATGCTTGCAGCCAAACTATCTTATAGACATGTGGAATATTTTGAACTTATTCAGATACTCCTTGAAAATGGAGCTGACCCTCGAATTAGAGATATAAATGGTTGGTCTTGCATGGATGAAGCTGTTAGTCAGGTAAGGGAAATTTCTTGATTCGTTGTTAAATGGACAAGTCGGATGCGAAGTTAATCTCAATCTTATTTGATCAATTGGCCTTCCAAAAACAAATAACAATCAAGGCTCAGCAACAAGATTTGATCAAAATATTAACTGCGATGCCTGATTTCTATTTGGAAATGAGATGGGATTTCGAAAGTTCTCTCGTCCCATTCATCTCGAAGTTTGCTCCTTCTGGTATGTGAAAGAATTATTTGACTTATAATTAATATTCCCTAAAGACACATTTAAAATTTGGAAGTATGGAAAATATTTGAGGATGGACAATTCTTTGGTGAGTTTTAAGAAGTTGAAATCAAAGAGAAGAAATATGTCTCTACTTTTCAACCCAGATGCTACAATGCCAGCAGATCGCCATGCTTGTGGTTATTTATTTTTGTTGAACAGAAACCGAAAATCTTTCACCAATATTTTGCAAGATATTGACATTGAAGAGAAGAAACACATGATGGTTGATATGCTGCGAGCAAACCCCCTCCAAGGAAGCTTTATAATCAAGGATTGTACTTGGGCTGAATCCAAGAGTCTCTTTGGGAACAATATTACTCATAAAATTGGAGACTATGAAACGAAAAAGTAGGAGAGAGTTTATTATTGACTTTACAAAAATAATAGGTTTGATTTCCGTATAACTATGGAGTATGCTGTCTTTAAAAAATCTCATGCCTTTTTCAAAGACACTTATGAAGCATACAATGAGGTAGAATCATTGTGAAGTATTGACTCATTTTTTCCGATAGAAACCAACAGTTCCTGCCGAAGAAATATTGAACCAAAGGCAAATATTTAATAGAAAGAATCCAAAAGCTATGATTGATCATATCAAAGGGAAAAATGGAGTGAAGCAAACCTCAGTTTTGGGAGAAAATAAGAATTTCCAGAATTTGAATGGTTCTCGAAAAGCTTTAAATATTGAAACTTTTGAAAACACTCAAGTTACAGAAAAGAAGGCGAGTGCTTCGATCTGGTTCGCCCAAAACTTCCCAATCCATTTAAAACAACTACTCCCAATTCTACAGTTCCTATCAAAAGGAAATGATCTGCTTCAAAAGATGGAGTCTTTGCTTGCGAGAGAAGTAATTTTTGCGAAGTGATCGTTATTAAAAGTTGGTGGCTTAGGAAGTAATTTCAATAACCTCTAAAAACTCCTTCCCAATGAAAGTGCAACTGCCTGTCGCTCTTGGTATAAAAGCAAATATAGTTATCACAAAATATGAGTAATTCGAAAAAACTTTCAAGTTTAAATCTTAATATTTATTTTTAGACCTTTGAGCCCTACAACTGTTGATGTTCGAGATGTATTTTTCCCACCCGCTGAGTTTGAATATGTGAGTCGAAAGGATGCCCAAAAGACGCCGATCCGTCGACAGAAAAGATTACTCCTTGCTAATGTTCTTCTTTAGGACGTTTTTTACTTTTCTTATGTACTCGTTTTGTATCTCTCCTTTATACTTTTGTTATTTCTTGACTTTTTTAAAAATGTACTTTCTAAAAATAATTTTTGTTTTTCCTTCGAGAGAAAGCATCATTCCTGAGATAAAAATTATAATTAAGCTCTAAATAAATTAATAATTCCAAGAGAGAATAACAATGGATTATGAATATGTTTTACTTCAGAAGAAGGGAATAAAGGTTTACAATATTCCTCCTATGTCATCAAACCAAGGACACTTTTTGGATTCATGGAAAAATAAAATCACAGAAGGTAAAATCAAAAAACGAAGCATTTTCTCAATAATTTAGTGAATTTGAAGATTATGGGCAAAGGGCATAAATGCACAGTGTATTTACACAACTATGATGGATCTCTTTTTGCTAGTGCTTTAATTCCTGAGCGTTACGACCAAGCTGTTGTGAAATGCGCTGATTCTTCTAGAGGATATGCACTTCGACTCCAAGATCCTTCTGGTAAAACCGCTTGGATCGGAGTAGTTTTCAGCGAAAGAAATGACTCTTTTGACTTCCATGCTTGTTTGGAAGATTTCGAAAAGAACAGAGATATGGAACTTAACCCTCAAAAATATGCCGCCGAAAATAAGCCAACCCAAAACTTTGCCTTGAAGAAGGGAGAAAAAATTTCATTCAATGTTGGAGGAGGGGACTCTGGCTTCAACAAGCCCAAACCTACTTCAAATGCCAAGTAAGATTTTTTAGCTTGGGTTGTTTTTAACATTATAAAAAAGTGATTTTAAACTGCCACCTCCTGGAAATTCTTTTGGACTCCCACCACCCGAATCTACTTCTTTTAAATTGCCACCCCCAAATAGTCAGCCCAAAACTTCTCAACCTCAAGGAGGAAATAACTTTGGTGATTTCAGCAACTTTGGAAATTTCAATGATTTTTCTAATTTCGGAAACAACACAGGTTCAAATCCCAGCCAAGGAGGAGGATTTTCAAACTTTGGAAGTAACACTCAACAAAAGCAGAATAATTTTGATCTTCTTGGAGATATTAATTTCTCAGCTCCTCCTTCAAATCAATCTAACCAATCTAATCAATGGAATCAAAATCAAGCAAGCAAGCCTCAAGATAACTTTGATCTTCTTTAAATAAATTCATGAATTAAATCACTCTATATATGTTATCCATAAAATTTACTCTGGAAACTCTCAATAATTTTCTCTCTCAATGAATTAGAAAACAAATTCTTATTATTTGAATACTGTACTCTACTAATGTACGAAACATTTTAAGGAGAAAAAATATAATTATATCTCTTTATTCAAAATTTCATCGACACAATAAACAATGGCTTCACCTTTACAAGCATTAGTATTCTGTAAGTCTATGAAAGCCAAGTTGGTGGTTAATCATATGCTAGGCTGCACAATTATCAGTGCAATTACTCTTTTTATCTTGATTTTGAATTCATTTTCAAGTCTGGAATTCAATGAGTATGGTCTTGACTATAGTGGAATAACAAAATCGGTATGTTTTCAAATGTAGAGTTGCATAATAAAGTTATCAAGATCAACCCAAGTCCTTACACAGCTGGAATTTTCTTTTTGGGAATCGGACACTCTTTTATCAAGTTTCCAAAGACAGTTCAAACTTTAGAATTCAGTAAAGAAAAAACAGCAAACTCTGCTCCTCTTCAAAGTCGAACCTCAGATGGCTTGGAGGTCATTTTAGAAATTTCATTCCAATACAAGTCAGATTCTTCCCCATAAATTGTTTTAACCACTTTGTAAGGCTTAACTATGAAGGAATTTTCAATTTATACATGAGTTACGGACCAGAATATTCAAAGATTTTTGATAGAATGGCAATCGACGTTCTGACTGACCTCGCAACGAATTACACTGCGTATGACTTTTTTATGGAAAGACAAAAAATCGGAGTTGCGATGCAAAGTGCTTTAGATACTCATTTCAAGACAAATTGCTACTCAAATATAGAATTTTTCCAGCTTCGATCTGTGGATTTACCTGACAAATTTGAGGGTGCAATTGAGTTGTCTGAAGTAAAGAAACAAGATATTCGTAAAGCTCAAGCAGAAAAAGAGAAAATGGTTGTTGAACTGGAAACAACACAAATGAAAGCTGAATACCAAAAGAACGTCACCATTGTAAGAGTGCCTTGGTGATTCCCTTGTTAATTTATTTCAGAACCTCGCTGAAGGAGAGGCCCAATCAATTCTTGCTCAAAACAAAGCCGATGTTGATTCATTCAAACTCATTGCCACTGCCAGATCTCAATCGTAAGAAAAATTTGAAACTTAACTTATTATTGGAAAGATACCAACAATTGATCTCTGACTTGGGTTTCGATGCTTCTCAACTCATTGAGTTTATCAAAGCAAAGCTCGTGCGTGATTATAATCCTCAAAACCTCACTATTTCCATAAGTGGAATTGAAAATCAATAACTGAGATATTTTCAAATTGTTGAAAAATTTTTATACATATTTGTATTCTTTCTCAAAAATATCGGAAATAAATGAATAATTGATTTTGTTATCATAATAAATCCACGAAATAATAATTATACGGTTTCACCATATATCTTTCATAAAATAATAAATAAAATTTTTATTTGATGTCTGACAACAAGATCGAAGGTTTAATCGCTCGATTAGAAGCTGCAGTTGAAAAGATGGAAAAGTCTCAAGCTGGTGACAAATTCGCCAATTTAGTCAATTCACTCGAAAAGTCTGTCCTGAAGTTGGAATCCCTTCATGGTGGTGGCAATCAAGCATCCGAAACCAAGTCAGCTGAGACTGTGAAGCCAGCTGAAACTCAAGCTCAAGCTCAAACATCCACACCCAAGAGTGCTGTTCCTGAAGCTGACCGCTTCCATCCTTTTGATGAGCTCTACAGTGAATGGTTTGAAAAAGCCAAGAGCTCTGGAAATCAAGATTTGATTGCCATGGTAACTAACCTACTTATTTTCGAGTGAAAGACGCGATATATTTTTAGACTGAAATTGGATACAACACTTTTGTTTGGACCGATGCTGTTATCAGTATGGCTTCTATTTCCAAGAGACCATCAGATGATATCTTTGGAAAGGTCGCTCAATACATTAGAGACAGAGCAAAAGAAATAGATGATAAGTTTATCCGTCCCAGAAAGCTTGAAAATGAAGGAAAGACTTTGAAGGAAGGTCTTAATGCCTGCTTCTGGTTCCTTACAGATGCCCCAGTTCAATATTTGGGCGATGTGATTGATCCTACTATCTACAATGCCAATAAAGTTCGTCTTCAAAAGTATATTTCTATCTGGTTGGAAAGATAGGCTAAAATATGATTTAGGAAGCAAGCTGAAACTGAATGGGTTGAGAAATTCATTGCACTTTTAAAGAAGATGAAGGGTAAGAAAGGGTTTCATGTTTTTCTTATTCATGGTTTGAATAGATTACATTAAAGAACACTACATCACTGGTTTAATCTGGAAAGGAAAGGTAAGAAGATTTTAAGAAAGTCCAAGAATTTATTGAATAATAATAGACCGTGGCTGATTTTACTGAGATTTTGACTGGAGCGATTCCTTTGGTGCCTGCCATCCACAAGGATGATCTTCCTCAAGACAAGAAGCCCAATGATAGAGCTGCCTTATTCGCAGAGCTTAACAAAGGATCTGCAGTTACTCAAGGTCTTAAAGTTGCAGAAAGAAAGCCTAAAGGTCAAGTTTCAACTGAAGAACCTCTTCAACCAAAGACTGTTGCAACAGACAAAGCCACTGAACAGGCTAAGCCCAAGGCTCCTAAAGCTCCCAAAAAATACTTTAAAGACAACTGGTTTGTTGAAAACTTTACAGATGATAGAACTCTCGTTGTTGATGAAGCAGAAATGGGCCAAAGTGTTTTCATTGATAACTGCCACAAGTGCTGCGTTCAAGTCAAGGGAAAAGTAAAGAGCATTATCATTTCAAACTGCAGTCACCTCGGTGTCGTTTTCGATGTATTGGAGGTCTTTAACTTTTGTGCTGACTGTTTTATGTAGAATGTTGTTTCCACTGTTGAAGCTGTTAACACCAAGACTCTCACAATCCAAGCCAAGATCCAGTAAGCTGACTCTTTCCGATATTATTTTATCAGCTATCTTTAGTGCTCCTTCAGTTGTTTTGGACAAATGTGAGCGTGTCAAGGTTTACCTCGCCAAGGACTTGGCAACTGATATCGTTTCCTCCATGGTTTCTGAATTAAACATCTCTTATCTTCTCGATGATGATGATAATTATGCTGTATTTTACTTTTTTTACTGAAAATCTAAAAAGTTATTTAGAAGGATTACCCTGTTACTGAACAATTCCTCACCAGATGGGATCCTAAATTAAATAGATTCGTCACTAAACCTCAAGACATCTTCATGTAAAAGATCATGATGAAATTTATTTATTATTTATTAATTTATCCTTATCTATAAAATAATGGTTATCCATATTATGAAATAAAACTTTTTTATTTCCCAAAAAAATTCCCTTTCCTGTTGTTCGACAAATTTTGAACGAAGGACTTTTTTATCAAAACAGTCATTCTGGAGTTTAAATCAGGGTTTGGAATTGTCCAGATTTCGACGGACTGCCCGGATTTTTTGAAATTTGTCCGTATTTTGTCCGTCTTTCCGGATTTTCCCAAATTTTCCCATATTTTCTTCAGAAAAAAAAATGAAAAAAATTTTGAAATTCATCATCTCTTTGTTGAACCCTTTCTTCAAGCTCAAAATCAACACTCTTCTATTTTTTGTTTTCATGAGTTTTGAATTGAATGTCATCATTTGACAGTGAAATTTTTCAATTTCAAAATCAATACTAAACATGAAACAGTCATCACTATCCCAGTGTATCACTTATTGATCGAATCGACAGGCAAGACCTCAAAAAGGTTAAAACTTGAACCATAGATGAACAGAACAGAAAAGAGGCGAACAACCAACCAAAAATTAATTAAATTAAAAAAAAAATGAAAGAAGAGAGAATTGAAAGAAATGTCTAGAAACTTTTCCTCCACAATTTCATGTCATAAAATTTATACAAAAAGCATCTCTAAACTCCATTATAATTTTATAAAATGACTGAACATACATATTTATGCTTCAAATATTCAAGAAAATTGGGTTCCGGATTTGTCCAGATTTTTTGGCGAAAAATTTCTGGATTTATCCGGAATCATGTCCGGATTTTTGGTCGGCCCCAATTCCGATCCCTGGTTTAAATGTCGACCAAGAGTTTGTAACCACAAATCCAAAACATGAATTTTATCCGAATAATTTTATTAATCGTTCTGGAATTCTTGAGAACATTCTTTTCCTATGAATTCAAAGTGATAGATTGAGTCTAAATTTATGTTGTTTGTTTGTCTATATAATTTTTCCCTCCGAGGGACGAATTAACGAAGAAAAGGGTGACATGGGTTGAGTTTTCTTTGAGAGAAAAGAGAGGGAGAATGTCATTATTCAAGATTTTAAGCACGGAAAGAGCCTTTTAGGAATGACAAACTTACCCTCCAATACGATTGATCTCGAATTTAAAAGACTTTGTCTTATTGGACAATTAAAATTAATAAATTTATTCACATATTCGAGTTGATTAATTTGAATTTAGACCCAGTAGTTCTAATAAAATTTTTTTTTAATACACTTCGAAATCTATGTATGCATTGATATGTAGATATGTATGAAAATCTAGGTTATAGGAATTAGTGTTGAATTGTCCCACTTTAGTACAATTTAAACTTCAAGATTCTCTTTCAGAAAAAGGAGAAACCTTGCTTGAGAAAAGTCATTCACAAAAGTACTCATTCAATGAAAAACAAAAGAATGACGAAAAATGGGTTAAGGAAATTTTTTGATTGAATATTTCTTGAAATAAAAATATTTTTCTCAAGGTCAGGAGAGTTTTCAAGTTAAGTTGGAGGTATAAAGCCTTCTGGTGGTTGGTGCCTATGAGGCAAATTAGATGGAGGAGATTAATTTGGATAGGGTTTAGTTCACTGATTAAGTTTGATTTAGTTTTAGGAAAGTTAACTAACAGAGGCAGATTTTTTCTATAATTTTCTTCGATGAACGGGTTTATTAATCCCTTTAAGGCACTCTTCAAGAAGACTGTTGCGCCGACCGTGACGGAGGCAGAGCAAAATTTTCAAAATGAGTCTTTAAGCATCCCTTTTGAGCACTCAATTCAAACCCCAGCGACTCTTCAGCAGAATGGAGATGATGAAGACTACTTTGTGTATAAACTAGGTAATTTCATGTTGAAAAGCGCGATTTAAGACGTCACTTAGATCCTGACGATGACAAGTGGGCAAGATGGAACATGTTTGACCAGAAGCAATCAGGGGGCCAAGGACACTTTGGGCTTCAAATGTCAGATACAGTGAAAAATAGTTATATTCACGTTTTTCCAGACAGGCAAGACCTGGTGAATCCACCTATTCACAACAATCCCAAGTACAGAGGAGAAGCTATCCCACAGCATTATTTTGTGGAGAATTATTATGGAGCAGAATGCAACCATGTGGGAAATTTCAGTCCCAAAAACTTTGCTTCTGGGAATGAGAATGAAAAGAGCCGAGAAGGTTCGAGAATCCTCCCCACTTCAATTTTGGAGGATTCTGGCCAAAGCGATAACGCATCTCAGAGTATAGCTGCAGGTCGAAGAAGCCAAATGCCAAGGGCATCTTCGGACTACCAATCATATGCTAGAGCGGTTCCAAAATCAAAAGCTGATGAGAAGAAGAGTTTGGAAGATTTTAGTGTGATTAGTGGACCAAAAAAAGCGACCGTGATAAACCTTGATGAATCAGACGATATGAGTTTTGCACAAGTGATAAAAACTCTGGAGAAAAATATTGAACGGTCAAAAGCAGCGAGACGTCATCGTCCTTTGGCAACTGGAACATCAAAAGTTAAAGGGATGAAGCTTTTGAACATCCAAAAGGTGAAAAACCAAGACGACACTCTTTCACTAGATCAGTCATCTGGAATACTTAATAGCTCATCCATGAGGCTACCTACTTATCCTGATGAGCCGAAAGACTTGAGGATGCAATTTCTGAAAAAGAATCCTGAAGATAATAATACAATCTATTATTCGTTTGCCAGCACGGATAATTATGACTCATTCAATGTTCAAAGTCACGAAAGACTGGTTTCTTATCGTGGTAATGAATCTGACAGAGAAAGAAGAGGGAATAACAATCAGCAATTGGCGGGGTCACCAAATAGTAAGACAGTGACTTCCAAAGGGAGCCCCAATAAGCTTGAATTGGCAAGAATAGAAGAAGAGATTTCAAGCATCAGAACCCCAGTGAAGAAAGAGCAGGCTGAGAGATATAATAATATTGAAATCAGAGATGAGCCTAGCGAGGTATTGAAAGGGTGTAAGAATTGTTTTTCAAGTGCGAAACATCAAAAACCCAGAAATATGTCTGAGCAATTCACAGCTCACATCAGACAACAAAGCAATCAGCAAATTTCAAAAGACCGAGTTCCTCGTCTGATACTGGATGCTCAACCATCAGAGAATTTGGTGTTGTGCATAAACTGCAACGACTTGCTCCCTTCGGCAAGCGTCGACGCGCACTCAAAATACTGTAATGAGAACATGCTTGCCCAGGAGGAATTAAAAAAATTGATTGAAATTGAGCCTGAAAATTTGAGACTCAGTCTGGAAAAATGCAATTTGAGATTAAAGAAATTCAAGATACTCCTTGAAAAGAACCTTTGGAATCTTAAAGGCCAAATCAGTCTCGGACTTGTGTTCATTGATGAGCCTGAGGTGATATTTTCTGACATGGGCCTTGCTCTCCAAATCATTGACGAAATTGTTCGCAACCAAAAACTGGCATATAAGCTGAGTATAGATATGAAGAGCGTTGAGAATTTGAAAGAAGATTTACTCTCATACATTGACGTGACACTTGTAAGTATTATACTTGGCAATTTAGAAGAAGCTTTGGTTAAATGTCGTGAGAAAAAAACAATCCTTGAATTCATGCAAAAGCAGGATAGCATACAGCAGACCCCTCTAAAATTAGGAAATGAGATTGATGAAAGCACGGCTCACAAGACAGGGAAGAAGGCACTGGTTCCTAAAGTAGAGCTTGAGAGGCTCAGGTTCAGTTCTCTCACAAGTCCCCAGAGTATGACGAGTAACAACCCAATATTTCACAGTCATAAGCCATCTTTCCCAACTAATTACAGTCAGTCAACTCGAGGAAGCACTACAAATAGTAGAAGAGCTCCTCTGGAAAATCGATTCCTTTTTAGTGGAGAAATGAAAGATTGGATCGATGGATCAAAAAAGAATTGAACTCAGCCAAAATGAGTATTTTTTTGAATTGTATGTAAAAAGCTGATTTATTTGTTGTACTTTGTCAAAACTGACATGAATTTTGTAAGATTTACTGATTCTTTGTTCCTGTATTAAACAAAAATCTATAACTCGTTCTTTCGTTTGTCCAATGATATATAGTATGTATATATCAAAAATAAAGTAAAATCAAATCAAGTATTTCTTTACTGTGAAAGTTTTTCAGAAAAAAATCGACTATTTTCAGAATATTCCTCCATATTTTCTTTCTGATTTCATCAGTTTTTTTCCGACTGGGCGAAATTGATGAATAATCTCATCTATAAAGTCCTTTTTGAGGAAAAAACTCGAAAAATAAAAATGATTTCAAAAATTTTTCAGATTTTTTTTTTAATCGACAAAGATTCCAGGGTCTCCCACTAATATCTTCTAAAAAAAAACTGACATACTTATTTTACCGAGATGGTTTAGTAAATCTTGCTTAACTGTCAATCTGGGCGAAATTCTCAAAAAAATATTTTCGATTTTTCTTTTTGACGTGAAAATTTTCCCAAATTCTCTTAACATTTTTCTTTGAAATCATTAGAGAGTATCATCGGATTCAATCAAAGTTTAATTTTGGTAGGTTACTGCATTTACCCTATATTTTGAGAGGGGTATGGAAAACATAAGATAAATCAACTATTCGAATAAAATACATGAAATTTATGAATGAAGGAGGAAAAAAATCCATCAATCATCATTGCTTCTTTTCTTCTCCTTCTATGGTAGATTTGACGACATCGTACTTTTGATTTTCGAGTTGTTTCAAAGTGATTTTCATATTCTCGACCAAAACTTCTTCTTTAATGGCTTTATCTTTAAGAGACTCTTCACCTGTTTTAATAGCATCTATTTAAAGAATATGATAAAAAAAAGGAAAAGCATAAAGAGTGTTTTTTTACCAACTAAGGTTTCACTTTGGACTTTATCAAATTCTACAATTTTGAGGATGAATTGATACAAGAGCATTTTAGGGTCGACCATTCGATAGAATTCTGGTCTAACGAGGAGACTTGTTTGAGCAATACTGAAGAGAGCATTTGTGAGCATATATAAAGCAATAGCCTTGACAAGGTGAGAAGAGATATTTTTGGATCTTACGGAAGGCCAATTGCACAAGATTGGAAGCCAGAGAATAACCAAGACTTGACCAAAACTTTTTGCACGACTGATGAGAGTATGTTGATTTTCTTTGGTAATAAATCTCTAAAGGTAAGAGTGTGTCAGGCAAAGACTACGAAGGAAACTATACTCCCAAATTCCAATAGTATCCGGCAACAGTGATGGCTGGGATAATATAATAGGGGTCAATAGCACAAAGACTCTTGAATGAGTTATTGAAACAATAGAGGCGATAAGAATACTGGGACCCAAAGGAGAGATTGATCCTTGACTCCTTCAACAACCAAAAGTCTACGAATAGTCCAAATGATGGTCAAGAGAATCGGGAAATGGAAGGCGTTGTAAATGAAGAGTCTAAAGGCTTTAAGCTTTTGTTTTCTAAGATCACATAGGTCAGAGGGTGTTTTCCAGAAGGCTTCTCACCTGACGATTTTGAAAGTGACTTTTGAGAAGTGGAACCATTTTTTGTGTTTTGGCAATTTGCTTTTATCAGTGATTTTCTTGACTTGGGTAATGACAGGAATGATCTTTATGAAATATTAATGGAAGATGTTTGAAAACTTGTTTACAGCGGTAAGCTTGGATGTTCTTTTGAATTGTAAATAAATGAGAGGCATTAAAGAGACTCTCGCTGTGATACATGTGAGGCAGATGACGGCCCACCTAAACTGCAGGGTTAGATTCAATCAGATTTGACAATGTGAACCAAGGAAGTCCTGTATAACTTTGCATACTGACAATGGCATCCTTATTTTTTGAGTAAAGTGAAAATTCAAGGTAGAAAAATGAACCTTTGCAGCTTCAACAACTGGGTCCAGGGGCTCCAAAAAAACTGGGAGAGTTGCCATAAAATCTGGGTCGAAAAACATCAGTCTATCCTATTTTAATTATACTCTTGTTTCCTTTATTAGATTTTTACAAAGAAAGGTTGGTTTTTTTCAAGGGCCTCAACTTTTTCTGCGATTGACGGATTGATGTCTGCAGGCATCAAGTTGGAAAAATCGGTGGGCTTGGAACTCTAAGTTATAATTTAGCATGATAATTCTTGGAGGAACGTTGAACTGCGCTAAAGGCTTCATTTTTATTGATTTCTGAAAAGTTGAACGAAACTGATTTGTGCAATTGGGGAACTAAATAACTTTTTGGGAAGCTATGGAGCGAGCTTCTCTGAAAAAGCTTGATAAAGGATTTGGAAATCATCCTTGAGACGCGAAAATTTTAAACGAATTGACTTATAGATAAATAATAAAGCACAATTAAAATTTAAACAAGATTTCTTTTATCTGAAAGTTATCCTCACTGTGATGGAAAAGAATAATATAAACAGATTGAAAATATAATTACTTACTAACTAACTAAGTTTTCGTACGAATATGGAGTTAATATGGACAGACAGAGGCAAAAAAATTTATAATTATATTAATTTAGTTTTAGTTTTCACAAAAAATTATTAGAGTGGAATAAGAAACTTGCTTTTAGTCGAAGGGGTGTTGGCGCTACGACCTAAAGAAGCAGAAGCATGGCGATGAGTTTCACTTGATGATTTGTTCAGTTTCAAAGCTGGTGTGGCATCAGGAGATATCTTTTTTGGCTGAGCCTTTTTCACTTTAATCAGCATTTTTTCATCATTATACTAGGGGATGCTTAGATTAAAATTTCAAACAATGGGTTACTTTTTTCTCCATGACTAACTTGTGGAAGAGGAATTCTCCTTCTTCTTTGCCAAAGATAAATCTAAAGATTTTGTGGACTTCAAGTTTTGTTCTTTCATCAACGAGTTTGTGCATGTAGTGTTCAGTGAGTTTTTCGACACCTTCTTTTTTCAATTCATCAAGCTTGTTCGTCATCTCAACAGCCTTTTCAAATGGAGGAGAATTTGATACGATTGGTTTGATCAAACTAGGAGGTTTGATTTCAGATCGATGCTTTTTTATTGTGTCGATTTCAGAAGGTGAATCAAAGCTACCATAGTAAACTTCATTTTCTGCCTCTTTGGGGTCAACTTCTTCCCATCTTGAGGAAACAGATTTATCTTTAGAAAGTGGGTTTCCAAAAAAGATTTGTCTTTTTGCTTTAAGGTTTGTTCGTTTCAAAGCATTTGTTTTTTCTTGGTACTAAGGAAGAAAATGTTAGAATTTTTCTGAGGAAAAATAAAATTACTTCAGATCTCAAACAATTCAAACTCTTTGTAAATTGCCTAGTGGAAGGAACTTCTGAGTCAAGCTCTAGAATTGTTCCAGCCGCATCAGATGCGTTCGTATCTGCAGATTGAGGAATCAAAAGTTTGTCTCGAGCAGTGAGAGGCGATAAGAAAGTAGTCTTGAGACGAGGAGTTTTGTGAGGGCTCAATGCTTCTGTTAAGTGGTTCTGTGCGCAAAAAGTTTCAAGGTTAAACTGTGCTTTAGCATACTATGAGAGAGTTAGGAATTATTATAGGATTGGTATTTTTACTTTGAGGGTGAATTCAACTGCTTTGTGATCAAGGAATGCCGGAAAAGCACTTTCTTTAACGTCTTCACCCATATTCCAAAGAGCCTTGAGAGCCCAAATACAACCTTTTCCAGAATTCGAATTTTGCCTAAGATTGGTGAGCCTTGAAATTCAGAAAACATCTCTCTCTTACATTAAAGCAGCTTCATCTTTAAGCATGGCATAATACAAATTTTTTAATTGGACCTTGGAGTAGAGTTTCTTTGCTTTGACTTCTCTTCTAGCTAGTTCTGTGCGCTTTGATTCAGTAGCAAGTCTGTCCAACTGAACGTCAATATCGTTTAATTTTCTAAGAATCTGCTCCTCTTCAGCTTTCTTTTCATCCCTCGTTTTCTAATAAAATCAGTATTTGATGAGAACAAATTGATCAACTTTGAGTTGTATAAAATCTTCAATTCTTTGAGGATCTGAGACAGCACTTCGACGACGAGAATAATTTTTGTTACTGTGAGTATGTTGAGATGCTAATTCAATTTCTTCGACAAGATCCTTGATTTCTCTTTTGATTTGTTTCAACTATTCACAGTCAGTTTTTCTATTTCAGGTTTTCTGATTACCTTTTCTTCCCAGATAGCTTTCTGCTTTTTAGACTTGAAGATTGCTTGATCGATACTAATTCCAAGTTGTCTCAAATCTTTGCTTTCTTTGGAATGCATGTTTAGTTCTCGCATAAGAGCCATTCCACTGAGTTCATGGTTGATAAGGGGTTTTTCTTCCTGAGGCCAATTTTTAATGTCAGCTGATGGCGGCTTTGACTCTAGAGTGTCTTTTTTATTGCTTTCCCTGAGCATATCGAGAGTCTGAGTCACATAATTTTGAATATGCTGGGCAGTCAGAATTCCTTTCAAAGACTTGAAATGAGCCACTGCATCTTCAGCTATTGCTTTAACATGTAGCTTTAATTGAGTCAGAGTCAATTTAGCCGCGTCCTCGAGTTTGATTTGCTCTTTGATTTTTTTCATAATGATATCATGAATCAGTTCTTCATTGTACCCATGCTTGGAGATTTCTTTTTTCTTCAAAGGATTATTCTCATAATTTAACAAAGGAAGTTTTGTTGCATCTTCGTTATCATTCGTCTTAAATCGCGTGGAGGGGCCATTTACATCATCTACAATTCTTGTTGATAGATTTTTGAAGGGAAACTTACTGTCATCCTGTGGATCAGCCAATATTCTGTTGACGAGCTCTGTTTTGATGTGAGGGAAATCGAGTCCATCTTTAATTTTTTTTGAATGGAATTGCTTCGCGCTATGCGAGCCAGTTAAACTAATGTTTGGGCCTGAGTAGGTTAAGTAAACAAAGACACCATCAGGTTACCTCGTGGCCTTGAGGTTTTGGGGATGTTCCAGATGTCCAAGCTCTTGACACGCTCAATTTCTTGATCATCAGTTTCAGCGCAATTTACATCTTCAAAATTGTTTTGAAACATCTCACTTGAAGTCAGAATCTTCACGTTTCTTTTGTTGTTCATCATCATTTGTCGAAGACTATTCTTGTCAAGGAGATAATAGGGCTTATTGCTAGATTTGAACGACATTTCTAAGTTAAACCCGATAATAATAATGAAGGAATTCGTATGACAAAAATTTAATAAAAGTTTTGCTTTCAATCTCAGTCCATCAGACAGGACTAATTCTAATCATAAAATTTATTTCCATCCACTTGATCTTCATTTCTCGATGGATTTTCTTTCAAAAATAATAGTCGTCTCGAATTGTTATTCATTCAGGTTTTTTTTTGGCAGCTCCATAAAATATTATCCAATTGTAAAAATCTCTGAAATTATTTAGATATGATCATAAATTTCCTCTCTTTCTCTCTCTTGATCTGAAACATCAAAGGAAGAGAAAAATCTTGGATCTGCGTGATGAATAACTCTTGGAGTGAGATGAAGGCTAGCTCAAATAAGCGCCTTTTTAGAAAAAGTAGATAAGTAAAATTTTTGCTGAAATTAGTTGATATTGTAACTCCTCCTCACCCTCTTGAATTTCGATTCGATTATGTGAGAATTGGGAAATTATTCCTTTTTTTGAAATAAAAAGATGTCCATTCAATGAACTTGTTTTGGAACTCGATTGATTTTTGAATCGAAAGAATCTCAATGGAAAAATTACTGAAAGATAGGATTGCAAAACTCTCTAAAAAATGGAAAATAATCCATCCAGTCAGGGCTTTGAAATTGTGAACTGCAAGATTTATCTTGACAAGAAGTTTTTAATGAATTTTTTTCCTTTTCTCAAATCAGTAAATTTAAGGTTTTTTGAGATTTCAGTTTTTTCCTAAACGAAATTTGCAAGAATTTCTTCATTCCATGATTTCAGTTCTTTGTCTGAAGCAAAACTTACCTCCTCTTGTAAATTATCAATATGTTTCTAAGGTTTTTTTTAAGGAGAGAGAATTCAAGGTGGCTCTGGGAAGCTCTCTACTACGGAGGATGAAAAATTGAAAGTCAAAATTATCTGGCAAAGGTTTCATTGTCATCATCCATCTTTGACAAAAAAAAAAACCAAAATAAAAGTCAAAAATTTTTGTCAATGAGATTCGAACCCTCTTTCCTTAAAAACACTGCATCTTGTTGAGATTCGTGATTTTATCTGACTTCTGAATTTTTTATTGATAAAAATCTCCGAAATAAAGATCTGATGAAAACAAGATTCAATAATAATTCTCTTTCTGTTCTGGACAGAAAAAATTTCATGATCCCAAAATTTTGATGTCACTAACAGAATGAAGATTTATAGTTTGTCTTTCTTTTTCTCCTTCCTGAGCCCAACTCAAATACATTGTTAGATCTGCTAAATGAAATACAATTGAGGAATTTTAATTTTGATCTAAATTTCTTGATTTGAGGAATCTATAAATTAAAAAATAAATCCATATCTAGAGAGATGGCTATGGCAATTGATGAGAAAAGTCTTCCTAAACTTAGGGAGTATTTGGCAACTAGAAATTTTACTGATAAATACTTCCAGTTATCTCAATTGATCAACAAGTTTGATAGTGTAGCCGACATCAAGGTATCTTTTTGGTTGGTTGGCTTATTGTTTAATATCCTCCAGCAAAACCTTTCTGTTTTGAAGAGTCTTTATGAGGACTTTTTGCACGAATATCCATTCAACCATACTTATTGGACCAAGTATGCAACATTCTACATCAAGATCCAGGAAAGAGAAGCTGCTTGGCAAATGTAAAAAATTCTGTATTTTGGAAAATCTAATCAAAAAAGTTTCGAAGAAGCTACTTCTCTCAATCCCACCAGCCCAGACCTTTGGAACAATTATATCGCATTTGTTATGGAACATTATAATAATGACTCGGAAAAAATTATTGAGTACCTATCACTCATGAATGTTAATTTTATGGACCTTGTAGAGTTTTCGAAAGAGCCATTAGAAGCATCAATTTTGATACAAATTCTCATGTGATTTGGGATAGCTATCTGGGATACATTCAAGCTATTGATTCCAACAGGGCTCATGCACTCTATTGGAGAATTTTGGACTATCCAGTTTCCCATCCTAATGAAATATATCAAAGGTGATTAATTTTTTCTTTTTGACTGGTCTTGTTTTTTCCTGTTTCCTTCAATGAGAAGCAAGCATTTTGTGAGCATTCACTTAGGTCATACAAGTTGACCATGAAAATTCAACAATAAAAACATTCGCGCTTGTGTTTTTCAAGTTGATATTCGCGCTAATAAATCCTTTTCACACTTCATGAGAAAAGGAGCATCGTAAAAATTATTCTCTTTTTTTGCCAAAAATTTGAATTTCAATTTTTACCCTCTTTTTGTTTAATTTTGTTGATTCTGAATAACTTTTTTAGATATGAACAATTTTTGGCAAATTTGGATCTTGTTCAATACCAAGCATTCATTCAACAAAGAGCTGACTTGTCCCTCCCACCAGATGCTCTTGGTAAAGGATTGAAGTATAGTCACAGTGTTGAATAATTTTTAGTGAATAAGACAACTACCCAGCAAATTTATGCTCAGAGAATTAGAGAAAGTTCCGAAAGAAATCTTCTTGCTGATTCAGAAAGAAAATTACAAAGCTTGGTATGTGAAATCTTCAAATTGTCTAATTAATGATTTTGAAGCTTGAAAAAACTGAATATGATGGAGAGGATCTCGACTTGCCAAAAGAAGAAGCTCTTTCAAGTTATTTGGCCCAACAAGAAAAGATCTTGAGCTTAGATAGAATTATCTATCTTTACAGAAAATGCTTATCTGTGAAGGTAAAAAATCAACAAGGTTTTGAGTCTAAATGAATTAGTGCAAATTCGGAGATTTCTGGGCCAAGTTACTCCATCTTTGTGAGAAAAGCCCTTCCCCAAATGATCAATTGGATGGAGTGTTTAGAAAATACAGACGTCACTTTGAGATTATTGAGTATAAGAAGTTATTGAAGGAGATTTTTTAAAGGTTTTTGCAGGAAGAAAGAGCAAGTCTTCTTTTTTGAAGCCGATTTGAAGGAGGCAAAGAGAGATATTGAAGGATGCAGAGCAATTTACACTTCATTGCAACAGAAAAAAATTTTCGAGGCTTATCTTCGCCAAATTTACATGGAAATTCGCACCAATAACATCCAAAACGTTGTTGATGTTTTTGTCTCCCTCAGCCAATCTGTCCAAGACGGAGATCAAATCGCCTTTGTCGTCCAAGAAATGGGTGATATCCTAAACAAGGTTCTTTCTTTGATGTAGCGAACCAATAATAAATTTTACCGGTTAGCTTGGTGAAGTTGACAGAGCAGTTGAGATTATCAGACAATTCAATGACAAAAAGACCGAATACTCCAAGTTTTTCTACATCTCCTGGATCAATTTCTTGAAAAACTGCAAAAAACCTTGGGAAGAAATCGAAGCCGTTTTCAAATTAGCATTCGACAAAATCAAAGAAGTAAAGTTTGAGCCCCATTCTGATGAATAATTAAATTTGTAGAATTCTGATAGAGAAGCTTTAAGAAAGGTCTTTGTCTACACTGCAAGAAGTTATTGCAGCGATATTTTAACCTTGAGAGAAATTGAGAGAAGGTAATCTATTCATTTGATGTGATTTTTATAATTTGCAGATTTGCGTTGAGAGAAGAATTGACTGGTCAAGCAGGCGAAAATGGCATAAATGCAAAAAGAAATTATGAAGCTCTTGGAGAGACAAATGATGAAGGATTATATGATCAAAGAAAGCAACTCAAAACTGATTAATTCTTTATTTCAAACTGTAAAAGTTCACAATGAGAGTCAATTTAAATAAAAGTCAGATATTTTAAGTGTGTATGATAATAATGCTTAAATCAAATCATTTATGTAAAAATTTTGTTTCACAATAAAAAAAGTTCTCTCAGGATTTACGAATATTTTATAAATTTCCTCTAGGTCTGAATTTTTCATTATACTTTTTAATTGAGGGTGTGGGCCTTGATAACTCGTTATAATTATATCTCCATATGAGTTCTCTCTTGTTTTTCTGGGGAGTGAGAGGAGGAAGAGGACTGGACATATACTCTGGGAATTTATTCAATGTACGATTAAATCCCTTTTTTGATTAATAATTTGTCAGAATCAAGAACTTACTATTTTTCCTGGGCTGGAAGGAATAAAGGCCCTTTTTGATGATAGTTGAAACTTTTTCGCTTCCTCTGGGAAATCAGATTCACTTTTACGGTTTGGACTGTAGTATGTATCTTGATGGCTTGTAAAGAAGTCCTTTGAACGAGATGAATTGACAAAATCTCTTTTTCCAGTTCTCTTTTTTCTATCACTCTCTTTTTCTTTCTATAAAATGCATGGTTATGCTTCTGTTGATGAGAACAAAAATTAACTATTTCTTGATTTCTTTTATTATCATATGAATCTGATATATATTCAAAAGGCTTTGAGAAGAGATGACCATAGGTTGAATTTCCAAATCCCTTTTTTGCTCCTCCTGTGTACATTCCTCTCTTTCCAAATCCAGTTTTGACATCTATCTCCTGATCTGGCATGTGTTCATAACGAGTTTTAGATCTTTTGAGGTTAAGCAATTGAAAATATTGCCATTCCCTTACAAGGTATCAGAGCCGCTGACAGTTTTAAAGGCTTTTTTATGGAGTCTCGAAGGACTAGTCGATCTAAAAGAGGTCATTTTGCCAGTGTCTACAAACTTGGACGCTAGATAAATCAATATTCTCTTGCAATATAACTCTATACTTTCGCAGAGATAACCAGTTTTTGAGAAAAAGTCTATCCTTTTTGTGAGAAAATTTTTTGGATCAGTTCGCACATTTCCCTTGGAATCACGTCTTCCTTTGAAATTTGGTTAAAGATCCGAGTCTCCAAAAAGTGGGTACCTTCAGGAGGAGGTTGTAATCCAAATTCTGAACCAAAATTTGGTGTATAGCTGAATAATCCGTATCGAGGTCTAAAATATTCTCATAAGATGATAGAGAGGAAGGAGTGAAAACTTGTTTTGGAAGAGTTTATCATCAGCTTTGATATCTTCTTTAAGTTTTTTAATTTTTTCTTCAAATAATAAAGCCATGATCCTTTTGATTATTATAAACTATTCAAACGCTGGTTTAAAATTAAAATGTGAATTTGGGAATTCACCTGATGAAAAGAGAAGAAATTTTGATTCTGTTAATGAGTTCGAATTATATAGACAGACATATTTTGATAGAATAGAATAGAATACTACTGAGGAATTACAACAAACAAGTAAAACGAAAAATTTTAGATAAGTAAATTACATTTGAGAATTTCCCAACTCCTTGATCTCTTGAGTTCTCTTTTGAGTATCGTAGATGGATCAGTAATCGCCTAGAGATTCGTTAGATTAAGACCAACTCAATAAATATACCATTTCAATAGAGTTGATAAGATGGGTGAATTTTTTGAGATATAAATGAATGGAACTGATGTCTTGATCTTGTCTTAGCACTCCATTTTGATAAATTTCAGACCAGATTTTGTAAAGTGATGGAAGGAAGCCCAGTTTAAAGAAAAAGCTTAACATGAAATTTTCATCTTTCATTGAGAGTGCAATTTGAGTGATTTTATAAAACATTGCTTGATAAACGTTGTTGGTTCTAAGAATTTTTCTTTTAGTTTTGAGGAAAAAAATGAGACTTACCTGTTATGAGAGAACCAATTAATCAACACATGCCAGCAAGTCTCATCGATGCGATGGATAATTTTGTGGTTATTTTCTTTATTATTTTCAATCATCAGAGTGACAGTTTTAACAAGAAGAATATGAGCACTTGAAAGTTGGTAATTCACCTTCTCATTTCCACTGTTGTCTTTAAAGATCCATGCATGACTATGAATTAGAGTTTTGCAGAGGAAGCTGAAATATTTTTGGCTAATTTCTTGAATCTGATGACTCCAAGGTTGAAGATACGAGTTTCCTTTCAGGCTTAAAATTCATTACTTTTCTGAAACAAAAAAAATTACCATTCATGAAGAATTAAATTAACGATCTCTCCGCATAACTGACCACTGTTTGTTTCTTGAACACAGTGCATTTTTATTTTAAACAAATAATTCTATGAGAGGGTGAGAGGATGGAGAGTGTAAAATGTTTTACTTTGAGGAGATTTTCGAAAAGAGCACAATTTTGAGAGAAGAGAGCTCTCCAGAAAGGAGTGAAGTCAACATCTGAGATGCCGAGGTTTTTGTTGAGTAAATACTTTTCCTGCAAAAGATCTCTTTTTCTCGATTTATCTTCAGTTTGATGGGAACTTGCTTTGACATAAAGAGATTTTCTGATGAGAATTTCTAAAAATTCACAAACACTGAAGCAAAACTTGTCATTAGTCAATAATTTGTCCAGAACAAAAGTTCCTTCTGTTGCCTCTTTTTCAACTGAAGATTTCATTCTATAAGAAGGGGGATAGAGTTTATCTAATTCTTGTTTTTGTTGTTCATTGAAGAAGGTGGTCTGATCAAACTCCTTATGGAGTGTCTTCAAGACAGGTCTGTTATTTTTTGTTTTTGTCTGTTTTCGAGGGAAGAGACGATAAGGAGCAGGTTTATCTTTTTCAGCAACTGTGTTGGGGTCCACATTTTCTTTCATGATTTTGGATGCAGCATGAGGAGGAGTGTTCTTGGTTTTCTTCGCCGACTGAAGTATCTTCACTCCATTTTGAGGTTGGAGGGGCTTTAGTTTAAGTTTGGATAAACCACTATCAAAAGAGAGGTTCTGTTCAATATTCTCAATACTTATTTCTGATAGAACTCTATGTGATACGGAATGTCTCTGTTGATCGACCAGTTCAGGGAGAGAGATTTTTGGTAATTTTGTTGCAGATAGGCGATAAGTCTTGTCGCTGTTTGATTTGGTTTGGAGTTGATGTTCAGGATTTTTAGTGTGAGTCTCAAAGTCATTGTTAACTGTAGTGACAAAGCTATTGAAAAGGTTTTCAAAGAGATTCTTTTTAAGGATCTCTTTTCTCTCTTCGATACCCGGTTTAATGTTATCAATATCGAGTTTAAAGTGATTCAAATCCTCGTATAAAAATGTCTCATGCAGCTTAGTATGGTTTGGAAGCGATGGTTGCCTGATTAATTGGATGTCTTGTTGAACAATTGAGGTAAAGAGGAATGAGTCTTTGACATCAATTGGTTTTTCAACATGGAGTGTTTGAACTTCAAAGGCCTGGTTTCCAGTTAGCACGGCTTGACTGAGATCTCTGAATAAGAAGGATGACTCGCAATATTTTATGAGTTTTCTGTAAGTCCTCTCAAGCACATCCCCTTCGAATTTGGAGCTTTTAAAGAGTGTCAAGAGAAGACTTTGGATGGAACCAGACTCGAGATATTGGAAAAATTTTGGAAGAAGGTTATAGTGCAGGATATATCCAACAGAGATTTCTGGTTCAAAGCGAACAAGAAACTCAGTTAAAGCACCAATATGGTTCAAGTTGCAAGAGGTACTTTGCTTCACACTCAGAGAATTATACGTCAGACGGACTTTTTTGGAAATTAATTAGGAAATGGGAAGAGAAGAATTGCTTACAATAAATTTCGAAAAAGTCTTTATTCCCTTTTGCGATTTCAATAAGGTTTCTTTTATCACTTAAGACTTGCATTGTTTTATAAGACCTAATTGCCAAGAGATGGGTTTTTTTCGTGTCTGGATTATCTAATGGTAAATCTTTGTACTGTGCAGCCCACTATTAGTTATGTGTATTGTTTCTGAATTAAGATTACGTTTTTTGCAAGAGGATGGAGATGAGGTTCAAAGATAAAGCAGCAGAAGTTTTCGAAATTTTCAATATCTGAGAGATTTGTCATCACAATTTCATCATCAACAACTCTAGGAATTTGGTCGAGGCTGTATTTAGAGAGCCAAACCTCAATATATTCAAATTGTTTGATTTGGTTAAGATCACGGTGGGAATAAGGTTTTTTGGATTTGTTCATGATCATCGAATGTGATCTTTGGTAAAAATTATTCTCAAAATGATTCAGCTTGGGTTTTTCTTTGACAGCATTTGCAAAAATTTCAAAAGGTTGCTCTCGTCTGATTGGTTTGATATCTTCAAAAGTTGAATGGCTTATTGTCTTGGGGTTGAAGTTCTCTTTGGAGTTCTTTGGCGTCTGATTGAAGATTGATGTTTTGCTCAACAAAACTAGAAAATTGGGTTCTGAGGGTTTATTGAAAATAAAAATCATACTTTCTTCGACTTGACTATCAAAGACAGCAGGATTATCGAGATTTCTTAAAGTCTCAAAGATTTCAACAATCTTTGCAATGACGTTGGGATTATTTGAGTAGAGCAAAAACTGCTTCAACAGCCCACTAAAATCAAACTGGATCTTGAGTTTGGCTTGTAATTCCTGCAAAAATCTTAAGATCAAAATATTTATTATCTCGGACCTTGAAATATAACTCGATCCATGACTTCAAGTTCTCTAGACACGCTAATTTGATCATTTCGATACTTTCAAGGATTTCAGAACAGAAATTTTGATTTGTCCAGGTTTTGATTTCATTAAATCTCATAGATCCTCGATTCGCATTCATCATATGGGGAGCCATAATAACTTCTGCGAATTTTTTAATTAAAGCATTCAAACCTTTCGTATTTTCCTCCTTCAAGAAAGCAACTGATGTAAAACCAATCCATAGATTTCTAGCAAAGTCATCATTGTAATTGAATTTTGTCATCATTGAGGATAACAACCATTCAATCTAATACGCATGAGAATAAGGGAGGAGTTTTTACTTACAGTCTTTGGATTGAATGGTAAGGAGATCATTAAGAATTTCAAGAGTTCCATTTCTTGAAGCAGGACTTTATTTTTCTCATTTGAAGGTAGAATGTCTGTGATAACTTTACATGCTTTCACAACAACTTCTTTTCTGTTGAGCAAATCAGAATCGTAGATCTAAGTATGAAAGTGAGCGAGTCTTTCAAAAGAATAAGGTTTACTGCAGACTGGAAGAGAGAAACAAGAGTTTCCATAGAGTCTAAATTGGTGTTTAAATTTCAACTATAAAGTTTATAGAGGCTAGATTTATATTTTCAAAAGGAGAATTGATCCGCCAAACTACCTGTAAAAAGCCTCTTAATAATACCGCCTCGAATAAGACTAATTTTGTTTAGACTTTGCCTCGCATTCATAAATACCAAACCTCAAATTACAAGATAAAGAAGATCATTCTTTTGAGAAGAAGCAGAGAAAATACAGAGATTACAAAATAACATGAATTTTAATTGAATTTTATAAGATTCAACACATGTGAGCACATTTGCTAAAAGAAGAGAGTTAAATAAATTCTTTTACTAATTTACCTCAAAGTTATCAAAAAAGTCGATATTATGATTGAGAATGTTGGCCCATTTGACATTGGTTTGTGAGTTGACGAGAATATTCCCTTTTAATTCATTTGTTCCAAGAATGTGATTTAAATGTTGACTTAATCTCTCAACAATGAAATCGTTATCTAAATTGAATGCAAATGAGATGAGAAACAATTTATGACTCACTTTCGAAATGGAATCGAGGTTTGATTTGTCTGATGATTGCGATAATGCCTTCCTGAGTATGGCATAATATGACTTTCTAAGAAATAAATTTGAGAAATTGAAATCTCGTGATTTTACGTGAGGTTGTGTTAATGCTTTGAATTGATCAAGAACACTTTCTTGAAGTTGAGGATTATCATCTTTATTTCCCTAAAGAGACAAGTTATTTTTCGGACAACAGGGAGATTTCTGAACCAAAAAGATTATGTAGAGGTCGAAGGCTTGAGATAGTTTTTCAATATTCTCTTTAAATTGAGGACTGGTGATTTTATAGGCGTTGTCAACGAGGAGCTAGAAATTCATTAATCCTCAAGTTGCCGGATTATTTCTTACATTGTTCAAAGTTAAGGAGAGCCTTGGTCTATTCAATCGATTAGCAAAATGTAGACTATGACTCTTTACTTTACACGAGAGGGGCCCTGAACATCAGAGATTTTCTCAAGAATATTCAATGATTCCACGTATTTCTTTTCAGATGTTGCTTTTTGAGTCGAGTTGGCGGTTGCTGTAGTTGGAGGTTTTTGAGTTGTCACTGTTGTACTTTTTGTCTGAAGTAAGATCACAATAATCACTACGGTGACCACAATCATAACAATCAATAAATAAATCATATTTTCTTCTCTCGACTGCTTTGATTTTCTTGAATTTGATCAAAATATTTATAATATCAACTATTTTTGATTACTTGCTTGTATTTTGGGGAAGTGAATGAATCTAATTACTGGAATATTCTTCTAGAAAGAAAATTTGGAAATTCAACAAGAAAGTTTGAAAATCAACAAAGTTAAAAAGTTTTCTGGAATTTTTTCCTCATTTTTTTTTTCGAAATTGAATTTGCCAAAAAAAAAATTTCTTTTTTTTGATTCAGTTTTTGAAGGAGAATTCTTCAAAGAATTTCAAATTACTCTATGATTTCCACCGAGATGTGGAATGATAGTTTCTGAAGTAATTTTTGATCGACCTAAAACTATCTCTGCAACTCATTTTTTGGAACATTACGTTTTGCTTTTTTTTTTGAGGTATGAGATTAAAAATTCCTCCCTTTATTATTATTATTATTATTTGAGTCCTCAGACTCGGCAATCCATACAACATACATTATATGAA
>Ga0182738_1000897_pt1 | contig 39605 bp, 34 predicted proteins | sample eDN5th30CBELigMG_FD_128876 | JGI IMG/M metagenome (GOLD analysis project Ga0182738, IMG submission 128876) | Enriched Miracle-Growth compost microbial communities from Emeryville, California, USA - eDNA 5th pass 30_C BE-Lig MG (version 2)... ...
ACAATGGCCAGTTTGTCTTCATCAGCCGCGGCGCGAAAGAATGTTTTGATCGCGGCGTCATTGTATTTCTGCTGCGTCAGGACGGCGATCAGCACATCGGCACTCCGGCGAATCCGGGCGGCGCGCTCCCAGTTCACCTGCGTGACACTGTCGATATCCGGAGTATCCAGAATGATCAGATTGTCCGGCATCTGCTCACTGACACGGACAAACAGCAGATGCGCGTCGTCGGCCTGCAGGGGATGTTCCGCCCCGTTCCAGTCCCGAATCTCGAAATCGGGAAACACCGTGCCCATGTTGATGTGCCGCAGCAGACGCGGGGAGACAAGTGCCGTGGGATGTTTCGTTCCGGAGGCCGTCGGGCTGGTGGCGCTCGCCGCATGCCCGGCAATATGATTAAACACCACACTTTTGCCCAGGTTCGTGCCCCCGACCACCGCGACGATCAGGAACGAATGCTGCCCCAGTTGCGGCAATAGCTTGCGAACCAGCAGCTCATACCATTCCCGGCCCCTGAGACCAGGCAATTGCAGCACGCCCGCCTGCCGGTCCAGATCGGTTACAGACCGGGACAATGCCTGAATGAGTGCCGCCGGAATCAGTGATTCCGTCCACTCGGGTTCGGATGAAGGGGGAGCTGCTGAAGGCATGGGATTATCGTATGCACTTTCTTCCGGGCTGCCCATGCATCTGCCGGCAACCGGCACCGGCCGGCGTCATGAATTGTCGGGTTCACGATGCCTATGCTGACTGTGATCGTTGCTCAGCCTGCTGCGGCAGTGTATGAAAATTGCATCACCCGGAAGTCTGTCAGACCGGTGGATGAATGTCTGAAAACAGATGACAACGGCCTGCTGGAACGCAGATCAGACAGAACAGGCGACGTGTGCAGTTGAACAGTGTTTGTGGGGCAGTGAGTTTTTATCCCATCTGAAATCCAGTGTAACGGCCAATGGACGACTTGAATTTATAGATTATGCTTGTAACGATCTGTGCAATGAATAAGACGAAGTCGGGCAAACTTCCCATACAAAGATCGCGATAAGTTGTCCGAATGGGCTTCGCATTCAACTCTCTGGCAATCTGGCCGGTCTGTTTCGTCAGAGATATTCTTCTGGCCACAAAGAGAGACGTGATCTCTCTTCACTTGTCATGTTGATCCACAGATCAGATGTGTTCTGTCTGCCCGGACCGGTTGCCCCGATGCGATCACCATGACATCACCTCGCTTCCGTAGCGGTACGAAGCGCAGGGGCCGAATTTTAATGGACTCCAGTTTTTTTGAGGATGACCCCAGATGGCGAAAAAGAAAGCTGCACGCGGCGGATTTAACATGTCCGAAGAAATCCGTGCTCTGCTGCAGGAAAATCCTGGCCTGAACAGCCGGGAAGTTTTCGAAGCGCTCCAGGCGAAGTTCCCGAATCAGACGCTCAACCGCAATTCCTGCAATGTCGCATTCTCCCATGCACGTCGTCGCCTGGGCATTGGCGGCAAGCGCGGTGCCGCGGCCGTGCGCCGTCGCCGCCCCAGCGCCGTGGTCGCTTCCAGCGGCAACGGAGACTCGGTGGATTTCGCATTGCTGAAAGCCGCTCGGGAACTGCTCTCCCAGGCCGGCAGCGCCGATGCCGCCGTCGCTGCCATTAAGCAGCTGCAGGCTCTTCAGCTCAACTAGAGCAAATTGCTCTGGCCTGGGCCCGCGCAGTGCGCATTTCACTGGCCACAGAAATTCGCCGGCCCCTGAACAGGGAGCCGGCATTTTTGTGCGCATCCAGGAGAGGAGGCCGTCGCGATCATTCTCCCAGTGATTGCAAGGGGCCCGGTGCCGTCTTGCAGACCGTACTGACGCACTGGAAGCCGACCGACAGATACAGCTGCATTGCTTCCTGGTTGTCGTCGGTCACCTCGAGACTCACGCGGCACAGGCCATGACTGCGAAAGCCACGCAGCGCTTTGAGCAGCAGGCTGCGCCCCAGTCCCTGACGCCGCCACGCCGGCAGCACTCCCAGATTCTGAATCATGCCGGTCGTGCTGTTCTGGGCCAGCCCTTGAATGGAACCGCATTCTTCCCGGCTGCCGGTCGCCTCATCCACCCGCTCTGCCAGCCAGGTCGCCTGCGGCAGAAATCGGGAGTGCCGCGCGATCGAACGCATCAGATCTTCACAGCCGGAATAGGTCCCCAGCGCTGGAAACAGAAGATGGTCCATTTCATCGCGAAAGCTCTCCCAGATCACGCGGGCATGATTACTGAGCAGATCCGGCGACCAGCTGCGCCACGCATAGCCTGCCGGCAGCACCGCACCGGGGAGCGACGTTTCTGCCAGATTGATTTCCATGCGATGACGTTTGAAGACCTGGAGCATCGCGTCACTTCCCGAATTCCGCTCTCGTTCTGCCGGCGTGCAGATGTCCTCGTGCCTGAGGCCTCCTCAGGCCTTCAGGCTGGGGAACCTGCTCAATCTGCCAATTGAGGCAAGATCGGCGCTGTGACAGCAGGCCTCATTCCCTACACTGCTCCCGCGTCGCCGGAGCACTCAGCCGATACCGCTTGCTTTCCGTTTGCAGACCGACGGCCTGCAATGTTTCCCTTCCTGCCAGAAAGTACTTCCCGAAGACCATGAACCATCCTGAAAAATCCGGAACATGGTGCCTGCCCCTGTTCAGAGCCTCCTCGTTCAGAGCGTCGCTGTTCAGGGTTTCGCTGGTCAGGGTTTCATTGTTCAGAACTTCACTGCTGATCGGCCTGCTGGCGTTCCAGCTGGAGAATGCCTGCCAGGCAGCGCTTCCCGCGGAACTCGTCGAGTCCCCGGCACAGCAGACCTGGACCAGCCAGCTGGATGAACTCTTTGCACGCGGTGTGCAGGGCCTGACCAAGGTGATCTTCTATCGCCTGGGGCAGTCCGATTCAACATATGCCCGCTTTCAGCCGGAAATGATTTATGTCCGCGATGCCGGCACGGCCGGGCCGTTTCGCCATCTGCAGGGAGGCGATGATCAGGCCCCCCCGCAACTTTCCAGCGAACAGCTCGAGGTGCTGGCCGCGCGTCAGCGGCTCGAAATCGTCGAGGCTTCACACAGCTGGCTGCGGGCCGGCACGCTGCAGGGCAAACCGGTCGAATTCGTTGTCGTCTACTGGAATCCCCCTGATGTGCCGGTCAAGGCCGGCGATGTGCTGACGCTGCTGCCGGAGCAGCAGGCATTTGAACGGACAGACAGCTCAGGCCAGAAGCAGCAGTTCTCCGCCGAAACGCTGCGGTCCTGGGACCAGCGCGGCTGGCTGCAGCACAGCCCGAGCCCGACCTCCGACGAACCGGCCTGGCAGCAGCACTCAAAATCGGGCGGGGTCCCGATCATTGTGGCCTGGCTGTCCATCGGGGCGCTGTATTACACACTGACCCTGCGGTTCTTTTGTATTCGCGGGTTTTATCATGCCGTGGAAATTGTCACCGGCAAATATGATAAAGCCGACGAAGCGGGCGAAGTCACTCACTTTCAGGCCCTCACCTCGGCACTGGCCGGAACACTGGGACTCGGAAACATCTCCGGGGTCACCATTGCCATGTGTCTGGGCGGCCCGGGGGCATTCTTCTGGATGCTGGTCGCCGGCATCCTGGGAATGTCTTCCAAGTTCGCCGAATGCACGCTCGGGCTGAAGTACCGGACCATTCTGCCTGACGGCTCGGTGCTCGGCGGTCCCATGCAGTATCTGCAGCGGGGATTCGCCCGGCGGGGAGCCGGACTGCTGGGAACATTCCTGGCCATGTCCTTTGCCATCATGTGTATTCTTGGGAGTGCCGGAGGAGGCAACATGCTGCAGGCCAATCAGGCGGTCGACGCCGCACTGCACCTGTTCCAGCACGAGCAGCATGAAACCTTCAGTCAGCTCACCGCCCAGATGGCCGAGGCCGAGAACGATCCTGCGGCACTGGCCGAACTGCAGTCAAAACGGTCTCTGCTGCAGCAGGACATGCGTCAGTTCGGGGTGAACTTCCGCATCGGTTACGGACTGCTGCTCTCCGTTTTTGTCGCCCTGGTCATCCTGGGGGGAATCCGGAGGATTGGGCAGGCTTCCGAACGCATCATTCCACTGATGTGTGCTATTTATTCTGCCGCATGTCTGGCCATTATCGCCCGTCACTGGGCCGAAGTGCCGGCATTGATGCTGGTGGTGCTTCAGGATGCATTCAGCGGCACGGCGGTCGGCGGGGGACTGGTCGGGGTCTTTGTGGTCGGATCACAGCGGGCTTTGTTCAGTAACGAAGCCGGTACCGGCAGCGCTCCGATTGCTCACAGTGCCGCGCGGACCCAGGAGCCTGTTCGCGAAGGCTGCGTGGCGCTGCTGGAACCATTTATTGATACAGTCGTTGTCTGCAGCCTGACGGCTCTGGTCATTCTGATCACCGGAGCCTGGAACCATCCGGACTGGGTTCAGACACAGGGCCTGACCGGCGCGGCCCTGACCAGTCGGGCTTTCGGAGAAGAGTTCAGCTGGTTCCCGGCAGTGCTGGCCATTTCCATCACCCTGTTCGCTTACAGCACAATTCTGTCATGGAGCTATTATGGCGAGCGTTCGTGGGTCTGGCTGTTCGGCCAGCGCACCACGGTTGTGTACCGGCTGCTGACGGTCGGCTGCACATTCTTTGGAACACTGGCCAGTCTCGGCAGCGTACTCGACTTTTCTGACATGATGATGCTCGGCATGGGCTTCCCCAATATCCTGGGCATCCTCATTCTGTCGCCGGAAGTCTTCCGCGACCTGAAAGACTACTGGGCCCGCTATCGGCGGGGAGAATTTGAAGTCGAGGCCGAGGCCGAGAAATCGATCGCGGCCTGACCGGTCCGCTTCTCCCCTGCTTCTGCCAGGGGGAGCCGATGGCCGTGTTGAAAAAAGAAAACGTCCGGAGCACATGTGACTGCCCCGGACGTTTTCGAATTTTGGATGTCGCCGGCCAAGCCGCTCACAGGCTTCCGGAGTCTTCTCCGGCAGCACAGGGCGACCTGCCTTGAACGGTTTGAGAACTGCGAACAAAACCACTCAAATAATGAAAATTTCCTTTCCGCGAGCGGATCGCGGAAGATTTTGTGAGTGGTTCTTAATAGCTGAACTGCCGTTCCAGGCTTTCCGCACAGCTGACGCAGTGGCGGGCCTGCGGAATGTGCTTCAGCCGGGTTTTGGGAATCCAGCACTTTGAAGGCGGACGTCCCTGCTCGACGCAACCTTCGCAGACTCCGTATGTTCCTGCGTCGATCCGACGCAGGGCATCGCGGATTTCCTTCAGGACTTCCTGGTCACTTTCCATGATCCGCAGGGAAAAATCCTGCTCATAGGTTTCAGTTCCCAGTTCGGCCATATGGGTCGGACTTTTGGAATCCGAAAACGACCCAAGTGCACCTGAAGTCAGCGTTTGCACGTCCCCTTGCAGGCGTGCCTGCAGGGCCAGCAGCGAGTCACGGAAGTACTCCAGGTCTTTGGCTTTCAGCATGCGATTGATCCGAAAAGGATGAACTCGGAAATTCCAGTGGACGCCCCAGTATCCCCCGGGCAGGGTCAAAATTCAAGGATTTGCTCAAGTCTTCGCCCGTTTCAACCGACACTCCGCCTCCCGATTTCATCAAGTCTTTGCAAACTCCCCAGTTGGAACCGCCAGTTCCTGGATTCTCTGACCTGCCTTTGAACGATTTGGACGTTTTTACTTGCCTCTTTCTCCTCCAGAGACTAAAAAAAGAACGAAATGAACGAATTTGGAGGAATGCATGCCGTCCACTCTGCTGCCATCCCCTCGCCGGGCCACCCGGCGTCACCGTCCGGTGAATCCGCCCACTCCGGTCTTTTTCATCGCTGCCAGTGATTTCGAACAGCTGACCCGGGAACAACTGGAGGCCGAACGCCCGGACCAGCTGTACCGCGGGGACGAAACCTCGTCCGGTCACGCCAGTCAGGCCCTCCTGACCCCCCTGGGAGAACACTTCCTTTTCCGGAAAATGAACTTCCTGCGGGCTCTGGCCGCCCGACAGTTTTCGCTGGCCATGTCCCCCCGCACCCGGGCGAAACAGCAGGCTCAGTCTCAGGCCCTGATTCAGGAAGCCAACGGAATTCGGCAGCAGATTCTGCAGGCCAATCTGCGACTGGTCACCGCGCTGGCCCGCAAGGCGACCTCGAATCCGCATGATTTCGATGACTATGCATCGGAAGGGGCGATCATTCTGCTCAACGCCATCGACAAGTTCGACTTCAACCGGGGATTCCGGTTCAGCACTTATGCCACGCATGCCGTGCAGCGCCATTTTTTCCGTCTGATGCACCGCCAGCAGCGTCGGGCCCAGCGGGAATTCGCCGCCGAAGCGGAATTGCTGCAGCAGATTCATCAGCCGGTCGAAGAACAGCCCCAGTGGAACCTGCAGGCCGCAGGCGAACTGATCCGGCAGTTTGACGACTGCCTGAATTCCCGGGAACGGGCAATCATTGAAGACCGGTTCGGGCTGACAGGTGCCGCCGCCGAAACGCTCAAGGAAATCGCCGAACGGGTCGGCCTGAGCAAAGAACGGGTGCGACAACTGCAAATGGCCGCCATTCTCAAGCTGCAGCAACTGGCCCGCCAGCTGAATTTGCAACCGGAAATGGGCTGACGAGCAGATTGCTCTTTCCGGGGCCCGCGTCAGCCGATGCCAGAACGGATGATTTCGCAATCCGCGGGGCGAGCACGGTTCCTTGAAACGGGACGCCTACACTGAGCAGATTGCTCGTTCCGGGGCCCGCGTCGGCCGGTACTTGCCTGTCAATGACCATCGTTCTGAATGCCAATTCCCGAGCGGCGGGATTCCGTCCCGACGGCATTTCTGTTCGAAAACCACAGATCACATGGTTCGAATGGTCATGCCGCCGTCGATGCGCAGCACCTGTCCGGTGGCATAGGGAATCTGACCGGTCACCAGTGCCCGCACCGCCTTGCCGACATCTTCGGATTCTCCCCAGCGGCGCTGCAGGGTGAGTCCATCGGCGATCAGGTGATCATACTTCTCCGTCACGGCGGCGGTCATGTCGCTGCGGATCACTCCCGGGCTGACTTCAAACACATCGATCTCGTGCAAAGCCAGCCGCGCGGCCCAGAGTCGGGTTGCCATCCCCAGTGCGGACTTCGACAGGCAGTAATCCCCGCGATTGGTGGAAACGAATTCGCCGGAGATCGACGAAACAAAGATGATCGATCGCCGCACCGGGTCGTCGGCAGCGGCAGGCCGGGCCACCATTTCTCGTGCCACCAGCTGGGTCAGAAAAAATGGTCCTTTCAGATTCACCCCCATCACCTGATCGAATGACTCCTCTGTCGCATCGAGCAGATCCTTGCGGCCTGGCGAGGTGATGCCGGCATTGTTGACCAGTGAGTCGATCCGCCCGAACCGCTCCAGTGTCCGGGTCACCAGCTGCTGTCTGTCGGCAGCGGAACTGATATCCCCCCGAAAATATTCAACGGTGACGGGGTGGCACCGGAGTTCTTCCAGCGGCTGCAGCACATCATCCGGTTGACGCATGCCGTTCAGGGCGAGATCCCAGCCTGCCTGGGCCAGCTGCCGCGCAATTCCCAGACCAATGCCGCGTGCTCCCCCGGTGATGATGGCGACTGGACGCATCTCTGTTTTCTACCTGATGTTGAAGGCTGGCCGTGATGGCGCCCAGACGTGACCCGGTCGCGCTGTTTGAGGAGCGGATTGCAGATCAGTGGTGTGAAGACGGGGAAGCCCCTGTCAGGGGGAACCTCCTTCGATGGTATTCCAGTCGACCGGCACAATGTCTTCGGGAATGATCGCCTGAATGCCGGTCCGCTGACTGGTTTTGATCCCTTTTCCGCCGCGCGAGGTGACCGAGTATTTCATCTGTCCGAAGCTGAGCATTTTCTCGTGCTCATTGATCACCTTCAATACATCGCTGGGACGGGAGAGCCGCTTCGCACCGAGCACCGCATCGTCTTTTTCCACCAGCTTCAGTCCCCGGGCTCCTTTGCCGGCCCCTGACAGAATGGGAGCTTCGGAGACGGAAAAATGAATCAGTCGGGCGTGCCGGGAAATGAGAAACACGGTTTCTTCATCGTTCATCAGTTCCACATGCACCACTTGATCCCCGGTGGCGAGCCGGCAGTATTTGCGTCCCGAACGGGTGGACGGCTGGCGGAACGGGCTGAGTGGAACGCGCATCACCTGTCCCAGTGCCGTGGCGACGAACAGATAGGGCCCCGGCGGGAAACCTTCATATTCGATATCTTCCGGAGTGAAGCGGGCATCGGTCGTCAGCGTGGTGACAATCGCGGCACCGTCGCCCATTTTGACATGCTTGGCCAGCGGCTCCCCATGCCCGGTCGAGGCGGGAATCTGCTCGGCCGGCAAGGTATAGGCGATGCCATCGCTCGAGAAAAAGATGATGTGATCGAGCGTTGACGTGGGAACCACCGCGACCACTTTTTCGCCTTCGCGGACGCGCAGTTTGTCGACGGTCGAAATTTTGCCGACCCGGCGAATCCAGGCTTCGGACGTCACGATGATGTTCGTGTTTTCACGAACGATATAGGCCAGCGGGTCGAACTCGGTGATTTCTTCCGAAGATCCCAGCGTGGTCCGGCGTTTGTCGTTGAATTCCTCGCCCAGGGCTTCGAGTTCTTTCTGGATTTCTCCCCAGAGCTTTTTGGTGGAACCGAGGATCTTGCGAATCCGCTGCGCTTCGGTTTCCTTCTCCATCAGTTCTTCGCGAATCCGCCCGATCTCCAGGGACGAGATGCGATAAAGCTGCAGTTCCAGAATGGCCATGGCCTGCACTTCATCGAGCGGAAACTCTTTGACCAGTTTCACGCAGGCATCCTGCTTGCCGGTGCTGTTGCGAATGATTTTGAGCGCGCGGTCCAGACCGTCAAAAATGATGGCAAAGCCGCGCAGAATATGAATCCGTTTTTCCAGCTGCGCCAGCTGATATTCGAACCGGGTACGGACGGTGACGAACCGGAAATCAAGGAAGTGCCTGAGCATTTCTGTCAGGCTGCAGCGCCGCGGCACCAGCCCGCCATGTTCGTCGGGCACCAGGCAGGTGGCATTGTAGGCAAAGTTGTCTTCCAGCCGGGTGTGCTTGTACAGATAGGCCATGACCGCTTCCGGATCGGCCCCCGGCTTGATGTGCAGCACAATCCGCAGGCCGTTCTCGTCGTTCGATTCATCGGCCACGTCGACTAGCTGCGGCAGACGCCGGCTGTCGCGAATGTCACCCAGTGAGTTCATCAGCGGGCCGGTTTCGACCCCATAGGGAATGGATTGAATGACGATCCGGCTGTTGACTTCTTTGCGGCCTTCCTTGTCGAAGGCCCATTCTGCCCGCACCTTGATTGCGCCTCGGCCTTCTTCATAGGCCTCACGCAATGCCTTGCGATCGGTGACAATGCGGCCGCCGAGCGGAAAGTCGGGACCTTTGATGGCTTTGGCCATCACCTGCGCGACGGTGGCCTCGGGATTTTCGATCAGAAAGCAGCAGGCCTTGATGACTTCGCCCAGATGATGCGGGGGAATGCTGGTGGCCATGCCCACGGCGATGCCCTGCGTGCCATTGACCAGCAGATGCGGAAACTGCGCCGGCAGCACGACCGGCTCACTGCGGACCGCATCATAGGTCGGCTTCATGGCCACGGTTTCGAACCGCAGCTCTCCCATCAGCCGTTCGGCCACGCGTGTCAGTCGCGCTTCGGTATACCGTTCGGCAGCGGCCGGCAGACCCATCAGGTTGCCGAAGTTTCCCTGCCCGTCGACCAGCGGCATGCGCAGGGTGAAACTTTGTGCCAGGCGCACCATGGCATCGTAAACGGCCACGGTTCCATGCGGATGATAGTTCCCGGTCGTATCGCCGGTGATCTTGGCGCACTTGCGGAACTTGGCATCGGCCGTCAGACGAAGATCCTCGTACATGGTGTACAGAATTCTTCGCTGGACCGGTTTCAGGCCGTCGCGCACGTCGGGCAGAGCCCGCGCCATGATCACCGACAGGGCGTAATTCAGATAACGGCGACGGGTTTCATCGCTGATCGACACGTATTGCAGTTGATCGGCTTCGGCCTGTCCATTGCCGTTTCGCCGGGTTCCGTTCCCGTTCATGTCCAGATCTTCAGCAAGATGTTTCGAAAAATGTCATGCAGATCAACCGCCGCTTCCGGGCCATGATAGGCGTCCGGCTGCCGGGCCGCGAGAGAAGTTATTTCCCGGGAAATTCCCTGCTCGCGCCCTGGGGAATCGAGCAGGGAATGCCGATTTCGGCGGAAACAGAGTGTGATACCGGATCAGGCATTCCGGGTTCAACCTTGGCCCGGATGACAGCACCCGCGGCCTGGAGGGCAGGGACCGGCCAGGGCAACCGGCACTGAGGAATGGTTCTGAAAGCCAGAAACAAAACCATTTCCATGGAGGAGAATTTTCTCGCCGCGGGCGGAGCAGAGTCCGTTCTGTCAGGGAGACTCAGGGGGAAAATCCGGTGAATCGGCAGGAGGCCCATTGTCCGAAGTTTTCTTCAACACGAATGGTGAGTGATGTCAGCCCGGTGGTGTTCCAGCGCCGCAGGGCTTCTTCCCCGATCCAGGCGGCAATCAGTTCCACGGTGGTCTGTTCAATCGGCAGCAGCCGGCATTCTTCCCGGGGGAAGACCCAGCGCCGGTCTTCGAAGCGAACTTCGATCTCACGTTCCGATTGCATCAGCTGAATGCGAGGATGCTGCAGCGGAAGCAGCATGCGATGGTCGAGTTCATCACAGACCCGCTGCAGTTCATCCCGCAGCGCAATGAAATCGAACACATAGCCATTGGCATCGAGCGGACCTTCCACCTGCGCCGCCAGACGGAAGTTGTGCCCGTGCAGACGTTCGCAAAAGTCCCCGATGGTGATGAAGTGTCCGGCCGAGAAGACCAGATGATCTTTGGTGACGTCGACAGTGAATGTGCGAAGGGGGGCCGACATCTTCCGATGCTCCTGCTGCTGGAGTGCCGGGGCCGGGCCCATCGATCGCACTCTGTGAATGGAATGGAACGCAAGTCCGGTTGCTGAACTGGGAAGGCCGGTTCGACGCTCAGGCGGTTACTCCAGGTGCTCAGACCGGATCAGGAATGGAAATCTCCGTCGGGCAGGTCCATTGGCCGTCGCGCAGCGATGCAAACAGGATTGCCGCCACGAAATCGGCGGTGCTGCCCGGGTTCCGTCGATGCCCGTCGGCGCGCAACCAGGCGTCGAAGTCTCGCAAGGCCGCCTTTCGATCAGAATGCCGTGTTCCCAGTTGCGTGATCCGGCGAGCCTGGGCCTGCGCTGCGCCTGCCATCTGCTCTCCACATTTTCGAAGGATCAGCGTGTCGCCACAGTGTGCCAGCAAGTCGAGTGCGAGTGCAATGATCGCCTGTTCCCAGTTTTCCTGAATGTCGATCTGCATCAGGAAGCGTTGCAGCCCGAAGCCGAGAATGTCGGCAAATCCGTGGGCATACTGCCGGGCGATCTGATCCCGGTCTGCCGCCAGCTGCATTGCTTCGCGCAGCGTGATCTGCGGGGGCTCGGCGACATCGGCTTCCGAAACGGTTCCCAGTCCCCCTGGCCGGGCCTGACGGATCGCTTCATAAACCAGCACGGCGTCCTGCTGGGTCAGAGAGGCCAGCACCTGCGGAATTCCCCGCGGCAGCGACATCCCGGCAGGGACCGCGGCCAGCGGGGCGAGCAGCAGCAGCATTCCGAGGTTGGTATTGCTTCCCACGGCGGTGCGGGTCGCCTGCACCGCCTGCAGCACGGCTTTCCCGACTCCCTGCTGCGCTGCCTGTGCCAGAACCGGAGCACTCACCTGTGCCGAGCGCAGGAAGGATGCGAAATCGACATCCGCGAAGGCCGCCTGCGGATGGACATTGCCCGGCTTTCTGGCCGCACATTCCAGAATGCATGCCGTCTGCAACTGCTCGGACAGGCATTCGGACGACAAGGCGATGGTGCGCATGCAATACGGGCCTGAAGAAGCACCTCTGTCTGACATGACAGGAAATCGGCGGCCGGAGCCGGTGGCTTTCGTCGGGGGACTGGCTGACGCGCGTGCCCTGAGGAAATACCACCCACTTGCTGGCGGAATGCGCAGGGCTTATTCGGCCTTTTTGATGCCGGCGTCTGCCAGAATGCCTGCCAGGCCGACTTCCACAACATTCTTCTGGCTGACGCCACCGGGAATCCCTGCCTCGGCCGGACTCAGATGGGCAAACACAATTTCGGCTTCCGCCACCAGTTCTTCCCCGCAGTGAGCGGTGACTGCCGCCATGCCCCCTTCTTCGCGGGCTTCAATCAGGCTGGCGGTATAGACCAGTTGATCGCCGGGGCGTGCATTGCGATGCGAGATGAACTTCGGGATTTTGGCCAGAAACACCAGATGCTGAAACTGATGGGTTTCCCCCAGCAGAATCCCCCCGGTCTGGGCCATGCCTTCCATGATCAGGGAACAGGGCATCACCGGAAAGCCGGGGAAGTGGTCATGCAGGTGTTCTTCGGACAGGGAGACGTTTTTAATCGCCTTCGCCTGCCGGCCGCTTTCAAATTCGATGAATCGATCAATCCAGAACCAGCGCATGATCTTCAGACTTTCCGCGTGGTGATCTTGGCTGGGGGCTGAACGGTGTTGCACAGCCGGCCAGTCGGGAGAGGCACCAGACAGTGAGTGCGTGTGAAACAGAATCGACCGCGCCACCCCAGCGAGCGCGCGGCCGAACCGAAAACCATTGACCCGCAGAGGACACGCCTGGCCCGGCAGCCGGGAAGTCACCACGCAACATCCCGACCGGCAGAACGGCAGCCTCTGGGGGCATATTCAAGCAGGTTGCTTTTGCCTGGGCCCGCGCAGCGTGCGTTTTTGAATGAAACGCCGCTCGCCGCATGGCGGAACGTGACCCCGACGGCAGGCAGGCGTCCTACTTCAGTTTGTTGGCGACAAACTTGCAGATCATGTCGACGGTGAACAGATCGGAAATGTTTTCCACCCGGGGATCGGCAGCCAGTTTGCTGACGTCGGCATGCGGCATTTTGGTGCGCAGTTCTTCCAGGCCGGCTTCGGTGATTTTGCCATCCTGGATATAGCCGGAATCGGCGGCCACCAGATTTTCCGGGAAGAGTTCCCCACGGGGGATCTTGATGTCGAATGCTTTTTCAAGACGAAAGACGATATCGAGGAAGTCGATGGATTCGGCTCCCAGATCGCCGTTCAGGGTCGCCTGCGGGGTCACTTCGTCATCATCAACGCCCAGGGCTTCAACGAGCACTTCCCGAACGGTGTCAAAGATCTCTGCTTGACTCGGCATTTTCCATTCACTCCGTGTGTTTCCTGCCCGGCCCACACTTGTCCGGGTCGTTTCACCGTGGGACTCCAACCCAAAAGCGAACTCAAGCCTGACGGTGAACAGGCTCAATTCCGACAAGTCTGCCGAAAAAAATTCAGCAGATGTGCCAACCGGCATGCCCTGGGCGACGCGGTGCTGACCCTCATCCGGTGCCTGGGTGCGTGTCGATTGGCCGTGATGTTTCTGTTGATATCTTCTGATGTTAGCGAGCCTGCTCTCTGTCATGAAAGTCTGTCGGCTTTCGCAGGCGGCTTGCCTTCAGGCACCGGAAGTTCGCAAGACCTTTCCGGCAAATTGCTTCGCGATCCAACCGGAGCGATGACCGTCCCCGGCCCTTAAAAGCCTCCCAGGGTGAGTCCACCATCGACCACCAGGACATGCCCGGTGATGTAGCTGGCTTCGTCACTGGACAGAAAGGCCACGGCATTGGCGATATCTTCCGGCTTGCCGAGCCGTTTGAGAGGAATCTGTTTTTTCAGATCGGCTTCCGCGGCATTGCGAACCGCTTCGGTCATGTCGGTTTCAATGAACCCGGGAGCCACGGCGTTGACCGTGATATTCCGCCGGCCGATTTCGGTCGCCAGACAGCGGGTCAGGCCCTGAATGCCTCCCTTGCTGGCGGCATAGTTCACCTGCCCTTGATTTCCAAACTCGGCGGCGACGCTGGACATATTGATGATTCGTCCATAGCGCTGCGACATCATGGGCCGCATGGCTCCCTGGGCAAAGTTGTAAACACTTCCCAGGTTGGTGTTGATCACGCTCTGCCAGGCGTTTTCATCCATCACCGCCAGCAGGCCATCGCGAATGATTCCGGCATTGTTGACCAGAATGTCCAGCCGTCCCCACTTTTCGATCACTTCGGCGATAATCCGGTCGGCGTCGGCCTTGCTGGCGACGTCTCCCTGAAAGCCGATCACTTCACAGCCTTTTTCAGCCTGTTCAGCGGCCAGTTTGTCGGCAGATTCTTTGCTGGATTTGTAAACGAAAGCGACCTTGGCTCCGCGTGCGGCCAGGGTTTCGACAACCGACTTTCCAATTCCACGGCTGCCACCGGTCACCAGGGCGACACGTCCATTTAAACTCATTTTCCAACTCTCCAGCAGTAACTTTGCTTGTTTGTCTTCCGAGCCGCGATCAAAGCCATTCGACCGGCACAGGGGCTTCGCTGCGAACAGGCCGCGAAATATTTTATCAGGTGCTCATTTCTGCAGGGCGATTCCGCAGAGCCAGCACCAGGGGGCCGGCCTGTGTGCCAGGGGGGCTCAGAGGCCGGCTGGCCAGGCACTTCCGGCAGAAAATTATGTTCCTGCCGGCTGGGGATACAGCACCGCGAACAGTTCTTTCATGGCATTCGTCTGTGTTTCATCGGCATTTTTCAGCTGAGGATGCTGGTCGGCGACGTTCGACTGCACCATCACCAACCGGGCGCTCACGGCATTGACGCCGCCCACATTTCCTGACGCCTTCAGGGTCCAGAGTGCCCCTTCTTTCTTCACGACCGTGGCCGACAGTTCCAGTGACTTCCCCGGCGAAACGAAGTTGTTGAACTTCACCGCCTTGGCTTCTTTCAGCAGGACCGTGCTGTACTGAAACTGCTCACTGGCACGCATCAGCCAGGCACAGGTCTGCACCATCGCTTCCACCATCAGGACACCGGGCAGAATCGGAAAACCAGGGAAGTGATCCTGAAGGTATTCTTCGGCCAGTGAAACATTCTTGACGGCCTGGATGGATTCGCCGGGTTGCAGTTCGGTAATTTTGTCGATCAGGGAAAATCGCATAGGGCGACCCAGGCAAACTAGAGAATACCGTGATGGATTGATGAAAAAGACTCAAGCCAGCCAACGGCCAAACCGCCCTCTCATCGCACGGCCTGCTTCAGGGGCCGCACCGGAAAGACTTCACACCATGAATTCATCATCAGGAATGCACGGCCGCAGGCTGATTTCACAGCCCTGGCCATGCACTGCAGACCGACCGGGCGCGAAGCGACATAATATAGAAGAGCCTGCAGCCTGAAACAACCCGGCGAAACTCTGCACGGCCTGCTTCAGAATCCGCCGCCGCACCACGGCCAGGGCGGTGTCTAACAAATTTCTGACAAAACCGGTTTGGAATCGCCCGTCGGAAAGAAATCCTGCCGGCTGCGAGGATTTTCTGTCCCCTGAAAATTCCGGAGTCGGAAATTCGCTCCAGCTTCCTGGGGAGCGACAATTGACTTTTCTCACGGCTTCAGACAAGGTGAGAACAAATCAAAGTTCTCCTCGGTCTGAACGGTCTGCCGGGGGTCCGCTTGCCCGCCCGTCTGGAAGGCTTTTGCCATGCAATCAACCGTGTTGAACCGACGTCAATGGCTGCAGATTGGAGTGGCAGGGGCCGCCGGGCTTGTGGCTGGATCTGTTCTTCCCAGGACTGTTTCCGCCGCGACCCCGAACCCGCTGTTCAAGATTTCTCTCGCAGAATGGTCGCTGCATCGGGCTCTGTTCGGGAAATCGGATCAGAAAATCGACCACCTGGATTTCGCGAAAATTGCGAAACAGGACTTCGGCATCGACGCCGTGGAATACGTCAATCAGTTCTTCAGCGACAAAGCCAAAGATCTGACGTACCTGACAGAAATGAAAACCCGCGCCGCCGATCTGGGGGTGCGCAGCGTGTTGATCATGATCGACCGGGAAGGCAACCTGGGAGACCCGGATGACACGCGGCGGACTCAGGCGGTGGAAAATCACAAGAAGTGGGTGGAAGCGGCCGCCTTTCTGGGATGCCATTCCATTCGCGTGAATGCCGCCAGTGCAGGCACCTGGGAAGAACAGGTCAGTCTGGCTGCAGATGGACTGGCCCGTCTGACCAATTTCGCCGAAGGCCACAATCTGAACGTGATCGTCGAAAATCATGGCGGCCTGTCGTCCAACGGAAAATGGCTGACCGAAGTGATTCGCCGGGTGGACCACCCGCACTGCGGTACTCTGCCTGACTTCGGCAATTTCCGGATCAAGGACGGAGAATTTTATGACCGCTATGTCGGCGTTGAAGAAATGATGCCCTATGCGAAAGCCGTGAGCGCCAAGACATACGACTTCGACGCCCAGGGCAATGAAGTCGCCATCGACTATCTGAAAATGATGAAGATCGTGCTGGCCAATCACTACCATGGCTATGTCGGCATCGAATACGAAGGCAAAGGACTGAGCGAATTCGAAGGCATCCGCAAGTCCAAGGCCCTTCTGGAACGGGTTCGCGGCGAACTGGCGAAAAACAATGCCTGATCTGTTTGTCGGAGTGGATGTCGGCGGAACCTCGGTCAAATGCGCGCTGGCCTCGGCCGACGGACACATCCTCCGTGAAGGCAGTATTCCGACGGAATCCCATGAAGGTCCCGAGGCGGTTCTCGATCGCATTGCGGCCTTTGTGCAGTCGCTGTCGGACGAGGTCGGACGCAAACCGGCCGCCGTCGGCATGGGATTGCCGGGACTGGTTGACCCGCACCTGGGGTACACCCGTTATCTGCCCAACCTGACGACACACTGGCGCGATGTGCCGGCCGCGGACCTGCTGTCGAAAAAGCTGCACTGCGACGTGCATCTGCTGAATGACGCGCGCACGGCCACCTATGGCGAACTCATCTTCGGCCGTGGAAAATCAGTCAACACCATGGTGTTCATGGCGATTGGCACCGGCATTGGCGGCGGGCTGGTCATCGACGGCAAGCTGCGGCTCGGTCCTTTGGGGGCGGCCGGAGAACTGGGGCACCAGACGATCGACCCGACCGGGCCGCTGTGCGGCTGCGGGAATCATGGCTGCCTGGAAACGCTGGCCAGCGGCACGGCACTGGCCGCCGAAGGGATCCGTCTGATGCTGGTCGGCATGGCTCCCGCACTGCACGACGCCGTGGACGGAGACCCGGGCAAAGTTACGGTCGAAATCATGGGACAGGTTGCCGATCAGGATGAGCCGGTCCGGCAGGCGATCACGCATGCCGGGTTCTATCTGGCGATCGGCGTCTCGAATATGGTCGTGGCGGTGCATCCGGAACTGGTCGTGATCGGCGGCGGGGTCGCCAATCTGGGGGAACTGCTGCTGCGCCCGATGCGGGAAGACATTCGCGCCCGGGTGGGTCGCCTGTTTCCGGTCGATGGCATTGCCATCGAGACCTCACAGCTGGGAAGCAAAGCGGGCGTGATGGGAGCGATTGCACTGGCGAGCCGGGGCCTGCCGACCTGACCGACTGTGTGGAAAGTCGAGGAACGCCAGCCGAGTGAAATGCCGAGCGCCGATTCACCGTGCGATGGCTGACCGTGCGATGGCTGACCGTGCGATGGCTGACCGTGCGATGGCTGACCGTGCGATGGCTGACCGTGGGCGGGCTCGCTGCACTGCAGAAAAAGGACAGGGCATGCCGCCGGTCGAACGCATTCCTGACTGGCCAGTCATCCAGTCAAAGATCCATGTGCCGGGTCGCTGGGTGTTGCTCACCGTGGGAACGATCTTTCTTCTGGCAGGTCTCGCAGGCTTCACAGCCCCCAGCATTCAGGTTCCCCCTGCTCTCCTGGCATGGTTTCCCAAGTTGTTCTTTGCCCTCTTGGGAACCCTGGGCGGGCTGACTCTGTTGCTGGACATTCTCAAGCATGTGCCATCCCGGACGATTCAGCATGCTCTCCCCGAGATGTATCCGGGCCTGTATCCGGAGCCGGTCCTGAGGCCGGGGGCAATCGTGTATGGGCACATGACACATGAACTGAGCGATCAGCCTGACGGCTGGCAATATCAGCCGCGGTACAAAATCATCAGCAGTTCTCAACGCTGCCTGACCGGTTTCGGAATTCTGTTTCTGATCGTCTTCGCAGGGCTGATCAGCTGGTCTCAGCCCTTCAGGGCTCATTTTCACTGGACGCTGTCGGTTCTGCTGGGCGTCTCCATCACTCTGGTCGGTGGGGGAACCGTGTTGGCGATTGCCTGGCAAATCATTCAAAGAACCGCTGACGATCTTTGTCTGTTGAAAGTTTCATCCGATGAAAAGCACATGGAACTGATTGTTCCGGCCAGCTTCCGCCTGACCGATGCCGACTCATTTCAGGATGTTGTTCGCGTCGCCACAGACCCGTCTGGCCGACATTGCTGGAAGATTCCATTAAAGGCCGTCCTGGGAATCCAGCTTTGCCCCTGGAAATACTGCATGGACAGCGCTGACGGCAAAACAACCACCTGGGCCGTTCAGGGGCTGCTGGTCGTGTCGCGAAATCAGGCCGCTCCATTTTTGCGCATTCCCATTCTGCTGACCGGCGACTTTGTGGAGGCCGCGCGGCTGATGGAACAACTGGCAGAAAAACTGGGCGTTCCTTTTCTCTTCTCTGGCGATGCAGCTGCCTGGAAAGCCGAGGCACTTCGCGCCCGAAAGCGTCCTCCTGTGCAGGGGGGAGGGATTCTGTAAAAGGGGGCTCCGGTCAGGGCCTGCGCGGTATCAGTGTTGGCGGCGTAAGTTTCCGCAGTGTAAGTGCTGCTGACACGGTATTAACTATCGTGCATTTTAACCATGCGCGAGTGAAGTCTTAACCGGTCGGTTCGTGTGTGGAATGCGTGGCCGCCTGAAAGGTGAGTTCATGGCACCCCAGACGCCGGGTGGGGCGTCCCCGTCGCAGGCTGAAACCGCGTGCTTCAAAGAAATCAATCAGCTGCTGGTAACTCGCCACTTCATAGGGCAGGCCCCCCAGCCAGTCTGCCCAGTCATGAGTGATCGACATGCCGCGTCGACGCCGATAGCCGGTGAACTCGTTCTGGCCCCGAATCAGGGAGACGAGTCCAGCGCGCAGGGCGAACCAGGGATAAAACACGGCCTTCATCAGCCAGCGGCCGAGGGGGCCACTGCAGTAAATCTGCTTCACCCGTAACCAGGCACGGGAGCGCCAGCCCTGATCATGATAAATGGCGATGGCTAGCAGGCCGCCAGGGCGCACCGCCTGTCCGGCCAGGTTCAGTGCCTGCCACATCTGCCCGGTATGGTGCAAGACTCCCCAGGCATAGACGACGTCAAATTTCCCCAGCTGCTGAAAGAACTCGAATGACAGGGCCGACCCCTGTTGAATGGTCCAGTTTTCCGGAGCCGGATCAAACCGGGCGCGCAGCTGCTGCGCACAGTCGACGCTGTCGGCATCGAAGTCGAACGACGTGACCCGGGCTCCCAGCCGGCGGGCGGCCAGTGAGAACAGTCCACTCCCGCAACCGATATCCAGAAAGGTGCGGCCCTGCAGCGAGTCGACTCCCAGCAGTTCCCGCAGCGACGCGACGGCGATATCGATTCGATCGGCGTCGAGTGTTTTCAGAAATGAGGCCCAGTTTTTGCCGAAAGAGAATCGCTGTCCGGAATCGATCTCTGCCTGGGCCACCGTCATGTCGGAACCTGCAAATCACTCTGGGAACAGAATTGCCTTCAGGCGGATAAGGAAAGGCCGTCGAAAGACGAACACGGTTCCCTTACTGACAGCAGGGGCAAAGATCGCTCACCAGCAACTGCAGTGTGGCCGCATAACTGGTGCGCTGATAATCCGTTCCCTGCTCCTCATCGACTGTCTGATGGGTAACGATCAGATAGCGATTGCCGGCTTTCGGGGTGAAGGTGGCCCGTCCGTCGGCGCCGGTGCGGCGTTCATAAGTCTCGTCAAATTCCGGTTTCAGTTCTGTTCCCTGCGGGATGAAGGAAACGCGGGCCTCAGGCAGCGGCTGACCTTTCCAGTTCACCTGCACTTCGATCGGCATGCCGGGGCCGGTCCAGAGCACCGGGTGGCTGACCGGCACAATTTCCAGCGGATGTCCCAGCGGCTGTTTCCACAGTGTGCTGTCATCTTTGAGGCGATCGAGCAGCAGGCCAGTGAGGAAAAAAGTTTTGGCACTTTTGATGGAACGTGTCGGCCGGCCGTGGTTCACCACTTTGTCAAATGTGTGCGCCACCAGATGCGTTCCGGCGAACCGGGTGCTGAATTTGGTCGACCAGTAGCCTTCATTCGGGGCATAGCCCTGATCGACCAGGTTCGGCAGCAGATCGAGATGAATGCCATTGGGCATCACCATCTCGAGCGTGCAGGCTTCGAGACCGACCTTGCCGGCGATTTTGAAATCGCGATGGTCATTGCCATGATTGCCCAGCTTCAGGTCGATCAGCACCGAATCCCCGGCGCGCACGACATTCGTATTGGCTTCGACCCAGGTATCATGGGCGGACACGGAATGCACTCCGGACAGTACGATGCCAAGAATGACCCCGGCCAGATGAATCCAGCGTTGCATTGCCATGTGAGTTCCGCCCCGAAAGACCTGTGACGTGTCCTGTCAGTTTTTGCGGGCTTTGAACAGTTTTTCTTTCGTGGCCCACAAGCCGGCCGACGGCGTGGGAATGAAGTAGAACTTCTCTCCATCCGCGGTCTCGTTCCAGCCCTGCTGCAGCTGATCCGGCTGATAGCGTTTGTACATTTCATTCAGGTCGGCATAGGCGAAGTTCACCTGTTCGATTTCCGCCTGCGACAGATGTCCCGGGGCATAACGGATGGTGAAGCGTCCTTCGGACGATCCGTGAATCAGGTGGGCCGTGGCATGGGCCAGGTCCTGCATGTCTGCTTCTGTGGCATATTGTTCGAGCACTTTCGGTGTGCCGCAGTATCCATATTTCCGAATCAGATCATCGACGTCTTTCTGCTCGCCGAAGCGTTTCAGACCCGGAGCGAGAATCAGCAGTTCCCCGCCGTCGGCCATGGCCATGCGGGTACGATACACCGCCTTGTTGGCCACCCAGGTGCTGTAGAACTCATCTCCCTGCATCACGCAGACCACTTTCTGCAGCGGCTCATCGAAGGCAATGATGTTCTGCTCGCGGGACAGACGTGCGGCATCGAGATAGGTGTCCAGATCATCGCCGATGAAGACCCCGGTGTGGACCAGTTCCTGATGTTCATCCCGGGCCATGACCACCTGCACATAGACATCCGGCAGATGAGACAGATAGGTGTCTTCGGCCCAGTTGAACAACGCCCGCAACGGTGTAATCAGGTTGCCCAGATTGTTTTCGATTCCGCACGAGGCGGCCATCATGTGCGCGGTGCAGATGGTGTCTTTGCCGCCCAGCCCGATGAAGTAATTCTTGTTATGGTTGGCGAACCCCAGCACTTCGTGCGGCACCACATGGCCGATGTTGATGATCCAGTCCCATTGCTCTTCCATCAGCATGCGGTTGAGCGAGACCGGAATTTCCCAGTCGGCAATGCCGTTGCTGGCTTCTTTGACTTTCTCGGCCGGAATCGTGCCGATCTGGACCGATCCATCGCGCCAGTCGTGGGCATGAATCTGTTCTTCCGGGATCGACCCGAACATCCAGATGTTCTGTTCGCGCGTGTGCGGAATGTGCTGCCCCAGAGTGGGGATCACATGCACATCGGCTTCATCCTTGAGCAGCTTGTAGAATTCTTCGGTCAGAGCCCCGACATAGGAATGGGCCCGCGTGATATCCGGCGGCAGCAGCAGCACGCGCTTCGGGTTCGGGGTCAGCCGGCGACGGCATTCGGCCACGGTTTCGGCCATCAGTTCGTGCAGGCGTTCGTGAGAAATGTGCGACGATGTTTCGGTAATCCAGGGCATGGTCTGAGTCCTCGAGGCAATTCAATGTTTGAATGTTTGACGGGGCGGTCTTGGCGAAGATGAATGGAAAATTCGAATGCTGCCAGGCAGCTGGTTACCAGCCGAGAATGCTGGCGAAGATCAGCGGCGCGACAATCGTGGCATCGGATTCCACAATGAATCGCGGAGTTTCGGCACCCAGCTTGCCCCAGGTGATTTTTTCGTTGGGAACCGCACCGGAATAGCTGCCATAGCTGGTGGTGGAGTCGCTGATCTGGCAGAAGTAGGCCCAGAGTGGAACATTGTTGCGTTCCAGATCCTGGTGCAGCATGGGCACAACGCAAATAGGGAAGTCGCCGGCAATGCCCCCGCCGATCTGAAACATGCCCAGCGGAGTCTGCTGGGTGGTCTCGGTATAAAACTCGGCCAGCCAGGTCATGTATTCAATGCCGGTGCGCACGGTGTGCACGTTCTTTACATCCCCCCGGATGACCGCCGCGGCATACATGTTGCCCAGGGTGGCATCTTCCCAGCCCGGCACGATGATCGGCAGATTCTTTTCGGCGGCAGCCAGCATCCACGAATCTTTCGGGTCGATCTGGTAGTACTCTTCATATTTGCCGCTGAGCAGCACCTGATAGAAGAATTCGTGCGGAAAGAACCGTTGACCATTCCGGTCGGCCTGAGTCCAGACTTCCAGCATGGCCTTTTCCATCCGCCGCATCGCTTCGGCTTCAGGAATACAGGTGTCGGTGACCCGGTTCATGTGCCGGTTCAGCAGTCCGACTTCTTCTTCGGTGGACAGGTTTCGATAATGGGGCACCCGTTCATAATAATCATGCGCCACCAGGTTGAAGACGTCTTCTTCCAGATTGGCACCCGTGCAGGAAATCAGATGCACTTTGTCCTGACGGATCATTTCCGCCAACGACAGTCCCAGCTCGGCAGTGCTCATGGCCCCTGCCAGGCTGATCATCATCTTGCCGCCGGCATCGATATGGGCGGAATAGCCGTTCGCGGCATCGATCAGGGCGGCGGCATTGAAGTGCCGGTAATGATGCTGGATGAATGTCGAAACGGGTCCGCGGCCAGTCGCAGGCTTCGTCATAACTTGTCCGTGTAATCAGATTTGTACCAGGAGAGCATGTTGACGGTGTGGTCGGCTTTCCCTGCCGCCTGGGTGATTTCAACCGAAAATTTCGGTGCCCGGGCCGGGAAATGACAGCATCACACCCAGGCGAACCTGGGTGCGGCGCACATTAGAGCAGTTTGTTCTCCGGTTTGCACGGTTCTTTCAGACTCAGGAATGCAGAGCCGCAGGCTCTTTTTCGTGCCCGCGCCGGAGGGAGCCCGGACGGGGGAACGAGACAATCCGCAGGGCGGGAACGGGGCAGCCAAAGGCAGCGTTTTTGAGCCCTGGGCACTTTCTCCTGCCCGCGTCGGACGTCTTCCGGATGAAAGAACCGGACATTCCGGGAGAGCAGTCTGCTCTAAAACTCGCCAATGACTTCTCCCCCGGCCCGACTCCCCAGAGCCTGCCAGGTTCCCAGATGGATGTTGTTTCCGGCGAATCGGACGGAACCGTCGCACATCAGCGTATTCACGCCGCCGGTGTGGCGACTGCGGGCGGCCGTCAGGCCGGCATTGTGGCTCAGGTTTCCGCAGTCAAACGTCGGCGAATTCGGGGGCAGACCATGGTTATAAAGTGTGTCGCCATAATGCCCATTCATCCAGCGGGCTCCTCTGATTCCGGCCCAGTAGCCACTCGCTCCGACAATGCAGTTGGCCGGGCTTGTGTCGGTGCCGGTGATGGTATCGTTCTGCGATGCTCCTAGATTGAGCACCTGCAGTGCGGCATTGGATGGCGAGGTGCTGCCTGGAAGGTCGGATCTTCCGTTGCCTCCGTTCCACCCCATGCCGAGAGACTGTTCGCTGGCGGCCACGGTGTTGGACAGGCCGTCGGTCACATTGCGAAACTTGATCACCCCCTGAAGTTTGACATCATACATCACGCCGTCGCCGGTGCGGAGATAGCGGGCTCGGGCATTCTGCCCGCTGCCGGTGCAGACCACATAATTGGTCGGGGCATAAGTGTTGCCGGGGAAATTTTCGAAGTCACTGGGACACAGATAGGTCGGAATGCGGGTCATCGCGGCCAGAGTATTCTGGGAATGTGGCGGCACCGGCGGTTCAGGGAACGATCCCGGTGCCGTATTGAAATCGATCAGATTGTAAATGTTCGCTCCATCCAGATAAGGAAGCACCGCCGCATGGGCCGAGAACACCATCGGGTATCCCACGCGGCCGGGAGGGAAGCAGCGATGTGACGATTCATAATTGTGAATGGCCAGACCAATCTGTTTGAGATTGTTCCGGCACTGGGCACGCCGGGCTGCTTCCCGGGCCTGCTGCACCGCCGGCAGCAGCAGGGCAATGAGAATGGCAATGATGGCGATCACCACCAGCAGTTCGATCAGGGTGAATGCGCGCGCCCGGGGGGGCGCAGAGAGAATTTTCATGGGAATGACCTTTTGACGGCGCATCGCATGCTGCGGCGCGCCGGGGAGACCTCAGGGGGATTCCCGGCAAGTTCGTTCCGGCTCTGGGATGGAGCCAGGACCGATCGGTTGCCTGCAAAGTTCACCGCGCAGCGGCCTGCGCAGTCACTTCTTCACAGGTCACAGTACAGGTCACAGTCTTCACCATTCCCGACACGATGAATCGGCTCACGCCAGGGCACGCCGCGGAATGCAGACGGCTGGGGAAGCGGAAGCCGGCATTTTGTCGGGAGACCGGCGCAGTGGTGAGCGCCACTGCGTCAGGGGCTTCTGCACGGCAGCGCAACGGAATGAATCCTGTGTGCGGAGTGCAGTCGCCAGGGAAGAACTTGCCGGACCAAAAGAGTGACGCTCAACAGAATTTCGGCGGAGGAACTTCTGGAGCCGTCGAGGCTGCCTGCAGCAGGTCATTGCCCAGGGGAATGGAGAAGCAGAAACTGGTGTCGTCTGTCAGGCAGATCGGACCGGTCGGCAGGCGGGGATCGATATTTAGCAGCAGTCCCAGTTCCACAGGGGAATCGCAGCCGCAGGGGCCGACCGATCGACCGGTGTCTGTTTTCGAATGATGTTTCGCCTGACAGCAACTGGAGGCCACCGGCTGGGGGGATTTCTTCCCGGCACAGCAGGATTTGACAGTCGTGGGCTTTGAGCAGCACGATTTGCCCAGAGAGTTCAGCTTCTTGGAACAGCAGCAGCGGCCGCTGGCCCGGGCCTGCTGATCGCAATGACAGCCGGAAGAGGACATGCCGGCTCCGACCGGAATGCCTGTGATCGTCAGCGTATACAGCACCAGCACCACCACGCAGTTCCACGCATGGAAGCGCCGTCCTCTTTTCGGTGAGTGAGGTGCTGTCAACATATCAAAACTGCTTGGAGTCAGTTTTTCATGCCCGAGGTCTTTTCCCTGACCACTGGTCAGAAGTCTGATCCCTGGCCACCGGTCAGAAGTGGGAGCCGAATGGAGTTCTGCAGAAGACCTGGACATTGCAGACGGCATTCCTGAGCGGAAATTGCCGCCGTCTCTCCGGCACAGCATATCCGGATTTGCCGATTGTTTCACCTGTTTCGGTGCCGTTTTCGAGCCTGGGAACAGGTGTTCCGACGAGTGGCACTTCCCCCGGGCATGCGGTTTGAGGGAGCATATCCTTCCGGATTTCAGAGCACGCACAGCCAAACGTCCGGCGTGCCGGACTTTGCACTTGCGGTGCAGCAAAGAACATTGCAAAGCTGATCGAATGGCGAAGCCGATCCTGCCGTGGCCGTCTGTCTGTCCGATTCAGGAGGACAGCCGGAATTCCCAGGGGCGATCGTCTCGATTCACACCTGTTCCGGTTTGATGGAAGCTCGCACTGATGACCTCTGAATCAGATCCTCGCGTTTATTTTGCGGCCGAACGGACTCTGCTGGCCTGGTTGCGGTCAGGCATTGGCATTATGGCGTTCGGATTTGTGGTCGCCCGCTTCGGTCTGTTCCTGCGGATGCTCCGTTCCGGCGAGGAAGGAATTCCGGTCCCCTCGCCGATGATGTCTCCCTGGATCGGGGCGTCGCTGGTCCTGCTGGGGGCCATTGCCACCACACTCGGCGCGCTGCGGTATCGTTCTTTCTGCAAAACGATTCCGGTTCAGGATCTGCCCAGCCCCGGAGCCCCGTTGATGCCCACGCTGCTGTCGCTGGGGGTTGCGATCATTGGAGGATTGCTGATCCTGCAAGTCGTCCTGTAGGTTCGCTCACCTGAGCGGCGGAGTTCAGCTCCGCTGTCTTCCGAGTGTCCGTCGCGCAAGGCAATTCGCTACATACCGGGAGTCATCACGTGTTGCACTCGGTCACACGCCATTTTCCGGATCACATGGTCAGAGCACCTGACCGCCGGGGCACCCGACTGGTTGTGGACTGATGTCTTCCGGACAGAAATGCCGGCGGGACTGAATCCCGCCGCCTCCCTCTCCCGCCCCGGACTGGCTTCATCTGAGTGCGTGAGTTCTATTTTTCAACAGACAGGCACGACGCATCAGTGAATGTCCAGGCGGGAGGACCCTGTTAGAGAGCCGGTCAGTGGTCCACCCGGTTCGACAAGATCACTCCGGTACGGGGATCAATCTGCAGTTCCCGTGGCTGGCCTTCGAAGGTCACATCCGCACTCCAGAAGGTCCCTTCCCATTCCAGTTCGGTGATTGTCTGAAATCCCCCCTTTTCCAGTTGCCGTGCGACTGCCAGAGCCGACAGGATGCCGTCGCCGATGAGGCGATGGTTCGTATCGGAATGACTGGAAAGAAGAGCCCCGGTCACGGGATTGAAATGGAATTCCAGGGCCTGCCCGTTCTGAAAGCCTTCGATTTCCCAGACTCCGTCATCGAATGAGACTTCCGTGATGTCGGTGATTTTGGCCTGTTCGGCGGCTTCCAGAATGGCGGAAAGCGGTTTGGCATTCATCGGCAGACGTTCATGGGCCATGGCGGTTCCCAGCAGCAGGGCCACGATTCCCAGTGATGTAGTGTAGCGATTCATTTTTATTCCTTTCAAAGAAATTCCTGACACACCCGGTCACGACCTGCCGGGAACTGTGTGAATTGTCGCATCAGAGAATGAGTTTGACCTGAGCCAAAGATAAAATCGGCTTCATGTCAGGCTGCCGGCGACGATTCGCGGAGTCTGGAAAGAGTTGTCCGGGATCAGTGCTGTTTCGGGAGCGGCTGGCAGGAAAATGCGGAACTGCGTTCCGGTTCCTGGCTGGCTGCTGCATTCGATCCGGCCTCCCAGGGCCTTTGCCAGGCGGGCCACGATCGTCAGTCCCAGTCCGGTGCCGGGCTGTCCCGATTTGCGGGCTTCCGCCGTGCGGAAAAAGGGTTCGAAAATCGTTTTCTGATCGTCTACCGAAATGCCGGCTCCCCGATCCTGTACGCTCAGGCAGACCTGATCGCCCTGCTGGGCGGCCGTCACGGTGATCGGAGTGCCGGGGGGACTGTATTTGAAGGCATTCCCCACGAGATTATCGAGCATCTGCCCCAGCAGATTGGGCGAGGCCATGGCGATCGGGGTGCCCTGAATGTCGCAGTGCAGATCGGAATGCCGGACATGCGAATGCCAGCGATGCAATGCGCGGGGAAGCCAGGGCTGCACCGCGACCGGTTCGGACTCAATGGAGAAGTGCTGCCCTTCGGAGCGGGCCAGAAACAGCAGAGCTTCCACAATCTCCTGCAGCTGACTGGTTTCGCCATCCATTGTTCGCAGCACAGCCAGATATTCTTCCGCACTGCGCGGGCGGCGCAGCGCCAGGTCGAGTTCTCCCCGTAATACGGTCAATGGGGTGCGAAGCTGATGCGCGGCATCCCCGGCGAAACGCTGCTGCTGTTCGAAGGCGACCTGCAGGCGATCCAGCAGTCGGTTCAGCGTCTCTCCCAGTGAAGAGAGTTCATCGTGGGAGTTCGAGACCGGGAGCCGCACATGAAAGTCGCGGCCTGTCATGGAGGCAGCCCGCACCGCCATCTGGCTGACCGGTCGTAAAGCCCGCCGGCAATAGGCCCGACCTGCGATTGCGGCCAGCAGCCACAATACCCCGGGGAGGCCGATGGCTGCAATGAGCAGCCGCCCCAGGTTTTGACGCAGTTCGGTCAGGTCGCGCCCCACGGTCACCTGCACTTCTGCAAATTCATCAAAGTCCCGTTCGGTGAGCGGCTTCGGGATAGAGGCGGCCAGGCGTTTGTTGACGTACCGCCATGTTCCGATGTCATGAAATTCGTTGGCCGGCAGTGAGTGCTGACTGGCCACCTGAAACAGGCCGCGATCCTGGGCTCCGACAGGATCGACATTGCGGGAATGATCGATCAGAGAGCCGTTCTCGTCGGAGATGATCCAGCGGACATCATCGAGAGTGTTGCTTTTGCCCAGCGTGACGGTGTGATCCAGCGGCTGCCATTTGGCTCCGTCCGGTTCCACTTCGACGGCGGCAATCAGCACATTGAGTGCGTGTTCCATGTCGCCGTCGAATTCGGAATAAAGCTGCCAGCGCAAAAGTGCCCACATCGACAGCGAGCAGCCGAACAGGCACACCGCCAGTGCGGCCAGAAAGAATGCGGAAACCCGATTGACCAGTGTCATCTCATGTTCCGGAGTTGGCGGAATGCTCGAGAATATATCCCCGTCCCCGGCGGGTGCCGATGACACGCGGGCCGAACCGTTCCAGCTTACGCCGAAGTTCCTTGACATGCACCTCGATGGTGTTCGACTGGCCGTCAAACTGGTCGCCCCAGACGACATCGAAAATTCGGGTGCGTGACAGCACTTTTTCGGCATGCTTCAGAAACAGGCACAGCAGGGAAAACTCTTTCGAGGTCAGACCCAGCGGTTCCCCGGCCCGGGTGGCCTGCTGACTTCCCAGGTCGGCGCGAATATCTTCGAATTCCAGGACCAGCCCGGATTTCTGATCCGGACGGCGCAGCAGCGCCCGGACCCGGGCCAGCAGTTCATCAAATGCAAACGGTTTGCACAGGTAGTCATCCGCGCCGGCATCCAGACCTTCGACCCGCTGTGTCAGGGCGTCCCGTGCTGTCAGAAACAGCACCGGCGTGGACCGGTTTCGCAGGCGGAAACGCCGGAGAACGTCGATGCCGTCTTCTCCGGGCAGCCACCAGTCGAGCAGGACCAGATCCCAGTTCTCATGCATCAGTGCGGCTGTTCCGGCATGGCCGTCGGCACAGTGTTCGACGCTGTAGCCTTCTTCGGAAAGCCCCCGCTTCAGAAAGTCTGCAATCCGGGGTTCGTCTTCAATGACTAGAATACGGCTGCTCATGTCAGGCACATCACAGGAGAAGGGAATATTTCAGTTCCGCGAACAAAACGGATCAATCAGCGGGAAGGTGTCTTCATCGTGAGCAGATTGGAACAGGTTGTTTCACCAGGGCCGGCCCGGACGCCCGAGACGAAATGCGCCCGGGCGGATGTTCTGTCGGCTTTCATTTTAAAGCATTCCGGTGATGTGATGACGGGAGAACATAAATTCCACTTCATTCCCGGCATCTTTCACATGACGACCTGTGGGAAACGCCGCAGGCGAGTTTGTCTCTGTCATCATCTTCAGGACGAAACGTCAGACAGGGAAATGAATTGAGGAAGAATTGCGGAATTATGACGTTTTTCCGGGAAGTCCGTCTTGTTGCCAAGGGGGGCGGACGGTTAAAAGTGGCGCGGACCTCTCCTGACGGATCGTTCTGAGTCGGGATCCGGACAATCTGGATTCGAGTCAGAAGGGAATGGGAGCAGAAGGGGGGGAACTTCTGTGAGCGACAGAAGATGTCTTCCCTTTCCGCCGGTTTCATTGCCGCGCCTGCTGCTGTGGCGACTGGATGATGCAGGAGTATGGTCCAGGGAGTTTTCGGCAGCCTGAAACAGGCGGGCTGAAAACCGTGCCAGACCGGAAGAACCAGGCAAAACTGCCTGCCACTGGCGAGTCTGCACCTTGACATCGTCCTGTCTGCCGGCGCTCCGGCCGTTTTACCAATCATGCGAGCCGTCGGCTCTGATCGGCACCGGCCATCGGGGCGGATCGGCAGAGGCTCACCGGCCTGCGCGGAACCTGCCAGGCAGGTTCGATGTCAGATCGCTCGACTTCGACATGTGATGTGAACTGATCGACTGTGGAAGCCGCATATGGATTCATCATGGAACCTGCTCTATAACGTCGTGCTGCTGCTGGGAGCCTGCATGCTGACCGGCGGCCTGTTCGCACGTTTCAGACAGAGTCCCATGCTGGGATATCTGCTGGCCGGCATGTTTCTGGGAGGGCCCGGCAGTCTGCATCTGATCGGCTCCGAGCATGAAATCGAGGAGATTTCCGAACTCGGGGTTGCCCTGCTGCTGTTCAGTCTTGGACTGGAATTTTCGCTGGAACGCCTGATGGGGCTGGGGCGTCGCACCTTGATGGCCGGCGGCATGCAGGTCTGTCTGACTGTGCTGCTGGGAGCCGGAGGGACGCTGCTGTGTGGAAGATCGCCGGCCGAGTCTCTGGCGGTCGGGGCCTTGATTTCTCTGAGCAGTACTGCCTGCGTGCTGCGGATTCTGATGGAGCATTCGGAAGTCGACACTCCCCAGGGGCGCAATACCCTGGCGGTGTTACTGACGCAGGATATTGCCGTGGTGCCGCTGGCCATGCTCATGACTTTTCTGGCTCATGGGGGAACCCCGGCGGATGTGGCGATTGACGTAGGCAAAACCCTGCTGGCGGCCGTGGCCCTGGTGGTGGTGCTGCATGTCGCCCTGAATGTGCTGGCGGTCCGGGCCCTGGGAGCCCTGACGCTGGATCGCAACCGGGAACTGACTCTGGTGCTGGCCGTGGTGGTCGGGCTCGGTTCGGCCTGGCTGGCGACCCGGGCCGACATCTCCCCGTCGCTGGGGGCCTTTGTTGCCGGAATGTTTCTGGGAAGTTCCCCATTTGCCACGCAGATCCGTGCCGACATTTCCTCTCTGCGCACGGTGTTGCTGACACTGTTCTTCGGCTCGGCCGGCATGGCGGCGAGCCCGCCCTGGTTCCTGCAGAATTTCCTGCTGGTGGCTCTGGTGACCGCCGTGGTGGTCTGCGGGAAAGCCTCGGTGGTCTGGGGGATCTTTCGTGCCGCCGGACAGCCGCACTACATTGCCCTGGCGACCGGTTTGTGTCTGGCACAGATCGGGGAATTCGCTTTTGTGCTGGCAACCATTGGTCGCGACGGGGGCGTCATCAGTGCGGACATGCACATGCTGATCGTTTCCGTGACGATTGCATCGCTGTTTGTGACCCCGTTGCTGGTCGGCAATTCCCTGAGCATCGCCAGTACGGTCATCCGCTGGATCGGACTGAAAAGTTCCAGGACGGCTTCCGGACACGAAGACGCCCGGCATGACCCGGACATTGTGATTATTGGATTCGGTCCGTCGGGCCAGCTGGCGGCCGGCCCGTTTGTCGATCGCGGAGAGCGGGTGCATGTGATCGACCTGAACCATCGAGGGGTGGCGCGGGCCAATGAAATGGGCTTTTTCGGATTCGTGGGCGATGCCAGTCAGGCCGAAGTGCTGGAACATTGTCACGTCGAACAGGCCAAGGTGATTCTGATTACGATTCCGGATCATGTGGCGGCCATGAAGATCCTGCAGGAGATCCGCCGTCATGCGCCGCACACGCATATCACGGTGCGGTCGCGCTATCAGCGGTTCACCAATGATTTTCTCGATGCCGGAGCCAGCGCCGTCGTCGGAGATGAAGAAGAAGTGGGAGCCCGCCTGGGACGGGAAAGCGATGCCTGGCTGCTGGTTCTGGATGAAACGTCCCGGCTTCGCGACGCGAATCCGGCAGACGAAGCGGATACGTCACGCTCGGCGGAAATGACGACGATATAGAGCAGAGTCATTGACTCTATTCCATTGAAACTTTTCCAGAGGCACTGCACCAGTTTTTGAAGACATACAGATGCACCCGCTTCAGGCCGATGCAGAATCCGATCTCTTTGAGAGTCCGGAACATCCCGGAAGCCTGGATGTTTGTGGTGCGCGTGAGGCGTGTTCCCCGGGGACAGGGTATGAGCTGGAACTCTTCTTCGAGTGATTCAACACACGGGCCCCAGCTGTGATTCGTGGAAACCATTCGGAATTGAAGCTGGCTGCAGGGCTGCCATGTTGTGATTCTCTGCACAATCGTGCCACGATCTGAAATGCAGCGGCGTTCGGCTCCCAGCCCTCCCACCGACCGGGGAAGTTCACATGCAACAGGACGCGGCAGCCCCAGACAGAACCATCCCGGCACATCCATGCGGGAATTCGTCAACAGCGGCCACAACTGCTCCGGTGTGGCGTTCATGATCCGGGACGTGCGGATTTTCATGGTCCTGGCTCCTGGCGCAGGCAGGTCATGCTTCGGCCCGACAGGATTCCAGATCGGGTTCCCGGCGGAAACAGGGAGCGGCGAAAAGAGAATTCGCTTTGAACCTCTGGGAAAACCTGCCCCGATCCGCTCGCGGAACGGCAATTCTCATCACCGGAGACGTGTTGTTCGCAGCGCTTATTTGTTTCCGCCGAACACAGTCAGTTGCGGCACATGGTCGCTCAGGGCAAAGGCCTGTTCGTCGGCCACGTTCAGCCGGAATGCCCCTGCGTACAGCGGTCCCGATTCGCTGATGCGGTTCGCAATCGGTCCGGCAGCCAGAACATAGTCGATGCGGCTTTTCGGCTGGTCCGATTTGAATGACAGTCCGTCTCCCTGGCCGACTTTGGCAAAGGAGTCGGTCCAGCCGGCATCGATCCAGAGTTTGTATTCTTCGGTGTCCGGGCGGTGATTCAGATCCCCCATCAGCAGCATCGACTGCCCGGAGGCGAGATCGCTTTTCATCGCGTCCAGCATCGTCCGGATTTCTTTCAGGCGGGTGGTCGGATCGGCACCGGGAAAGAGATGGGCCGAATGCACGATCAGGGTTTCGCCGTCAGGCAGTTTGACCGTTCCCCGTCCCCAGTGTCGGGTGAACAGGGCTTTCGGACGCTCGTAACCGAGCGGGACGTTTTCAGGGTCGAGGATCTCGAATTTGCTGAGCAGAGTGCCCGGCCAGCTGCCGCCGCTGGGAAATCGCACATGGTGCATGCCCAGATAACCAGCAATCTCTTTGGCCATGGCCTCACTGGGAGATTCGGAGAAGTTGACGATGTCAGGGTTGTGAAGAGCCAGCTCCATCGCCAGACGCCGTGCCATCTGACCCGACTGAACGGCTTTCTTCGCCAGAGGACGGTCAGACGGCCAGCCTTTGCCGGCATAAATGTTGTAGGCGATCACCCGCAGAGCGTACGGCTTCTGGTCCTGGCCCCAGGTCGGCAGAGTGAACAGGGAAAAACCGGCGGCCCCGATTGCGGATCCGACCGTGGCACAGAACTGCCGTCGTGAAATTGCCATCAGAGCATGACCTTTTTCTGCTGGGGAACAGAGGATCCGGGAAATTTCTGACACACTTCGAGCCGCGAACAAAACCTCTCAAATAATGAGAATTTCCTTTCCGCGAGCGGATCGCGGAAGGTTTTGTGAGTGGTTCTTTATTCCGGGGAACCTGAACGCTTTTTCGATGCCTGTTTTTCAGGTGCCGCAGCCTTTGGGCAGGCCCTGCAGTGTCCCGACGATTTCAGAGACACTGCCGATTTTCTGCTCTTCCAGAATCGAGTGCAATTCACCTGGCAGTCTGGAAGAGAGGCTCGGCTGGAAGAAGCTGGCGGTTCCCACCTGAATGGCGCTGGCTCCGGCGACGAGAAATTCCATGACGTCATCGATGTTGCTGATGCCCCCCACGCCGATGATCGGAATCGGGACTGACCGGGCGATCTGATACACACACCGCAATGCCAGCGGTTTGATGGCCGGGCCGCTGAGCCCTCCCAGCACATTCCCCAGCACGGCCTTGCGCTGTTTCCAGTTGATGGCCATGCCCTGAAACGTGTTCACCAGCGACACGGCATCGGTGCCTCCGTCGGCCGCGGCTCGGGCGATGGAAACAATGTCGGTCACGTTGGGAGTCAGCTTGGTGATGATCGGCAGCGAGCAGGCCTGTCGCACCGCCTCGACCACTTTGCGCGCGGAGTCGGGATTGGTTCCAAAGTCGATCCCGCCGCTCACGTTGGGGCAGGAGATATTCAGTTCCAGTCCGGCGAGCCGGGGAAATTCATTCAGCTTCGCGGCCATGACCGCAAAATCGTCAATCGTCCGACCGGCGATATTGGCGAACACCGGGGCTTCGAGCGTCAGCAGGTAAGGCAGATGCTTCTGGATGAAGGTCTCGATTCCGTCGTTATCGAGTCCAATGGAGTTCAGCATGCCGGAAGCGGTTTCCACGGTCCGGGGGGGCGGATTGCCGGCTCGGGGCTGCGGAGTGACCGTTTTGGGAATGATTCCGCCGATTTTCGAAAAATCGACAAACGGAGTCATTTCCTGTGCATATCCAAAGGTGCCTGAGGCAACCAGAATCGGATTGCGGAGCGTCAGTCGGTTCAGTTGTACTTGCAGGGAGGCCATGCAGGACAGAGTAACGAATCGGTCCATTCTCTCAAAAGGCAGCCTGAAGATTCCTGACGGGTAACCTGAAGCCGATGGCTGGGGAATTCAGCCGGGGAACTCGGCAGGGGGGGGCGTTGACGATCGCCGCGCGCAGTTTCTAATCTCAGTGATTCGTCAGCGGTCGCGAATCTGATCCGCGAACCTGAACAGAGCCCCAGGGTCAGTCTGGGGCCGGGTGCATTTGTCGATCGCCGCGTCGATCACCAGTCCTGAGGAGCCGCAGCCTGCGGATGTGAGATGCCGACCGCAAACAAGTCCGTGCCTGATGAACTGGGCCGATTCGGGGAATTTGGACGCCGGTTTGTTCCCGAAACCCTGATGCGGGCACTGGATGAGCTGGCTGCTGAATATGCTCAGGCCATCCGCGATCCCGATTTTCTCGCCCAGCTTGATCACCTGCTGAAAACCTTTGTCGGGCGTCCCAGCCCGCTCTATTTCGCGGAACGGCTGTCAGAACAGGTGGGGGGGGCTCGCATCTATTTCAAGCGGGAAGATCTCAATCACACCGGTGCCCACAAAATCAACAACACCATCGGTCAGGCCCTGCTGACATTGCGGATGGGAAAAAAGCGGGTCATCGCCGAAACGGGAGCCGGTCAGCATGGCGTGGCCACAGCCACGGCTTGTGCCCGCTTTGGTCTGGAATGCGTTGTCTACATGGGCGAAGAAGATATTCGCCGGCAGCGTCTGAATGTTTTTCTGATGCGGACGATGGGAGCCGAAGTACGTCCGGTCACAACTGGCTCGCGCACGCTCCGCGATGCCGTGAATGAAGCGATGCGGGACTGGATGGCGAGCGTCGATAACACGCATTACATCCTGGGGTCCGTGGTCGGGCCGCACCCCTTCCCGATGATTGTCCGGGATTTTCAGTCGGTGATCGGGCGGGAAACCCGAGCCCAATGTCTCGAAACGCTGGGACGACTGCCGGATGAAATCGTCGCCTGCGTGGGCGGCGGATCCAATTCGGCCGGAATGTTTTATCCGTTTGTGGAAGATTACAGCGTCGCCCTGACGGGGGTCGAAGCCGGCGGACGCGGTCCTGCCCCGGGAGAGCATGCCAGTTCTCTGAACTTTGGAGTCAAAGGGGTTCTGCACGGCAGTTACAGCTATGTGCTGCAGGATGAAGATGGCCAGACGCAGGATGTGCATTCCATTTCGGCCGGACTCGATTATCCCGGGGTCGGACCGGAACATGCCTACTGGAAAGATTCCGGCCGGGTGAACTATGTCCCCATTACCGATGAGGAAGCCCTGGCGACCTATCAGCGAGTCGCGCGGACCGAAGGAATTCTGCCCGCCATCGAAAGCAGCCACGCCATTGCCCAGGTGCTGAAAGCCGCACAAAACCGTTCCTCCGATCAGGCGGTCGTGGCCTGTCTGTCGGGACGGGGAGATAAAGACGTGAACGAAGTGGCCCGCCTGTTGAATCTCGAAATCTGAGGCTCCCGGAAGAAGAGGACACACAGCCGGAGGCCGGGTTTTCCGGATCGGCAGCGGCCTGAGTGTCAGTCTGCTGCGGAAGACTCCTGCTTTGTGAACTCAGAAAATTCGGGTCGGTCAAACCGTAAAGCCCGACAACGGAGGACGATTCGCGATGACGTACCCTGAAATGAAGCCCTGACAGGGCCCTCTGTGCCGGGGGGAACTCCCGGTGAGTTTGCAGCCTGACCCTGTGACGACGCACAATCCGCCGTCCTTCAGGTCGCCCGGCGTGTGGAAATCGAATTGTGGAGGAGTGGACGTTGTCGAAAAGCATTGCCGAAATTTTCGATCACCTGCGAGCAGCCAGGCAGCTGGCCTTCATGCCGTTTATGACCGCAGGCGACCCTGATCTGAATGCCACCCGGGCGACTTTGCTGGCACTCGCCGACTCGGGGGTGGATCTGATTGAAGTCGGATTTCCGTACAGCGACCCCATTGCCGACGGTCCGGTGATTCAGGCGTCCTACACCCGGGCTCTCGACCGGCAGTTGCGCGTCACGCAGATTTTCGACACGCTGGGGGATCTGAAGTCGAACGGTCTGCCGCCGCTCATTGCCATGGTCTCCTATGCCATTATCTTCCGCTGGGGAGTGGACCACTTCCTGGCGAAGTGCGTCGATGCCGGCATTGCCGGATTGATTGTCCCGGATCTGCCGGGAGCCGAGGCGGCGGATCTGTTCCAGCAGACACAGGCCAAAGGGCTCAGTCTGGTGCAGTTGATCGCCCCGACCACGCCGCGTGAGCGGGTGAAGCAGATCCTGCAGGCCTGTTCCGGATTCGTCTATGTCATCGCTGTGGCCGGTACGACCGGAGAACGGGAGCAGGTCGCCGAAGCCCTGCTGGAACAGTTGCGCTGGCTGCGGGAAGAAACCGGGCTTCCCCTGGTTGTGGGATTTGGAATCAGCCGGCCGGAGCATGTGGAACCGCTCCGTGGACTGGCGGACGGCGTGATTGTCGGTTCGGCAATTGTCCGGTATCTCGAGAAAATGGATGCTGCTCAATCTCCAGAACCCATCTTGCCTGATCTGCGGGAGTATGCAAAGCTAATGACGTCCGCGGCACATCAGCCAGGTTGACCGCATCCACTGGCTTCGATAACTGCCCGACTCACCTGTGACATCCCAGCGTGACAGGCGGACTCCTGTTGGATTCGGGAATCCATCGCCAGCATCTTCCGACTCAGGCCCTTGAGCCGGAAGCAGCTGCCAGGGTCGCCAGGATTCTGCGGAAGAGATTGAAGCGAATCTGCTTGAGAGCCCTGACAGCTCAGGGACGCGCCCATTCTCCAGGGCGGATGACTGGTAGAAGTTGCAATTCTGCCTGCTCTGATCCTGCAAGAATTACAAGATTCAGAGCCTGTGCCGGCAGAACGAAAATGGATCCGGAATTTCTGATTGCTGATAACTCTTTCTGCCTCAGTGTCTTGTGGATTCAGAGCGGATTCGACCGGGCGCGGTTGGCATCGATTCTGCAATAGAAGGCCTGCGGTGATTGAGAGGGACCTGCAATCGAGATGCAGGCCCGAATGAGGAGTCCACCGGCCCCTTGAGAAAGGGCTCGATTCCTGCCGAAGTTCACATTGTGAATCACGTTTGAAGCCAGGCGACCTGAGAGACCGCCTGGCTTCCCGTGTTTCTGGACAGGGGGGAATTCCGCAGGGGGATTTCTTCCCTCCGGGGTTCCGGAAGTTTCCGGGACTCGGCAGGCCTGCCGGTCAGAGTGGCGGACCGGATTGCTCAGGCCGTTCTTCGCAGGGAAGCGTCACCAGAAAAATCGTTTCCCCCTGCGTGGAACTCTCCAGGCGGATCTGACCTCCGACGGCTTCGATAATATTCTGCGACACGAACAGCCCCAGCCCCATGCCGGTCGCCTTGGTCGTGAAATACGGTTCGAACAACTGCCGTTGATCGGCCGGATTGATACCGTGCCCGTTGTCTTTGACCCGGATCAGCACCCGGTCGTTTTCCAGGGCAGACTGAATTTCAATGGTCCCTCCTTCCGGGGTGGCATCCATGGCATTCAGGATCAGGTTGAGAAATACCTGCAGCACCTGATCGCGAATGGCCGACACCTGCGGCACGTCTTGCCCGTAGCAGGTTTTGATCTGCTTGCCCTTCTTGCGTTTGTAATACTTGGCGATATTCAGCGCATTGTTGATGGCATCATGAATGTCGAAGCGGCTCGCCTGATGCATGCCCGGGCGTGAAAACTCAATGAGTTCACGCAGCGTGCGCTGAATGCGCAGCAGCTGTTCATCGATCAGCCCCAGCCGCTCATGCATTTCGGTATCCAGCTCTTTGCGGTTCATCAGCTGGACGAGAGAACTGATGGCTGCGAGCGGATTTCCCACTTCATGGGCAATTCCGGCCGCCAGCAGCCCGAAGGCCGCCTGTTTCTCCTGCTGCACCAGTAAAGCCTGCGATTGCTGCAGCTCGCGGGTGCGGCGGGCAATGCGTTCTTCCAGATCACGGTTCAATGTCGAAAGCTGCTGCCCTGTCTGGCGCAACAGACCTGTCAGCGAGGTGCTGGCCCAGGTGGTCCAGCCCATGAAGACCACCATCAGAATCAGCGTTCCCAGCTGTTCGGTGGTGGCGGTGCTCAATGTGAACACCAGCAGGCAGTAACTGGTGGCATGCATCGCAAACGTGGAATAAGCCACCAGCGGCGGGTAGCGGATAGCGCAGACCAGCAGCGACAGGAAGTAGTAATAGCGAAAGAAGCTGTCGAGTCCCCGATCGAAATAACACAGCAGGCCGATGAATGTCGCTTCCATCAGAGACGTGAACAGCGGCCAGCGACTGAGAAAGACCTCCCCCCGCCAGTGCCAGGCCAGATCGAACATGGCATACACAGCTCCGAGTGTCAGAATGCCGTTCAGATACGGCTGATCGACAGGGGGACTGAGCGTATTGACGACCAGATAGCCGACGATCAGCCCGAACCAACGAATCCGGAGCGTGATCCATTCCATGGAGAGCTGCCAGTCGGCATCCATGGGATGGAGCTGGTCACGATCGGAGACAGGCATCAGCAATGGCATCATGAGCACGGCAACACTTCGAAGCAGCGGGGAACAAGGACCGGCCTGCCCGCCATGTCTGGTCCTGCAGCGCACCGCCTGGGCAGGGACGCTGACTCGGGTTTCAGGTCTGGTCACAGTGTTGTGGTAGCACCCGGCGTGCGGAAATCACAGCCTGTTGCCCGATTTCCTGAAGAGACAGGGGAGCCCAGGGGATTTTCACCGGACATTTTCACACCGAGCGGCGGAGTTGCACTTGCCGTCTTCCAATCGTCAGTGATGCCAGGCAGTCAGTCACACGGCCTGAGTGAGTCTGCTCTTCTGAATTTTCAGAGCACATCGCGTCAGCAAGGGCATTTCTCCGGCGTTTTCAGCAGCATGCACTCTGTCATGCACCGGGTGGCACTGGCGGCTTGTCCCAATCCTGTTCGGCACGAAATTTGCGCCATAGCTGGCGAGTAAATTTCTGCTGCCAAGATGACAGGTGGGGCGACGGCTGTGGTTCAGGGTGACGAGCCAGCTCG